>Ga0209281_1000317_pt1 | contig 85125 bp, 88 predicted proteins | sample MedtruBG_FD_187514 | JGI IMG/M metagenome (GOLD analysis project Ga0209281, IMG submission 187514) | Root nodule microbial communities of legume samples collected from California, USA - Medicago truncatula BG (SPAdes) (version 2) | ecosystem: Host-associated > Plants > Roots > Nodule | place... | reverse complement strand
ATAACTTATTATGGCCAATGTTAGTATTAAAGAGTGCTGAAAAATTCACTTTACCAATAGGGTTAAATACATTAATGACACCTTACGGAAATAATTATAATTTATTATTTGTTGGTTCTTTCATTTCAATCATACCAGTATTTATATTATTCTTATGTTTCCAAAAGCACTTTGTTGATGGAATGACAGCTGGAGCCGTAAAAGGTTAATATATTTTTCTAAAGAGTAAAAAGGTAAACACTAATAATTAAGGTAAAGCAATGAAGCTTATTGATCCTGACATTGAATTAGTTTCCTGCGGAAGTTCTTTTACAGGAATGCCAACTTTTCCAGAATGGGAAGCAACAACATTAAATCATACTTATGATGTGGCAGACTTTATATCACTTCATCAATATTATGGAAATAGATTTAATGACACTGCAAACTTTTTAGCCCAAAGTGTTGATATGGAACATTTTATTAAGACGGTTACTTCTACTTGTGACTATATAAAAGCTAAAAAACGCAGCAAGAAAATGATGTATTTAAGTTTTGATGAGTGGAATGTATGGTTTCATTCTAACCAAGATGATGAAGATATAATGAAAAAGACTCCATGGCAAAAGGCACCAGCACTTTTGGAAGATGTTTATAATTTTGAAGATGCACTTTTAGTTGGATTAATGTTAATTACCTTATTAAAACATTCTGATAGAGTTAAAATGGCATGTTTAGCCCAATTGGTCAATGTTATAGCACCAATTATGACAGAAGAGAATGGACCTGCATGGAAGCAAACTATATATTATCCATATTTACATGCTTCAAAATATGGCAGGGGAATTGCTTTGCAGCCAGTAATTTCTTCACCAAAACATGATACTATGGATTTTACAGATGTAACTGATATTGAAGCTATTGCAGTATATAATGAAGAAAAATATGAAGTTACTATATTTGCAGTTAATCGTAATTTAACAGAAGATATGGAATTAACTTGCGATGTGAGAAGCTTTGTTGATTATAAAATTATTGAGCACATTGTATTAGAATCTGATGATATGAAAATAGTAAATTCTTATAAGAGTGAAGCTGTTACTCCAAAATCTGTAGACAGAAGTCAATTAAATGATGGAATGATTGCTTCAGTTTTAAGCAAAACTTCTTGGAATGTAATTCGTTTAAGTAAATAGTAAGAGGATGAATTAATTATAATTCAAAGAAAAAATAATGAGAGGGGAAAAAAAGATGTACACGCTAAAAAAACGCAAGTTTTATCAAAGAACAGCTAAAACATTAGTATGTGCTTTAATAATTACTATGTTACCATCAGTAGGTATTGTTGCACGGGCTGAAACTGATAGTAATACATTGAGTAATGAATATTTCAATGTTAAAATTGGTGACTATGGTGAAATTAATAGTTTAAAACTTACTGGAGATGAATTTGACACAAATTATGTATTGAATCGAACAAATGCAGAAGCTCAAGGTGTTTCAAGCGAACATCAATGGATGGGTGAATTAATGTTCCAAACAAAAAAAGATGGAGATAGCAATTGGACAGAATCTATGACTAGTGCTTCATCAAAAACTAGTAGAGCTAGAACTATAACTAAAGATGGAAATAAGATAATTGTAACTTATAAAGGGGAAAGTGTTAATAAAGGTATTAAAGATTTTGAATTAGTAGAAACTTATGAATTAGTTGATAACCATCTTAAGTGGTCAATGAAGGTAACGAATACCGAGCCAAGCAAGTCTCTTACTTTTGGAGATTTTGGACTTCCAATGACTTTTAATGAATATTTCACACCACAGTATCAAGATGAATTGCTTTATGAGACTAGGGTAATTGATCACTCTTTTGTTGGTCAGGATTCTTCTTATATTTATGCTACTAGACCAAGCGGTCAAGGAAGATTCCTATTGTTTGAACCCGATGTATCTACAGGCGCAAAATTAGAATATCAAGATCACTGGAGAATTAATAATGGTCATGAAGGATCTGTATGGGCACAAGACCAAGGCGGCTGGGCTAATGGATTAAATGTATTTTATATTCATTCTAATGTGATTAAACAAACAGGCAGCAGCTATCTGCCAAATACAGAATTAATCTTAAAACCTGGTGAAAGTAAAGAGTACTCATTTAATTTTACACCAGTGCAAAATGACAAGGTAATGAAAAGTGAACTTTATAATAATGGAATTATTGATGCAGTAGCAGTTCTAGGAATGGCATTTTCTAAAGATATGATTGCAAAATTCTATCTGCATACTAAGTATGACTATAAGAATGGAGCTACTAGTAATAATATTACAGATGTTGATGTGAAATGTTCTCATGAAACACAGCTTTATGAAGGATTGCAAAACTCTGTTTCCAATAAGCAGTCATGTACAAAGAATGAAGGAACCAGTGTTTCCTATGATAAAACTGAGACTGTGAATGGAGAACAATATCATGTATTTAATCTTAAATTAACTGATCTTGGAGCAAATTATGTTTTGGTTCATTATTTAGATGATTCAGGAAAAGAAAAGGTAACTACATTACAGTTTTATGCTATGGATAAAGCAGAGGATGCTTTAAATCTTCATGCAGATTTTGTAACTAAAAAAACTCAGGTTGATGCACCAGGTAAAATCGAGGATAGAATTTTTGATGACTGGATGATGGATACCAAAAAGGTTCGTGGAATATATGATGGATACATGGGCTGGGGTGATGATTGGGGATTTACTCATGGTGAATATTTAGCAGAAAAGAATACTTACCTACCAGTAAAAGAGCAAATTGAAGCTGTGGACAATTATTTAGATACTGCAATCTGGAATGGACTTATGAGAGAACATCATGAAGACTATAGAGTAAATGACTGGTTGGATAATGAACCTAATAATACTGGACAAGGTGTTTATAGAGGTTATGCATATCCACATGTTTATAATACTTATTTCTCTATGTATAAGGTTGCAAGTAAATATCCAGATGTAAGTACTTATAAAGAAAAGAAAGAAACTTATTTATTAAGAGCATATAACATCTTAAAAGCGCTATATGGTAAGGATATATCTTATAACTGGGATACAGGTTTAATGGGTGAGTCTACAACTCCAGATCTTATAGCTGCTTTAGATAAAGAAGGATATTATAAAGAAGCACAAGATATTCGTGATATCATGAATGAAAAGTATGTAAAGTTCAGTCAACAAAAATATCCATATGGTTCTGAATACAGCTATGATAATACAGGCGAAGAAGCTGTTTATACTTTAGCAAAATTGCAGAATAATAAAGAGATGATGAAAAAGATTGATGAGAAGACAAGAGCAGATCGTGGTATGCAGCCAATTTGGTATCATTATGCTAATCCAACTACAATATGCGGAGAAAATTGGTGGAACTTCCAATATTCCGCTTCATTAATAGGATATTGTATGGATGATTGGCTAAGATTACAAAATAATGGTATGGATGCTACAGATAGAGCATTAGCTTCTCGTACAAATTACGCTGCTAAATTAGCTAACTTAACTGCTATTAACTCTGGCCAGATTGATGCAGATCCAGCCAATATAGGTACAGTTGCATGGACTTATCAAGCAGAATTAGGTAATAGCGGAGGGCAAGGAAACGGTGGTGGAAATATTCATAATGGATGGCGTCAAATGTCAGGGGAAGCTGATACCGGACTATTCGGTGCAATGCGTATAATATCTTCTGATGTTACAACAGATCCTGTTTTTGGCCTATTTGGATATGGATGTAATGTAACAGAGGATTCAGGTTTCTATAACGTAACACCGCTAGATGGTCTTTATACAAAATTAAACTTTATTAATGAAAAACTATATATTAAGCTAGACAGAGATCAATATTCAAAGGCTGTTGTTAGCAAAAACAGTGATTCAGTAAAATTAACAATGAAAAATGTTGAAAAAACAGCACATGATACAGAAATTCAATTAACAGGGTTGAAAGCAGGCTCTTATCAAGTTTCTGTAGATGGTACTGTAGTAAGCAGTTTTAAAACAGATGGTACAGCTGTAACAACAACTGCTAAAATGATAGCAAGTGATGGAGCCGAGGTTTTGATTGAATCAGGAAGCACATTAGCTAATACAAAACCAGTTGTAGACGCAGGAGAAGATAAGACTATTGAATTATCAAAAGAAATTAGATTAGAGGGCTCAGCAGTTGATGATAAACAGCCAAATACCACATTAACTAGCACTTGGACCGTTGAAAGTGCACCAGAAGGGGCTGCTCCTGAAATTAAAAATCCAAATAAATTAATTTCAGATATTAAATTTAATAAAGCTGGAGAATATGTATTTAAACTTACTGCATCAGATGGTGAATTGAGTGATTCTGACACAGTTAAGGTTACAGTTGCAGAAGATGCACCTCTTCCAGAAACTTTAGCGTTATATAATTTTAATAATCCAAGTATGGATAAGGAAAACAGGGATATGTATAGGAAACTATTAAGTGCAGATAGTGAAGGTAAAGGTTATACAGCAGAAAGAATTAGCAATCCAGTATTTGCAGCAGGAAAGGAAGGACAAGCGCTATCCTTATCAGGTTCTTACTGCGGATATGTAAGATTACCAGCTGAAATGATAAAACGCGTAGATGAAGCTACTATTTCAGGTGATATTAAGTTGTCAAAAACACAAGGCAGCAATGCGAGAGTATTTGAATTTAGAGATACAGATGGAAAAACAGTTTATGTTTCTGTAGTTAATGGTAATGAATTAGCTATGGGTATCACAGATGATATCACTAAGGAGACAAAAGAAATATCGTCAAATATAAAATTAGGAATAGGTTATTGGAAAAACGTTGCAGTAACAATAGGAAAGAATTCAGAGACAAGCACTAATAAAGCTATTTTCTATGTAGATGGAGTAAAGGCAGGAGAAATTGATAACTGCATTAAATTATCTGATTTAGGTGATATACAAAGAAACTTTATTGGACGTGGAGATAATAAAGCAGGAGTTTTCTTTAATGGTTTGATTGATAACTTTACAATGAAATCAAAGGCGATGACAAGTGATGAAATAAGTGTTGCTTATGGAAGTATAGAAGGAAGTACTCCACTTTCAGCAGAAGTGCCTGATATTATTACTAAAGTAGGAGAAGCGCCAGTTCTGCCAAAGCAAGTTAAAGTACTTTACTCAAATGGTATATATAAGCTAGAAAACGTCTCTTGGGATACAATTGATTCAGAAAATTATTTAAAATTTGGTACTTTTTCTGTAAATGGTGCTACTGTAAACAATATTACTGTAAGGCTAACTATTCATGTTGTCAAAAGTGAATTACAAAATGTTGCAAGTATTGCCACTCCAAGTGGAATCATCAATTCAGAAAACGATTTAGGTGGCGTAAAAGGCTTAAACGATGGTTTTGATCCGGCAAATTCTGCTGATACAAGTCATGGTGCATGGCATAACTGGAATGGGGATCAAGGAGGACCAGCTTGGGTTCAATATGATTGGGATGAACCAGTTGTTATTATGGGAACTGATGCTTACTATTTTAAAGATGGCGGTGGAAACTTTATGTCAGCCAGCGTAAGTTATCAATATAAAGATGAAACAGGAGAGTGGAAAGACTTTAATGATGTAGAGGGCTTAGGCACTGTAAAAGATATCTACAATAAGACAACCTTTAGTCCAGTTGTTACAACATCAATTCGTATGAATATGAAACCAGCAACTGTAGGCTGTGGTGTACTAGAATGGAAGGTATATGGCTATTCTAATGAAGAAATTGTAAGTAGGGATTCACTAAAAGATGCAATCACTAATGCAAATGCAATTAAAGAAAATTTGATTACAAGCGGATATGAAGATTTAAAGTCGATTGTAACAGAGGTGACGTCAGTCCTCAACGATTCAAAAGCTTCTCAAGAAGAAATAGATATAGCAACTAAAAAAATCAGTAAAGCAATAGATAATTTAGTACCAAAGGATAATAATATTGCTTATTTGGCAAATGTAGCAACAAGTTATATTTCGCCTTGGGAAACCTTGGGAGCTGTAAATGACGGAGTAGAGGCAAATAATTCTACTGCATCAGGCATATCTCATTATGGAAGCTGGGGTAATAATTCTGGATATGAAACAGTTACCTACACATGGTTAAAAGATAAGGATATTACAAGCACAGAAATTTATTTTTGGAATGACGGAGGAGGAATTTCAACACCAGCAGCTTGTAAATATGAATATCAAGATGATAGTGGTAAATGGGTTGAAGCACCTAAACCAAATGGTTTAGGAGTAGAGCAGAACCAATATAATGTTACAACCTTCAATAAAATTACAACAAAAGCATTCAGAGTAACAATGGCAAAAACTGCAGAAGATAGCAATGGAGTCGGTATCGTTGAGTGGAAAGTTATTGGAGGTAAAACAGTAGAAACAATAGAAACAGTAGATAAGAGTGAATTAGAAAAATTATATACTGCCAATAAAGATGATATTCAAGGAAATTATACAAATGAAAGCTGGGAGGCCTTTACTAAAGCATTAAATAATGCAAATAAAATATTAAATAAATCAGATGTAACTCAAGAAGAGGTAGATGAAGTAAAGGCTGATTTACAAACTGCAATTGATGCTCTAGAAGAAAATTCATCAAATACAACAGGAGCAGCTGTAAAAGTGAGCAAAAGTGGATTACAAGCATTATATGATAATCATAAAGATGATGCGAGGGGAAAATATACAATAGAAAGCTGGCGTAAATTTGTAAAAGCATTGGATAATGCATTAAAAGTACTAGGAAATTCAGATGCAACACAAAACAATGTGGATGATGCATTAGCAGGACTAAAACTTGCAATAGATGAAAGAAGACGAAGTTCAAAGTCAAAGAATAAATCAAAAATAACAAGCTTGATACCTTCAACTACAAATTCATCAACTGATGATAGTGTTAGTGCAAAAATGTTGGCAGAGGATTTTGCTAAGGCTATAGGTGGAGAAGTTAAATCTGTGGAAACTGTAACAACTAAAAGTGGAAGAAGTGCTATATCTACAGAGGTATCAATTAAAGGAAAGACAGCTAAAATAATAATAGCAAATGTTTCAGATACAGTTGAACTAAAAGCAGCGAAAGATACAAAAGTATACCTTTATATAAAAGATTTAGATGTTTATAAACAAGTAGATACCCAAATGGTTGCTGGTAATATTGTATTTAAAGCACAAGCCGAAACACCTTATTTTGTATCGAATGATTCTGAATTAAGAAATGTGATAAAAGATGGGTGGAATAAAATTGGTGACTCTTGGTATTATGTTAAAGCTGATGGAACTTTAATAACTGGCTGGCACAATTATAATGGTACATGGTATAATTTGTCAAGCGAAGGTAAGATGAATATAAATTGGTTTAAGGATACCGATGGAAGATGGTATTTCTTAAAAGATTCTGGAGCAATGGTCATAGGATGGTTAGAAGATAAAGACGGTAAATGGTATTACCTTAAGAATAATGGTTCTATGGCACAAAATGAATATATAGATGGATATTACTTGGATTATAATGGTACATGGATCCAATAGTTAACTGTAGAAAAAGTGCTTATCTTTTCGAGATGGGCACTTTTTTGAGATTATACAGATGTTTAAAAAGGTGCTTTTGAAAATAGATGGGCTGATGTATATGAAACTAAAACCATTGAAACTAAAAGATTAATTAACAATGTTTTATCACAAATTAATTAAAAATGAAATAAGTGATCGTTAAAAGATTTTAATAACAAATTATAATATTTTAAGACCTGAATTTTATGCTTCATGATAATAGGCTCCCAAAGTAATTGACAGGAGTAATATCAATTATATAATGTATTATATATGAAAATATAGGAAAAATTAAAAGGGAGGTATAATTATGTCAAAATCAAGAATTATTAAAATTTGTAGCTGTGTTATATCGCTAGGAATTTTGTTACCGTTTACTATTTGTGAGAACGCTAACGCAGCTATGATTTCCGGTGACAAATTTGTAGGAAATATAATTAACTCAAGTGTTCCATCTAATTTTGATACATATTGGAATTAGGTAACACCAGAAAATGGAACTAAGTGGGGATCTGTTGAATCAACTCGGGATACTATGAATTTAAGTAATGCAGATACTATTTATAAATATGCAAAAGAACATGGAATTCCATTTAAATTTCATACACTAGTATGGGGAAGTCAACAACCTAACTGGATATCATCACTTTCGGCAAGTGATCAAAAAGCAGAAGTGACAGAATGGATTCAAGCAACAGGTCAAAAATATTCAGGAGCAGATTTTGTAGATGTCGTAAATGAGCCTTTACATGCAAAACCATCATATAAAGATGCAATTGGTGGAGATGGTACTACGGGATGGGATTGGATTGTTTGGTCATTTGAACAAGCAAGAGCAGCTTTTCCAAATTCAAAATTACTTATTAATGAATATGGAATAATTAGTGATCCTAATGCAGCAGCTAACTATGTTAAAATTATAAATATTCTAAAAAGCAGAGGTCTTATAGATGGAATTGGAATACAATGTCATCAATTTAATATGGATACAGTCTCTGTAAGTACCATGAAATCTGTTTTAAATACATTATCTTCAACAGGACTTCCAATTTATGTATCAGAACTTGATATTACTGGTGACGATGCAACACAATTAGCAAGATATAAAGAAAAGTTTCCAATTCTATGGGAAAATTCAAGTGTTAAAGGTATAACACTATGGGGATATATACAAGGACAAACTTGGATAAATAATACACACTTAATTTCATCAACTGGTGTTGAACGTCCTGCACTTACATGGTTAAAATCATACTTAGCAAAAAATAATACAGATGTTGAGGTACCAACAGCGCCAACAAACTTAACTTCCAGTAAAACAACTTTAGGTACTGTAAGTCTTTCATGGACAGCATCAACTGATAATGTTGGTGTAACTAGTTATGATATATATAATGGTTCAACATTAGTTAGGACAAGCAAATCAACAAGTTACACTGTAACTGGATTAAGTCCAAATACTACTTACAGTTTTACTGTAATAGCTAAAGATGCTGCAGGTAATGCATCAGCAGCTAGTAATAAATTAAGTGTAACAACTATTATCGAAGCATTAAAAGGTGATGCAGATAGTAATGGTGAGGTTAATGTTTTAGATTATGTATTACTACAAAAATATATAAATGATCCAACTTCTGTGTCAATAAATAGTGTTAATTCTGACTTAAATGGCGACACAAGAATCAACACTGCAGATCTTTTTGAATTAAGAAAAATTGTTTTAGCTGGTTAGTTGTAAAACACTGTAAACACAATTTATAAAAATTTGATAAAAACTTCTTATGCTTAATCCAAATAAATAATTGAGATTTAGGCAGAAGAAGTTTTTTTATATAGTACTTATTTAAAAATATTTCTTTAGTTTATTAATTGAATTCATTTCAGATATTTTAGTGATTATAACTTCTATTATATCTTGAGATAAAGTCATAATAGAAGTTATGTCTATTAAAATAGTTTATTGAAATTTGAAATTTGAAATTAGAAAAGTAGTATAGCCAATTTTTATAGCATTTTCTTAAAATTTTCATCATTAGAGTTAGAAGAAGTATCAATAACAACACCTAATTTAGTTGAAATAATAATGTTCAATTTATTTATGGAAGAGGAAAGCTGATTAAGCTGTTTTTCAAAACGGAAGAGTAAATAAACACAAAGAGCTATTGAAAATCCGTTGTTAGTAATTAAATTTATTAAATCATTAATTGCCATAAATAATTACCCCCTTACGATAATAAATACATTTTTTATAAGTAAAAGATTTTGGTGTGCTACGAAGTATTTATCTGTGAAAAATTCTTGGGTATGCTGTGCACTTATTCTATCTGTGAAAAGTTCTTGGTTGTGCTTACGCACTTATTCTATCTGTGTGTAATTTCTTAATTTTTTTAAAACTTTTTTCTTTCTCTTGAATGCTGCAACATAGGAAATGTTTTTTGAATATGCATAATTAGTAAGAGTGTTTTTGTTAAAAAATAGAAATGATACTAACTGTTTTTCTTCTTCGCTTAAATTATTATTTAGGGCATAAGATAGTTCATTATAATCATCCAGAAGGCATAAATTTTCATCTAAAGCATGTTCATTAGAAGGTAGAAATTCTAAGGAATTATCACCGAAAGATAAAGGAAAATGACTATTTAGTCCATTTTGTTTAATAGTTTTCTTTATTAAAGAATTGATATTATTTTTAATAGCAATTGTAGCATAAGCAACAAAACGATGAGCATCTGACTTATATTTAGAGATACAATATAATAGAGTAATAAAGCATTCATTCCTTAAATCAGAACGCTCATATCCATAAATAAATGTTCGTCTTGATATAGAATTTATTAATGGGGTAAATTCTATAATCAAATCTTCTTTAGCTTTTTTGCTGCCAGACTTAGAAGTATTAACTAAATTTTCAACATATTCATAATCCACATATAATCCCTCCTAAATATTTGTATTTTATAAGGGATATATGATTAATAGAGATTTTTATAAACCATTTTAGGTAAATTTTTCTAAAAAACAATATAAATATAGGTATGTATGCTGTTTATTCTATTTGTATAGGTTATCATTTTTTCTTGATTTTATAAGTTCAACAAAATCTTTTATAAACAAAAGGTCTTTATTTGTAATTTCATCTGTTTCAAGCAATTTATTTAGGGCTTCAATATTACTGCGTTTTTTAGGGGTGCGTATATATTTTTTCTTTTTGTCTAAAGTATCATCAAAATTGGTAGTAATTAAGTTTTCATATTGATTAAAGCCCAAAAGGAAGTCTGTAGTAACATCATAATATAAAGCTAAACGTTTTAAATGGTCATATATTGGGGCAGATTTACCAGTTTCCCATTTAGAAAGCATGCTTCTTGTTAGATTTACATTGAATGTTTCATTAATTTCAGTAGCTAATTGTTCTAGTGTAATATTCTTATTTATTCTTAGTTCTTTAAGAATTGTACCTGTAATATTCATTTTATTCCTCCAAAGTTTATCGAATTATCTATAATTAAGTATACAAGCATAAATTGGAAAAATCAAGAATAAAATACAAAAAAAATCCAATAAAATTGTTGACATCGACACAACGAAGAGTATAATTTAATTAACAATAATGACACAGATAATAAATTTCTATAGAAAGTAGGAGGTAAGATTATGAAAGGAATAAGTAGAAGGCGAGAGCCATACGCTAAATTAAAAAAAATTTTATTTGATAATAATATAAAGCAAAAAGATTTAGCAAAGAGACTTGGAAAATCATAATTATGTTTAAATCGTGTCTTAAATAGAAGAACAATTTACCGATGCAGATTTTAGAATGATAAAATGTTTATTTAATATTAAAATTCATGAGTACTTTTAGACATAATGTTCCTATTGTAAACTATAGCAAGCATATGGATTGCAAAATGATTTCGTCATAATTTTTGTAATGGGGTGCATAAATTATGTGGTTTTTCTAATTGCAATATATATGCTTTAAGAATTAAATGATAAGTGGAATATGATTAATGAGAAGATTATATATTGGGGAATTAAATGGGTGAATATTAGGTGTGAATAAAAATAAAATAGGTTTATGTATTTTGATTAGTTTTATAAATACTAAAAATATAACTGGAAATAAAATTTCCAGTTATATTTGATTACTATAATATGATTAAACCGCAGAAGCGGTAAATTGATTGAACTTGTTCAATCACACAAAATTATTTACAGAGTTTATAACTAACTATTTATACATATTTTTCTTAATGCGAAAAGATCTGCTGTATTAATTTTTGAATCTCCAGTTATATCTGAATTTGTTTTATTTATAACATTTTGTGGATTAAGTATATATTTTTGTAATTGAATATAATCTGATATATCAATTTTACCATCATCATTTACATCACCTAATAATACTTTAGAATCATCAGCAGAATTAACAAACAACACATTACCTGCATTTACCATAGTTGACCAAGTATTGTTACTGCCATCACACCAAAGATTAACACCTTTTCTTACACTAGCAGTTGCATCATTTACTTGTGCATCAAAACCTATAATTTGATTAAGTGATCCCTTATTATTTAAAGGTATAGCCATTTCTACCATATAGCCAGTATCAGTTAACTTAGTTGCTGATTTAAATAAAGTATTCTTTATAGCTCCATTTGCACTGCCACTTTGTTCATTATCAAAATTTACTCTATATTGAGCATCATCGCTATCATAAGATGATGATTTGGCATTATTTTCATCTATAAATGCTTCAACTGAATCTTGGTCATATTTATTACCAGCAGTTTTATTTAAAATATGATCAGTAACTTCGTATAATGCATAAACATAATTTTCATCCCATAATAGTTTAACATTAGCTTTAGCTGTATCTGCGTCCTTTAAAATTACATCTGTACTTATAATATTAGCGTTGCTCCATATAGTATCTGTGTTACCATCAATAGTTGGAGTTCCTTTTTTTGCTTCTACTAATTTAGGCTCTTTACTAAGTGATAATGTTCCACCGTTATTAAATGATAATGTGTCTTTACTAACTTTATCAATCCAAACTATTGAAGAATTTAAATTTCTATTTAAATCATAATCATTAATTTTCATATCAAAAGTTAATTTAGTTCCATTTGCAGCTTGAATATTACTTAATGGCAATTTAGCCTGTATTTGATATGAAGTACCTTTTTCATAAACTTTTACTGTATCAGTATCCCCAGCGGTTTGAGCAACTTTTATTGTATCAGGAATAATACGGTTAGCTGTATATTTATTATATCCACTATTACCGTTGTCTAAATATATATCAACACTATCCGAATTGCTAGCTGTTGCATCAGCAACATCTGCAAAAACATATAAATTATTTGTATCCCACATAGTTTTTACTTTTGCTGTAGCTCCACTTGTTCCTGTTACATATGTCTTAACGTCAAAAGGTATAGCCATCTGCCATTTTTTGTCCCCAAAATCTCCTATTGTAGGTGTTGCATTTATTGTGTTTACTGTTTGTTTTGATACAGTAGGTGTTGGAGGTATTGGCGGTGGTGTAGGCTTTGGAAGACCAACAACTGAATAATAAGCTGGTTTAGCCTGTAAATATCTATCGAAAAGTAATGGTGCATCTTTTCTACCTGATACTGGGAAATTATCTAACCACGTATCATCATCTGAATTTCCCCATAACATAACTAAGCCTAAATTGCCTTTAACAGATTCTTCTTTAAACATTTCAAATAATTCTTTATATCGAGATGCTTGTGTATCCAAAATATAATCATTTACTGTTTTTTGGCCCTCACCACTACTATTATAAATAGACATGTCCAATTCTGTAACTTGAACAAGAAAGTTTGGATCAATACTCTTTAAACTTGCATACTTTTCAATACTCTCTTTGATTGTTGAAACTGAAGGGTTATACATAGCAATATGCATTTGAAGACCTACTCCATCTACTGGAATACCTTTTTGAAGCATTCTCTTAACTAAATTATATAAAGTATCTCTTTTTGTAGCATTCCATTCTATATTATAGTCATTTATAATTAATTTAGCATCTGGATCAGCTTCATGAGCATACTTAAATGCTAATTCAATATAATCACTATCATAACCATCTTTATCAACATCTCCAACTATAGATTTCCACTTAGAAGCTCTTAATCCAGTTGAATCAGATATAACTTCATTAACAACATCCCAATAATCTATTTTGCCTTTATATCTAGCCATTACAGTGTCTATATGTGTTTTAAGTCTCTTTAATAATAATTCTCTTGAAGCAGGTTTAGTTGAATCACTTGGATCTTGGAAGAACCAATCAGGTGTTTGATTATGCCAAACTAAAGTATGTCCTCGGAGTACCATGTCATTATCGGTAGCATATTGTACAACTTGATCTGCATCATCCCATTTAAAGTTACCTTCAGTTGGTTGCAGCGCTTCAGGTTTCATACTATTACCAGCGACTAGTGCATTATATTGATATTTGATAAACTCTGAATGTATATCAGTACTATTAAGTTCACTTCCAGTAACTGCAGTTCCAATTGGGAAATAATCACTAAATACATTTTTTAATTGTGGAATATCTTTTTGATAATCTTTTTCGATTTCTTTAATAGCTACATTATCTAAATAAAAATCAATTTTTTCAGCAGGTGTAATACTAGCATTGGATTTATAAGGCAATTCTAAATATAATGAATATTTAGATAAGTCTGCATCAGAAGGTATCGTGTAATCACCTTGTATTTCTGTCCAAGTACCTTTTGTAGCTTTAGCACTTGCAACAGATACATATTCTTCTGATTTATCTGCAGCAGTATTTGCAAATTTTAAATCAAAAATTTGAGTGCTTGCTCCATTTGCATCATTATACATAACATATACAGAAAAATGATAAGTTTTTCCTTTAGTAAGTACATTAGTTAAATCTTTTACTGGGCCCTCCCAAGTTGTTGTTCTACTTGATACTTTTAAAGAATTACTACCTTCTTTATATTGTGATGAATCTTGTTTAACAACAGCGTTGCCTCTTGCATTCCAATTACCTAATCCATCTTCAAATGATTGATCATACCCTTTAAAACCATCGGATGTAGTTTCTTTTACTGAAACGGTTTCAGCTGATGCTACTAAACAGTTGGTAGGAAGATATATTCCACTAAATATAGAAGCTCCAATAATTAAACTTATTAATTTTAGTTTTGTTTTTTTACTAAACATTTTAACAATTCTCCTTTACATATAATTATTATAAAAAGATTTATTTACTGATATAATTAGTTTATTCCATATTAACATAATATTGGATAAGAAATGTGGAATAAAGTACCAAATAGACTGCCAATTACGATTTATATAGACTATTTCACGATTAGGATTACTATAAACTTACTTATTTTTCAATAATGAGGATTTTTTAGAAATTAAAACGTTCAACTATACATCATATAATTTAAGATAATACAAATTAATACTATAAAATTGTGAAATATTAATAATATTTAAAAAGAGGAGAAATGATATTAAATGGAATTTAGTCTAAAAGAGGGGATTGTGCTTATGAGTGTAAAATAACTTAATCATATATTTTTAGTTTGATAAATCACTCTGATAAGTTGAAGAATAATTAGGGTTAATAGTAGTATATTAATGAAAAATTACGATTGTATATGGTGTTATTACAATAAATAATTGTGTATAATAATTTATTATAAATAAAGATATAGGAGAAAATGAATGAATTTCGTAGGAATAGATTTTGAAACTGCAAATGAGAAAAGAAATAGTCTATGTTCCATAGGAATCGTTGTTGTAAAAAATGGTGAGATAATAGAAAAAGTACATCACTTAATAAAGCCTAAAGAAATGAGATTTATGCCAATAAATATTGGAATTCATGGAATAAGGCCTGCTATGGTAAAGGAAGAATTAGAATTTGATAAAGTGTGGGAAAAAATTAAACATTATTTTAATAATAATTTAATAATAGCTCATAATGCTTCTTTTGACATATCTGTCCTAAGAAAAACATTAGAACTTTATAATATAGAAATGCCAAATTTTCAGTATATATGCACAATGAAGCTTTCTAGGAATTTTTACAGTAACCTTGATAATGTAAGGCTTAATAGCGTAAATAAATTCTTGGGATATGAGTTTAAACATCATGATGCTTTGGAAGATGCAATAGCATGTGGTAATATTTTACTTAATATATGTGAAGAACTAAATAGCAAGGATATTAATGAAATATCAAATTTAGTTGGAGTTACTTTAGGAGCAGTAAATGAAGAGGGGTATAAGCCATCTTCAACCAAAGGAAGAGTTATAAAAGAATCTAATAGACAATCTTCAAAACAACATGAAGATAAAACGAAAAATCTTAATTTTACTGCATTTGAAAATGAGGTGGTTGTATTTACTGGTGGCTTAGCTTCTATGACAAGAGATGAAGCAATGAAATTAGTTAGAAAGCTTAGTGGTAATGTTGGAAGTTCTGTAACTAAGAAAACAACTTATTTAGTCACGAGTATTAAAGGCATAGAAACTTTACATAGAGATGAAATGAGTACTAAGCTTAAGAAAACCATGGATTTAAAGGGAAAAGGACAAAACATAAAGTTATTAAATGAAGAATCATTCTTGAAATTATGTTTCTATTAAGAATCAACTTCTCAAGATTTCATATCTTAAAAGTACCACTGAATGGACAAGAGTGTGAAGTTGAAATTGTACTCAAAGAAGAAAAGTACAAACTTTTAGAAGTTAAATCAAACGAAGAAGTTAATGAATTTTTAGAAGATAAAAATTTAGAAGAATTAGCTGATGTTATGGAGGTTTTGTTTGGTCTTGCTGAAGCGTTAGGATATAGTGAAGAGGAGCTTTTGAAATCTAGGAATAAGAAGAGAGAGGAACGTGGAGGATTTAAGGATGGGATTGTGCTTAAATATGTTAGTAATGAAAAATAAGATAGTAAGATAGGTTGTTTATAATAAGCACCACTTATTGCAGTTAAATGATGCAATAGGTGGTGTTTTTTTATGGATTTAAATATGTAAAAGATAACATATTTATTATAAATTATATGTATAACGTGGTAAAATATTGATATATAATGGTAGAAATAAAAAAGAGGAGGAGAGTAGAATAAGGAAGAAAAGCAAACAATAACTGTAAATACAATAATATGATTTATGGAGGAGATTATTATGGAAAAAATAGTTCCACATTTATGGTATGACAAGGAAGCAAAGGAGGCTGCCCTATTTTACATCAGTTTATTTGACAAATCAAAATTGCTCAATGTAACATTAATAGAAAATACCCCATCTGGAAATGCAGAGATTGTTAGTTTTGAACTAGCTGGACAACAATTCGAATCAATTAGTGCAGGACCTATATTCAAATTTAATCCATCAATTTCTTTGATGGTAGCTTGTTACTCTGTAGAAGAAGTGAATACCAAATGGAAAGCTTTATCTCAAGGGGGAATGGAATTAATGCCACTAGGTGAATATCCCTTTAGTAAGTGGTACGGATGGGTTCAAGACAGGTATGGTTTGTCCTGGCAGTTGATTCTTATAGATAATGATCAAACGGTTCAAAAAATTACACCTAACTTGCTTTTCTCAAATGAAGCATGTGGCAAAGCTGAAGAAGCAGTGAAGTACTACACTGAAATATTTGAAAATTCAGAAATAGGAATTATCAGCAGATATAGCGAAGGAGAAGCAGAGTCAACAAAGGCAAAGATAAATTATGCTGCTTTTAAACTTGATGGTGTTGATTTTTCTGCAATGGATAATGGTTTTGACGTGGATTTTAGTTTTAATGAATCGTTTTCAATCATTATAAAATGTGAAAATCAACAAGAGATTGATTACTTCTGGGATAATCTTTCTGCTGTACCTGAGGCGGAAGCTTGTGGATGGGTAAAAGATAAATTTGGAGTATCGTGGCAAATCGTACCAAAGATTATAAACGAGATGATGACTTGCGGTGACAGAGAAAAAATACAGCGTGTGACCGAAGCATTTCTGAAAATGAAAAAATTCGATTTAGCAGTTTTACAAAAGGCTTATGATAATCTTTAAGGCTTGGATATGAAAAAATAGAGGAGGATGATTTATGAACAGTTATATAGAACCATGAGTCAGTAAGAAACTATCTGAAAGAATAAAGGAGTGTGGGGACCTTTTGCAGATGTTATAGGATTTAACATTGGAAAACTCAAAACTTCATAAAGCCAGTTTTTGTGGTAACAGATTTTGCCCTATGTGTGGCTAGCGTGTTTCTTGTAAGGATAGTTTGGAAATATCTATTCTCATGGAGCATTTGCGAAAAGAAGAAAATAAGGAATTTATCTTTTTAACTTTAACAACTTCAAATGTCAAAGGTGTTGATCTTGATAGTTCCATTAGGGGATACAATAAAGCATTTGAACGTTTAATGAAACGTAAAGAGGTTAAGAGTATAGTAAAAGGCTACATAAGAAAGCTTGAAGTAACCTACAAGGCAAGACAATTAAAGAATTATCCGAAATGTTTTGTTGTAGTGTTGGATTAATTAATAAATTATGTATATTAAACATGTATTACATAAAAATACGCGGCATTGTATTGTATTACACTACAGATATAAAAAAGGCAGTAACCGAAGTTACTACCATCATAGGTTATTCTCTTTACAAACTAATTTACAGATGTTAGGCGAGAGATGTACATGAAGACTGGCAACACATATAAGAAGTATTACCACATGTTATCATGAACATACTTACCCCACCAAGTATAGTTCACCCAATCACTCGTCATATCTAACCATGAATTAGCAGAGTCATTACCTGTCCAAGACCATGCTAAGAAACCAATTTTATTAGCTTTACAATAACTTATTAAGTGAGCAACATCAACCTTGCAACCTAAGTTGTTATTACCATTATTAGAGTTATAACCAAACTCACCTATTATTATTGGGATTCCGTTATTCTTACAACTACTTAAAAAGGAATCTATTTTATTATTGTCATTCCAAGAACCATACATATGAACGCTAAAGATTACATTTTTATTGCTGTTAACATTATATATATCTTTAGCATATTTTAAGATATCTTCAGAATCTTGTCCCCATCCACCTGAGTCAATTACTATTGTTCCACCAAAACCTGCAGAACGTAGTTTACTAACAGCATCTTTATAACCATCTCTCCATACAGTACTATTTTCTGGACCCCATTCATTAGCTATATTTAACCATGCTTTAGGATGTTTTTTCATAACATTCATTACATCACTTCTTAGCCAATAATCTAAGCATTTGTTTAAGGAAGTTGTATCCATACCCCCAGTGGCATCATGAAGCTCAACAATTGGTTTAAGATTTAAATTATCACATTTTGTAAGATATTCATCAAGTCTTGAAGTTGATCCTTTAGTTTCCCAAACGATACGAACAGAGTTAAATGTTTCGTTTTTGATTTTGTCTAAGGCTGAGTATGATTGACCATCATACCAAGCTGCTGGCACGTTAGTACCTCTAATCCATGAACTATCTTCAGGAGTAGAAGGATTTTGTGGACTATCAACTGTTTCAATTGATACATAATCTAAAGCTACATATCCCCAAGAACTAGATACTCCAAACTTATGATTTCCTGCAGAAAGATCACATACATATTCTGTTTTGTTCCAAATATGTGGGTTTGTATATAATTTCCCTGCTGAACTATTATCAATATATAACCAATTTTCTTTATATTGATCTGAATTTGATGCAATAGTTATTTTATATTTTCCTGCCTCTTTAATATTAAACTTAGTTTCTGCCCACCCTGATGCTAAATAAACATAACCATTGCCTGAATAACCATTAAAAGTATCATTTGCAATTTTATTTCCACTATCACCAGAAAAACTGTTAGTATCTTCAAATTGAATTACTTGATTAACAGTATCCGATGCCCAAGCAGTAGTAATATTGCAATTAATAAGAATTGTAGTAATGAAAAGGGCTACACCAAAAATTAGTGATTGAATTTTTTTGTTCATTTTTTTGTTCATAAATAATCCTCCTTTAATTCATTTGCAATAATCATAACAAAGATATAACATACTTTCAATATGTTATATCATAAAAACTATAAGATATATATTAAGATAAAAACATTTTGAGATATTGCAATTTACGTATAAAAATAAAGAATTTACGACTTCGTTCTATTACATTAACTTATTTAGTAATAAACTAAAGAATACACTAATTCTAATTAATCCGTATTTTTACAAATTGATTTCGCTAAATTGTATTTTTACGAAAAAGTTTTCATTTAGAAATTCCGCAAAATTGCAGTTTTTAGGAGTACTTAGAAATTAAAATTAGACTGATTACAAGGGAAATTTAAGTAATCGGTCTTTTTTGCCATTAATTAATTTGGATTCCTTATTGATTTTATTTAGAACATTGTATAAAATGAATAAGAAATAGTTAATTGATAATAATATTCAATTAATAATAAGAGGTGGAAATTGTGATTAAAAAGATAAAAAAGATGTTTTATTTATTGATTTTATCGATAATATTTAATTTTATGTCTAGTATTGATGCTTTTGCTGTAATTATAAATAATACAAATGAGTTATCACCTTTAGAGAAGTTTTTAAATTTCAGTAATTACATTTATACAAAGTATGGGATTGTATTATTAATTGTTGGAGGATTTGTTTTAATCTCACTCCTTGATGCTTTTTATTGCTTTGTTGTAAAAGCTAAGGAACAAGGAAAGTATCTTAAAGATTTAGATTTGGAACGTGAAAGGTATAATATTGTTGTTGAACAATTAAATGATATTATCTTTGATTTTGATCTGACTGAGAAAAAAATCTTAAGTTCGTCTAAATTTGAAGAGAAATTTGGTTGGACCTTAAATATTCAAAATTATAATAAAAATTTTTTGAATGAATTAAAAATACATCCTGATGATAAAGGACTAATAAATAAAATTGTTGATGACATGAAGGCTTTCAATAAACAATCTATTATAAAACAAATTAGATTAATGAAAAAAAATGGAGAATATTTATGGTGTGAACTAAAACTAAATTACATTCAAAGAGATGGTAAGATTGTTAGAGTAATTGGGAAAATTACTGATATTGATCATATTGTTAGTGAATTTTCACTTTTAAAATTAAAAGCAGAATATGATCAGTTGACGGAGCTATATAATAAGACGGCATTTTATGATAAAGTTAAAAATTATATTAAAGAGAATAAAGAAGATACGTGTACATTAATTTTTATAGATTTGGATAATTTTAAAGCTGTAAATGATAATTTAGGACATATGGTAGGAGATGAGGTTTTAAAAGATACTGCAAATAAAATTAATGATATTTTTAATGGACCAGATGCCATTATTTCAAGATTTGGTGGAGATGAATTCTGCGTATTTAATCCAAGCCTTTCGATTTCACTAATAAAAGAAAAAATAAATGCTTTATGCAATAATCTTAATGCCAGATATATTGGTAATAATATTGAAGTACGAGTTTCAGCAAGTATTGGCATTGCATTATATCCAAATGACGGAATCACTGTAGAATCTTTAATTCAAAAATCAGATGTAGCACTTTATGTATCTAAAGGAAATGGTAAAAATCAATTTACTATATATAGCAAAAAACTTGAGGTGTCATAGTGAATTTTGAGAGGATAATTCAAATTTATTATACTAAAACTTTATATAGTGCGAGCATTAATTATATGTTTTTGGAATAGTAACATTAGATTGTTACTGTATAATTATAACAAAAACTGTGCATAATGGTATATAAGTGAAGTTAAATACATTATTTTCCTTTTGGTTAATAAAATTAATTCACAAAATCTTTTAACATAAAAATTTAATATAGAAGAATATATTAATTTATATATTAAAATAAGAGGATGGTAGTAATGAATAAAAATATTAAACGTATGATTGCATTTGCACTTGCAATAGGAACAGTTTCAGTAGCTGCACCTGCTACAAATTATAATTTTTTAACTACAAAGGTTTATGCATCAAATGATGATGCTCATGATGTGGATAGCTTAACATTAGTGGATCGTTCTGGAAATTCATTGAAGCTGTATACAAGTACTAGCTATACTACTGGAGCAAGTGCACGGTTAGATGTAGGCGATACTTATTACACTACAACTACAACAGCTTCAGTTAGAATTACAAGTGTTAGTGGTCCGGATGATGATAAGGTAAGAATATTTAGAGGAAATGATACTGATTCTGATGATGATTATGAAATAGGAGATTCTATTTCACTTACAGATGATACAACAATACTTAAGGTTAGAGTATATAAGCGTAACTATGATGATGATAAAAAGTATAGTTCTAGTAATTATAATCAATACCTAATAAAAGTAAAATATACTGGTAACGATCAGGATTTAGATCATCATCACAATCATCACGATCATGACGATGATGCTAATGATGATGATTATTTAGACAGCTTATATTTATATAATAAGAATAGAAATGAGATACAACTTTATGAAGATAGCAAGTATGATGATAAATTAGATAACGATGATCTTGATGATGACAACGAAGGAGACACTTATTATGCTAAAACTTCATCAGATGTAGTTTCTATTGAAACTGGTGGGGTTGATGATGATTATGTTAGAGTATTCAAATCAACAAATGATTCATCTGAAGCTATAGAAACAGGAGACGATATTTCTGTAACAGGAGATAAAACTCTAACTGTAAGAATATATGATGAGGAACCAGATGATGATATAGAATATGAAGAAGATGACGATGTTATAGGTGAATACAAAATTAAATTAGAATATACAGGGAATAATGGATCAACGTCAACTAATACAAGCGGAACTACAGTATCAACTGTTAATCCTAATCAATGGGTTCAAGTAAATGGATATTGGCAATATAATGATGTATTAGGAAACCCACTAAAAAGCCAATGGTACTATGATGGAAATTATGGCAAGTGGTATTATTTAGGATCAGATGGAATAATGGCAGTAAATTGCTGGGTAGCATCTGGAAGTATGTGGTATTATGTTGGTGCGAGTGGTGCTATGTTAACAAATTCTTGGATATTAACTGGAGGTAAATACTATTACGTAGGTTCTGATGGAGCTATGGTAACTAATACCACTATTAGTGGATATAAAATAGGTTTAGATGGTGCTTGGATACAATAGTATATATTTATAAATTATAGTGGGTTTTAAAGATCGTGCTATAAAACCCACGGCAATCAAAATTGATATGCTCCCTTTATAATGACAGGGTGCAGTTCGAATTAGATTGTCGTGGGATTTTTATATTTACTAAACAGCATTACCTTGATTTGCAACACTTTGCATTTTAGCTTCAATTTCACTAGAATCTCCTAAATAATAATGTGATATGACGCTAAAGTTATTATCAAATTCATAAACTAAAGGTGCTCCTGTTGGAATATTAACATTTGTAATTTCATCTTGCGATAAATTATCAAAATATTTAACTAATGCTCTAAGAGAATTACCATGAGCTACAATAACAATACGCTTACCTTTTAGCATTTCTTTTTTTATCACATTTTCAAAATATGGAACAACTCTTGCTATTGTATCTTCTAGACTTTCAGCAAGTGGTAACATTTGATTTTCAAAATTACGATATTGGATTTGATTTCTAGGACTTCTATCATCAGTTTCATCTAATGATGGTGGTTTGATATTAAAGGATCTTCTCCATATTTTTACTTGTTCTTCACCATATTTTTGTGCTGTTTCAGATTTGTTAAGTCCTTGCAGAGCTCCATAGTGACGCTCATTTAATTTCCAATCTTTTATTACTGGAAGCCACTCTCTATCCATTTGTTCGAGAACTCTATCTAAAGTGTGAATAGCTCTCTTCAAATAAGAGGTATAACAAATATCAAAATCAAAACTTTCTTTTTTTAATAAAATTCCTGCTTTTATTGCTTCCATTTTTCCCTTTTCACTTAATTCAACATCTGTCCAGCCAGTAAAAAGATTTAAACTATTCCATTCACTTTCTCCATGTCTAATTAATACTAATTTCATTTTATCCCCCCATTTCAGTAGATTTAACAAATATCTACTTTACAATAAGATATCTACTTATTTAATTAAGACTATCAAGTAATTTTTAGCTTAACATATTAACATCTCTTTAATAAAAAATAAAAAACATATGACTTTAAATTAGGATTTTAAGATTTAACTATTAGTAAATGATAATTACTATTATTTACTAATAGTATACATCCCGTCAAAAGATTTAGCAAACTATATTTTTAAAATATATACATAACTTTTAGACTTTAGAAAAATAAAATACATTTCAAGTGCAAGTACCGTTGCAGATAAAATGGTAAAAGTCGGATTTCCATTTTATTTCTCATCCCATTACTTTTAGTACAGAAAAGAATAGTATAAAAACTAAGAATTTTATAGTTCAAAATAATATTCCTTATAACTATACTAATATATGCAATTTTAAGAGTAGACAACCGATATTTGTATAAATATAATGATTCATTTATACTTATTGGATTAATTATCCATAAGTTATGTATAATAGAACATATAAACTAAACAAATACTTGTGTTATATGTTGTAATATAAGCTCTTATTTTTATTCGGAAATATTATATATAGAGTAATGATGCTTTAAAGTAATATACGAAAAAGTATAAGAAATATGAAAATAAAAAATTATAGGTTTATAATATAATTAAATGAGGAATTATATTTATAATATGTCTAAGGGAGGTAGCAAAATGGATGAAAAATATGTTAAAAAGTCAGTGGAAGAATTAAAGGAAAATTTAACAGAACTGCAATATAGGGTAACACAAGAAAATGCTACAGAAGCACCATTTAATAATAAGTACAATAACTTTCATGAAAAAGGGATTTATGTTGATATAACAACAGGAGAGCCTTTATTTATATCTTCTGACAAGTTTGATTCGGGTTGCGGATGGCCTGCTTTTTCTAAGCCTATAACAAGAAAAGTTATTAAAGAAAAAAAGGATAAAAGTCATGGTATGGTACGAACCGAGGTAAGAAGTAATATAGGTGATACTCACTTAGGACACGTGTTTAATGATGGGCCAGAAGAAGCAGGAGGATTAAGATATTGTATTAATTCAGCTTCACTTAAATTTATTCCTATGGATAAAATGAAGGAAGAAGGATATGAGGAATATTTAGATAAACTAGGCGATTAAGAGGAGAAAAATAATGGATTTTAGTGAGAGCTTATGTAATGTAAGCTCTTCTTTTTATGGCGAAATATACTTATATTGTATTTTTTTGATGTAATTTAAATGGATGAAATATACACATGCAAAGTAAATATAATATTGTCCAAGATAATATATTAATGAGTTTAGGCGGCTATTAGATAGTGAAGAATTTTGCAGAGTAATTTATAAGATTGATGCTTAAATGTAAAAATTATCAATGTCTTTATAGTAGGCTCACAAAAAAAAGCATTACAGTAGTTGTTAATTTTATTTTATCAATGTTAAAAAAGTAACAAAATGTTTTTTATTAACATAATACATTTTTAAAGTTCAAAAAGCTTAATTAATAAAGTTTTATGTTATTATGTAGTTTAAGACACAATCAAAAAAGTAATAGAGCAGTATGCTTGTCTATTTTATGTCATACTGCGTCGGCAAGTTCCACTAATAGTCCACTATGAGCACAACTTGCCTCCTTGTCTGACGCAAAATATATAACGCATTTTTGGTCTATTATTTTATTTCATGTGCCTAAGAAAAATATTATAAAGAAATGCAATGAACTAAGGAGAAATTATGAAAAATCAATTATTTTGATGGACAAGTCTAACTTTAATTCATTGATATAGGAGAGGATATATGAATGATAACGTTTAAGAGAACTGAGGCAATGGAATTTACTATAAAGTATGATGATGCAAAGGATTATAGTGGTATTGAAAAAGCGGATGTGGCAATTGTAGGGGTATCAAGAACATCAAAAACTCCATTATGTATATATCTAGCAAGCAAAGGAATAAAAGCAATAAATATACCATTGGTTCCAGAGGTTGAGGTTCCAAAAGAGTTATTTGAAGTATCACATAAAAAAATATTTGGATTAACAATTGATCCACTGCGATTAATTGATATTCGAAAGAAAAGGCTAAATGGATACAAGGAAGTTCTTAATAATATTCAGTATTATAATGATGCTAGAATACTTGAAGAATTGGAATTTTCAGATAAAGTAATGAGAAAGCTCAATTGTAAGACTATAGATGTAAGTGCAATTGCCATTGAAGAAGCTGCACTTATTATTATGAATGCTTTAGGATATAAAGATAATTTATAAATAACCGCACAACTTTATAAGATACTGAAAAAAAAGTTTTAGTAGAATCTTATATTTTAAGGACTAGTTATTAAGATAAAAATTAAAATAACTAGTCTCTTATTCTAGGGATTATTTTTTAAAAAAATTCATAGCAATATCTTTGATTATAATAATCATTAAAAGCAATTATAATCAAAGATAAGTTTAAAAATTGATTAACTAGTTTTTTTAGGTTAATATTTTGTGATTTTAATCTAATTTACCACGAAAATCATATATATCAACATCGTTCTTTGTATCAGAATGAGAGAACTTTGCGAGTGTTGGTATTCCCTAAGTAGGATTTGAGTTATTTTCATTCTGAGTAATTGTATCATTTGAACTAAAAGTAGATTTTAAGTGTGGTACATAGCTTTTGACCTCTCGTACTTTTTTAGAATCAAAAGAAGGGTCAGCTTCTAGTGAATGGATATCGAATATTTTTTCAGTATCATAAACTTTTGGAGCTGGACCATCGGGTGTTCTTTGTTTGCTCACAGTAATCACTCCTAACATAATAATTTTAAAAATTATTCATAATAATGATGTAACTAAATTAGATAAATAAAATTTAGTTACATCATTATTATCTAAAAAAACAGGTATATTAATACGTGAAATATTTGGAGTATAGGAACATCACGGTGATATAGGAATAAAAAGATTTATTTCTTGAATATGTAGAAGTCAGGAAAAAGTGTTAGGATAATATTTGAATGTAAAATGTAACCAAGTGGATTTTCACTTGGTTATATTTTAGATTAAGATATTTAATTACCAAATCTGTTGAAATGTCGACTTTTACCTACCTGATGCTCTACAGACTTATGCTTTGCATTAGGATTATGGTTATGTCCTTCTTCAGTTATTGGAGTTTGAAAATTACATTTTTCCATTCTTGCTGTTTTATTATCTGGTTGGCTATCTTTTGTCATTGAAATACCTCCTTAGTAAAGTATTTTTACAGAGTTAGTATGTACAATACTGCACAAATTATCCACTTATCTTTAAAAACAATGTAATAAATAAGAAGAGGATATTATTAATATAGTTAAAAAATGTTGTGAATAAGTGTGTTAATTCGGAGTTTAGTTTTAAACTTTTCTTAAATGTATTCTTGTCCTAATTTGTTAGCTGTTAAAATAGCAGCATAAACATCTTCTGGAGTAACTTCAAATGGCATATTATGCGCAGTATCTTCTTTTGAAGTAGCAGCTTTTGCAACTTCTATAATTTCTTCTGGTTTAATTTCATTAATACCTAATTGTTTTAAAGTAGTTGGAAGACCAACAGTAGCACAGAACTCTAATACTTCTTCGATTTCTTCCATTGGAGCATTTTCAAGTACTAATTGAGTTAATGTACCAAATGCAACTTTTTCACCATGGTACATATGATGGCAAGCTGGTAATACAGTGAAACCATTATGAATAGCATGAGCAGCTGCAATACCACCGCTTTCAAAACCAATACCACTAAGAAGAGTATTAGCTTCTACTATTTTTTCTACTGATTTTGTGCAAACGCCTACTTCTACAGCTAATTTAGCTTTATATCCTTCAGTAATTAATGTATCATAGCATAATCTAGCTAATGCGGAGGCTGTGATAGTAGTAGTACCAGAAGCGCATGTTATAGAATTAGACTTTTCACAAGCTCTTGCTTCAAAATATGTTGCTAAGGCGTCACCCATTCCAGATACTAATAGACGAACTGGAGCTTTTGCAATGATACCAGTATCAACCAAAACTATATTAGGATTTTGCTTTAAGAATAAGTATTTATCAAAGACACCATCATCAGTATATAAAACTGATAAAGCACTACATGGCGCATCTGTAGCAGCTATAGTAGGTACAATTACAACAGGAAGATTTTTATAATATCCAACTGCTTTAATAGTATCTATGATTTTTCCACCACCAATACCTATAAGAACGGTTGCTTGATTTTCATCACAAACTTTGATAATACGGTTTACTTCAGTAGTGCAGCATTCACCGTTAAATGAATCATATTTTACAGCGATATTTTCTGTCTCAAAGCTTTTGTCAATAGTACCTTTTACTCTTTTTAAACCACTGTCACTAATTAAGCATAATGCTTTTTCACCAAGTACAGATACATATTTTGCAATGTTTGCCAATTCTCCATTACCTTGGATGTATTTATTAGGTGCAATCATAATTTTTGCCATAAAAACTCCTCCTTAATCTTTTTGATAGATATATGTTTGAACTATTATATTGTAAATTATAGCACCTTTTGGTTATTATAGTAAAGTTGGTATATGCTAAATCGATGTAGAAATTTGGTGCAGATATGTTGCAAAATGATTCTTTTATAAAATCTGAATCCATATACTTTATTCAATGTAGATTTCTAATTGCAACCTATATATATTTCAAATTTCAGAGTGCAGGTATGGATAATATGTACACTTACCGAATATTAAGTATGAGAAGAATATGCGATTAAACTTGTTATAAAGCCTATGTAATGATAGAATATAACAAATAATAACATATTGTAAGCAAAATTGAATGAAGAAGTTAATGAATTTTTGGAAGATAAAAATTTAGAAGAATTAGTTGATGTTATGGAGGTTTTGTTTGGTATTGCAGAAGCTCTTGGCTATAGTGAAGAGGAATTTTTAAAGGCAAGGGATAAAAAGAGAGATGAACGTGGGGGATTTAAGGAAGGTATTGTCCTTAAGTATGTTAAGTAATTGAATTAATTAAAGCAATTGAGAAAATGTGTTATAATAATTATATGATAACTAAATATATTTTATTAAGAGTTTATGTAAAGTAAATTCTTATTTTTTTTGATTGTGCCTTATTGAATAAGAAAATATTAAAATTTATATTTTACTTAGTAAGAGGGGCATAAAATGATTTTTTTATATTTTTAATAAACCTGCTAGTTGCATTACTGCGGGAAAGGATGCAGTTAATAAAACAGTATTTAATTTTTTTGCTTTAGGTTCTTTAGACGAGGAAGATAGGAAGCAATTAGAGGAATGGCTTTAGATTGGAAAAGGTGAAATATTGACTAAACCTGAAAAATAGAAGTGAAAAAATGTTGAATACATAGGAAAAAATAATTTGAAGTTGAGGGACTATAAAATGAAATTACTATTTGATGTCGAAGGTAAAGTGAATTATGACAAAATTAATAAAAATACAACAGTTAAAGATATATTAGATGCAGTTGACATATTTTTAAATAATAATCCTCTTGATTGCAATGGATGTGAGGAGAGCTGCTGCAAAAAATCTTGGTCAGTAGAAATAGATAATGTCTGTGTAAATAAATTAAGTAATTGGAACGATGAAGTAGCTTTAGAGTTTGTACAGGAAAAGTTGGTTAAAAAGAAAAATTATTATAGAGATTTTGATCAGTATGTATTAAATAAGAAAATAAACTGTAATTTTATAACAGAAGCAAACCTGTGCACTATCTATGGGGATAGGCCAATAATATGTAGGCTTTATATCTGCAGTGCAAAAAGTTATAGATATAATGTCATTAGAGAGCTCATAGGAAGTACATATTTAAAAGCACTTATAAATGAAGATAAAATGAGAAACAACAATTTTACAAAAGAAACTATTAATAAATATAAAAGAAATCCAGCAGTTTTCGCTAAAGAGTACAATATACTTTTGGAAGATATATTTGATTATGCAGAATATGAAGGTTGGCTTGATATTGATGAAAGAGAAGACCTGTACAAAGAAATAATCCTAAAACCTTAATCAAATTTTTCTAAAAAATTAGAATAGTTTTTGAAGATGAAGAGTTAGTTAAAAAATGATAGGTTGTTTATAATAAGCATCACTTATTGCAGTTAAAAAGGCAATAAGTGGTGCTTATTTATATTGAATTTAAGGAATATTTAAAAAAATAGGAATTTTTATGATATAATAATTGAAATTTTACATAAATTGTAGGAAAATATATTTATAAGAATATTAAGAATATTTTTACTATCAAGAGTCTTGCATAGATAATAAAAGATTTACTTGAATGGTATTGAGTTTATTTTAATTGAAAAAGGAGAGAGGAAAATGAGTAAACATCTTTCAACAGAAATACGTGTTCCAATTGAGGCTGATAATCCATCAATTATGAGAATTGAAGAAAAATGCATTAAATGTGGTCAGTGTAAAACTATATGTAAGGACTACATAGGTGTTCTTGGCAATTATGATTTAAGTAAGACTAATGATATTCCAATATGCATAAATTGTGGACAATGTGCAAATGTATGTCCTGTAGATAGTATTGTAGAAACTTACGAATTTAGGGATGTAATTAATGCAATTAATGATAAAGATAAAATAGTAATTGTAAATACATCTCCATCGGTTAGGGTTACTTTGGGTGAAGAATTTGGAATGGAAGAAGGAGCTTTTGTTCAAGGGAAGATGGTTGAATTACTTAGAAAATTAGGCGTAGATTATGTTCTTGATACTAACTTTGGAGCAGATCTTACAATTATGGAAGAGGCCAGTGAATTAATAGAAAGAATTAAAGAAAATAAACAATTACCACAATTTACAAGCTGTTGTCCGGCGTGGGTTAAATTTGCAGAAACTTATTATCCTGAAATAATTCCTAATATATCAACTTCAAAAAGTCCTATAGGTATGCAAGGTCCAACAGTAAAATCATATTTTGCTGAAAAGATGGGCATAGACCCTAAGAAAATAGTAAATGTTGCATTGACTCCTTGTACTGCTAAAAAATTTGAAATACGAAGAGATGAAATGAAGGCAGCTTCTAATTATCTTGATATAGCTGATATGAGGGATATGGATCATGTAATTACCACTAGAGAATTAGCATTATGGGCTAAAGAAAAAGGGATTGATTTTAATTCCTTAGAAGATTCAGAGTTTGATAAAGTTATGGGAGAAGCATCTGGTGCTGGTGTTATTTTTGGAAATACTGGAGGTGTTATGGAGGCTGCTCTTCGTACAGCATATGAATTTGTTACCAATGAAAAGGTTCCAGATACTTTATATGAACTTAAACCAGTAAGAGGAATGGAAGAAATGAAAGAAGCAAGTTTAAAGATTGGTGATTTTACGGTAAATGTAGCTGTTATTTATGGTACCAATAATGTAAGAAAAATGATGGACAAACTAAAAACTTCTGATAAACAATATCATTTTATAGAAGTAATGACATGTCCAGGTGGCTGTATAGGCGGTGGCGGACAAACTAAGCATAGGTTGAATAAGATTAAGGGAGCAAATGAAAAGCGTATTATGAGCCTATATAATAAAGATAGTAAAATGCAACTTAGATCAAGTCATAAAAATCCTGAAATAGTAATGCTTTATGATGAGTTTTATGAAAAGCCTTTAAGTGAATTAGCAGAAAAAATGTTACATACTTCTTATTATAGTAGAAGTAGTGATTTAGGAGAAAGTTAAATATTGAAATCAATTATTACTTACTGTCTGGATTCAGAAAAACAGAATGTATTTGGGCAATGTGATGAATGTCATGTAATGAGCATTTTAGTTGGAGAGGCTTGTAAATGACCAGATGACAATAATGAATATGAGAATATTTCAGATTAATTTCAGCCTTAAAGATGTACTTAAGTAAGAAGTTATTCGAGATAATATGATTAAGAAACAATGTTTTATTTTGTATCAAGCAAATAGGCATGTCCATTTCACATGGACATGCCTATTTGATTAAAAAAAAGTATTATTTGATCGACATGCAATAATTGACTTAATTCAAGAAGAAAATGATTAAGGGATTAAATTTAGGAGATTCATATTCAAATAATTATAGGTTGTACAAAAAAATTACAAGATGAAATGGGAGTGACTGCTCCGAGAATGTGTTGGTTATTTTTAAGAATTATTAAATTTAGAAAATATTTATCAATTTAAAGCCACAAGAAAAGTATAAAATAAATAAACCATGGCATTAGTTTTTATATCGATATTCTTAATTTCAGTTTCTGCTGGAGCAGTTATTTTGAAATTTAAATCAAAAAATTTTGATGCTCCATCTTTAAAGATCTCCATTGTTTTCTTAAAAACTGCATCTTCAATTTTATTATAATCCATATTAAGACTCCTTCCAAGTAGCAATAAATTCATGCTTGTGTTTCGTGCTTTTTTATATGTGTATATTTATATATTCTTCTAATTTGCTTGAAATTATAACATATGTGAATAATATTTACTTGAGTAATTGAGATAAATGAGTATCTTAGATATGTAAATAAGAAAAGAGTTTTTGAAGTCGTAGTTATACAGTTGTTATTATGGTAAATATTAAAATAGATGTAGAAATTATAGATTAAAAAAATATATAATATAGGTATAAGGAAAAGCAGAGAATGGGATAAGAGGGAAGCTTGGAGGCGTAAGAAAATGAAGCATTTAGGGACTAAAACTATTGAAACTGAAAGATTAATATTAAGGAAATTCACAAATGATGATGCAATGCACATGTATAAAAATTGGGCAAGCGATGATACGGTAACAAAATTTTTAACATGGCCAACACATAAGGATGTTGAAGAATTTAAATCTGTAATTAATCTTTGGATAAAGGAATCAGAGTCAGAAAATAACTATCAATGGGGTATTGGATTAAAAGATACTAAAGAAGTCATTGGAAGTATTGGTGTAGTAAACATTGTTGAAGATATAGAAGATGTTGAAATAGGACATTGTATTGGAAAAAATTATTGGAGGCAAGGAATTATGCCAGAGGCATTTAAAGCTTTAATAGATTTCTTTTTTCAAGAAGTTCAAGTGAATAGAATTGAAGCTAAGCATGATACTAATAATCCAGGCTCAGGAAAAGTAATGAGTAAATGTGGACTGAAGTTTGAAGGTATAAAACGTAAAGGTGGTATAAATAATACAGGAATATGTGATATGGCATATTACGCTACACTTAAAAGTGATTGGAACTAAATATAGGAGTAGTATCATATGGTTTGTTTAAAAGATGTATCAGCAAAAAAGAAAATAGATGATTTAATAGATGCATTATGTTTAGCAGTTATGGGAGTTATAGGTCTTGAAAATGGTTTTGAAACTATACCTAAAACGCCTATGAAAGATGGAAGGGGAATAAGAATGCAAATGGTTTATGGAAAAGTAAAAGAGGATAATAAGATTAAATATGATAAATTAGTAAGAGATAAAATTGCAGAAATAATAAAAGCACAGGGAAGAGAATGTGAAATTGTAATTGCTGATAAACAAGAAAAATATAAACTACTGGAAGCAAAACTAAAAGAAGAAGTTAATGAATTTTTAGAGGATAAAAATTTAGAAGAACTGGCTGATGTTATGGAGGTTTTATTTGGGCTTGCAGAAGCTATTGGATATAGTGAAGAGGAGCTTTTGAAGGCTAGGGATAAGAAGAGAGAGGAACGTGGGGGATTTAAAGACGGGATTGTACTTAAGTCTACTAATTAATCTGTTTCTTGATTTTTTTGAAAATATGTTCATATTATATTTCCACCATAGATCTTCTTTAAATATGCAATTATGCAGGTTAGGCTTATGCTTTTAGTATCAAGAATAAAATAAAAAACATTATATAAGAGAACGCATGTAAATATATGAATAACCAATCTATGATATTTCTTTTTGATATAATAAAATAATGGCTAAAAAATAGGAAAACTAAGTGTAGAGAACTTTTGACTACTGTGTAGTATTAATATATTATAATAGTATCTATTATGGGTTAAAGGAGAAAGAGAATATGTTTTTATTTGGTAGAAATAAGTTAAAAGTAAGAAGCGAAGAAGATGAAGATGGAGTTAAGACTTTTGTAAACTACTCTGGAATAAAACAGAACGATACTTTTAAAGTAAAGGTTTTAAATGAGCTAATTGGGGAAAATTTCTGTCTAGGAATTTTAGATTCTAAATTATTATCTTTCAAAAATCATGAAGAATTCCCAATTTCAATTGCAGAAATAATAGAACACTTAGATTTTACCAGAGTAGCATATAAAAAAATTGAGATAAAGAAAATACCTGAGGTATCTGTCTGGGGAGTAACTATTAAAAAAGGAGCTAAGAAAACCGATAGAGATTACATTGTTGGTTTTGTTATAAATAAAGATAATCTTAAAAAGATAGATGAGTATGTAAATAAATTAAACTTATATTATTTTATAGATAAAGCTGGTCTTGATGAAGAAGCTTTGCTTCAAAAGTTTGAGGAAAATTATGAAGATGTAGATGAGATGAGGAAAGATTTTTACTGCCAAATTTTTAATAATAATTATATTGATCAATTTGTTATTTTATCAAGAAGTGAACCAGCAGAAGAAATTAAAGAAATAGTTAATAGATGCCATTCTGAGTTATAATGATTTATTCTGTTATAATAAATTTATCTTGAATAGAGCTGTTAAAGATAATATATATACAATACGAAATTTATAAGAAAATAAATGAAGAATTTAATAGGATTAAGATTGAAAAATGCAAAACTTAGATATATGTATAAATGGATTATATTCCATTAAAGAGCTTCTTAATAATATGGATAAATAAAGAATAACTATAAGAGATGGCACTTTCTAAATGAAGTACCATTTCTATTTCTAGTATTGGAATCTAAAATTATAGTGGGTGGACTTTTGGAGATGAAAAGATCAAAAATCGGATATTAATTTTAAAGTATTATCAAATACTATTGATTACTATTCTCAATTGTGTTAATATTGAAACATAGAAAATAAATGTTTGGAGGTAGAGGAAATGAAACATGAATTACCACAATTAGAATATAAATATAATGCGTTAGAGCCATATATAGATGAAACTACAATGACAATACATCATTCAAAACATCATGCAACTTATGTAAATAACTTAAATGCAGCACTTGAAAATTATCCGGAACTTCAAGATAAATCAGTTGAAGAATTGGTTAAGGATTTAGAGAGTGTTCCAGCAGATATAAGAACTGCTGTTATAAATAATGGAGGAGGACACTTTAATCATTCTCTATTCTGGAAGTTATTATCCCCAAATGGAGGGCAGGAAAAAGGGGCTCTATTAGAAGCTATAACTGCAAAATTTGGAAGTTTCGATGCATTTAAAGAAGCTTTTGCAAAAGCTGCTGCTACAAGATTTGGTAGTGGATGGGCCTGGCTAGTAGTTAACAAGGATAAGGAGTTAGAAGTTGTATCTACTGCAAATCAAGATACTCCAGTTAGTGAAGGCTTGAAACCAGTATTAACATTAGATGTTTGGGAACATGCATACTACTTAAAATACCAAAACAAAAGACCAGATTATGTTGGAGCATGGTGGAGTGTTGTTAATTGGGATTTTGCTAATAAATTATATGAAGAAGCAGTGAAATAAAATTTATTTTATAAAAAAGTCTACTTGGATATATATTCAGGTAGACTTTTTTCGGTTTGTTAAAATTACAAATTAAATTTATAATTAAAGAACATGAAGGTGAAATATTATATTCTCCCGTTTCTATATGAAAAGAATATGGATTATATGGTAAAAAATATACGTAAGAAAATTAAAAAGATGTTGTTGAAAACATATAATAAATTAGTAAGAGATAAAATCCCAGAAATAATAAAAGCAGGAGGACGCGATTGTGATACTTTAATAAATGATTATTGGGCTTATGATAGAGATAAATGCAGCAAATGTGGTAGTAGTGAGTTATATCTTAAAGAGGTGCCTAATGAAGATTTTGCAGATAGAGTTATATGTAAAAGGTTTGGAACTGAATGTATAAGAAAGTAGAAGTAAAAGATTTTATCGAAAATGAAGAAACAGATTTGGTGCCACAAATTATTGAGAGTAAAGGAAAATCGCCTGATCAGTATAATGAAGTTTGGTAATAATTATTAGATGAAGAAGATTGTAATTAATAAGCAATATGTGGATTTAAGGAGATGATAAAGTGATCATAGGTTGTACAAAAAAATTACAAGATGAGATGGGAGTAATGCTCCAAAAGAGTAGAGTGGAAGAAAATGAATTATTTTCTTGGAGTGCTAATTTAATTAAGATTAAGCGAAGAAAAGCAATCGTAGTAGTAAATGACAAAAATAGATTTGGGTTTGTTCTTTTTGGACTTAAAACAAAGGACTTTATGAAAATAGATGAACTAATTTTACAAGGTATAAGAAGATCCCTTCAACAGTTAAAGATAAAAAAAGAAATCATAGAACAATATTTGAGTGATGCTAGTGGAATTGTTTATGCTAAAACAAACGGTCCTAGATATGTAGCAAGGTTAAATAAGGCATGTGAATTAGTGGGTTACTTTGAAGATTTATTAGACTTGGAAAATATTTATCAAGATAAAACTTCAAGAAAATTGAATAATGATTTTATCAAGATAGGCAAATCTGATTACAAGCATCCTTATGAACTACTTGTAGAAGATTTTAAACAAACTTATGGAGATTCTATAATTAAATGTGAAGCTGTTAATTTAAAAGTAAAGTTTGATTTGGGAGTTTATACTGCTGAAAGAAGAATAGTTACGCCAATTGATATTAATTTTAAAGAACTTCATGAAATACTTCAGATTGCTTTTGATTGGAAAGAACGTCATTTGCATGATTTCGATGTTATTAATGAAAAAGGTGAACGAGTATTAAAAATTATTAGTGAATATGAAGACGAAATTGATTTATATAATCAAGGATGTAAAGTAGCTTGGGAATCTGAAGTTTTTATAAGTGATTATATTAAAGAAGGAAAGGTAATAAAATATTCTTATGACTTCGGAGATAGCTGGCAACATGAAATTATATTTGAAAATATAATACTTGATTATGATAAAAATTATCCTTTTTGTATAGAAGGAACAGGAGATGGAGCACCAGAAGATGTTGGTGGGATATCAGTATATGAAGAATATCTTGAAATCATGAGAAATATTTCACATCCAGAACATGAAAGTATGAAACGCTGGGCAGATAGTCAAAGGTATAGAAAATTTGATATAGATTTTGTAAATAGAAGGTTAAAACATATTGTTTGGGAGTAGCCTATAATAATGAAATACATAAAGAGGTGTTTTGAATGAGTAGAAAGCCTAGAGTTAGATATAATTTGAGTGATTTGACAGGACAAAGGGCTCTATCAGAGGAAGATATAAATAATATACTTAGAGCAGCAGATGAAATTATCTCTTCTGCAGGGAGAACAATGTTAGCCAAAATGCTTAAAGGTTCCAAAGATAAAAAAGTATTAGAAAATGGACTTGATCAGTGTCCTAGTTATGGGTACTATAATAAATTAACAATTGAAGAAATAACAAAAATAGTAGATTGGATGATTGTAAATGATTATTTAGATATTGATTATAATGGAAGACTTCCTATGATAATTTTTTCGAAAAAAGGTTGGGAAACATATAAACCGTACTATGTGGAAGAATTATATACATTAATTTTAAGTGCTAATGAAACTGGTACAGAGGAGCTTATAGAACGTTTAAAGCAGACTAATAGACAAGTAGTTAAGATGTTATTATTAAAAATCGAAGAAAGTAAGAATATTGGTTTTATACGATTTTTGATGGAATGGGAAGCAGTTGAGGTTAAAAAAGTGCGAATTATAATAAACCACACAATTTCTAAATTAAAGTCTATTTAATTTACATTTAACTTAATAAAGAGCAGTTTGATTGTAACATTTTTCATATGGATGATTTTTCCTGCCTTTTGAGATGAAAACTGCAGAAAGGTTAAGAAAGGCTGGTGAGAATGTCACTATGAGAGGTTTGAGGAGGAAATATTAAAGTCTCTGAAAAACGATAATTCTGCTATATATAGGCAATATCAGTGTAATATCAGGGAATTTAGTCAGCCCATCAAAGTTGAACCAAAGAACTTAACTATAGTTGAAGGAAGTTATAGTCTTCATCCTAAATTAAGAAATTATTATGATTATAAAATTTTTATAACTGTTGATTCAAAGGTACAATACAAGCGAATCCTAAAACGTAACGGCAAAGAAAAGTTGCAGGATTTTGTAAATAAATGGATTCCTATGGAAGAGCATTATTTTGGAGAATTAGATATTAGGAATCAATGTGATTTAATACTTGATACGGCAATGATGACAATATAGATGAATTGGGATACAATTGGCTATGTTTCATCAGAACCTAAAACTATTATATTGGAAGTAATTTATATTAAAATAAATAGTAATGAAAAGAGTGGGAAGTAGTGAAAACATATAATAAATTAGTAAGGGATAAAATCCCAGAAATAATAAAAGCACAGGGAAGAGAATGCGATACTTTAATTGTAGTTGGAGAAGAAAAGGACAAGCTTTTAGAGGCTAAATTACAAGAGGAAGTTAATGAATTTTTAGAGGATAAAAATTTAGAAGAATTGGCTGATGTAATGGAGGTTTTGTTTGGACTTGCAGAAGCTCTTGGATATAGTGAAGAGGAACTTTTGAAGGCTAGGGATAAGAAGAGAGCGGAACGTGGGGGATTTAAGGAAGGGATTGTACTTAAGTCTGTTAGATAATTAATGAAGTATCATATACATGGCACAACCTTTGCAATAAAAACCTCGATTCTTCGAGGTTTACTTGTTTTTCAGTTAAAAATATGCTTTTGTGGTAAAATATATCTATAAGAAAAGTTTATGTATTGTTAGGTGGAGTTTTGTTATGATAATTTTAAATAAATTAAGTCCATGGATTAAATTACTTATAGGCAGTATATTACCAATATCTTATGATTTTTTTCATGTTAATTCCTATTTATTTATTGCAATATTTATAGATATAGAAATAGTTATGATAGCATTTGATGTCTTTTTACATTTAAACGCTAAGAGAAAAATATCAATGGATATTATGATAATATACATTTTTTATAATTGGATAGCGGCAAGAATCATTTACTATTTTTAGATTTGGAATAATGAGATAATTACAATTTATATTAAAATTAGATTTAAATAAATAGGTAGATAAGAAAAGTGAGGTTGCTTGGAGGAGATTAGTTTGAGAAATGCTGAGACGTTTATTAAGCAGTGGCAAAAAAAGAGGCAAAAGGGAAAACTTAAATATATTCTAATAAATAGTATTGTATATTGCATAGTGTATTGGATAGTTGCAATTTTATATTCAGTTGGAACAGGCAGGAACATATATAAATTAATAGACAATTTAGATATATTTATGATTATGTTCATTATATATATAATATGCTTATTTAGAATATGGTATAAGAACGAAGACAGATATAATAGTTTAATTAACAACAAAAAATGAGAAAAGGAGATTAAATAAAAGCTATGAAAGTATTTGTAACAAGTGATATTCATGGAAGATTTGATCTATTAGATAAAATTGTTGACTTCATTAAGAAAAGAGAAGATATAGAACTTATTATTTTATGTGGAGATATAACAGGAGATCATTTGTATAGATATTTTTTTGAACTCGAAGATCAGCAATATGAGGATTACAAAAAGATCAAGGAAATGCTTAGTGGAATAAATAGAAAAGTTTTATTTATTCAAGGTAATCATGATGTATTTAGTGTTGATAAAGAAGATACTGACTATCTGCCGAATTGTACTGATGAAGCTTTTAAGAATTTCATACCTATAGAATATCTTAACTTTAGTATGTATGGAACAAAGCGCGAGGGTAATGAAGAAGATATGCAATTTAGACTTTCTAAGTTGAAAATAGATAAAAAAAGCATAATTATTTCACATATTGCACCATACAAATGCTTAGATAACCATATTTATCAAGGTAGTGAAGCTATTAGAAAAATGATAAAAGAGAAAAGGCCTGCATACTTTTTCTGTGGACATGTACATGCGGAGTTTGGGTTTAAGAAATTATATAATACATATGTTTTTAATGCTGCCTGTGATGAAACTACAACTAGAGGCTGGGTTGTAGATTTAGAAAATGCAAAGCATGAGAAAGTAGTCTTATAGTATTCCTTATGCTTGTTGAAAATGGTATTAAGTTAATAAAATAGAAAAAGTAAAAATAAAATTAGAAGATAATATATTGGGAGAGTGAAAACCTTAATTTGGTAAATGTGATATAATTAAGTAATTATGTTTGATGAAATTGGGGGATTAATATGGAAGAGAAGATTAAAAAAACAGTTAAGATACGATATATAGTATTATTGATACTGGCAGTTATATTTCTTATGGCATTTAATTATGCTAAAGACACTGCGACAACTAATGAGATTACATATAATGATTTCATAAATTTACTTGAGAAAAATCAAATATCTAAAGTTGTAATTACAAATGAAAATTTAATAATAACACCAAGTGAAAATAATGAAGAATATAAAGGAAAAACCTTATATACAGCAAATATAAATGATGAAAATTTGGCATCACAGCTTCGGAAGGCAAATGTAAATTTCGAAGGAAAAAATCCCAAAAATAATACAATTCAAAATATTGTTTTTTCATGGATTTTTCCATTGGCAATTATATTTTTTATTTGGAAATTCATTAAAGTAAAAAATGAGAATAAATATTTGTTAGCTAAAATAAAAGAATTAACTGAAAAGAAAGATAAGTAGATTATTTTGAAATAGTTGTTGTTATATAATGGCTGATTAAAAGAAAGAAAATAGATGATGTTATAGATGTATTATATTTAGCAATTACAGGAATTATTGAACTAGAAAATGGATTTGGAACAATACATGAGATGCCTATGGAATATAAAAGAAGAATATTAATGCAAATGGTTTATGGGAAATAAATGAACATAATAAAATAAATCGAAATGGTGTTCGATTTTATTTAAGGGCTTATACAAATAGGCTCTTATTTTTTTGTTGAAGAATATGCTTTTATGGTAAAATATATCCATAAGGAAAGTTTACGTATTGTTAGGTGGAATTTAAATGAATGAAATATACACATCCCAAGTACAAATAATATTACCAAAGGAAATCTGTAAAGTACCTTATAGTTAAGAAAAACACAGAAGATGAATGGATGAAGCATTATGCGGAAGTCTTTGGTAGAATGCTTGGGAATAAAAACACACCAGAGGATGTTATTATTCTAAATGTGGAAGTAAATAGCTAAAAATAGATTTAATATAAAAAATCAATTAGAAGAAAAATTATTAGTAATAGATTTAGATGTAAAATTAAGTAGCGAGGGAGATAGCTTTACATATGTTTAAAACTGAATTTAGAAATACAATAGAATACCCTTGGACAAAAATGAGTCCAATTTATATAGGAGAAGTACCTAAAACATTAGGTACTCCAGAAATATATTGTATTGTTGAAAAAGATAATAGTCCATATTTACTTATAAATCTTTACTCTGAATATGCGACTCATTTTAGGGAGGCTATTATTTGGGGAAATTATATTGCTATAGGATTTGCTGAGTCATTCTATTTAATAGATATTGACAATCAAAATTACATAAAAACTAGCATAAGTGGCTATTTTGGTTATTTATATCCTTATGAAAATTTTTTGTTAGTTGCAACTGAATCTAATATATTATGTTTTAGCAAGTATGGATCTCAGTTGTGGACATCTGAGATATTAGGAATTGATGGGGTAGTAGTCAATAATTTTGATGGTGAACGTATTTATGGATCAGGAGAATATGATCCACCAGGAGGATGGGTAGATTTTGTAATTAATTCTAGAACAGGCAAGAGAGTTTTGAATTAAATGGATTATTTTTGCTTAGTCTTTAAATAATTCTGGAACACCAGGCCAAGCTAATTGTGGCATTTCATCTAATCTATTAAGATAAACATATATTGTTTGCTCATCACCCCAGATTCCTGATTTTGGTTGAATGGTACATAAGGTAATATGATATATTCCTTCCTCAATTTCAACTTGTTGTTCTTCAGGACAATCAGGATTCCAATCCATTAACCAAAATAAATCCTTAATGTAAATTCTATCTCCTTCAACATTAATTGCTAATCTTATTTGTAGTGGGTACTGCTCATCTATTTCTACTGTAGGATAGCCACTTCTAAACTTTAATGTATAATCACCACCAGAGCCTGTACAAAATCCTACAATATCTCCTTTTTTAACATGCGCTGCTACTTGTTCTGGCAGACTATACTCATTTTCAAAATAATCATAGCCTTCTTCTATCCCTTTTACAGCTCCATCAGAATAGAAAACAATGCCCATACCGTCTAAAGGTAATTCAATATCAATATTTAAATTTTCATACTTCATGTATTTTCCTCCCTGAATTTAATAACTAATCTTTTCTTTATGTAAAGTTACTACTGTTTATTAGATTAGAGTTTTATATTGTGATTATTATAGCATAATTTACAGAATATCTCATGTGATTCAACCACACCTTTTTATCTTGGTTAAGAATATTGGATTTAAATGAGAGTTATAGGTAAACTATCACTTGTTGTGTTAAAATATAGTCATAATGTATTAAGATGGGCGGAGATTTACATGAATAAAATATATACTTCACAAGAAACCATAATATTGCCAAAGGAAATATGTGAAGTTCCTTATAGTAATGAAGTGGAATATGGTACTTTTTCTAGGGTACTTAGAGATGATAAGGTTGTTGCTAGCTATAAAATGTACTGGCTATTATCATTATTAGATGAAGTTTCCCTTGGAAATACAGAAATTGAATTTAGAAAGCTAATAAGTAAAATGGTGGTTTATGCATGGTATCCACTTTTGAAATTTAAACTTAGCTTTGGATTATGTGATAATTTAGCAAAGGTAGTTAATTATATTTCAGATACTTATAATTTAGGAAGCAATTATGATGAATATAAACTTTTTGATTTTATATATAGCTCAGAAGATAAAACATTAAATAGAATGCTTAAGGAATTAACATTAAATGTTCCATATAGATTTTTATCACCTTTCTTTGAAGACAAGCTTAAAGGGCAAAAAAAGGTTCAAAAGACCATAGAAGAATTATCTAGTGAAGATACTAAATGTATTTATGAAATATATAAGAATGAGAAAAATGAAAATTCTATTAGAGTAAAGGAAAATTGGTGTAATTATTTAAAATATAATTATAAGATTATACAAGGCTGGGCATATTATAAGCTTGTTTGTTTTCTTCAAAAGCGTAATCCAACTGTTCCAGGAATAGCAATGAAATTAGAAGCTCCAAAGAGCAGAGATTTAAGAGAACAAACAAAAATATGGAAGCAGATTATAGAACAAAAACATATTGGTGATTTATATACAGGATTAGATTTTACAAGTGAAAATTACGAGGCGTATGGAGTTTTAAGTTTAGATCACTTTATACCTTGGAGCTTTGTATTACATGATCAAATGTGGAATTTGGTGCCTACTTTTAAGAATGTTAATAGTAAGAAAAGTGATAATTTATTAGATTATGATTCTTATATAGATAGATTTTGTGAAATTCAATATGAGGCTTTTAGCTTTGTAGTTGATGATAATAGGAAAAATCAGATTGATGAATATAGGCAGGTTTTAAAGATTGAGAATGCTAAGAAGTTTAGGGAAGAAAGAGAAGAAGAGGAATTTGTTAAGAGGATGAAGAGGGAGATTGGGCCGGTTTATGGGGTGGCTTTAAATTAGGGGTTTTGGAGAGGTTAATTTAATTAATAATGGATTATATTAACATGATAGATTGAAAAGGTAGCAAAAGCATAATGAAATTTATGTTTGCTGCCTTTCTCTTTGCGTAGGATATTTCATAGTATATTAATATGAGATATTGAGAAAATAACTAGTAGAAACAAATGTTCTAATAATTAGCATAAAGTGTTGTTTTTCAATGAATGGGATGATACAATTAAAAAAGTTTATAAAAAGAATAAGATGTAATTAAAAAATATAGAAAAGATTAAGAAAGGGCCAAGAATTTATGGAGACGATTCATTATAAACAAAGACATTTGAATACGGTAAGTCTTTTTTCAGGAGCTGGAGGATTAGATTTAGGCTTTTTAAATGCAGGATTTAATATAATTTGGGCAAATGATTTTGATAAATATGCAGCAGAAAGCTATAAAGCTAATATAGGTGATCATATTAAGCTTGGAGATATAAATGAGTTATTAGAAGATGTTCCACCTCATGATGTACTTTTAGCAGGATTTCCTTGTCAACCATTTAGCATGATGGGAGAACAAAAGGGGTTTGAAGATGAAAGAGGGACTTTATTCTTTTCAATAGAAACTTTGTTAAAAAAGCATAATACTAAAATAATAGTTTTAGAGAATGTTAAGAATTTAGAAAGACATGATGGAGGAAAAACATTTTCAAGAATGAAAAAAATCTTGGAAGAGGATTTAGGATATGTGTTGTTTTATAATGTACTAAATTCAGTAGATTATGGAGTGCCTCAAACAAGAAGAAGATTATTTATGGTAGGATTTAAAAAGGAATTCTATGAAGAAAACAAATTAAAATTTGATTTTCCACCAGATACAATAGAAAATAATATAACAGTTCAAGAATTATTAGATAAAGAAGTAGATAGAAGATATTTTCTTTCTGAAAAAGTTAAAGCAACTGTAATGGCAACTGGAACTAAAAATTACGTTGCAAAACCAGAAATAAATCTAAAAATAGCAAGACCTTTATGTGCAACTATGCATAAGATGCATCGAGCGTCACAAGATAATTATTTTACAGATGATATAAATCGTTCAAAGTTTGAAGATGATGAAAAAAGACCTATATCTAATATAAGAATGCTTACTCCAAATGAGTGTAGAAAATTACAAGGATTCCCTAGTGATTGGAAATCAGTAGTTTCTAATCTTCAATTATATAGACAATTTGGAAATGCAGTTACTGTTAATGTAGCATATAATGTAGCTATGCAAATAGTGAAATCCTTACATATAAATTTAGAAATTGAGGAATAAACAAATGAGTAATTTAAAAAATGAAGTATATAGTGTGTTTAATGATATTTCCAATATTACAACTACAAGTGAGAAGAAAGTAATAAGAAGCCTAATGACTGACTTTATTAATTGTATATGTGAGCTATATGGAATTGATAAGACTATAGTTAAAAAGGATATTAACAATAAGAATGAAGTAAATAATTTTCTTGTCAAATTAGGTATAATAAAAAACATAGAACAAATTCATATTCTCAAAGATGTATTAGGAAGTGATTTTCAGATTAACATTTCTGTAATATATCAATATGTTCAAATGGATGCTGAGATAGATTCAAACTTAAAAAAATTCATGGACTATTATAGAGAAGAAGCAGTAGTTAATTATTTGAATGATAAAACAAGTCCAACTGTAGTAGATTTCTTTTGCGGAGCAGGAGGGATGAGTTTAGGATTCCATCAAAATGACTTCAAAATATTAATTGCAAATGATATTGAAAGTGTATGTACAACAACATATTCATTTAATCATTATGAAATTCCTAAAGATAGAATTATAACTGGTGATATAAAAGAAATTGTAAATAATGTTGATACATATGTTAATGAGGAAGTAGATGTTATTATTGGTGGACCTCCATGTCAAGGATTTTCAATGGCAAATAGACAAAGAATAATCGATGATCCAAGAAATATACTTTATACTTATTATGTTGAAGGTGTTAGAAAATTAAAACCTAAATTTTTTGTTATGGAAAATGTTAAGGGAATGATTAGTGTAGCAGATCAAGTCATAGAAGATTTTCATAATTTAGAAGATGTAAATTATGATGTATATTACCATGTATTTAATGCAAGAGATTTTGGCGTTCCTCAAAATAGGGAAAGATTGATTTATATAGGAATCAGAACTGATATAAGTAATAGTATAAATAAGAAAGCAAAAGATATAATTAAAGAGATTGAAAATGAAATAAAAAATAATTGTACTCATGTTTTAAATGATGCGATTCAAGGATTAAGAAAAGTTAATGCATTAACAATAAAGAATTCTACAGAACTTGATATTGAGGAATGTGGGAAAAAAATTGAAGCTAATAAAATATCTGAAGAAAATGAGTATATTAGAACTATTAATCAAGGGGAAAAGAGTAATTTAGTTTTTAATCACAAGGCAAGATATAATAATGATAGAGATATTGAGATTTATGGAAGAATGATACCAGGAGACAACTCGACTAGTGAACGTATAGCAGATATAATGCCATACACGAGTAGAAGTCATATGTTTAAAGATAAGTATTATAAATTAAAACCAGATGAAGTATGCAAAACTATAACGGCACATATGAAATTTGATTGTAATATGTATATACATCCTAATCAAGCAAGAGGATTAACTCCAAGAGAGGCTGCAAGGGTACAATCTTATCCTGATAATTATTATTTCCTTGGATCATATACTAAAACATATATGCAGGTTGGTAATAGTGTACCACCTCTTATGTCCAGAAAAATTGCTAAAATAATAAAGAAGTATTTAAAAAGATAGCACAGTTTGGGCTATCTTTTTAAATGTAATTAAAGATATTATATAATCTTTAATGTCTATTGTAGATATGAAAAAATATTAGTGTAAGATTAAAAGTTAATTTATGAGTAGTAATGGATCGTTAATAAATTCCCAGAAGAACTGTTTTAATTAGTATTTACTGTAATATATTAAAGAAATATGGTAAAATTGCACTATATGAAAGAGGGGGATAAAATGAGTAAAAATATTAGTCAGTTTCCAATTGGAAATTTATTTTCAGAAAGGCAATCACTTATTGTTACTAGAAGAGATGGTGCCAATTATTATAATAAAGTATTAATTCCGTTTGCTGAATATATATTAAATTCTCAAGATACTAGTGATTATAAGAATGTAGATAGCGCGTTGATGAAAAAAATTCATGAAAATTACTATGATAATAGAGGAGATCTAGAGGAGAGGCATAGAATATTTTGGAAAAATGCATCTAGTCTACCACGTATATTGCCAATTGTATATTTCGAAAGAGTTGGCAGCAAGGAATATTTAAGAATTACAGAAGTAGGAAAAAAGCATTATGAAGGTAAGTTAACATGTAAGGAATTTCTATTATTGTGGATACTTAGATTTCAAGGATCTGAGTATTCTGACAAAGGTGTATTAACTAAGTCGAAGTTAAGTATATTAAGTTCGTGCAAACATCATAGTTATCGTAGTCTTGTAGAAACACGAATAGTTAAACCAGGAATACTTGCGCTTGATGTTTTAAAAAAGGCAAAAGAAAATGGGGTAGATGAAATTACTGATAAGCAATTTAGAAATGCGAGAAAATTATTGAACCAAGAAGATGAACAAGCAGTAAGTGATATCACTCAGATGGTTATATCTGGAGAATCATCTGATGGAAGTCAAGAAAATCAAATATTTAATGTACTTGAATATTTAGGATTATGCAATGTTAAAAGTTACCAAACTAATAACTATAAATTTGAAATTACAGGGTTAGGTGCTGAGTTAATTAATAAAATAAAATCTTTACCATTTACCTATTATCACAAAACAAATATGACCTCTGATTTTATTGAATATTATGGAGGTATGCCTAATAAATTTGAAAATGAAATAATGGATTATTATAGGTTAAATGGAGGAGATTTTAATGTGTAAAGAGATAAAGATACTTTCTCCTTATGTAACAATAGATAATAATGAAAGAGATATTTCAGTAATTTCTGATAATAATACGAAGTTTACTGGAATTATCTTGGGAGAAGAAGTATTTATTATTGATAAATCAAATATTTATCAAATAAGGGTATCACAAAATGCCCAATATATCGATGATAAATATCAAATTAAAGGTAAAGTTGTAGCGAAATCTCATAATTATGAAGTTGCAAAAATAAATTACACTTCATATTTTTTAGATAAAGATATTCCACATATAAAAATGGATATAGAATCAGCTTATATAGAATTCTTTATTGTTCCAAATGAAATTATGTTAGATGAGAATTATAGATTGACACAAGGATTACAAGGTAGTAGCATTTCTAAATTCAGATATGAAAGTATAAGTAATCGTTGGGATGAAGTAATGAATGAAGGTCATTATGGAGAAAAAGTAATTGGTAATGAGAGCTTAAAAGATGAAATAATTGCAGCTATAGCATCAGGGAAACATATTCTTTTATATGGTCCACCTGGAACTGGCAAAACAATGATTTCTAATAGAATAAGTAATGTATTTGAGTGCAATAGTAGATTATTTACAGCAAATGCTGAATGGACTGCTGACGATACCGTAGGAGGATATACATTTACTTTAAATTCTGCGACCAAAAAGGAACAAATAGAGCCGTCTAATGGATATGTAACTGAAGTAATTCTTGAATGTAATAAAAATGCATCAAGAAAATTTTATGATTCAACATTTAAATATAGGGGTACTTGGGTTATAATAGATGAACTCAATAGAGCAAAAATGGATTTTGCTTTCGGAGCTTTATTTACAGCTTTGGATAAAGACTATTCTGTATTAAATTTACCTCAATATAATATGTATAAAGATGAAAAATCCAAGATATTTATTCCAAATACCTTTAGGTTAATTGGAACAATAAATAATTTTGATAAAAACTTCTTGTTTAAATTTAGTTATGCTTTAAGCAGAAGATTTGCGCATATATATGTCGGGGTTCCTAATGAAAATGAATTTGAAGATGAAATTAAGTCAGTGCTAGAGAAGATTAAAAAAGAGTTAATTAAAGAATATGAAACAAATGAGCGAGATATTGGTGATTTGAACAATGATTTGGGTGTACTTAAAGTGAGAGAATTAATAGGGTATCTAAGAGGATATGACGGCAAATCTAGGATACGAGATATTGGAACAGCATTAATAATAGATACGCTTAGAATGTATTTTGTACAAAAGTATGTTACAAATAAATTAAGTGACACAACAAATATGATAGATATTGCAATAAGCAGTATAATTATCCCTTCCTTGGAAGGAAGCATAGAAGATACTTCTAAGTTGAAAGATATTCTGAAAGGCCATCCTCGTGTTATGAAAGCATTAGATGAAATGGAGAATATAAATTACTAGGGGATGATTGAATGTCTAGTTTTGATTATAATACACGAAGTAAGATGTATAATGATATAAAAAATATAATTTCAACATATTTTGCAAATACATCATCACAAAATTTAGAAGAGTATCACCTAGAATTTGATGATGTTTCAAGCTTTTTTGATACCATAAAACTTAATTATAATATTTTTAAATTACTTGAATTAAAACAGTTGTTATATAAAATTAATGATAAACTACGAAGAGATATAACGATTAAAGATGTTGATATGGTAAATATGATCAGAGGAAAACTAAATATTCAAAAATATATTAAAATACAACGTTTAAGTATAAATACTAAAAAGTATTTCCCGTGTAAAGTTTTAAGTGAAGAATATGATATTATAGAAAATAGATTTCTTCTTATGGTAGTACAATATGCTTTAAATCTTGTTAATGACATTCCTAATGATGATAAGGATTTTATAAAAGAGTTTACTTCAAGTGGACATTGGGAAAAGCTTTCTAAATTGAAGAAAGATTTAGTGAAATTATTATACTCTGGAGATTTTAAGATGTTAGTTGAAGCTAATATAAAATTAAAGAGTAAAGAATTAATAAAATTAATAAATAGAGATTTACCAATAGTAAAATTAAAACTTAAAAGAAGAGAAATAGATTCAAAAACTTATGGAAAGATAGTAGAATGGTGGGATTCTATAAATTCAGATTTGACAAACATTGATGAAATTCCATTAATTCTTTATAACACAAGCTTTGATGATAAACTGTTTGAACTATGGCTATTAGAACAGATAAAAAACAGTTTTATTAATGAGTTTGGAATGAGAGTTTTAGATATTGTTGGAGTAGATGGTAAATTAGATGCTGGAGCTAATCCACTTTGGAAGAGAACTAAGACACATGTATATAGACTTAAATATGTAAATGGTAATGTTGAAAAAATTCTGAAAATATATTTTCAGAAATCAAATGATTTAGTTTGGGATAAAGAAAATAAGCCGAGATGGATTCAAATTCCTAAAAATATAAATGAGCAAATTAGTTATTTATATGGGAATTTAGATATAGTAATTACATGTGATGATAATAAAGATTTTGATCCAGTACTTATTGATGCAAAGAACATTTATTATAAAAGTTTATATAATGGAAAAGAGTATACGAATCCATCTGTTACTGATAAAGTATATAAAATGGTAGGTTATTTAGATAACTTTAATAAAAAAGTCTTATGTAATAACAATGGACTAGGAATTATATTATTTAAAAACAGAGGGGCTTCTGTTTTGAATGAAAAAGAGTATATAAGTGATTCAAAAAACAGTTATATAAATATATTTTCAATAAACCCTAATATAGAAAGTACTGATATGTCAATAATATCTGATTATATTTTGAATCATTTTGGGTTATTAGCTGATAGAGCAAAACAAATAGATTATATTAGATCTACATTTATTAATAAGCTAGAAAATTTAAGTGAAACCGAAATAGAGAGTAAAATACAGATTATTTATGAGTATATATCTAATAGTATTAATGTACTTACAAGGGGAAAAGAAGATGAAATTGAGAAAATCGGGAAGTTAATGGAGTTTAATATGTTTGGAAAAGACATTTGGGGTAGATTTGAAAAAGAAACTGTAAAGTTTTTATGTCAGACTGAATTTTTATATAATTCGTTTAAAGAGTGTTCAAACCTGGAATATTCTATGTTTGCAATTAATTTAGCTAAGGCTGTAGAAAATGAGGTGAATGAAAAATTTACAGAAGGGTTTAAAAATTATCTGATTACGAGTGGAATTACTCAACATAGATATTTTGTAATAGATAATCTTGTAAATAATAAACATTTAACTATAGGGCAAACAGGAAAATTGTTAAAAGGAGGAGAAACTATTTTAAATGATTACTTTACTTTAAAAATTCCCGATGTAAGTAAACGGAATTTATTTATTAGTGAAATAAAGAAACTTGGAAGTTATTTGGTAGATTTTTCTGAACAAAGAAATCTAATTGCACATAAAGATGGGATTGGATATGAACAATACTGCGATATAAGGTGTATGGTTTTAGGTATTGGAATGAAACCGTCCTTACTAAAATTGATTTCTTTATTTTTGTAGATTATTAGCAAGTTGCCACCGAATCACTTAAAACCTTTGAAGTTAGTTTCTTTGGACAAGTTAGCCAATAATAATCCGTTAGAGAATATATTGGACCAAAGGCACATTGAATACTAATTAAATATGAGAATATTATTTGACAAATACAATTTTATGGAATATAATGTAATTGTAATAATAACTATTACAATTACATATGATAAATGGTAATAGTTTAATGAATTTATTACCAAACGCTGACCGATACGCGTTAAATTAAATGGTCGGTTTGATAGAATAGCGCTAACCAATAGCGTTTCTAAATTATTGGACTTTATTTCAAGTATATGCATATTTTTCTTATTGCATAATTATAAAAAAATATGCTATGGTTGAATTATAACGCTGGCCGATATGCGTTAAACAAGTGGTCGGTTTGATAGAATAGCGCTAACCAACAGCGTTTCTAAATTATGTGGTGAAAAAAGGCTATCTACGAAAGGTGTTGTAGATAGTCTTTTTCAGGTAGGGGATAGTATTGTGAAAGAAGGATGTTATTATATAATTAAAGATGAATTCTTTGAAAAGTTTGAGAAAAATGGAAGTAGTTTTAAAATGAATAAAAATCAAAATAGGCCAACTTTTTGTTGCATTGAAGATGGAATAATAGAAGGTTTATATTGGGCTATACCTACCAGTAATGGAGAAAAGGTAGGGGAAAATATAAGTAAGGTAGAACGGGTTGAGAAATATTGTAACTTTGAAGATATTAGAAGAAACTATTATCACATAGGAAGAACAAATAAACGTGCAATATTCTGCATTAGTTCAGCTTTTCCTATTACAGATAAATATGTGTTAAGAGATTACAAATGCAATGGACAACCTTTAGAAATGAGAAAAGAAGCGATGAAAAAATCAATTAAAGATAAATTATTGGTTATATTATCGCAAGAAAACCAATTCCCTAATAAATTTGACGCTCATATTACAGATATAAAAAATATTTTAAAACAAGAATTGATAGAAGAGAACACAATTGAATTAGAAGAAGAAAGGATAGAAGAGATAAGTTAGGAACTTATAGTCAAAAGAAAGATGGAGTTAAAAACTTATATTAAATATTTTTACATAATAAAAGAAAATAATAAAAATAAAACATAATTAGAGTCTTTAGAAGTCTGAAAAGTATAGTGGTAATATAAAAACTAAAGTTAATTTAATAGTAACTTTAGTTTTTTTATAGCTTTAATTTAATGTAGTTATAGTATATTAAGGTAATTGAAAATGGAGTTTGATTTAAGACTAATATCTATTTCGCATTCACTTGAAAAACACTCGGTATTAGAGGAATGTTTAAAATATAAAATTAAATATCTAAATGTCTTAGAGTATTTTGTTGATAAATATTCTTCAAAAGATGAATTTGCTTTATAATCTTTAAAAAACTCTATAGCAACTTCAACACTTCGTGTCTCAGAAGCACCCTCGGGGGAAACATAAATTTCCATATATAAGCATTGTACTAAATTCATATGTTTAGCGTAGTGCTTTTTTGTTAAGTAAAATTTATAGAATACATTTTAGGTGAATATAAATTGCAAAAAAAAGAAATTAAATAGGTATGTAGAAAACTACGTTTTTACGTAGTTTTTTGATTATGACAAATTAAATCAGGCAATAATAATGAATAAAAATTGAAAGCAGGTGAAATAATGACTACAACCCAGAGAGTATGGTATGAAGGTGCAGCTTACCACATTACAGCAAGAGGTAATCACAGAAATGATATTTTTAGAGATGATGAAGATTTTCAATATTATTTAACCGTAATAGAGGAAGCATTACGTTACTATGGTAATCATAATTACAGCTAATTTGTTATTGCTTAATGGATAATCATGTACATTTAATGATAAAGACTGATGATAAACCATTAGCAAATTTAATTAGTAGAATAAGCTCAATATACACAAGGTACTTTAATAAAAAATATAATTATATTGGACATTTGTTCCAAGATAGATACTACTCAGAACTTATTGAAGATGATAAACAAATGTTAGAAACTAGCAGATATGTTCATTTAAATCCAGTAAAAGCAAAGATGGTAGAAAAACCATCAGAATATATATGGTCCAGTTACACTATGTTTGTAGGAAAAAAAGAAGAAAAATTAATAAATTCAGAGATAGTATTAAAGTATTTTAAATATGAAGAAAGATTTATGTTATACAAAGAATTTATTAAAAGTAAAATATAAAAAGATTCATCCGAAAAAATAACTAATATAAAATTTCCAAAATAGTGTTTAAGAAAATTGTACATGTCAATAATTCTAACAACTATAAGAAGGAGTTTAGGAATATGGCAACAGTAGTAAATAGCTTTTCAATAGTCGGAATTGATGGATATTTAGTTAAGATTGAAATAGATACAATTTACGGGCAACCTTCTGTTTCAATAGTTGGAATGGGAGATACTGCAATAAAGGAAGCAAGAGAAAGAGTGGAAGCTGCGATAATAAATTCTAAGTTTGAGTTTCCCAAAATGAAAATAGTAATAAATTTATCTCCAAGTGATGTAAAAAAGAGAGGTTCACATTTTGATCTTGGAATGGCAATAGCTTTATTGATTCAATCAAATCAAATCAGGGCAGAAGAAATAGATAATTACGCTTTTATAGGTGAATTATCATTAAATGGAGATTTAAGACCATGCGATGGAGTGCTTCCGATGGTTATGGAAGCTAAAAATAGAGGTATTAGAAATGTAGTGGTTCCTCATGACAATATCAAGGAAGCAAGTTTGGTAAAAAACATGAACATATTTGCATTCTATAAGCTTCATGAAGTAACAGACTTTTTAATTGGAGTTAATCCATATGAATCAATTATAGATTTAAAAGATAAACATCATATAGAAAATCCATACATAATAGATTTTCAAGATGTTCAAGGGCAAGATAGTGCTATTGAATTTGTAGCAGTTGCGGCTGCTGGTGGGCATAATCTTCTAATGTCTGGTTCTCCAGGCTGTGGAAAATCAATGGTAGCGAAAAGAATTCCTACAATATTACCATCTATGACAGAGGAAGAAGCTTTAGAAGTAACTAAAATATATAGTGTTGCAGGTTTGCTTAAAAATAGAGGGAGTTTAATAAGTGAAAGACCATTTAGAGCACCACATCATAATGCATCAATGAATTCATTAATAGGAGGTGGTATATTTGCAATGCCAGGAGAAATATCTTTAGCTCATAATGGAATTTTATTTTTGGATGAAATAGCAGAGTTTAATAAAAAAACTTTAGATGCTTTAAGGCAACCTATGGAAGATGGAAAGGTTACTATTGCAAGAGTAAAAAATACACATTTATTTCCTGCAAGCTTTATGTTAATTGCAGCCATGAATCCATGTCCATGTGGTTATTATGGTGAAGGTAGATGTCATTGTACAGATTATGAAGTTTTGAAATATAGAGAAAAATTATCTGGACCAATTATGGATAGAATTGATATACAAAAGTATTTTAAAGCTGTAGATATTATGGACTTATCTGATGGAGCTAAGGGACCAAGTTCTAAAAGCTTAATAGAAAGGGTAGAAGTAGCAAGGGATATTCAAAGAAAAAGATACAAAAACATAGTTGGAGTTTCTTGTAATGCCCAAATGCCACCTGAATTAATAAGAGAGTATTGCGAGTTGGATGAGGCAAGTAAGAATTTATTAAGGGTTGCATATGAAAAATTTAAATATAGTGCAAGAACTTATCATAAATTTTTAAGAGTAGCAAGAACTTTTGCAGATATGGACATGGAAAAGAAAATAAATAAATCTTATATAATTAAGGCATTGATGTGTAGAGAGATTGAAAAGGAGCAAGCAACTATGGTTGTGGTATAAAATATGAGTACAGAAGTATTGTATGTATGGTTAAATAAAATAAGAGGCATTGGACCAATATTAGCAAGCAATTTAATGGAACATTTTGGGGACATAAGTGAAGTTTATCATGCAGACATATCTGATCTATTAAAGGTTGACAGTATAGGAGAAAAATTAGCAAAAATAATAGTTAATAATAAGGATTTAGATGCAAGTAAAAGGATTTCTGAAAAATGCAATAATAATAACATAAATATAGTACGCAAATATTCTTCAAGCTACCCTAAACAATTAAAAAAACAACCTAAAGCACCTTTACTATTATACGTAAGAGGACAGCTTAAAGAATTTGAATATTCAGTTGCAATTGTTGGTTCAAGAAGATGTACTGAATATGGGAAGAATGTAACTGTTGAGTTAGCGGAGAAATTATCGTTAAATAAAATACCTATAATTAGCGGAATGGCTAAAGGAATAGATAGCTATGCACATACAGTAGCTATAAATAATAATAGCTACACAATTGCAGTTTTAGGAACTGGTGTGGATAAGTGTTATCCAAAGGAACATATTACTTTAATGAATAAAATAATAGAAAAAGGTGCTGTGATTTCTCAATTTGAGCCAGGCACAAATAACATTAAAGAAAATTTTTTAAAAAGAAATGAGCTTGTAGCCATGTTATCTGATAAGGTGGTAATTGTCCAAGCGTCTAAGAATAGTGGAGCGATTTATACAGCTACATGTGGTTTAAAATATAATAAGGAAGTGTACGCAGTACCAGGAACTATATATGATAAATGTAATGAAGGAACTAATATGTTGATTTCTAATGGAGCGAATATATATTTATCTCCTAATAATATACTAACAGGATTTAATTCTGTTAAGATAGAAGATAAACGGAATAATTGTACTGGATTAGAAGGGATAATATTAAGTTCATTAAATAAAAGACCAATGTCTCTAGATGCAATTAAATCCATATTAGGATTAACTGATGAGAAAATAGAAGAATTGCTTTTCGAAATGGAGATTAGAGGAGATATAAAACAATCAGGAGGAATATTCACTCATCACGACACCCCTTAGGGTTTAACAGCGAAGCAGCCAAGGATCCCCGGGGCAATGTCATCAAGCTAAGCTTGGATAAACTGGAAATTCAAATCAATAATATTTAAAAAATATGTTTTTAAATAAAATTCCTCTATAATAAATACTACATTATTAGGTATTGACGGAGGAATTTTTAATTGAAGAAAATAAATTATCTCAAAGAAGGAATAAGAGTTACAAGTTTATTGATAGATGATATAATGTTTTTATTTGAATTTAGAATGAAAGATACATATTTTACACGAACAGGAAGAAGCAAGATGAGTTTTAAAAATATTATTTTATTTATGATAAACTTTGTTAAAAAGAGTTTACAAATTGAGTTGGACAATTTTTCAAAGATAGCATCTAATCCCAATATCACAAAGCAAGGCTTTTCACAGGCCCGCCAAAAGGTTTCACCTAAGGCATTTATACATATGCTTAATCAAGTAAACAAGTGGTATTATAAAGATACTCCTTTTGAGAAATATAGTGAATATAGGTTACTTGCTATTGATGGTACAGTTTTAGAAGTAAATAATACTGAGGAATTGAGAAATGAATTTGGATATATAGAAAATCAAAATAAAAAAGTTGCACGTGCGAGAGTATCAGCATTATATGATGTAGAAAATAATATGATAATATCTTCTAAATTGACACATTATAGATGCGGAGAAAGAGAAATCGCAGAAAGCCTAATAGATCAAATGTTTAATTTAGGATCATATAATGACTTAATACTATTCGACAGAGGGTACCCTTCGAAAGATTTTATAACATTTATTGAATCTAGGAAATTAAAATATTTAATGAGAGTAAGTAGTGGATTTTTAAGAGTAGTTGTTAATGCACCGAAGGCAGATCAAATAATAGAAGTAAAGCATATAGATAGAATTTTAAGAATGAGAGTTATAAAATTTGAGTTGGAGTCTGGAATAACAGAAACTTTGGTAACTAATTTATTTGATGAGGATCTTTCATTAACAGATTTTAAAGAACTCTATTTTAAGCGTTGGGGAATAGAAGTCAAATATAATGAAATAAAAAACAAATTGCAAGTTGAAAACTTTACAGGTCAAACGGTTATAGCTATAGAGCAAGATTTTTATGCGACAATGTATTTAGCAAACATGGTTGCATTAGCCAAGAAAGATGCTAATCAAGTTATAAAAGAAGATTGCAAAAATAAAAATTTAAAATTTGAGTATAAAGTGAATACAAATGTATTGATTGGAAAGCTCAAAGACACACTAATAACAATGATAATCACAAGAAATCCGTGGAAACGTTCAAAAATACTTAAGTCTATTCAAGGAGAAATTGAAAGAAATATAATACCTATTCGTCCTGGAAGAAAATTTGTTAGAAATGATCATAAATCTACTCAAATGGACAATAGGATGAATAAAAAAAGAGCTCTATAACGCTAAGCAATATACATTAATTTACAAACTATTATCTGTTATGATTATGGTTTATTTCACATATCTAAAAGTACAAATAGAAAAAATTAGCTGAAAAAATAAAGCTACTACTAAATAGATTTATTTTCCTTATTTATGCTTTTGGATAAATATTGAATTATAACTTGATGACATTGCCCGGGGGGTGCTTCTGAGACATGAAGTGTTGAAGTTTCTATTAAATTTATAGGGGAAGTAGTTAGAATTTATAATAATGAAAAAACACTAAATGTTAAATGGGATGGTAAGATAACAGCTTTTTATTATAAGAATGTAACTAAGGCAAAATAAAATTATTTCTAATAATTGTGATTAAACGTCCATAAATAAGGCAAGTATTATAATAAAAGATTTTTGGAGGAATTAATGAGTATGATAGATAATTTATATAACTTAGCTTTAGTCTTATTAGATGGATGTATTATTACTATGTTAGTAAGTATATTTTATATTATACAAATAATAAGATATGGAAAAAAAGAAAGAAATATTTATTGAAAAGTTAGAAGAAATAAAAATTAATAATATGAACAACTTTAAAGGCAATAAACATTAAAATTTAAATGTAGCAGCACAAATGATTGTTGCTACATTTATTTTTTATATAATATTATTTTAAAATAGAGAATATATTTTTTAAGTAAAAAGTTAATATTATTATCGCAAAATACATATTTTTAGGCGTAAACATAATATTTTAGAAGATATTCGTTTTTTACGGATGATTTCGTATATTTAAAGTGAAAAGTGTTTATCTAATTTAAGTTTTATGAGACTATGTAAATAGCTAAATAGTTTGCACAACAATAAAAAAATAACTATGTTTAATGTTTAAAATAATAAGAAATAAACCCCAAATTTTATTTTAGGGTTTATTTCTTATTGTTCATATATATTGATAATTAAAGCATTTGCGTGTGCTCAGTAATAGTTGATTTACAGTCATACTTAGATTAGATTTAGAACCCTTTTCAGTTAAAAATATTTGTACAAATAAATACAATATATTATAATTAAAGATGTTTTGTAATAAAAAGTATAAAGAGTATTTTTAATGTATATATGGTAATTATAATGAATGAGAGTAACTAAATATAGAAGATTAAATATTTACTTATGAAAGGATGAGAATCTTGGAGAAAAGAGCTGATGAAAAGATATTAGATTTTATAAATGCATCAGAAGAAAAAGAAGCTAGAAAAGATATTCATAATGGATCAATTAAAATTAACAATAAATATTATGAATTTGAAGAAAAAGAATTTTTAGATGAAAAGTTAAAAATGTATATTCCAAAAGATTTTTTGGATATGCCACTAGAGGTTAGAAAATTTAAATACCCATCAGAAAGCAGACCAGATATTATAAAGTGCAATGAAAATGGAAGTATAGCAGTAACCTTTAAATTAATAGACAGTCCTTTAAGTGAAGAATATGTAGAGCAGCTTAGGGATATGATGAAATTAATTAATAAGAGGCTTAATCCTGCAAATGTATATTTTGATGAGGGGATTTTAGAAATAGATGAAAAGAATATAGGATACTTTGATTTTAAAAGTTCTGCTATAGATGACTTTTTATATAATTTTATATTTCTTTTGGAATTTCAAGAAAAAACCTTAATGGGAACCTTCACTTGTGGTTTTAGTGATTATGATGAGTGGAAAGATGTTGTAATTGAAATGATTAACACTATAAAAATAAAGAAAAGTGAAAGCAATTAATTGTTAAGGGAGATGAGAGATCATGAGTGAAGAATATATGTATACCAATGGAGATATTTTGATATCACCTTATAAATTTGAAAAGATTACGAAATTGAAAATAATACAAGAAATAAATGAGCATTCAAAGCTTTATATAAGTGGAATAATAAGTGATGAAAATGCAGATAAGTATGTTGAAACAGCAGGAGAAAATGAAATCATTAAGGTGTCAGTAACTGATGATGAAGATAATATTACTGATTTATTTGAAGGCGTTGTTACAAATATCAGTATTAGCGTTAAAAATCATGTGAGAACCTTAGAGGTAGAAGCTTTAAGTCAGACGTTTTTAATGGATATAAAGAAAAACAATGGTACTTTTCAAAATGAAGCTTTTACCTATGTTGATATTTTTAAAAAAATTAACAGTACATATAGTAATGTTGCAATGTTGGATAATGTTACTAATGAAGCTAAAATAGATGAATTTTTAGTTCAATATAAAGAAACGGATTGGGAATTTTTAAAAAGATTAGCTTCTCACTTTAACGTTGGTTTAGTACCAGCCTGCAGCCTTTCCGGAATTAAGTATTCTATAGGATGGGCAGGAGGAGGTAAACGAGGTAATCTTACTGAATTCAATTATTCTATAAAAAAAGGACTTCGTGAGTATAAAGTAAAAGCCTACAATGAAGGCTATGATTTAGATGATATGGATCTTATAAGCTATGAAGTAACAACTCACAAAATAATGAATTTATATGATGATGTTGCTTTTAATGGAAGAAAGCTTATGGTATATGAATGTGAACTCCAAATGATAGGAGGAGTTATTGTTAATAGATATATTTTAAGAGATGAAAGAGGCATGAAGGTAAAGAAAATATATAATGATAGAATTGATGGGGTTTCACTTCAAGGAAGGGTTTTATCTACTCAGAAAGATGAAGTTAAGGTATCTTTAGAGCTAGATGGAAGTCCAACAGAACGTGAAGGAGTAAAATGGTTTAGGTTTGCAACTGTATTTTCATCACCAGATGGTACAGGCTGGTACTGTATGCCTGAAGTTGAAGATGTAGTTAGATTATATTTTCCTGATAATGTAGAAAAGCATGCATATGTTATAAATTCTCTCTATTATCCATACCTAGATAGCGATAAAAGCAGAAGAACAGATCCATCAGTAAAGAGCTTTAGCACAAAGTATGGAAAAGAAATAATAATGAGGCCAGGCGGAATAGATATTATCGGAAATGGAAATTCTATGAGTTTAGATGATGATGGTGGAATACAAGTAAGCAGTGATAGTCAAATTTCTATGTCAGCTTCAAGCATAAACATAAGTGGTGGAGATGTATCAATATATGGAGATGGAGGAGTTACGCTGTCTCAATCAGGAGCAAGTATTGTTATTAAAGATGATGTTGTTATGAGTGGAGGAAAAATTAATACACAATAAAGTTACTAGATTAAGAGGTAAAATAATGATAATTCCAGTAGATCAAGAAAAGGTAATGAATGAATTTAAAACAAAATATGTGGAAAAGTATTTTGAAGAAGAATACCCTAAAATACAAGAAAAAATTAATAAGAATAAAAAAATCCTAAATGAAGCGATAATTTCTAAGTTTCAAGAAGTCTGTAGCAGAGCTATAAATATGCAGGAGCAAGCTTTAAAAAGTGAAATAAAGTATATCTATATATCATATCTAAGGACAAGTCTTATGCAAAACTCAGGAATTTATAGAATTGATTTATATGATGATAAATGGTTTTTAGATAAGGAAGAATGCTCTGTAAATATTGATTTAAGTGTAATATATGAACCACTTTTCGAACATATGCAAGAGCTTCAAGAAACAAAAAAACAATATGGCAGAACTATAACAGAAATGGATATTGAAAAGATAAAGGTTAAAGAGGCTGATAAATATCATGAAATTGGAATAGATATTTTACAAGGTCTAGCAAGTGACCTTGTAAATTGTGATGAATATAAGGAAATGAAAAAGAGTGAGGAAATAAGTATATTTGCAGGAGAATATCGTGACGAAGCAGAGATAATATATACTTCAAAGCACGCGTAAATATAAATCCAAATAAATGAAAAATGAAAAAAATTTAAACGAGGAGAAGCTATGGATTATTTTTTATTAAAACAGGATGAAAGATGTACTTATGTTCCAAGTATTACAAATTGGACTAGTGAAATTGATGTTAGAAATTTAAATTTATTAAATGCAGATAAGGTAAAAGATGCAATAGTTCTATATGTAAAAACTAGTAAAAATAATAATTATATAAATGTTTTAAATCATCCATTCTTTTTAGTATCTGAAAATATGAAAAATGTATTAGAAAAATATGATTCTAATATAATCTTCAAAATAATAGCCTTAACTGATTTTAATAATTCAAAACAGAATATATATTATCTGCCAATCTTTGAAGAGATAAAAGCCTTAAGTGAAGAGGCAGAAATGAATTTAAATAAAACTGTAGTTAAAAAGCTTATATTAAATGAGGAAAAAATAAAAAATAAAAAAGTTTTTAAGATTAAGGAAAGTTCAGAAAATATGATAATCATCAGATTAGATGTAGCAGAAAGTATATTAAGAAGAGATTTTAATGGAATTAAACTTGAAAAAGTTGAGCTGAGAAATAATTAAATTTAAGGGAGGGAAAACTATGGCTACTTACTATGTTGTAAGAGGCGCAAAGATGTGGTGTGATAAGGGAAGTAATGAAAGAAAAATAAATCTTCCTGTAAGCCACGGAAGTTATGTTAAAGGCAAACCAATATTAAATAAAAAAGATAAAAAACCAGATAATATAAGTTACTTTGGAGTATGTCCAGAGTGTTTAGCAGAAGAGGAAATAGCTGTTATAGATAAAAATGGAGCATTAAAGACAGGAAAAAAATGCACTCCAGTAATAGTCGTGGATTGGGTTAAGACTAAGGATGATACCATAGTAGAAGGTCACCCCGCATTAACTACTGATTCAATAATATTTTGCACTCATGGTGGTAATATAACCTTTGTTACAAGTGGACAAGAGTAAATAGATCAAGTAGAGGAATAGGCACTATTATTAACAAGATAATTTTACTTATGTGAACACGCCTATAACTTAATCTCTTAAGATCTATAAATAATTCTAACCAAAAGAAGAGAAAAGGGGGAATGAGAGCGAAATGGAAGCAATTCATAAGTTAAAGGTAATTTGTCCTTATGAAATAATAAAAATAGAAGATATTGAAATTTCCAGCAAACCTAATGAACATGGATATTTATATTTAAAATGTTTAATAGATGATAATATAAAATTTAAGTATTCAATAGAAGCCACAACGGAAGATACAATTATTTTATATGAGGAATTGGAAAGTGGAAAGAAATCCATAATATTTAATGGAATAATAGAAAACATAAGGACAACTAATGAAAATGGAATATATTATTTAGAATTAGAAGGAGCATCAAGAAGTTCACTACTCGATATTAAAGTAAAAAATAGATCATTTCAAGATGCAGATATGAGCTATGATAATTTAATAAATGAAATACTAAAAGATTATAAAGGACTTGGATTTACTCAGTGTATGAGCAGACCTATGAGTATTGGAAAACCACTATTTCAATATAAAGAAACTGATTATGAATTTCTAAAAAGAGTGGCAAGCCTCTTAGGTTTAGAGATAATTTGTGATATAATAAATCCTGGTAATGCATTTTACTTTGGAAGACCAGAAGGTGAATTGTATGAACTAAAAGATGAAATAAATTATAAAGCTTGCAAGGACTTAGAAAGATATTATAAAGCTCAAACAAGAGATTTTGGAGTAGAGTTCCATGATACAGATTTCTTCTACTATGAAGTAGAAAACAGCATAAAGATGGATATTGGCGATAAAATTTATTTTAAGCAAAAGGATTTATATGTTAATCAATATGAAGCTAAACTTTATAAAGGAGATTTCATATATACATACAGATTTTGCAGAAAAAAAGGAATCTGGCGGGAGAAGATTTATAATCATAAAATTAAAGGAATATCCCTTGAAGGTGAAGTGTTAGAGACAGCAGGAGAAAAGTTAAAGATACATTTATACATAGATGAAAGCCAAGATCCATCAAAAGCAGCATGGTTTTATTATACACCACCAACAGGAAACATACTTTACTCAATGCCTTTAGTTGGAGAAAGTGCAACATTATATTTTCAAGATGAAATAGATGGATCACCAATTGTTACAAGCTGTGTTAGAAAAAATGGAAGTACTTGTGAAGCTATGTATGATACAGCTAATAGATACTTTGCAACAGAAAGTGGAAATTATTTAGATATGCTTCCTGGAGCAATTAACTTTCATAGAAGTGGACTTAATGTAAGCTTCAATGATGACAATGGAATTGACTTTAGCAGTTCAGGAAACTTGAGTGTAGGAGGATCGGGTGGCGTAAGTTTGAGTGCTGGAAGTGTTTCGATAAGTGCTACAAGTAAGCTTCTGGTGCAAAAAGGAAACGCTAGTTATGTTTCTCTTGAAAATGAGTTTTATGCAGAGGCTAGTGTAGTATATGAAAGTGGAAGTTCTAGAGAGAGTTATGCTGCTTTTACAGATGATGAGCCTACGGCTGGAGCTGCGGAGGCACTTGCCAAACAAAAGGCAGCACTTGCTAAAAAGAATGCAGAGCGTTTAAAATTTAATAATGGAAACTTATTCTTAGGCATGTCAGGAGCAAGAGCAACTTCAGGACAAGTGCCTACATTAAATGGTTCAATAATGGGAAGTGCGGGAAAGAATCCTGGGGAGTCATATATAGGACCAGCTACTAAGGGGGCTATTCCTGTTTATGAGCAAGATTGGGAAATTGATGCAAGAAATTTTCGTAATGCACCAGGAGAATACAAACTCGGATTTTTAGCTGAATATTTTTATGATAGAACATTTGGATATGCTTCACAAATTTTTACCTTCTTTGGGTTGTGTGATGGAATGCAGCCACAATATGCTCAAGTATATGGTGATATGATGTCAGGCATGGTTTTTGAGAGTGTTGCAACGGTAGCAACTTCTGGTTTAAAATCAGCAAGTGGGTTAAATAAAGGATTTGTTTCTGGAGATGATATTATTGCAGGAAATGGCTTTGGGAATACTGCTAAGGGGGCAGGTAAAGCTACTGATGAGTTAATAGAAAATGCAAAAAAGATAACTAAATTTGATAATCCAGGTGATCCATTTAGAGATGTATTTGGACAGGGCTCAGAATCAAATCCAGAAGAATGGAATAAGTTAATAAACAATCTAAGAGAGAGTGGAGTAGAGGTGGTTGAAAGAAAAGGCGCTTTAGCATATGGGCCACTTAGAGAAGGGGTACCTGGACAGATTCTAGTTGATCCTGATGCATCTATGAGTGCTTTAAGACATGAGTATAATCATTTTTTAGAAGCTAAAGCAAATGGATATCCTTCTGCTGCTGAATGTTATCAAAATTGGGAAGCAAGAATTGAAGATGAGAGTAAAGCTTATAATATTGAAATTGAAGAGGCCAAAAGATTGGGACTGGATAATGTTGCTGAACAACTTCAAAAGAACTTTGAAGATGAGAAACAATATATTACTGATAGATTTGGTCCTATAGAATAAAATATAAATATGAAAGGATGATTTTTTATGTCTTTTATTGCTGAATTAGTAGAAGAAATTAAAAATGATAAAATCAAGAATGAGGATTTAATTATTTGTTTAGAGGCTGAAAATTTTAGAGTTGTAGCTATGGCAATGTTTAAAATAATAGAGAGAAATTATTGTGATAAAAGAATAGTTAATAGGTTAAATCAACTTGGTAAACTTTTAAAAGACAATAAATTTGTTGGACCATGGCAGTTTGGACATGTTGCTATAGCGACATTATCACTTTTAGATAATGATGATGCTAAGAGTATGTTTAATGAACTTTTTGATGGTCTAGATGATACGGATAAATTTTTAGTAGACAATTTTATTAAATCAGAAGCGTATAAATCATAAGGAGTTTTAATAACAATAGGGTATGATGTTACAACTAGCTTACCGAGTAAGATATTTATCTAAATGAGATAAATATAATTAATGTAAATCTAGGTGGAGTGTTTTTTCACTTGCTGCATAATTTATACTAAACTAACTGCAAAAATAAGATTTAAATCGAGTTGATATATTTTTAGCAACTTCAACACTTCATGTCTCAGAAGCACCCCCGGGGGAAACATAATTTCTAGAATAAATTTATGCCATGTAGAATGCAAAATTACAGTAAATGATGGTCCTATTAAAATTATAATGATAGGAAGTGATAAGAATAGAAATTATATTTAAGGATAAAGGAAATAAATTATTTCAGTTAATTAATAATATTAACAATTATAATATAAGTAGTAGATTTCAATCTATGAAAAAAACAATAAAAAATTTTAACTCTGATGAAATTTATGATGAAATACTAGACTTTATAGTAGACAAAGATAATGATATAATAGACTTATCAGATTATTTAAGAGAAATAGAAAACAAAGATATTAATGTTTTTTTGAGGATTAAAAGTGAACAATCCTTTAATGAGAAATGGAAAAAGAATTTAGAGAAAAGCAAACAGTTAAGGGAAGTTTGTAATGATATTATAGGTATAAGAATTATTGCGGATATGGAGAGAGCTAATATACAGGAAAATGTTAAAGAAATTGTATCTAATAATCATAATTATAAAATAGATGTGATAGATATGTATGAAAAAGCTAAAAGTATTGATGATGGATACAGAGGAATTCATATATATTTTAGAAACAATCCTAAATGTTTTCCTATTGAATTACAAATTTGGAACCAAGAAGATGCATTATTAAATTTTTATACTCATGATATAATATATAAGAAGTCAAAGAATAACAATTTATCATATTATAGTTGTGAATTAAGAAATTGGCTTGAAAGTATGCCTAAAATACCTGAAGATATCGAAGTGGATTTTATTAAATATTTGTATAAATTCGTTTATTCAGAACAAGGAGGTGAATAATTTGTCAAAGGTATATTTATTTGCAAGAAAAGTTGGAATTGGCGGGACGTCAATCCTAGAAACTAATATAAAGGATGCAGTTGGTGTAATGAGAAACAATAGAAAGCCAAACTTTCAGTTAGGGATTTTGAATGGACCAAGTTATTCATCATTAATAAAGGTTTATGGTGAGTATGCTCCATTTAGAAAAGTTGATAATGTAGATGAACTTATAAGGTCAGTTGAAATTAAGTAGGGTATTGAAGAATGGGAAGAGTGAGAGAAATATCACTCTTTTTAAGAAATTAATCACAAAGAAAACTATGACCACCAATACAAAAGAAAATAGATTCTTAAAGTTTATGTTATTAAAGATAATTGGCAAAATAGATAAGTTTATTTTAAAATTAAAAAAGCTTAATAACAATGATGCTGAAATATTAGAAAGATTATTGAACTTTAAAAAGGAAATAAAGATAGCTAAGTATCAAGTTAGAAGCTTTATTATACTACTTTTTATCTTCTTACTAATGCAGGAACTGTCACTGAATTGTGTATTAAAACTAAAGAGGAATTTAGGCTCTTCTTAGAACTGAAGTGATTATATAATGAAACCTTAATTAAAGGTGATAAAATTATTGGTGCTGAAAGTGAAATTAAGGCTTTTAATTTAGATGATATTAATATAGTTGTTAATGATGACAGCATAATGAGTATTGCAGATGAAACTGTAATAAAGGTTTCTAAAGATGATTTTATTAAGAAGCCTATAAAAAGTTTAAAAGAGCTTCTTAGAAAATGAAAATAAGTAACCTAGCATATGTCTAAAATATAGAATATGTTGGGTTATTTTTTGTGGAAATAAGAACAATGATTAGTTGGTAAGCAATGGGATGACGAATTTAATCTGTGAAAATATAGCTCATGTAAATTTCATTTGATAATTTTTTATATCATCTTCATGAAATTAACACGAACTATTTTGGAATCACTAGAATTTTATTAAAATTAATGTACTACTTTTTCCATTTTCCAGAAGATGCATCTTTCTTAGCTTTATGAGTATTACCTTCAAAACCACTATTAGAGGAGTCTCGTTCTGAAGGGGGTGAATTTAGTATCTTTAGACCTGGTACATCTTTAGCGTTTCTAACCATAATTATGTTCTCCTTTCATTTTTCACAATCTTTAATTACTGAAATTTAGACATAATTAATATGCCTAACAAATATATTTTATCTTTATTTCTTTTATTTATAACAGGAATTTTATCACTCTTTTAAATCCTTATTTATCTTAAAAATATCCTCATTTAGTTTGTTGCCATCCGAATCATAAAATTCAAGGTTTCTAGCAGAAGGAAGAATTCCATCTTTATCTCCATCAAGAACCGCTCCCTGAACTCTCTCAATATCAAGTTCGTCCATAGGCAAATTTACTTCTGTAAATATATTTGTTCTAGAATCTACTATTTTAACTTTCATAATTTACCTCCTAATTATATTAATATTTATTGTTTATTATTTCTATTTCTCTACTTTTTTAATCAGAACTTTCAACACTATGTACCATAGGAAAAAAAGCAACTCCAACGCCAAAGGGAACATATACTTTTATACTAAAATCACTTTAAATTTTAATTGCTTCAAGATGTAAATTTATTGATAATTTAACAATAGTAACATAAAATTGAAGTTTTTATATATAATTATATAAAAGTATAAAAAATACGCAAAATTTTATGTGAAATTATAAGAAACACATAATATTATGCATATGATTTTTGTTTTAGTTTATAGTAATATATTGTGAGAACGTTTACGAAAAATTTATAAATAATTGCAAAGTAAGAGAGGATGGTAATTAGAATGACAGAAATTCTTAAAGACGTACAACCAGTTGAAGTATTTAAATACTTTGAAAAGCTATCACAGATTCCAAGAGGATCTGGAAATGAAAAAGAAGTTAGTGATTATTTGGTATCCTTTGCTAAGGAGCATAATTTAGAATGTGTTCAGGATTCTGCATTAAATGTTGTTATAAAGAAGAAGGCAACAACAGGGTATGAGAATAGTCCAGCTGTTGTTTTGCAGGGACATATGGATATGGTATGTGAAAAAAATATAGATATAGAACATGATTTTAGTAAGGATCCACTAAAGTTAAGAATAATTGATGATATGGTATATGCAACTGGCACAACTTTAGGAGCAGATAATGGAATTGCAGTTGCAATGGGATTAGCAATTTTAGCTTCTAATGAATATGAGCATCCGGCTATAGAATTACTTGTTACTACCTCTGAAGAAACAGGAATGTATGGAGCAATGGCATTAGATCCTAAAAATATAGAAGGAGGAACACTTATTAACATAGACTCCGAAGAAGAGGGCGTGCTTTTAGTGAGTTGTGCTGGCGGAGTTACTGCGAAAACAACAATTCCTGCAGCGTGGGAAGCAATAGATGGAAACCTTGTTCCATATATAATTAAAATAAGAGGTCTAAAAGGTGGCCACTCTGGAATGGAAATAGATAAAGAAAGAGGAAACTCTAATAAATTAATGGGTCGTATACTTATGTCTATTTTATCCGAAATAGATTTTAGACTTAGTTCATTAAACGGCGGATCAAAACACAATGCTATTCCACGTGAAACAGATGCTGTTATTTTAGTAAGACCTGAGGATAAAGCTTTAGCAGAGAAAAAAATATCTGAGTGTGGAGAATTGTTTAAAACAGAATTGAGAGCATCAGATTCTGACGTAAGAGTAGAATTTGAAGTTTTACCTACTATGATTGAAGAAATGCTTTCAAAAGAATCAACTAATAATGTAGTTAACTACTTATACTTAGTTATAAATGGAGTTACCTCAATGAGTATGGATATTAAAGGTTTAGTAGAAAGCTCCTCAAACCTTGGAGTAATTTCTACTCAAAAAGATTCTATAGAATTTATAAGCTCAATCAGAAGTTCTGTTAGAAGCTTAAAGAATGAATTATATAATAGATTAGTTGTTACTGCTAAATTAAATGGGGGAAGTGTTGCTTCTGAAGGTGGTTATCCTGAATGGTCATATAATCCTGATTCAAAAATAAGAGTGATTTTTGAAGAGGTATATGAAAAAATGTACGGAAAGAAACCTCATATAACTGCAATACACGCTGGACTTGAGTGTGGATTGTTTGCAGAAAAATTTGGAGAATTAGATGCAATTTCTTTTGGACCAAATCTATATGATGTTCATACTCCAAATGAACACATGAGTATCTCTTCAATTCAGAGGATGTGGGAATACCTATTGGAAGTATTAAAAAATGTGAAATAATTTAATTTTAAATATTTTTAATCCATTTTTAATAGAAGATGTAGTGTAAATAAAACATGGTGGAGGTATATGTAATGGATAAAAAGTTATCTAAAGACGCATATGGTGGTGTAGCTGGTAAAGACTACATTCCCTACGTTTCTAGTAGATCTAAATCAGGTGGAAACGTTGTAGTATTAATAATCGGTATTATTATAGCAATTCTATTTTCAGCATCAACGGCCTATTCAGGTATGAAATCAGGACTTACAGTTGCTGCAGGTATACCAGGGTCTATAATAGGTTCTGCATTTATAGCTGTATTTGCTAAGCAAAAAGGTATACTTGGCAAAAACTTAGTTCAAGGTATGGCAAGTGGTGGGGAATCTGTTGCTAGTGGTGTAATATTCGTATTGCCAGCAGTTCTTTTAATAGGTTCTAAAGTTACTTTCTTAGAAGGTTTTATTGTTGGCTCAGCTGGAGTTTTATTCGGTATAGGAATAGCTTCTCTTGTTTATAATTACTTAATTGTTGAAGAACATGGTAAATTAATGTATCCTGAATCAATGGCTATATCTGAAACCCTTGTTGCTTCAGAAGGTGCTGGGGAATCAATGAAGTTCATGGGAATTGGATTTTTCATAGGAGGAATTATAACTGTTATAACTAGTTCATTTTTGAATGTAGCTAACAACGTTATAAGCTATGTAAATGAAACTTTTTATAAGTGGAAATTTGAAGTTGAAGTTAGCCCTCTATTATTAGGTATAGGATTTATAGTTGGTTTGGATGTTTCTTTAACTATGTTTGCAGGTTCTATATTATCTAACTTTGGTATTATACCTTTAATAGGCTATTTCTCAAGTCTTGGAACAGATGCGGCGACTGTATGGAATAATCCTAATGTCGCTATAAACGCTATGCAAGTAAAACATATAGCTGGTAGTTATGTAAAATATATCGGTGCTGGTATGATGCTTTCTGGTGGTTTCATAGGTGCTATAAAACTTATTCCTACTATAATATCTTCTATAAAAGAAACTCTTAATGCTAAGTCTTCAAATGGTGGTAAGAGCTCATCTGTTGAAAACATAATATTACTTGGCGGCATAGCACTAGGTTTTATAGGTGGTTTCGTATCATCTGGTGGTAATATAATAATGGCAATACTTGTTTCTATTTTATCATTGTTCTTATCATTACTATTTGTTATAGTTTCTGGTCGTTTAACAGGTACTATAGGAACTTCAAACCTTCCTGTATCAGGGATGACTATAGCTTCTATAGTTATTGTAACATTATTATTTGTTGTAATGGGATGGAAAAATCCTGAAAGCAACAAATCATTACTTTTATTTGGTACATTTATTGTTACTGCAATAGCTGTAGCTGGAGGTTACTCACAATCACAAAAAGTTACTTTCATAGTAGGTGGTGACAAAAATGAAATGGAAAAATACTTTGCTATATCTGGAGTAGTTGGAGTTGCAGTAGTTGTAGGTACTATATTATTACTTTCAAATCAACTTGCTATGACTGGTGATAATGTTCCATTTGCATTGCCACAAGCTAACTTAATGTCAACCTTAACTGCTGGTATAATGTCAGGTGAATTACCTTGGGTTATGGTTATTGTAGGTGCTGTTATGGGAATTGTTTTATACCTATTAAAACTTCCTATAATGACAGTTGCTATAGGATTCTATTTACCAATAGCTACAACTTCTATAATATTAATAGGAGCGTTAGTTAGGGTATTTATAGAAAAAACTTCTAAAGCTGAAAAAGAAAAAGAAGTTAAAGTTTCTAATGGTATAAGCTTATCTTCAGGACTTGTTGCTGGAGGTTCTATAATAGGACTTATAGGTATAATATACCAAAATATTGTAAAAGTATCTGAACCAAGTGGATTTTCTGCTACTAATGGAATGGCAGTCATAATATTAGTTGGTTTAATAATAGCTACTATAATGCCTATATTAAGAAGTAAGGCATTTGAAAGAAAATAATAAGTCCATGATGCGATGTATATTTCCTGTCATACAAGGAAGTGTTTTTATCTCATAGTGGTGCTATTAGGTAAAAATGCTGACGAAGAATGGCGGGAAATAGGCTAGCATGCTGACTTATTATTTTTTTGAATATGCCGGAGGTAAAAAATATTGAAAAGTAACGAAGATGTTTTAAGCATCATATATAAAATATCTGGTAAATTAGAATATGAAGTAGATAAAGATAATATCGTGACTATAATTAAAAAGCAAGATCATATGGTCCAAAAGTTCTTTAGAAAACTTAAATTTACAATTCCAGAGTATAAAAAAATTTCTTTAGATGAATATGCAAGTTGGATATTTTTACAGATAGATGGCAAGAAAAATGTAAAAGATCTCGGAGAAAGCCTAGAAGCAAAGTATGGTGATAAAGTTCACCCACTTTATGAAAGATTATTGCTGTTCTTAAATCATATTGATATTAATTGTCAATATATAGAAAGACTAAATTTGTAATATAAAAGATGGCGTTATATTGTAATTGTCATATCAAAATATATTTTGAAAGCTGAGATTATCTATTCAAAACTTAGCAGGGAAGAAATATTAAAAATCAAAATATAAAAATGTTGTTAATAATGAGTATTGCATTACCAGTAGGCAGTCTATCGCTAGAAATGATAGATTGCCTTTTTCAAATTATATTATACAAATTTATGCTATAATAATGGAAATAAAAGTGAATAGAATAGTTCAAATTTTTTGCAACAGCACAAAAAGCAAAATACCAAAGGAGTTATCATGAATATTAATAATTTTAAGGAATATATAGATAAAACAATTTTAAAAAGAGGTTATGACTATTATACTGATGGAAATATACTTGATACTTGTAATGAAGGAGATAATACTTACACCTTTGAAGTACAGGGAAGTGAAGACTACCAGGTTGTAGTTAAGCTTGATGATAATGGAGAAATAATTTATTCTGAATGTAATTGCCCTTATGATTTTGGACCGATATGTAAGCATGAAGTTGCAGCTTATTTTGAATTGGCTGAACATATGAGCAAGGTTATAAATAATAAAGATGAAAATGGCAATATTGCTATAAATAATGAAAAAGTAAAAAAGAAAAAGGCTAAGGAGCCAGAAATAAAAGAAGTCTTAAGTAATCTTTCAAAGGAAAAATTAATAGATATAATATTGGATATAACTCAAAAGGACAGAACCTTGAACAATAGTCTTATTGTCAGGTATTCAAAAGGAAATAGTGAACAGGAACTTAAAAAATGTAAAAAGCTAATAGACTCTATTGTGAGAAAGCATTTAGGAAGAGAAGGCTTTATCTCATATAGAGAAGCAGGTTATTTTGTAAGTGATATGGAGGTGCTATTAGAAAAGATTAGAGAAATAGATAATATAATATTAGCACTTGATATTGCATTTCTAGTAATAGATGAAGGAATAGAGGCTTTTCAATATGCTGATGATTCTGATGGTGATGTTGGATACTTATTATCAAAAACCATTGATTTAATAGGTGAAATAATAAGTTATAATGAAGATATAGATATTAATATAAAGGAAGAGTTATTTGAGAAACTGTTGAGTAAAAGTGAAAGTAAGATTTTTGATGAGTGGACAGATTATAGAATTGACATGTTAGGGTTATGTGCTGAGGTTGCGACTACAGAAGCTCTTAGAGACAAACTAAAAATAAAATTAAATTACTTAATTGATAAAAATTCTAATAATGAGTATATGAAATACAGCAATGAAAGCATGCTTCATATATTATTTAATATGGTAAATAAGTATGGTACTAAGGAAGAAGCAGAACAGTTTATAAAAGATAACTTAAAGTTTTCTTCTTTTAGAGAATTATTTATAAACAAGTATTTTAAAGATAAAAATTATGAAAAAGTTATAGAATTAGCCCTAGAAGGAGAAAAACAGGATAAGAGATTTGCTGGATTAATTTTAAAATGGAAACAAATAAGATATTCAGCATATAAAGAATTAGCCCTAAAAGATGATCAAAGAAATTTGGCTAAGGAACTTTTGTTTCAAGGGAAATTTGAATATTATAAAGAGCTAAAAGAATTGGCAGAGGATAAAATAAGTTTTTATAATAATTTAAAACAAGAACTTAAAGTAAAGGAAGACTGGCAGTCCAAAAGTATGTTTCTTCAGATAATATTGGAGGAAAAGGATTTAAATGAAATAATGGTCTATGTAAGAGAGAATCCAACAAGTATCGATAGTTATGCAGAAATTTTAATGGATAAATTTAAAGATGAAGTTATAGAAATTTATAAAAAATATATAAAGCTTGAAGCAAGTCGTGCTGCAAATAGAAGTCATTATAAAAATGTATGTGGAATAATTAAAAAATATAAAAAGATAGCAGGAAAGCAAAGTCAAATCCCAATAATAAATGAATTAATAGCTTTGTATAGAAAGAAACCAGCATTTTTAGATGAACTTAGTAGAATTAAATAAAAATAAATTAGCTTCTTAATAATGCTGGTAGTATAACTGAATTATGTATTAAAAGTAAAGAAGAGTTTAGGCTTTTGCTAGAACTTATAAGGTTTTATAATGATCTTTCAATTGAGGTTGATAGAAATATCAATGTTCAAAGTGGGATTAAGGCTTTTAATTTAGAGGCGATTAATATTGTTGTTAATGATGAGAGTATAATGAGTATTGCAGATGAAACTGTAATAAAGGTTTCAAAAGATGATTTTATAAAGAAGCCTATGAAAAGTATAAAAGAACTTCTTAGAAAATAGAAATAAATTGCCCTAGGGTATTCCTAGTGATATGGAGTATGCTGGGTTATTTTTGGTTAGAATAAGAACTTATGTGCGTATATTATTCATGGCTTTGGAAATAATTATAGTATAGGGAAGTGAGTATGGTTGTTGATAACTAATATTACAAGATTAATATTTTAATAAGATTAAATTTCGATTATAATTATAATATAGAAAAGTAGGTGGACAATTGTCAATTAGCAATGAAAAAGTTAAGTTAGATGAGGTTTTAAAATTTCTGTTTTCAACATCGAAAAAGGTTCTAGTTAATTTATTAAATGGAATTTTTGAAGAGAATTATCGTAGTGATGAAGTTAGGTTGGCTGTTAGTAATAATGAATTTGTAATGGATACCTTTGATACACTAAGAGGTGATGTGTTTTTCGATATATTAAATAGTGAAAGTGAAAAAATATCTTATCATTTAGAGTTTCAAACGCGGAATGACAGTACTATGGTAATAAGGATGTTTGAATATGGATTCAGAAAAGCTAAGGAACAATCGAGAAACAATGATGATTTTAAGACTATATTTTTTCCAAAACAAAAGGTAATATTTTTTGAAGAGAATAAGAATATTATGGATATAATAAAATTAAAAATAGTATTGCCAAGTGGTGATAGTTTTCTATATTCAGTACCTGTTATGAAATATTGGGAATATTCAGATAAGGAATTGTTAGAAAATAGAATGTATCCATTGCTGCCATTGCAGTTATTTAATCTTAGACGGGAATTAGAACAGTATAAAAGAAAGAATGACATTAAAAAAATAAATGAATTATCAATTAAAGCAAAAGAAATTGCAGAAAAAATAGCTAATGAATCAAAAGAGCTATTTGAAAAGAATGAAATAATAGGAGAAGATTTTCATAAAATGCTATTAGCTATTCAAAATTTAATTGAATACTTAAATAGAAATTATTTTAATGATGAGAAAATAGAAGAAGAGGTGATTAGAGTGACTAAGACATTATTTGATTCAGAAGTTGAGCGAAAAGGAATGGAAAAAGGTGAAAAAAAGAAGGCAATAGAGATAGCAGTAGAAATGTTAAAAGATAATGAACCCATAGAAAAAATAATTAAGTATTCAAAACTTAGCAGAGAAGAAATAGAAAAGATTAAAGTATAAAAGTATTATTTATGTGAAGATATGATTTAGCAACTTCAACACTTCGTGTTTTAGGAGCACCCCTGGGGGAAACATAATTTTCCATATATAAGCATTGTACTAAATTCATATATTTAGTGCAGTGCTTTTTTGTTAAGTAAAATTTATAGAATACATTTTAGGGGAATATAAATTGCAAAAAAAGAAATTAAATAGGTATGTAGAAAACTACGTTTTAACAATCAAAGCCCCCCGGGGGTCCTTGTGAAGGAAGAATGACTGAACTTGTTACCTATATATTAGATGAGATTATTTCTAATTTAGTTCCTGTCAGACCAGGACGAAGTAATCCTAGAAAGCCATATACTGGAATAAATAAACATAAATTGAATGCTAAGAGAAATAGCTAAATCTACTTGGCACTGAGTAACAATTCTTAGAATAGCTAATATACTATTAATGATTAGGCTTATAGCTGTATTAATATAAAGGAGTATTATATGTATAATAACCAATTTCCCTGTTGTCCTTACTACATGAATCAAGCTGCTTATCCCTACTTCAATGCAATGCGGAGAAATACAGCACCAAAATTTGCAGCCTTTAGTGGTACCGTTACAGGGATTGAAGATTTTTACCAAGGTCAAGATGATGCATCAGTAGGCTGCTATAAATTAATATCACTCGAAAACATAGACAGGGGACCGGTAAATTTTGTGATATCCCCGGGAACTTACTTTGTAGATCATGAATTGGTAGAGGTAGGAGACGAGGTAACTGGATTTTACGATGCAAATGCACCTGCTCTTCTTATTTATCCTCCACAATATCCTGCAATTGTTATGGCAAAAGACACAGTATATCAAAATGTTACTGTAGACTATTTTAACAATCAACTTATAAGCAGCGATGGAAATTTAAAACTAAATATCGACCTATCTACTGAGGTAATTCTGACAAACGATCAGATTTTTAATAGATACCCTGGAAATAAAAACCTAATTGTTGTCTATGGCCCTACAACCATGAGCATACCTGCCCAAATTACTCCATATAAAATCATTGTTCTTTGCTAAATTAAGATATGTTATATTGGTGAATACAATTTGCTTACAGCATACTTTTTCTATAAAAAGAAATGGGATTGCCTTTAAATGCTTTAAAAAACAAGGTTGTGGGGTCAGACCCTTGTGTAAAATTACCAGAACTTATGTGCGTATAATTTGTTTCCAAATAGAAATAATTACAGTATAGGTATATAAAGACTAAAGAGTATTTATTCAATATTGAAATATCACTAAGAATAGATTAATATTTAAAGAAAGTAGTGAGAATATTGGCAGTTGATAGTGAACACATAAGTTCTGATGAAATTATAAAAGCTAGGGTGAATAAAACTTTAAAGGAATTAAATCTTGAAGATGATTTAGATAATGAAACACACTATTCACATACGTTCATAGGTGTAAGCGATTCACACCAATCATAGATTGGGTTCTCTGCTTAAGGTTATGTGCGATAAAGAAATATGCAAGGAATTATTAGAAAAGATTTTGGAAATTGAAATAGAAAAAGTAGAAATGATTCAAGAACAGAAAACTATAGATTTATTACTTGAAAGTAAAGGTATCAGACTTGATGTATATGTAAAAGATGAGAATAACACAATTTATAATGTTGAAATGCAAAGAGGGAAACATAAAGTGAAACTTAGCTTCAGGGGAAGTTTATCTTCCACTGAAGGTTAGTTGAACTTATCTAGGGTCGTGCCACTGTTAGTTCCAACTTTGAAAAAGCTGAAGGTTACAGTGGCTAGACATCAGACAAGAATTTGCCTAAAAAGCTAAGATATTATCAAGGTAGTATTGATTTAGACTTAATAAGTAAAGGCGAAGATTATAAGAAACTTGCGAAAAGTTATATAATCTTCATCTGTACATTTGATTTGTTTAATAAAGGACGGCATAAATATACATTTCAAAGCGTATGCTTAGAAGATAATAATGTAATCCTAAATGATGAAGCAAAAAAAATAGTATTAAATACAAAAGGAATCATGAATGATTTAAGTGAAGAACTATTAGAATTTCTAGGTTATATAGAAGATTCAACAGATGATAAAGTAAATCATCTAAAAGGAAATCTTGTAAAAACTATACATAAAAAAGTTCAAGAGGTTAAAAATGATGTTTCAATGGAGGTGGAGTATATGCACTTATTAAAAGAGTGCGAAGCACAATTCGGAACTTATAAATTGTTAGAAAGAGATAGAGAGAAAATTGAAGAAGGAATAGAAAAAGAAAGAGAAAACTCTAGATTAAAGGATATAGGAAGAGTTAAAAGTTTACTTACTAAAAAATTTGGAGTTCTTTATAAAGAGTATAACCCCAAAATAGAAAGCTTAGATAGTGATAAATTGAATTTAATTATTGAGAACATTTTAGATATAGAAAATTTGGATGAGGTAGAAAAGTATTTCTAAAAGCTATTCATAAAAAGTAGAAAGGAAGAAATAGAAAAGATTAAATTAAATGATGAAGCGCAAAAAATAGTATTAAATACAAAAGGAATCATGAATGATTTAAGTGAAGAACTATTAGAATTTCTCAATTATGTAGAAGATTCAACAGATGATAAAGTAAAGCATGTTAAAGGAAATCTTGTTAAAAGTATACATAGAAGAGTTCAAGAAGTTAAAAATGATGTTTTGATGGAGGTAGAATATATGCACTTATTAAAAGAGTGCGAAGCACAATTAGGAACTTATAAATTGTTAGAAAGAGATAGAGAGAAAATTGAAGAAGGAAGAGAAAACGGTGAAAAAAAGAAGGCAATAGAGATAGTAGTAGAAATGTTAAAAGATAATCAACCCATAGAAAAAATAATTAAGTATTCAAAACTTAGTAAGGAAGAAATATTAAAAATTAAAATTTGAAAGTGTTAATTATGATGCTAGAATTCACAAAAAGCTATCCATAAAAGGATGGCTTTTTATACATTAAAAAGAATAATTGAAATAGACTAAAAAACAGATAATTCTCTTTCTATGTTATGAATTTTAAGAAATATGGAAACTAAAGACATAAATGCAACATACATGATATAATCAAAGAGGAGAAGAACCAGCAAGAGTAACAGTTCAAGTTTTTCACCATTAAAGATATAGAGCTTAAAGAAGTAGTGATATAATTAAATCAAGGCTATAAAGGAAGTGAGTAAACGATTAAAAGATGTGAATGGGTGACAGAAGAAAATTTATATATTGAATATCACGATAAGGAATGGGGAGTGCAAGTATATGATGATAGGAAACTATTTGAAATGCTGTGTTTAGAAGGGGCTCAAGCAGGATTAAGCTGGTGGACTATATTAAAAAAGAGAGAAAATTATAAAAAAGCTTTTGATAATTTTGAGGCAGAAAAAATTGTGAAATATACAGAAGAAAAATTAGAACAATTATTGGAAGATAGAGGCATTGTTCGTAATAGAAGAAAAATTGAAAGCGTTGTGACTAATGCAAAAGCATTTATTGAAATCCAAAAACAGTATGGCTCGTTTTCTAATTATATATGGAAGTTTGTAGATAATAAGCCTATTGTTAATTATTGGAAAAGTATAAAAGAAGTGCCAGCTTCAAATGAACTAAGTGATAAAATGAGTAAACGATTAAAAAAAGATGGTTTTAAATTTGTGGGAAGTACAATTTGTTATTCTTTTATGCAAGCAGTAGGAATGGTTAATGACCATACAACTGAGTGCTTTTGTTATACAAAATTAATCTAAAGGAGGAAAAATTATGAGCTTTAAAGAAGGATTTTTTTGGGGAGGAGCTACAGCTGCAAACCAATGTGAAGGTGCATGGAATGTAGATGGACGAGGACCTGCTATGACGGATGTAACAACTGGAGGTTCTGTAAAAGAGTCTAGAATGATAACTTATATTGATAAAGATGGCAAGCCAGGAAAGGCTGGAAGAGGTATGTCTATTCCAGAAGGAGCAAAATATGCTGTTTTAGATACTGAATTGTATCCTAATCATGAAGGAATTGATTTTTATCACTATTATAAAGAAGATATAGCTTTATTTGCTGAAATGGGCTTTAAAATGTTTCGTATGTCTATTTCTTGGTCTCGTTTATATCCAAGGGGAGATGAAGAAATTACAAATGAAAAAGGTATTGAATTCTATCGTAATGTTTTTAAAGAATGTAAAAAACACAACATTGAGCCATTGGTTACAATCTGGCACTTTGATACACCACTTTATTTAGAAGAAAATTATGGCGGATGGACAAATCGTAAATTGATTGAATTCTATGAAAGATTTGCTTCTACTTGTTTTAAGGAATATAAGGGGCTCGTTAAATACTGGTTAACATTTAATGAAATAAATAACACAGTAATGTTCTTAGAAATGTTTGATGGTAAGGCTACAGATGAAATGTATCAAGATGGTTATCAAACTTTACATAATCAGCTTGTTGCAAGTGCTCGTGCTGTACAAGTTGGTCATGAAATAGATTCTGAAAACATGATTGGATGCATGATTTGTGGAATTACATTTTATCCAGCAACATGTGATCCAAAAGACATTTTACTTAACAGCCATACTTGGGAAAAGGGCATATTCTATTGTGGAGATGTTCAATGTAAAGGAAAATATGGAACCTATGCAAAACGCTTATGGGCTGAACATAATGTGAAATTAGATATTACAGAGCAAGATTTAATTGATTTGAAAAATGGTACAGTGGATATGTATTCTTTTTCTTACTATATGTCAAACAATGTGACAACTCACGAATCAAAAGATATGGTAAGCGGTAATTTTTCTGCTGGAGCACGTAATGAGTATTTGACTTATTCTGACTGGGGCTGGGCTTTAGATCCAGATGGACTTCAATACTACTTGGAAATGATTTATGACCGTTATGAAAAACCATTGTTAGTAGTAGAAAATGGTTTAGGTGCTTTTGATACAGTTGAAGCGGATGGTTCTATTCATGACCAATATCGTATTGACTATTATCGTGAACACATTAAGGCAATGGAAAAAGCAGTTAACAATGGTGTTGACCTTATTGCTTACACAACTTGGGGATGTATTGACTTAGTTAGTGCTGGTACTGGTGAAATGAGAAAGCGTTATGGCTTTATCTATGTAGATAAGCATGATGATGGAACTGGTACAATGGCTAGGAGTAGAAAAGATTCATTCTATTGGTATAAAAAAGTTATTGAATCAAATGGTGCAGATTTAGAATAATAAAAGAGATTATATTTCTGTATTGGTGACATTAGAATAAAAATTATTTCAATTATACTTTAAAAAGCTGAGATTCTATTATGTTGTAGAGAATCTCAGTTTTAATTATTTTTAAAAGGTTTCACTTCAAGAATTCTGTAGTAAAGCAGTTGAAATGAAGAAGAATTTAAAAATAATGGATTCTAAATGATTTTTCAATGGAGGTTGAATATATGCACTTATTAAAAGAAGTAAAAAATTAAAAGCTATTCATAAAAGAATGGCTTTTTTCTATACCCACCTCAGGCATTCGGATTTTGGTAAGACCGGAGATATCTAAGTAAATAATGAACTGTTTGCGATAAAAGAACTACATATAACAGTAATCCTCAGTAGATATATGTTTAAAAAATATCCTATTAAGGCTATAATTATATATAAATACATAATTATGGAGGTAGCCATTGAGTACTTTTGGTGATAGATTTAAGAAATTAAGGCTATCCAGAAATTTAACGCAGGAACAATTAGCGGAAGGATTTAATGAGAAATACAATTATTCTTTTACGAAAGCAACAATAAGCCAGTATGAAAATAATAAAAGGACACCTGAAATGTCTGCAATTATGAACTTTGTAGATTATTTTCAAACATCTTTGGATTACTTATTATGTAATGATAGTTACATTTTAAAAGAGATGAGTGGGACGTATATTTCTAGTGAAAATTCAGATTATATTGATCTAGAGGATACATTAGTTATGATTAATAATATGGCTACAAATGGGAAAGTAAAAGTGAATGATAAAAAATTAAATGAAGCTCAAACACAGGTATTAAGCAATTGTTTAGAAATAGCAGTGGAGCTAGTTAAAAGAAATGCGTTAAGTAAGGAATAGCTGGAGAAGACTATTTTATAATAGTCGGATTCTATCACTTTGTTAACAATAAAGATAACTACTGACTAAAAGTTTACCTTTGTGTAAAATTAATTTAGGAAAAATAGCAACTAAGTTAATAAGGAATAAAACATATGAAAAATAAAGAATATGAAATGGGTTATAAATATGGTCGCAAGCTTGGACCTTATGAAGCTTCTTGTGATATAAGTGTTAACTTCTTTAAAATGATTTTTGGAAAAGAACTTACTTATAAAAGAAAAAGAATAAAGTGGCTTTCCAATTATGAATTAGAGCTGTTATGGGAAGAAATGTTTGAATACTTAAGCCATGATAAAAACAAGAATGGTGAAAGAAATGAAGAACAATTTAATAAATATAAATCAAATATATTGAAGTTATTAAGATAAATATACATAAGAAAAAATAAGCTATTTTAGAGATATAGATATAAATATTTATATTAGATGGCTGTTTAGAAAGGCAAAAGATGAATAAAAGTATTATAAATTTAAATCTAATTACTACATATCCAGTTAAATGGGATATATACAAAATATTAAGAGATTTTGTACAAAATTTTTATGATTCTGTGCCTAATACAGAATTTCATAAAAGATTTTCTTATGAGTTCACAGATGGAAACTTAATAATGAAGTGCAACAATGTTTCATATAATTATGAATGGTTATTGCATATAGGTGCATCTTCAAAAACTAATAATGAGGAAAAAGCTTTTGCAGGTTATTTTGGAGAAGGGTTTAAAGTAGCTTCTCTTTGTGCAATGAGGGATTATGATTTAGGGATAAAAACTTCTTCATCTAATTGGAGCATTAATGTTATTGAAGCTGAAATTAATATTGATGGAAATGCAAGTAAATCATTAGCATATGAGCTAGAGATATTTGATAAAAGTGCAGAAGATACAATTCTTATATTGAGTAATTTTAAAGAAGAATATTTAGAAGTTTTCTATTCTGCTCTATATTCATTTTATTATGAAGAAAATCCATTGCTAGGAGAAAAAATTTATAGTAATAATAATTGTTCAATATATCATAGAAGCAATGTACAAAAACATTATACATATCCAAGTTCTTATAACAGTTCTGGAGAAGGTATTATTTTTGCTGCACTTCAAGCTAGAGGATCAATAAGGGAGCCTTTAATATTTTGCTATCATACATAAATATAGTGATAATGATAGGGACAGAGATTTCTTTTCTGACATAGATAACATTGATATTATAATAAGATGCGTATGGGAAGTTACACCAGAACATGCTATGGGACTATTGCTAATGTTTAAAAAATTATGGTATTCATATCCTAAGGAGAAGTATGGCTATAATTCTTATTATACAGTTATTAAAAATTTAATATTCAAAATGGAAAAGAGTAAGGGCTTAGTAGAGGAGTTTATTAAATTAAATCCAAAGCTTTTATTTGCTGAAAAAATATCAGTTAGTGATAAAAAAGCATTAAATGAACGCAAATATTGTCTTTTATGGCTTCGAAAAAATTCGGATTATACCTTAGTGCAGGATAGTTTTAGTTATCTTGATGTGCAATCCTTAGAAGATAAATGTGAAGAAGAAAATGTATTGCCTAAAATAAATAGTCCAACAGTTATGGAAGAGAAATTTCTAAATGTACTAATAGAATGTACAAAGGAAGTATTTATTGATTTTCTTCAATTAGAAAATTTACCAAGTTGTAATGTTATAAGAAATATGGAGGCTTCTGTGTCAGGATATGCATCTTTGGTAAACAATAAAGTCAAACATAAAAATATTTATGGGTTTACATATAGATATAAAATAAATTCAATATGTATTAAAGAAAAGCATTTGAAAAGAGAAGCATTTATAGAAGCATTAACTGTATTTATACATGAGTTATGTCATACCCTTGGTGGAGATAAATCAGAAAGTTTTAGTTACGCTCTTACAGAAGCGCTGCAAATTGTTATTGCTAATGCTGAGATAGTGGAGAAGTATAAAATAATGTGGGAAAATATAGCTGATTAATTTTAAGGAGATAGTCAACTTATGAAATGGGAAGAAGTTAGAAAAATATATCCTAATAAGTTTGTAAAACTTCAAATTTTAGAATTTCATTTTGAAGAGAATATAAAGATAATAGATGAAATGTCATTAATTACGGTCATAGATGATAATAAAAATGCAGCAAGAGAGCTTTTTAATTGTGAAGCAAGCACAATAGTTTATCATACAAATACTGAAAAGATAAGTGTTAAATTTGTACAGCGTTTATATTTTAATAAGTTTAAATTTAGAAGAAGAGGTGATTACAATGACTAAGACATTATATGATCCAGAAGTTGAAAAAAAAGGTAAAAAAAAGAAAGCTATAGAAATTGCGAAAAATTTACTTGATATTTTGGATAATGAAACAATAGCATTAAAAACAGGATTAACAGTAGATGAAGTTAGCAAACTTAGAGTTGTCAATGAACCAAAAGTTTCTAATTAGTAATTTTGCTATTGAATATTATTAAAATGTACTAAGCAAATGCGGTAATTACAATAACTGAGACATTATATTATGTAGAAGTAGAGAAAAAATGAATAGAAAAGGAGTTGCAATTATAAAGCTGAGGTTTTCTTATATTTAGAAAGTCTCAGCTTCAATAATTTTATGCAAATTTATGATATAATAGAAATAAAATATTGGAAAAACATAGAAAGAGTGATAGCAGTGAAAGATACAATAAATAGAATTAGAAAATTTAGAAACGACAGAGATTGGAGCCAATTTCATACGCCAGCAAATTTATCTAAAGCAATTTCAATTGAAGCTGGAGAGCTTCTAGAAGAATTTTTATGGGATGATAAAAATTATAATAAAGAGCATGTATTAGAAGAACTTGCAGATGTTATGGTTTATTGTATACATATGGCTGATTCTTTAAATGTTGATTTAGAGGATATTATAAATAGTAAGATGGATAAAAATGAAAAGAAATATCCAGTTGAAAAATCTAAAGGGAACAGCAAAAAATACACACAATTATAAAAAGCAGCTATGCTGCAATACGGAACTTTTCTGCAAATAAGAACTTTTCACAACTATAAAAGGGGCGTTTAAAAGTGATTTTATATGAAGCTAGTAAAAGAGATTTTATGAATCATGTTACTAATGATGAGATTAGTATTTTAATAGATAGAGAATATAAAAATAAAATAGGGAAATCTAGAGAAAATGAATTTAGAGCATGGGATAATTCTATGCTTTATATGTTTAAGGCACTTAATACTCATGATATTCCAGATGAATGTGGAGTTGCAATTGAATATAGGATTCCTGCAACTTCTAGAAGAGTTGATTTTATTTTAACTG
>Ga0209281_1000316_pt1 | contig 85644 bp, 70 predicted proteins | sample MedtruBG_FD_187514 | JGI IMG/M metagenome (GOLD analysis project Ga0209281, IMG submission 187514) | Root nodule microbial communities of legume samples collected from California, USA - Medicago truncatula BG (SPAdes) (version 2) | ecosystem: Host-associated > Plants > Roots > Nodule | place... | reverse complement strand
GTCGACTGCTCAAAGCGGCGCAGCAGCTGATTCCCGCGCTCTACCGCAGAGTCCAGCGCCTGCTGTGGCGTTTTCTTACCGGTCCACACGCTTTCCAGCTCTTCATCCACGATGGTGCGGATCTGCGGCATGTTGCCCAGACGCAGGCCTTTGGTGAACGGCAACGGCGGCTTGTTCAGCATCTGGCGCGTCGCAATGTCCGCGCCCGGGTTCTTCTCATAGAAGCCCTGCTCGCGGGTCAGGTCGTACGCGGCTTTGGTGATCGGCAGATAGCCGGTCTTCTGGTGCCACTCGGCCGCATTTTCAGGCTTCGCCAGGAAATCCAGGAACTCGGCTACGCCTTTGTAGGTGCCGCTGTCTTTGCCCTGCATCACCCACAGGCTCGCCCCGCCGATGATGGCGTTCTGCGGCGCGCCCTTCACGTCGGCGTCATACGGCATCATGCCCACGCCGTAGTTAAATTTGGCGTAGTGGCGGATATCCGCCAGCGAGCCGGACGAGGCGGTGGTAATGGCGCAGTCGCCGTTGTAGAACTTCTCGGTAGATTCGTCTTTACGCCCGAAGTAGCTGAAGTCGCCCTTCTTGTTGAGTTCTTCCAGCAGCGCGATGTGCTTCACCTGCTCAGGCTTGTTGAACTCCAGTACCGCGTCGGTGCCGTCGAAGCCGTTGTTTTTGGTCGCCACCGGCAGGCCGTGCCAGGCGCTGAAGTTTTCAATCTGGATCCAGCCCTGCCAGCCGCTGGCGTAGCCGCACTTCATCCCTGCCGCTTTCAGCTTCGCGGTGTACTCGGCCAGATCCTGCCAGGTTTTTGGCGGCTGCTCCGGGTCTAAACCGGCTTTCTTGAAAGCGTCTTTGTTGTAGTACAGCACCGGGGTGGAGCTGTTAAACGGCTGGGACAGCAGGTGGCCAGTTTTGGAATCGGTGTAGTAACCGGAAACGGTCGGCACGAACTGTGATTCGTCGAAGTTGATGCCCGCATCTTTGAACACTTCGTAGACCGGCTTGATGGCTTTAGAGGCCATCATGGTGGCGGTGCCCACTTCATAAACCTGTAACAGGGCAGGCGCGTTGCCGGTACGGAAGGCGGCGATGCCCGCGCTCAGGCTCTGCTCGTAGTTGCCTTTATACACCGGCACAATTTTGTAATCCGGGTGGGTGTCGTTGAAACGCTGCGCCAGGGAGTCAACCTCTTTACCCAACTCCCCTTCCATAGAGTGCCAGAACGGAATGGTGGTCACAGCCATTGCGTTCGTCGCAAAAGCCAGACCAATTGCCAGACCCAAAGCTGTGTGTCGTAACGATGTCATTGTCATCTCTCTTATTGTGCCGGATGCGCGATATCACGCGTTTTATGCTCGCGAGGTAACATGACATGCTCGAATGACAGAAAAATAACTGTTTGTTTACAGATAAGTGACAGCCAGGCGTCAGGGGGATGATGGTTGTGTGAAGGGGGTTGGGTGTGTGGTTGGGTGCGGTCTGGTGCCCTCACCCCGGCCCTCTCCCACGGGGAGAGGGAGAAAAGCGATCGGTTCCCTCTCCCTTGAGGGAGAGGGGGAAACGCGATCAGCCGCCTAAATACGCGCTCCGCACCGCCTCGTTCGCCAGCAGCGCGTCGCCGGTATCCTCCAGCACCACGCGGCCGTTCTCCAGCACGTAGCCACGGTCGGCGAGCTTCAGCGCCTGGTTGGCGTTCTGCTCGACGAGGAAGATGGTCATCCCCTCTTTACGCAGCTGTTCGATAGTGTCAAAAATCTGCTGGATGATGATCGGCGCCAGGCCGAGCGACGGCTCGTCCAGCAGCAGCAGGCGCGGCTGGCTCATCAGCGCGCGGCCAATCGCCAGCATCTGCTGCTCGCCGCCGGACATGGTGCCCGCACGCTGGATACGGCGCTCCCACAGGCGCGGGAAAAGCTCGTATACCCACTTGATGCGGGTCTGGAACTGGTCGCGGTGGGCGAAAAAGCCGCCCATCGCCAGGTTCTCTTCCACCGTCATGCGGGAAAACACGCGACGCCCTTCCGGCACAATCGCCACCGCCTCGCGCATGATTTTAGCGGTCTGCCAGTCGGTAATGTCTTTATCATCAAACACAATCCGCCCGCTGGTGGCGCGCGGGTCGCCGCACAGGGTGCCGAGCAGCGTGGTTTTACCCGCGCCGTTGGCTCCGATCAGGGTGACGATTTCGCCCTGATTGATGTGCAGGCTGACGTCGTGCAGCGCCTGGATCTTGCCGTAGTGCGCGTTGACCTTGTCGAACGTTAACATCGCTTTTTCCATCTTATGCCTCACCAAGGTATGCGCGGATCACGTCCGGGTTGTTGCGGATCTCTTCCGGCGTGCCGTTCGCCAGCGGCGTGCCCTGGTTTACCACGTAGATACGGTCCGAAATGCCCATCACCAGCTTCATGTCATGCTCAATCAGCAGAATGGTGGTGTCGTGATGATCGCGCAGCTCGGCAATCAGCTCGTCCAGCTCTTTGGTCTCTTTCGGGTTGAGGCCTGCCGCCGGTTCGTCGAGCATCAGGATTTCCGGCTGCGTCACCATGCAGCGCACAATCTCCAGGCGACGCTGATCGCCGTAGGCCAGGTTGCTCGCCTGACGGTTGGCGTGCTGCAGCAGGCCAATTCGGTCAAGCCAGGTGGCGGCGCGGTCAAGCGCCTCATCCTGTGCGCGGCGGAAGGCCGGGGTTTTAAGCAGGCCGGAGAACAGCCCGGTTTTCAGCTGCTGATGCTGTGCCACCAGCAGGTTCTCAATTACCGTCATCTCGCGGAACAGACGCACGTGCTGGAAGGTACGCACCACGCCCATGCGGGCAATCTGCTGGCCCGGCAGACCTTCCAGGTGCTGGTCGCGCAGCATGATGGTGCCGCCCGTCGGCTTGTAGAAGCCGGTCAGGCAGTTGAAGACCGTGGTTTTCCCCGCGCCGTTCGGGCCAATCAGTGAGACAATCTCTTTCTTGTGCAGATCCAGATTCACGTTGTTGACCGCCAGCAGGCCGCCAAAACGCATCATCAGACCGTTAACGGATAATAATGGCTGGCTCATGCCTGCTCTCCTTTCGCTTGCCCGTTCTTCAGCTTCAGCTGTGGACGGGTCATCGGCAGCAGACCCTGCGGACGCCAGATCATCATCAGCACCATCAAACCACCCAGCATCAGCATGCTGTATTCGTTAAAGTCGCGCATCAGCTCGCGCGAGACCACCAGCAGGATGGCCGCGAGGATAACGGCAAACTGCGAGCCCATCCCGCCGAGTACCACAATCGCCAGCACGAAGGCCGATTCGGCAAAGGTGAAGGATTCCGGGCTAACGAAGCCCTGACGCGCGGCAAACAGCGTTCCGGCGAAACCGGCAAACGCGGCGCTGATGGTGAATGCGGTCAGCTTGATGCGGGTCGGGTTCAGGCCCAGCGAGCGGCAGGCGATTTCATCTTCGCGCAGCGCTTCCCACGCGCGGCCCAGCGGCATGCGCAGCAGACGGTTGATCACGAACAGGGTAATCACCACCAGCAGCAGCGCCACCAGATAGAGCCAGATCACGCGGTCGGACGGATCGTACTTGATGCCAAAGAAGTTGCTGAAGGTATCCCAGCCGCCTTCGCGGGCGGTGCGGCTGAACTCCAGGCCGAAGAAGGTCGGTTTCGGGATCTGGCTGATGCCGTTCGGGCCGCCGGTCACTTCGGTATTGTTGAGCAGCAGGATACGGACGATTTCGCCGAAGCCCAGGGTCACAATCGCCAGATAGTCACCGCGCAGGCGCAGCACCGGGAAGCCGAGCAGGAAGCCCGCGGCGGCAGAGACCAGCCCCGCCAGCGGCAGGCAGGTCCAGAAGCCGAGGCCGTAATAGTGGTTCAGCAGCGCGAAGGTGTAGGCACCGATGGCGTAGAAGCCGCCGTAGCCCAGCACCAGCAGGCCGGAGAGCCCCACCACCACGTTCAGACCGAGACCCAGGATCACGTAGATCATGGTCAGGGTGGCGATATCCACGGTCCCGCGCGATACCACAAACGGCCACGCCACGGCGGCCACCAGCAGCGCCACGAGGAACAGCTTCTGCTTCACGGTCGTACCGTCGATAGCGGGCAGCACGAATTTCGGCCCGGAGACGTTTTTCAGCGTCTTCTGGAAGACCGGGCGCAGCAGCTGGAACAGGAATACCACGGCGGTGCCGATAAACACCCACTGCCAGCGAATATCAGCGGCGGTGTCGACCACCAGCTTAGTGCCGTCCAGCTCTAACTGGACGCCCATAAAGACGCCCGCCAGCACGAAGAACATGGCGGCAGAGAGCAGCGCCATTGCAAAATGCATCGGTTTCATACTTTCTCTACCTCCGGACGGCCCAGAATACCGGTAGGCATCACCAGCAGAACCAGAATCAGCAGGGCAAACGAGACCACGTCTTTATATTCTGTGCTCAGGTACGCCGAGGAGAGCGCTTCCGCCACGCCCAGGATCAGGCCGCCGATCATCGCGCCCGGAATACTGCCGATACCGCCCAGTACCGCGGCGGTGAAGGCTTTCATCCCGGCCATAAAGCCGATGTACGGGTTAATCACGCCATAGAACTGGCCGAGCAGTACGCCTGCCACCGCCGCCATCGCGGCGCCAATCACGAAGGTCAGGGCAATCACGCGGTCGGTGTTGATGCCGAGCAGGCTCGCCATCTTCAGGTCTTCCGCGCAGGCGCGGCAGGCGCGCCCCATGCGGGAGTAGCGGATGAAAAGAGTCAGAGCCAGCATTGCCAGGAAGGTTACAACCCAGATAACCAGCTGCATGGTGGTGATAGAGGCAGAGAAGTTCTCGCTGGCCCCCACAATCCACTGGCCGTTAAACAGGCTTGGCAGCGCCACGTCGCGCGAGCCTTCGGTCAGGCTGACGTAGTTTTGCAGGAAGATGGACATCCCGATGGCGGAGATCAGCGCAATCAGGCGTTTTGAACTGCGCACGGGCCGGTAGGCCACGCGTTCGATGCTCCAGCCGTAGGCGCTGGCAATCACAATCGCGCCGACAAACCCGGCGGCGACCAGCAGCCAGCTGCTGTCGATGCCCATCATCATCAGGGCGGCAATGATCATAAAGGAGACATAGCTACCGATCATGTACACCTCGCCGTGGGCGAAGTTGATCATGCCGATAATGCCGTAAACCATCGTGTAGCCGATGGCGATCAGCGCGTAGGTGCTTCCCAGCGTAACGCCGTTAAACATCTGCTGCAGGAAATAGAGAAACTGCTCGGACATATGCAAACCTTTTTATACCCGCCCGGCGAGCCGGGCGGTGGGATAGTTATTTGGCGGCCGAGGACGAACCGTCGGCGTGCCACTTAAAGACACCAAATTCAAATCCCTTCAGATCGCCTTTCTCATCCCAGTTCAGCGGCCCAATCACGGTGTTCGCCCCGTGTGCTTTTAAATCTTTCACCAGATCCAGCGGCTCTTTGCTGCCGGTACGCTCCAGCGCGGTCGCCAGAGACTGCACGGCGGCATAGGTGATCCACACGTACGGGCCGCTCGGATCCTTCTTCTGCGCCTTGAGCGCATCTACGATAGCCTTGTTGGCCGGATCCTGGTCATAGCGTTTTGGCATCGTGACCAGCATGCCTTCGGCAGAATCCCCCGCGATGTTTGACAGGGAGGCGTTGCCCACGCCCTCAGGCCCCATGAACTGGGTTTTCAGGCCGGTGGCGCGCGCCTGGCGCAGCATCTGCCCCATTTCCGGGTAGTAGCCGCCGTAGTAGACGAAGTCGATATTCTCTTTTTGCAGACGGGCGATCAGCGCGGAGAAATCTTTCTCACCGGCGGTAATGCCGTCGAAGAAGACGATGTTCGCGCCGCCTTTTTTCAGGCCGTCCTGCACGGAGCGCGCCAGGCCTTCGCCGTACTGCTGTTTGTCATGGATGATGGCAATGCGCTGCGGCTTAACGGTCTCGAGGATGTATTTAGCGGCGGTTGGTCCCTGTGAGGAGTCCAGACCGGCGGTGCGCATGATGTGCTGGTAGCCGCGCTGGGTCAGCTCAGGGTTAGTCGCACCGGGAGTGATCATCAGGATGCCTTCGTCTTCGTAGATATCAGACGCGGGCTGGGTGGAGGATGAGCACAGGTGGCCAATCACATACTGGATGCCGTCGTTAACGATTTTATTGGCGACCGCGACGGCCTGTTTTGGATCGCAGGCGTCGTCATACTCCACGCCCACCAGCTTGTCGCCTTTGATCCCGCCTTTGGCGTTGATGTCTTTGATAGCCTGACGCGCGCCGTTGAATTCCATATCGCCCCACTGGGCAACAGGACCGGACATCGCGCCGACTACCGCAACTTTAATATCGTCCGCCATCGCTGCCTGCGAAATCGCCAGTGCAACCATTCCCGCGATTATTGCTTTCGCGTTCCTTTTCATCTCTGAATCCCCATTCGTGACGTGATGTTTATATTTTGTTTTATTATGGTTAAAAAGCATTCTGTACTTTTAATGAACAACGCTATTTTTACCAGTGCCTTTAATGGTTTAGCGCGGTTTTTTGTCAAAAACCAGACTAATATCTCTATTTTTCAGGCGATTAAGCAAAGATAATATTCTGAAATCAGGCAGAGATAAACAAATAAAAGCGCAGTTTGCAGCATAAAATAACGGTACAAAGCGCCGAATAAATCACTACCCTTCAGGTTAAAATTCTGCTTATTTTTCGATCCATGTGTTTTCGAACTGCACAATGGGCTGCCAAAAAACTAATCACCTGGTAAAGGGGGTTAAAAAGAGAAAGCGTCTGAGCAAATAAATTGAGTACACTGGCCGCACTCTATTTGATTTGGACAAGCAGCTAATGAAACTGACTATCGTGCGTCTGGTGACCTTTAGCGACCAGGATCGTATCGACCTGGGCAAAATCTGGCCGGAATATTCCCCCTCGTCGCTGACCGTCGACGAGAACCACCGAATTTATGCCGCGCGCTTTAACGAGCGTCTGCTGGCCGCCGTTCGCGTGACGCTAAGCGGCACGGAAGGTGCGCTGGACTCGCTGCGCGTGCGCGACGTCACCCGCCGTCGCGGCGTGGGGCAGTATTTGATTGAAGAGGTGATTCGCGACAACCCGAGCGTGACCTCCTGGTGGATGGCCGACGTGGGCGTGGAAGACCGCAGCGTGATGGCGGCGTTTATGCAGGCGTTAGGGTTTACGGCGCAGGCGAACGGATGGGAGAAGCGCTAAGTGTGTGCGGCCTGATGCCCTCACCCCGGCCCTCTCCCACGGGGAGAGGGAGAACACCGAGCGGTCCCCTCTCCCTGTGGGAGAGGGTTAGGGTGAGGGCATCAACCCGCACCAGTTTTATTTTGCGTCAGTAGCAGTTCCGTTAGCATGCCAGTCAAACACGCCGAACTCGAAGCCCTTCAGATCGCCCTTCTCATCCCAGGACAGCGGCCCCATCACGGTTTCTACGGAGTTCGCTTTCAGCCAGGTGGCAATCTCAGCCGGATCGGCTGACTGGTTCAGGCCCGCCTGCAGAGACTGCAGCGCCGCGTAGGTGGTCCAGACGAACGCGCCGCTTGGATCCTGTTTCTTCGCCTTAATCGCATCTACGATGGGTTTGTTCGCCGGTACCTGATCGTAGTTCTTCGGCTTGGTCACCAGCAGGCCTTCAGCAGATTCACCCGCGATGTTAGACAGAGACACGTTCGCCACGCCTTCCGGGCCCATGAACTGGGTTTTCAGACCGGCAGCGCGCGCCTGGCGCAGGATCTGGCCCATTTCCGGGTGGTAGCCACCGTAGTAAACGAAATCAATATTCTCTTTCTTCAGACGCGCTACCAGCGTGGAGAAGTCTTTCTCGCCGGCGGTAATACCGTCGAAGAACACCACGTCAGCATTGGCTTTCTTCAGGTTGTCCTGGACGGAGCGCGCCAGGCCTTCACCGTACTGCTGTTTGTCGTGGACGATGGCGATGCGCTTCGGCTTCACTTTTTCAACGATGTATTTAGCGGCGGTAGGGCCCTGGTCAGAGTCCAGACCGGTGGTGCGCAGGATCAGCTTATAGCCGCGGGCGGTCAGCTCCGGTGCGGTTGCTGCCGGAGTGATCATCAGGATGCCTTCATCTTCATAGATGTCAGACGCGGGCTGCGTAGAGGAGGAGCACAGGTGACCGATAACGTATTTGATCCCGTCATTCACCACTTTGTTCGCCACAGCGACCGCCTGTTTCGGGTCACATGCATCGTCATATTTTACGATCTGCAGTTTTTCGCCCTTGATGCCGCCCTTAGCATTAATGTCTGCAACCGCCTGTTCTGCACCTGTAAATTCCTGGTCGCCGTACTGGGCTACCGGACCGGACATTGCACCGACAACAGCCACTTTGATGTCTGCCTGAGCCATTGCGCTGAATGCCAACGCCATACATCCTGCCAGTAACGCTTTACCCTTCATGTTCATCCTGAGAATCCCCATTGTTCTGGTTATAACGATTGTTGTGATGTTGTTGTGTAGCGCTTTATTTCATTTATAGGCGTGCTGTTCGCGCTTTTTCAGCATACTCTGCTAAAACATACCCGAATTTTATGATTTTGGAATAGCTAATTTGAAATGTATCTATGCTACGCCCGGCGCCGTTTTGCGCCGGGCATTTGGCTTTATCGTGTCAGCGAGGCGGAAATAATATCCAGCGCCTGGCGGAACTGCGCCTCGGGGATGGTGAGCGGATAGAGGAAGCGAATCACGTTGCCGTACACGCCGCAGCTCAGGAGCAACAGCCCCTCCTGCAGCGCGCGCGCCTGCACCTCGCGGGTGAACTCCGGTGAAGGCTGTCCGGTTTGCGGATCGTTGAACTCCACTGCCACCATCGAACCCTGCGCGCGGATATCGGCGATATACGCACAGCTGTCCTTCGCTTTATGCAGCACCTCCACCAGATGGTGGCCAAGGTGCGCTGCCCGGGTGCAGAGATCTTCCTCGTCAATCACATCCAGCACCGCATGCGCCGCCGCAATCGCCAGCGGGTTACCCGCATAGGTCCCACCCAGCCCGCCCGGCGCGGGAGCATCCATTACCTCTGCCCGACCAGAGACCGCCGAGAGCGGCATTCCGCCCGCCAGGCTTTTCGCCATGGTAATGAGATCGGGCTTCACGCAGTGGTTTTCCATCGAGAACAGCTTGCCGGTACGCGCGAAGCCGGTTTGTACTTCATCGGCAATGAGCAGGATCCCGTGGGTATCGCACAGGGCACGCAGCGCCTGCATAAAATCAGCAGGGGCGACGTTAAAACCGCCTTCACCCTGTACAGGTTCAAGAATAATGGCCGCCACCTGATCGGGCGCGATATCCGCCTTGAAGATGCGATCGAGGCTTTTGATGGCTTCCGCCGAGCTGATGCCGTGCAGGTCGTTGGGGAACTGCGCGTGATAGACAGAGCCGGGGAACGGGCCAAAGCCGAGCTTATAGGGCGCAACCTTGCCGGTCAGCGCCATGGTCATAAAGGTGCGGCCGTGGAAGGCACCGCCGAAGGTGATAAGCCCTGGGCGCCTGGTATACGCGCGGGCGATTTTGACCGCGTTTTCTACGGCTTCAGCGCCGGTTGAGAAGAAGGCCGTTTTTGCCGGGCCCTCAATCGGCACGCGCGCGTTGATACGCTCGGCAAGCGCTACGTAGCCTTCGTACGGCACAATCTGGTAGGCGGTATGGGTAAAGGCGTGGAGTTGTTTTTCGATGGCGGAAATGACTTTTGGATGGCGATGGCCGGTATTCAGCACCGCGATCCCCGCGGCGAAGTCGATGTACTCGTTGCCTTCCACGTCCCACACCGTGGCGTTTTCGGCTTTATCGGCATAGAAATTACACATGACGCCGATACCGCGCGGCGTCGCCTGTAAACGCCGGTCGTTCAGTTCGTTATTTTTCACCCTGTCACCCTCAGAAAGTCGCCTGCTTAGCGCATCAGTAAGTGTTTGCCAGGGGGGAGAAATTCGCCAGAGCGGGTGCTAAAAAAACAAAACCCCCGAATTTGCATTCGAGGGTTCTCGTCATACTTCGCGGAAATTACGCTTCGATAGCGGCGCGAAGTTTTTTCATGGCATTCTTTTCAAGCTGACGCACACGTTCAGCGGAGACGCCGTAGCGGTCGGCCAGCTCCTGCAGCGTGGACTTGTTGTCTTCGTCCAGCCAGCGGGCGCGGATGATATCCTGGCTACGCTCGTCGAGACCTTCCATCGCGAAGGTCAGCTTGTTCGCCGCCTGGTCTTCCCAGTTATCCTCTTCAATGCCGTCGGCAAAGTTAGAGGTCTTATCCTGCAGGTACAGGACCGGGGCCATCGGCTGGCTGTCGGATGCGTCGTCGTCGGAGGACATATCAAACGTCATGTCCTGCGCGGCCATGCGGGATTCCATCTCGCGGACGTCTTTGCTGGATACGCCCAGCTCGCGCGCCACCATTTCGACTTCATCCTGGTTGAACCAGCCCAGACGCTGCTTGGTTTTACGCAGGTTGAAGAACAGCTTGCGCTGCGCTTTTGTCGTGGCGACCTTCACAATACGCCAGTTACGCAGGACGTATTCGTGAATTTCTGCTTTGATCCAGTGCACGGCGAAGGAGACCAGTCGCACACCCACTTCCGGGTTAAAGCGACGTACCGCCTTCATCAGGCCGATGTTACCTTCCTGAATCAAGTCCGCCTGCGGCAGGCCGTAGCCCGAGTAGTTACGAGCAACGTGAACAACAAAGCGCAGGTGAGACAGGATCAGCGTCTTAGCTGCTTCCAGATCGCCCTGGTAATGCAGCTTTTCAGCAAGCTCCTTCTCTTCCTCGGCCGTTAACATCGGCCAGGTGTTCGCAGCCCGGATATAAGACTCCAGGTTACCAACAGGGGCTAAAGCTAAAGTTTGCATTTCTTTGGTCATTCATTCCTCTCAATGTTTCTTCTGGTCCAGGTTATCCCCGTCAGGCAACAACCATACCAAAGCGTTTGAGCAGCGAGATTAGCATTCACATTTTTATCAGACAGTGATTTTATCCACAAGTTCCGAGTGCAACGGTGAATAAATTACGCACAAAATGTGACATGAAGATGATAACAGGGGAAGAGACAACAGGGACACTTTCCCTGCAGAGCAAACATCTCGGTGCAGGGAAAGATTATATCACGCTTTTATTAGTCGGGAGTAAAGTGGCGTAAATGTTGAACCGTTGCCAGCCAGGCGGCAATCCAGCCGATCATGGAGCAGACCAGCAGCAACAGCAGGCACTCATCGAAGCCTAAGCCACTGATATCAAACTTAGTTCCAAAGACCTGCGCCACGTCGGTGACGGCAGAGGAGAGCCGCATCACCAAAATTTCTGACAATATCAGTGAAAGAAATGCGCCGGAAAAACCGAGCAGTGCGCCGCCGTAGAGGAACGGACGCAGGATGAAACCATCCGTCGCGCCAATCAGTTTCTGCACGTTGATGGTGTCGCGACGGGCGAAGATGCTCAGACGCACGCTGTTACCGATGACGAGGAATACCGCCGCCACCATCAGCACGCCAATCATCGCCGCCACGCGCCCCACCAGCCCGGTCAGGGCCGCAAGACGGGCAAACCAGCTGTCGTCCATGCGCACTTCATCGATCCCGTTGATACGGGTGATGCGGTCGCGCAGGGTATTGAGCGAATCGGTACCCTGGAAATCGAGCTTCGGGATCACCACCGCCACGGCGGGCAGCGGATTCTCTTCCAGCATATCCAGCGCGCCGCCAAAGCCTGACCAGTTGCGGAACTCGCCCAGCGCTTCATCGCGCGAAAGATAGTTGACCTTCTCCACGCCCTGCTCGGCCTGGATTTGCCCAACTACCTGCGCCGCGGCGTTATCGTCCAGCGCCTTATCCAGATAGACGGTGATCTGCGGCGACGGATAATACTGTGACGCCGCCTGGTTAACGTTCTTGTAGACCATATAGCAGACGCTTGGCAGGGTCAGGGAGATGGCAATCACCATCACCGTCAGGAACGTCGCCAGCGGCTTGCTTTTCAGGTCCTGCAACGCGCCCTGGAAGGCATAGCGCACCTGCTCGTTGAAGACGTTGGTTTTGCGGGAGTTCGGCTTCGGCGCGGCTTTCGCGCGCTTTGGCGCATTGCGATTGCCGTCACCGCCGCCGTGGGGCTTGCGGAAACGGTCAAACCGGTTTCCGAACTGCCGAATCTGGTTTATTGCATCACGCTTGTTCACCGTGGCCTCCGTGCAAATGCCCGTCGCTAAGGGTCAGCATGCGGTACGAACGACGGGAAATCAGCCCGATGTCGTGCGTTGCCATCAATACCGTTACCCCTACGCGGTTGAATTCCTCAAACAGACGCAAAATCCCTTCGGACAGGGCATCGTCCAGGTTACCGGTCGGTTCATCCGCCAGCAGTACGGCAGGTTTGTTCACCACCGCGCGGGCAATGCCCACGCGCTGCTGCTCACCGCCGGACAGCTGGATCGGGAAGTTCTTCGCTTTGTCCAACAGCCCGACCTTATCCAGCGCCGCAGAGACGCGACGGCGGATATCGTCATAGCTGGCGCCGGCAATAATCAGCGGGATAGCGACGTTATCGAAAACGGTGCGATCCATCAGCAGGTGGTGATCCTGGAAAATCATGCCGATCTGACGACGCAGGAACGGCACTTCCCGGTTTTTCAGACGGCTAATGTCATGGCCGCTGAAAAAGATTTTCCCGGCGCTTGGCCGTTCGATCCCACAGATAAGCTTGAGCAGGGTACTTTTCCCCGCGCCGGAATGGCCGGTCAGGAATGCCATCTCGCCCGGCTGCAGGTGGAATGTTACCCCCTGCAGCGCTTGTCTCCCACCGAGATAGGCCTTGCTGACGTGTTCAAAGCGAATCATTGTTAGTCCTCTCGGGCAAATAATGCCTCAATAAAGTCGTCCGCCTTAAACGGACGCAAATCCTCAATACGCTCGCCCACACCGATGTAACGGATAGGAATGCCGAACTGGTCGGCCACGGAGAAGATCACCCCGCCTTTGGCGGTGCCGTCCAGCTTGGTCAGCGCGATCCCCGTCAGTCCTACCGCTTCATGGAACAGCTTCGCCTGACTGATGGCGTTCTGCCCGGTGCTGGCGTCAATGGTCAGCATAATTTCATGCGGTGCGTCTTCGTCCAGCTTCTTCATGACGCGGACGATTTTCTTCAACTCTTCCATCAGGTGCGATTTGTTCTGCAAACGCCCTGCGGTATCGGCAATCAGCACGTCCACGTTACGCGCCTTCGCCGCCTGGATGGCGTCGAAGATCACGGATGCGGAATCCGCGCCGGTATGCTGGGCAATCACCGGAATGTTGTTGCGCTGGCCCCACACCTGCAGCTGCTCAACCGCCGCTGCACGGAAGGTATCGCCCGCCGCCAGCATCACCGATTTGCCCTGCTGCTCGAACTGACGTGCCAGCTTGCCGATGGTGGTGGTTTTACCTACGCCGTTCACGCCCACCATCAGAATAACAAATGGCGTTTTGCCTTCAATATTAAGCGGTTCGTCAACTTTTGCGAGAATTTCGCCCATCTCGTCTTTCAGCAGGCCGTACAGCGCTTCGGCATCACGCAGCTGTTTGCGGCTCGCCCCTTCGGTCAGGTTGGCGATGATCTTACGGGTGGTTTCCACACCGACGTCCGCAATCAGCAGCTGTTCTTCCAGCTCCTCAAAGAGATCGTCGTCGATCTTCTTGCCGCGGAACAGACTGATAAATCCGGAACCTAAATTTTCTTTGGTTTTGAGCAGGCTACGCTTCAGGCGCGCGAAGAAACCTTCTTTGGTCGGTTTGTCCTGCTCCTGAACGATCTCTTCTTCGGCTTGCAATTCTACCGGCACAACGATAACCGCTTCTTCTGCGGCTTCTGCCGCCAGCGCCTGGGCTTCCAGCTCTTCGTCGGTCAGCTCTGGCTCGCGTGCCGCTTCTTCTTCCACCGCTTCAACAATTTCAACGGTTTCCGCTTCGGCCTGCCACTCTTCAGCAGAAACATCTTCGGCTTTTACCTCTTCCGGCAGCGGCAGCTCTTCGTGCTCAATAACGGCCTGCGGCGCGTGGGTAATGTCTTCGACGACAACCGGCTCTGGCTTCTCGCTTTCCTGAACCTGTTCAGTGACCTCAACCACCTCTTCAGCAAAGGATTCAATCTCTTCTTTGCTGTGCGCCGTTTCTTCCGCGTCGACAACCGCGGCGGTTTCTACAGGCGTTTCAGGCTGCGACTGCTCTTCAACGGCTTGTTGTTCTTCGGTTTTCTGTTCTGTTTCTTGCTCTTTTTCACCGAAGCCCAGCCAGGAAAAGAAGCCACGTTTTTTTTGTTTTGCCATCTGCGACTACACTCCTCGCGGCGCTATATACATGGAAGCTAAAAAAATGATGAAATAGTCTAACACTTTACTTAATTGACATCACCGCCCGCAATCGCAGGCCAATTGTTAACAGAGCTTTCCTGAAATGAAGAAACCCAACCGCGCCCCGGCCGGTCAAATACGGATTATCGGCGGCCAGTGGCGAGGCCGGAAATTACCGGTGCCGGACAGCCCCGGTCTACGCCCGACTACCGACCGCGTTCGCGAGACGCTGTTTAACTGGCTCGCCCCGTCAATGGTAGACGCCCGCTGCCTGGACTGCTTCGCCGGAAGCGGTGCATTAGGGCTTGAGGCGCTGTCGCGCTATGCCGCCAGCGCCACGCTGCTGGAGATGGAGCGCGGCGTTGCGCAGACGCTGCAGCAAAATCTGGCAACGCTGAAGGCGACGAATGCGAAGGTGGTGAACACCAATACGCTGAGCTTCCTCGCGCAGCCGGGCACGCCGCACAGCGTGGTATTTGTCGACCCGCCGTTCCGCAAGGGACTGCTGGAAGAGACGTTATCCCTGCTGGAGCAAAACGGCTGGCTGGCGGATGACGCGCTAATCTATGTAGAAAGCGAAGTGGAAAACGGTATGCCGCCGGTACCCGCCCACTGGGATCTGCACCGCGAAAAGGTCGCAGGCCAGGTTGCTTATCGTCTTTATCACCGTCAGGCACAAGGAGATTCCGATGCCGGTACTGATTAACCTGGGACGTTTGCTGATGCTGGGCGTCTGGGCGTTCCTGATCCTGAATCTGGTGCACCCGTTCCCGCGCCCGATGAACATTTTCGTTAACGTGGCGCTGATTTTTACCTCGTTCATGCACGCCCTGCAGATGGTGATGCTGAAAAATGGTCTGCCGAAAGACGGGCCGCAGATGACGGGCTGGCAGCAGCTGCGCGTGTTTATTTTCGGCGTGTTTGAACTGCTGGTGTGGATGAAAAAGTTTAAGGCGCAGGTGAAGAAGTAAGGTGCGGCCTGGTGCCCTCAACCTAACCCTCTCCCACAGGGAGAGGGCCGGGGTGAGGGGAAAATTACTGCTCCGGTTCAAACCCTTCAAACCGCGACCCTTTGAAGCTCAACGTTCCTTTCTCCCCCACCGTCAGCTGATGGTACTGCTGCGCCTCAAGGCGCAACGTCATTTCCAGGCCGCCGGTTTGGGGCTTAAAGCTCGCTTCATAGCGCATGCTGGTACCCGCGGGCGTCACCTGCTGCTGGCGAGAGCGGCGGTCGTTCAGGGCTTTTTCGCGCTTATTGCTCACCACTACGCGCTTTTGTACCAGCGGCGCGGCATCGTTGTCGGCCTTCTCACGGCGCTGCTGCACGAAGCGAAACGAGGCGGCAATAACGATAATCGCCACCACGATAATGAAAAACAGCGGCATCTTGCTCATTGAAAAATCCCATCAGATTATGCGGAATTCAGGATACCCTGCCTGCATCAGCATTGCCAAACGCGCGCTCGCGTCACTACACTGGATCAGAAACTGATTATTCAGCCTCAACAGTTACAGGGAGTTAATATGCTTTGGTCATTTATCGCCGTCTGTTTGTCCGCATGGCTTTTTGTCGATGCGTCCTATCGGGGTCCCACCTGGCAGCGCTGGCTGTTTAAACCCGTCACGCTGTTGCTCCTGCTGCTGCTGGCCTGGCAAGCGCCGATGTTTAACGCCGTCAGCTATCTGGTCCTTGCAGGGCTGTGTGCATCTCTCGTGGGCGATGCCTTAACGCTGCTGCCGCGTCAGCGCCTGCTGTATGCCGTGGGCGCGTTCTTCCTGTCGCACCTGCTCTACACCATCTACTTTGCCAGCCAGATGACGCTGTCGTTCTTCTGGCCGCTGCCGCTGGTGCTGCTGGTGATTGGCGCGCTGCTGCTCGCGGTGATCTGGTCACGTCTGGAAGAGATGCGTTTGCCGGTCTGCACGTTTATTGCCATGACGCTGGTGATGGTGTGGCTGGCGGGCGAGCTGTGGTTCTTCCGTCCGACGTCTCAGGCAATGTCCGCGTTCTTCGGCGCCGCGCTGCTGCTGATCGGGAATGTCGTCTGGCTGGGCAGCCACTATCGCCGCCGCTTCCGCGCGGATAACGCGATTGCTGCCGCCTGCTACTTTGCCGGGCACTTCCTGATCGTGCGTTCGCTGTATATTTAAATAATGCTTGACTCTGGAGTCGACTCCAGAGTGTATGCTGCGGTTAATGAGAAAATTATCATTACCGGAGACTGCCATGTCGACTCCAGAAATACCTAAAAAAGTTCCACAATTCTCGGCACTTAAGCTCAGCCCGGTTCCGGCGAAAGACGACTGCTGCTGCGAAGGCGCGTGCGAAACGCAGGCCGTCACGCAGCCAGAAAGTGGAAATCGCTACAGCTGGGTGGTTAACGGCATGGACTGCGCGGCCTGCGCGCGTAAAGTCGAAAATGCGGTTAAGCAGGTGCCGGGCGTAAGCCACGTTCAGGTGCTGTTTTCTACCGAGAAGCTGCTGGTCAGCGCCGATAACGACGTCAGCAAACAGGTTGAAGCCGCGGTCAGCAAGGCCGGTTATACCCTGCGTAGCGAAACGGCCCCGGCTGAAAAAACCTCGTCTTTAAAAGAAAACCTGCCCCTCATCGCGCTCATCATCATGATGGTCATCAGCTGGGGTCTGGAGCAGATTAACCATCCGCTCGGAAATCTGGCGTTTATCGCCACTACCCTGGTTGGGCTGTTCCCCATCGCCCGTCAGGCGCTGCGCCTGATGAAAAGCGGCAGCTGGTTTGCCATCGAAACCCTCATGAGCGTGGCCGCCATCGGCGCGCTGTTCATCGGTGCCACGGCGGAAGCGGCGATGGTGCTGCTGCTGTTCCTGATCGGCGAACGACTTGAGGGCTGGGCAGCGAGCCGCGCGCGTAAAGGCGTCAGCGCGCTAATGGCGCTAAAGCCGGAAACCGCGATACGGGTCGTGAACGATCGTCGTGAAACGGTTGCCATCAATAGCTTGCGCCCGGGCGACGTGATTGAAGTTCCCGCCGGCGGGCGTCTGCCAGCGGATGGTGCCCTCGCTACCGCCACCGCCAGCTTTGATGAAAGCGCCCTTACCGGGGAATCGATCCCCGTAGAACGCGCGGCAGGTGAAAAGGTGCCTGCGGGTGCAACCAGCGTCGACCGTCTGGTACAGCTTACCGTGCTTTCCGAACCGGGCGACAGCGCGATTGACCGCATCCTGAAGCTGATAGAAGAGGCCGAAGAGCGCCGTGCGCCGGTCGAACGCTTTATCGATCGCTTCAGCCGGATTTACACCCCCGCCATCATGCTGGTTGCCCTGCTGGTTACCCTCGTTCCGCCGCTGTTTTTCGGCGCGCCGTGGGAGAGCTGGATTTATAAAGGGCTGACGCTGCTGCTGATAGGCTGCCCGTGCGCGCTGGTGATCTCCACGCCGGCGGCTATTACGTCGGGGCTGGCGGCGGCGGCGCGTCGCGGCGCGTTGATTAAGGGCGGCGCGGCGCTGGAACAGCTGAGCCGGGTTCAGCATATCGCGTTCGATAAAACCGGCACGCTGACCGTCGGCAAGCCGCAGGTGACCGGCGTGTATCCGCAGGATATCAGCGAGAACGAACTGCTGATGCTGGCCGCTGCAGTGGAGCAAGGTTCCACGCACCCGCTGGCGCTGGCGATCGTGCGTGAAGCGCAGGCGCGCGGGCTGAACATTCCTCCGGCAACCGCACAGCGGGCGCTTGTCGGGTCAGGGATTGAAGCCGTTGTTGAGGGTAAAAAGGTGCTCATTGCCGCGGCTGGCAAGTCTTCTCATCCAGAGGTTGAGGCGTTAGAACAGGCCGGGCAGACGGTCGTTATTCTCACGCAGGAGGGCGTGGCAAAAGGGATGCTGGCGCTGCGAGATACCCTGCGCGATGACGCCAAAGAGGCCGTCGCGGCGCTGCATCAGCTGGGCGTACAGGGCGTGATCCTGACCGGCGATAATCCGCGTGCGGCGGCCGCGATTGCGAGCGAGCTGGGGCTGGAGTTTAAGGCCGGACTGCTGCCCGCAGACAAGGTCAGCGCGGTAACGGAGCTGAATGCTCACGCCCCGCTGGCAATGGTCGGTGACGGTATTAACGATGCGCCTGCGATGAAGGCTTCCACCATTGGCATTGCGATGGGCAGCGGTACCGACGTGGCGCTGGAGGCCGCCGACGCGGCGCTGACTCACAACCGCCTGACCGGGCTGGCGCAGATGATTGGTCTGGCGCGAGCGACGCGGGCCAATATTCGACAGAACATTGGGATAGCGCTGGGCCTGAAGGGGATATTCCTCGTGACCACCCTGCTCGGCATGACCGGCCTGTGGCTGGCGGTGCTGGCGGATACGGGGGCGACGGTGCTGGTGACGGCGAATGCGCTGCGGCTATTACGTCGGAAATAAAATCGTTATCGAACCGTAGGCCGGGTAAGGCGTAGCCGCCACCCGGCAGTGGGTTGGGCCGGGGGGCGGCCTGATGCCCTCACCCCAACCCTCTCCCACGGGGAGAGGGAGAAGAGAGGCGTCACTGCATCCCTAACACCCCCGGCAGCCATAATGAAATCGCCGGGATGTACGTCACCATTCCAAGTACCACCAGCAGCATGCCGTAGAACGGCAGCATGGCGCGTACCACGGTTTCAATCTTCTGCTTGCTCACCGCGCTTGCCACGAACAGCACCGACCCGACCGGCGGCGTGATAAGCCCAATCCCCAGGTTCACCATCATGATCATCCCGAAATGCACCGGGTCGATCCCCAGCGAGTTGGTCACCGGCAGCAGCACCGGCGTCAGGATCAGGATGATCGGCGCCATGTCCATCAGGGTGCCAATCAGCAGCAGCATGACGTTGAGGTACATCAGGATCACGTACTTGTTATCGGAGAGCGAGGTGAAGAACTCGGTGATGCGCGTCGGAAGCTGCATATAGGTCATCACCGCGCCAAACGCCGCGGCAAAGCCTATCAAAATCATCACAATAGTGACCGTTTTGACCGTCCGGCACATCAGCTTCGGCAGCTCGCTCCACTTATAATCGCGGTAGATGAACATAGTAACGAAGAACGCCCACAGACAGGCCACAGCGGCAGATTCGGTTGCCGTGAATATCCCGGACAATATCCCGCCGAGGATAATCACCACCGTCATCAGCCCCCACAGAGCATCGAGTAAAATCTTCACCGCCTGCTTAAACGGAATTTTCTCTCCCTTCGGGTAACCGCGCTTATGGGCAAAGCCAAGGCACAGGATCATCAGGCAGAATCCCAACAGCAGCCCCGGAAGGACGCCCGCGATAAACAGCGTGGCGATAGAGACCGTGCCGCCCGCCGCAAGGGAGTAAATGACCGAGTTATGGCTGGGCGGGATTAAAATCGCCTGCACCGACCCGCTGGCGGTCACCGCCGCCGCGTATTCGCGCGGATAGCCCTTCTTCTCCATCTCCGGGATCATCACGCTGCCGATGGAGGCCGTATCCGCCACCGATGAACCGGAAATCGCCCCGAAGAATGTTGACGCAACAATATTCACCAGCGACAGCCCGCCGCGAATAAAGCCGACAAACACGTAGGCAAAATTCACCAGCCGTCGGGCGATGCCCCCTTCCGCCATGATCGCCCCGGCGAGGATGAAGAACGGGATCGCCAGCAGGGTAAACTTGTTCACCCCGCTGGTGATTTGGATCATCAGCGCCTCGAGCGGCAAATCAATCCACAGCGCCCCCGCCACGGCGCTTAAGCCCACGGCAAAGGCCACCGGCATACCCAGCGCCAGCAAAATGGCGAGGGTGAATAACAACACGAAAGCATCCATTGTTCACCCCTTAGCTGTGGTTGCCGATGAGCACGACGGGACGGTTTTCCTGCGAGCCAAACAGCAGGCGTTCAATCACAAACAGGATCAGAATGGCCGACCCGACGGGCAGCGGCAGATAGCTTTCACCGGACGTCAGAAGCGGGAACTCCGCGACGGGCTGTTCCCAGAGGTCGACGCACAGCCAGAGGCTGTACCAGAACATCAGCGCGGAGATCAGCAGCATCAGCAGATCGACCACGCGAGCGCAGAGGTTTTTCAGCATGTCGGGAAGACGGTCGGTGAGCATGTTCACCGCGATGTGCGATCCGGCGCGGTATCCCACCGCCGCACCGATAAAGGTAAAGGTCACCATGCAGATAATGGCGATCGGCTCCGGCCAGGATTCCCCGCGGTTAAGCACGTAGCGCGAGAAGATGCCAATCGGGATCGCTATCGTCATGACCAGCAGCGAGACGCCCGCCACGGTCATGGCGAGCAGGTACAGACGGTCCATCCACTTCAGGTAGAGTTCGGACATACGTACTCCGGTTTACTGGACGTCAGCGATGGCTTTCATCAGATCCTGATGCTTGTCGCCATACTGGGCGCGCACCGGCTCCGTAGCCTTGATAAACACCGTTTTGTCGATGTCGTGGAACTGCACCCCGCCCGCTTTCATTTTTGCCAGCGCCTGGTCGTTGTAGGCATTCCACAGCTTACGCTGCTCGAACTGCGCCTCGCGGGCCAGAGTCAGGACCTTTTGCTGCTCGTCGGCGCTGAGCTTGTCCCATTTCACTTTTGAATAGAGGAGCATTTCGGGGGTAATAAAGTGGCCGCTCAGGGTGTAGTTTTTGGCAACCGGCATGTAGTTGTGGGCGATAAAGGTCGGCGGGTTATTCTCCGCGCCGTCAATCACGCCGGTTTGCATGCCGCTGTAAACCTCGCTCATGCCCATCGCCACCGAGTTTGCCCCCATGTCTTTCAGCGTGGCGAGCGCGACCGGGCTACCCTGCACGCGGATTTTCTTCCCTTTCAGATCGTCCGGTTTGACGATCGGCTCTTTGGTGATCAGGTTACGGGTACCGGAATCCATCCAGCCGAGGAACACCAGGCGAGATTTCGGGTTCGCGGTCAGCTTGTCGCCGATCTGCTTGCCAATATCGCCGTCGATCACCCTGTGCATGTGGTCTTCATCACGGAACACGTAGGGCAGCGTAAAAACTTCGATATCCGGCAGGATGGCGGCAACAGGCGCCATCGAGACGCGGATCATGTCGATCGCCCCCATCTGCGCCTGCTCAATCATCTGCTTTTCATCCCCGAGCACGCCGCCGGGGAAGACCTTGATCTCCAGCTTGCCGTCGGTTTGTTGTTTGAGCTTTTCACCCATGTGCTGCACCGCCACCACGTTCGGGTAGCCTTCGGGGTGGACATCCGCCGCTTTAATGGTTTGAGCGGAAACGGAGCAGGCAAAAGCAGACAGACACAGAGCGGCCAGTAACGGCTTGAGGGTCGTTTTCATCGAGTCAACTCCAGGGTAGTGAGGTAAGCGTTAAAACGGTGTTTTAGTTTTATACGTTTAAAAATTAGACTACGGCTGGAAAAGCGGAGGTGAAGCGCCTCACAAAAGCGCGAACTTTTGAAACGATGGTTTAGAACGGTTTTCTCCCTCCCCCTGTGGGAGAGGGCCGGGATGAGGGCAACTGGCCGCACTTACCCCTTACGAATCACATACCGATACGGCAACGCGTCCGTTTCCTGCGCCACCAGCTCATGTTCCATAAAGGTACAAAAGCCTGGAATGTCGCGGGTGGTGGCCGGATCGTCAGCGATGATCAGCAGCGTTTCGCCGGTCTGCATGTTGCGCACGGTTTTGCGCACCATCATTACCGGCTCCGGGCAGCGGAGGCCCTGGGCGTCAAGAGTATGGTCTGGGCTGGAAAACAGGTCGGTCATGATCTTCTCGATGATAATAAAACGGCTGTAGTTTACGCCCCGCTAACGTCAAAGCAAACCAGGTTAACGATTGCGTGAAAATTAGCCATTGCAAAGCCTAATGAAAGCAGTATTATGCAGCCGATTTTATTGGGTTCCCTCACCCCAACTCTCAAAAAGGTCACAATATGACGCAGTTTTCTCAATCGCAGCGCGTAAAAGCGTTGTTCTGGCTTTCGCTTTTTCATCTGCTGGTGATCACCTCCAGCAACTATCTGGTGCAGCTCCCGATCTCCATCTTTGGTTTCCATACCACCTGGGGCGCGTTCAGTTTTCCGTTTATTTTCCTCGCCACCGATTTGACCGTGCGGATCTTTGGCGCACCGCTGGCGCGCCGCATCATTTTCGCGGTGATGCTCCCGGCGCTGTTCATTTCCTATGTAATCTCTTCCCTCTTCTACATGGGAAGCTGGCAGGGCTTTGAGGCGCTGACGCACTTTAACCTGTTTGTTGCCCGTATCGCCGCCGCCAGCTTTATGGCCTACGCCCTGGGGCAGATCCTCGACGTTCACGTGTTTAACCGCCTGCGTCAGAACCACCGCTGGTGGATGGCGCCGACCGCCTCCACGCTGTTCGGTAACGTGAGCGATACGCTGGCATTCTTCTTCATCGCCTTCTGGCGCAGCCCGGATGCCTTTATGGCCGCACACTGGATGGAAATCGCCCTGGTGGATTACTGCTTCAAGGTGCTTATCAGCATTGCGTTCTTCCTGCCAATGTACGGCGTGCTGTTGAATATGCTGCTGAAAAGGCTGGCAGATAAATCTGAAATCTCTGCATTGCAGGCAGGTTAAGGGTTCGCTTTATCAGTTGTGATAAGATGGGCGAATGAGCCGCTATGGCCGTTTATCGAAAGGAAGAAGTCAATGCGCAATCTGGTTAAATATGTCGGGATTGGCCTGCTGGTTGTCGGGCTTGCCGCCTGTGATAACAGCGACACAAAAACCCCTGCTCAAGGCGCGTCAGCAGAAAGCAACGCAACCGGTCAGCCGGTCAGCCTGATGGATGGCAAACTCAGTTTCTCTCTGCCGGCGGATATGACCGACCAGAGCGGTAAGCTCGGCACCCAGGCGAACAACATGCACGTCTATTCCGATGCCACCGGGCAGAAAGCGGTGATTGTGATTGTCGGGGACGACACCAGCGAAGAGCTGGGCGTGCTGTCTAAACGTCTGGAAGATCAGCAGCGCAGCCGCGACCCGCAGCTGCAGGTCGTAACCAACAAGTCCATCGAGCTGAAAGGCCATACCCTGCAGCAGCTGGACAGCATTATCTCTGCAAAAGGCCAGACCGCGTACTCTTCAGTCGTACTGGGTAAGGTCGATAACAAGCTGCTGACCATCCAGATCACGCTGCCAGCAGACGATCAGCAGAAAGCGCAGACCGCCGCTGAAAACATCATCAACACCCTCGTAATTCAGTAATCCTTCACGAGGATGACGTGGCCTCCGGCGCCTGCGCCGGGGGCCATTTTTTTAGCCGCCACGTCAGCATAAGCGCGATAGCCACCAGCCCTGCCGCTGCAAGATAGATAACCGGCACGCCTGCCCACGCCATCACCAGCCCTGCCAGCGGCCCGGTAATCCCCAGCGACATATCCATAAACACCGTGTAGGTTGCCAGCGCCGAACCCTGATTTTGCTGCGGCACGGCTTTTACCGCCACCACGCCCAGCGCCGGGAAGACCAGCGAGAAGCCCGCGCCTGCGAGAAATACGCCCACTTTTGCCATCCACGGCGCGCTGGCGAAACCGGTCAACAGCAGCCCGACAATTTCCACCGCAAAGCAGATCATGGCAACGTTCAGTCCCCCCAGGCGATTAATCCCGTTCGGGAACAGCAGGCGCGCGCCCACGAACGCGCAGCTAAACAGGGTTAACGCAAACGCCGCGCCGTCCCAGCCTTTGGCATCGTAGAAAAGGGTGATGAAGGTGGCGATCGCGCCGAAGCCGGCTGACGCCAGCGCCAGCGCCATGCCGTAGGGCCAGACGCGGCCGAGCACCGCGCGAAACGGCAGCGGCTTGCCCTTGCTGGCCTTCACCTTCGGGCGCGGCAGGGCCAGCAGGATCGCCAGCAGCGCAACCGCCATAATGGTGATGGACAGGCCGTACAATCCACCATACGCATAACACACCACGCCCAGCGGCGCGCCGATCGCCATCGCGCCGTAGGTCACAATCCCGTTCCAGGAGATCACCCGGCCAATATGGGGTGCACCCACAACGCCCACGCCCCACAGGGTTGAGCCGGTCCCCGCAAGGCTTTGCCCAATGCCCAGAACCACGCGTCCCAGGCACAGCAGTACCAGGCTGACCAGCGGCCAGTGGCCGGTGGTTGCCGCCAGAAAGTAGCTCAGGCCGCTCAGGAAGCAGCCGCACAGCCCCACAACGACGATGCTTTTGGGCCCAAACAGATCGGCATAGCGGCCGGAATGGGGGCGGCTCATCAGCGTGGCGAAATATTGCAGGCTAATGACCAGCCCTGCCCAGAAGGCGCTATAGCCCATCACGTCATGAACATAGCGCGGCAGGACCGCCAGCGGCAGGCCAATCGTCAGGTAGCTGGCAAAGTTAAAAATAACAACGGAGACAATGCGCAGATTGAGGCGCAATCCGCTAAGCGCCGGTTCGGCGGCAGGTTCGGGCATGAGTTCTACCTGGATTTTTACAACAGTGTTTCACTATTACCACGAAGGGCGGTGAAAATCAGCAGCGACTTTCAGATTATCAGCCTCAACGAAGCGCATCCTGCACACTACACTTAATGGGCTAACACACTGAGGAAAAAGCATGATACCCAACCAGACCGACAAAGCAGGTCTTCACATCCTATTAAAACTCGCCTGCCTTGTGGTTATCCTCGCGGGTATCCATGCTGCCGCCGACATAATCGTTCAGCTCCTGCTGGCGCTCTTTTTCGCCATTGTCCTTAACCCGCTGGTGACCTGGTTTTTGCGCCGTGGCGTCAGCCGCCCGGTGGCAATCACCATTGTGGTTATCGTGATGATGATCGTCCTGACGGCCCTGTTCGGCGTGCTGGCGGCGTCGCTGAGCGAATTCTCAACCATGCTGCCGCAGTACAACAAAGAGCTAACCCGCAAGCTGGTCGATCTGCAGGAGATGGTGCCCTTTCTCAACCTGCACATCTCACCGGAAAGGATGTTGCGCCGAATGGATTCCGAAAAGGTGATGACCTACGCCACCACCCTGATGACCGGCCTTTCCGGCGCGATGGCGAGCATTCTGCTGCTGGTGATGACGGTGGTGTTTATGCTGTTTGAAGTCCGCCACGTGCCCTACAAACTGCGTTTTGCCCTGAATAACCCGCAGATTCACATTGCCGGCCTGCACCGCGCCCTGAAGGGCGTCTCCAAATATCTGGCGCTGAAAACGTTATTAAGCCTGTGGACCGGGGCGATCGTCTGGCTGGGACTGATGCTGCTGGACGTGCAGTTTGCGCTGATGTGGGGCGTGCTGGCGTTCCTGCTGAACTATGTGCCCAACATTGGCGCGGTGCTCTCCGCCGTACCGCCGATGATCCAGGCGTTCCTGTTTAACGGCTTTTATGAATGCATGCTGGTGGGGGCGCTGTTCCTTGTCGTGCATATGGTGCTGGGCAACATTCTCGAACCGCGCATGATGGGCCACCGCCTGGGCATGTCGACGCTGGTGGTGTTCCTGTCGTTACTGGTCTGGGGATGGCTGCTGGGACCAGTGGGAATGCTGCTTTCCGTACCGCTCACCAGCGTATGTAAAATCTGGATGGAGACCACCAAAGGCGGCAGCAAGCTGGCGATACTCCTCGGACCAGGACGGCCAAAGAGCCGATTGCCGGGGTAATTGACTCCCACGGTTAGCTATTGGTAAGGGCAATGGATTATAGTAATGGTTTCGTCGCGTAACTTTGCGGCTCTCTCTGTTTTGACTGAAGGCCAGACGTTATATGTACCAGGTTTTTCTGGGAAAAATCTCCTCGCTGAGCACTGACCATTGGGCTGAAGCCCTTTCACGACACGCTCCCCAGGGCGCGCATCGCGCCCGCTGGCTGGCGGGTCGCGGCCTGCTCTCACGTCTATTCGCCCCAAAGCCGTTACCGGAAATTGTCTACAGCGAGCAGGGAAAACCCACGTTTTCCAATGACTATCCGCTGTGGTTTAGCGTTAGCCAGTGTGAAGATGATATCGCGGTGATTGTTAGCGATGAGGGGGATGTTGGCTGCTCACTGGAGCACATTCGCCCGCAGGACAACTGGCGCACGCTGGCCAATGCCGTCTTCAGCAATGCCGAACACGCCGAGCTTGAAAACGAAACCCCGGAGAGCCAGCTTGACGCATTCTGGCGCATCTGGACGCGAAAAGAGGCCATCGTGAAACAGCGCGGCGCGCACTCCTGGCAAATCGTCAGCTTTGACAGCGCCGCCAGCGCGCTTCATTCCGTCAGCCAGTGCCAGATGGGTTCGCTGAGCCTCGCCGTGTGCACCACCACGCCCTTTTCGCTTACGTCGGCTCAGATCCATTCCGTTGACGACGCGCTGGCCGGAAAATCGTCAGCACGCCAAGAATAATACACCCGACGCCCGCGAGCCCCTGCCAGGAAAAGCTATCCCCCCAGCCGGGCAACAGCAGCGCGGCGCCCCACACCAGAATATAGCTGAGGCTCAGCAAGGCATACGCTTTGCTGAGCGCCATACGGTGCAGGGCCAGATACCAGCAGCCCATCGAGGTCACGTAGCCCATCAGCCCCAGCACCAGCGGGCCGGTACCGGATGAGACGTGCCAGAGCGCGGAGATAAACGCATAAACCTCACTGACGGGCGGCAGCGCCAGCATGGCATAGCGCAACAGCAGCTGCGCAGCGCTGACGAGCGCTACGCTGCATAAAGCCCATAACACGCCTCTCACAGGCTTCCTCCCAGCAATATCACCCCGACGATAATCAACCCGACGCCCAGCCAGTGCCGCGGCGTAACGGCCTCATGCCAGAACGTTTTCGCCGCCAGCGTCACCCAGACAAAATTAAGGCTCAGCATCGGGTAGGCGATTCCGACGGGCAGGTGCTGTACTACCGCCAGCCAGACGATCATCCCGCTGCCCAGCGCCAGCAAGGCCAGCCCAAGCCACAGGGCGACGTGCTGACCGCGCCGCCCGGCTTTCGCCGGACGGGTGGCCTGCTTCTGGCACAGCTGCCCTGCGCAGCTCAGCAGGCTGGCTAAGACCAGCAGGCTCCAGGCCATCATTGCGGCAGGTATTGCAGGTAAGCCAGACGCCCCTGAATCGTCAGGTTGTCCGGTTTGGGCAGCCCGGCGCGGGCAAGATCGTCGTTTTTCGACAGCAGGATCACCAGCGAAACCGGCCCCTGCTGGCGATGACGTCCAAGCCATTGCGCAAGCTCATCTTTGCCCACAAATCGCCCTTTCGCATCCGGATAATCGAGGCCGTACCTCAGCTCCCCCGCCTGACCAAAAAGAATAATGTCATTACGGTTGAGCTCCCACGCCAGCCCGGAGGCGACGCCCACGTTGTTGGCCAGGACAAACTGACTCTCCTGCAACGGCAGGCGAACGGTATCAACCAGCGACTGCGGCTGTTTTGAGTCAACCACCCGGTTCGGGACGGCGAAGCCAATCAGCAGCGCAAGCCCGGCGGGACACAGCGCTGCCAGCCACCAGCGCTGCTGGCTCCGATTCAGCGTAAACCAGCCCACCGCAGCCCAGACCAGAAACGCCACCACGGCGCAGAACACTTTGTAGAGTTCTACCGGCGTCCAGACCGGATGCTTCGTCAGCCCCCACGGCGACACCACCAGCGCCGCGATCGCGCCGACGACCCCAAACGCAAGGTTGATCCAGCCGTTAACGCGCAGCACCTTAACGCTTTTTTCTGCCACGGTGCAGGCATACCGCGCCATCAGGATCGCCAGCGGGGCAAAGCACGGGAGGATGTAGGTCGGCAGCTTGCCTTTCGCGATGCTGAAGAAAATCAGCGGCATGACTACCCAGCCCAGCAGGTAAAGCCCGACGCCGTCGCTTTGTCTGTCACGCCAGCCCAGACGCAGCGCCCCCGGCAGCAGCGCCAGCCACGGCAGGCTTCCGGCGATCAGGAACGGCAGGTAGTACCAGAACGGGGCTTTGTGCTGGGCATCGCTCTGGGCAAAGCGCTGAATATGCTCCACCCAGAAGAAGTAGCGCCAGAAATCCGGCTCACGCTGCGCGATCGCCAGCCCCCACGGCAGGACGACGAGCACGCAGCTCAGGACCGCCAGCCAGCCATACGTCAGCACCTCTTTCCAGCGTTTCTGCGCAATGACCCACGGCAGTACGCCAATGACCGGCACCGCCAGCGCCAGAAAGCCTTTGGTCATCACCCCCATCCCGCAGGCCAGCCCGAGCAGCACGTAGCCGCCCACCTTCCCACCCGGGGTTTTCGCCTGCGCGGCCAGCCAGAAGCTGCACATCGCGGCCACCAGCCAGAGCGTAACGATCGGGTCCAGCACCGCATAGGTACCGATGCCGTAAACCAGGAAAAGGGTGAGAAAGATGATGCCGGAGAGCAGCGCAGCGCGCTTATCCTGCCAGAGACGCCAGGCGAGCCAGATAACCAGCAGCGCCGTTAGCCCGGTCGAGAATATCGCTCCGGCGCGGACCGCCAAATTGGTGTGGCCAAAAATCATCTGCCCGATACTGTTAACCCAGTATCCGGCAATCGGTTTTTCAAAGTAGCGCAGCCCAAGGAAATGCGGCACCACCCAGTCGCCGGAGGCGATCATTTCGCGGCTGATTTCCGCATAGCGCGTCTCATCCGGCTGCCACAGCAGGCGAAGATCGACCGGAATCAGGTAGTAAACGATAAACAGTGCAAGAAGCGCTACGCCATAGCGGGTTGCTTTCATGATGCCGGGCTCACGGTATGTTGATAACCAAGCCAGCCTTCCCGACCGGCCGTTTCCTGGCGGACAATTTTGCCCACCGGTAGCGTACTGAGATCCTCTGGCAGCATGTCGCTGAGCGGACAAAACTGAATGCCCTCCTGCGCCGCCAGCGTTAGCAACGCATCAAAATCATGCTGATACGCAATTCCCTCCACTTCCGCATGGATAGTGTAGACCGGGGTCCCCGTATCCCGGTGGATACAGTCCAGGATGTAGCGGTTGAACCCGTCGGCGCTGACGTCGCGCCCCACTACCTCATCCCAGGTCGGAAGCGTGACCGGGATCTGAACCGTCCCGGTGCGATCGTTCCCCAGCAGCGGTAAAAACGGTCCGCTCCCGCGGCAGTCGCTGTTGTAGCGAAAGGCGAAGGTCTCTTTGGCTTTCACCACGCGTTGATCCGCACGCCATCCCGCCACCGCGGAGCAGCGTATCTGCTGGCCGATTATCGCCTCCAGCTCAAGCATGCCGCGTTCAATCTCCCGGGTCAGCCGCGGGATATCCCACACGCCGGCCCAGGCCTGCCAGGCATGGTGATCCCAGGCGTGCAGCCCCACCTCATGGCGCAGGGCCGCTTCGCGGATGATCGCTTCATTGCCCGCGCCGATGCGCTTGCCGGGCCATGCCGTACCTGCCAGCAGAATGTCCCAGCCGTAAAGGGATGCCGCGCGCGAGCGCAGCATTTTGAACAGAAATGCCGGTTTAACCAGGCGCCACAGGTGGCGCCCCATGTTGTCTGGCCCGACGCTGAAGAACATACTGGCACGCACGTCGTGCTTGCCCAACAGTTCCAGCAGCCGGGGCACGCCGTCGCGCGTTCCCCGGAAGGTATCGACATCAATGCGTAAACCGACTTTTTTCATGATGCCTGTTCCGACAGCTCCACGGTGCGCAGGAAGAAGTCGAGCGTTTCATCGATGGTCTGCTCCATCTTCACGGTCGGCGTCCAGTTCAGGCAGCGCTTAGCGTTACGAATATTTGGCTTACGGTGCTCAACGTCCTGATAGCCTTTGCCGTAGTAGCTGCTGCTCTCGACCTCACGGAAACCGGCAAACGGCGGGAACTGGCTGCGCAGCGGATGCCGCTCAAAACTTGCCAGCAGCATTTCCGCCAGCTCGCGGATGCTCGCTTCGTTCTCCGGGTTGCCAATGTTGATGATCTCCCCGTTGCAGCGGCCGTCCTTGTTCTCAATGATGCGGAACAGCGCCTCGATACCGTCGCTGATGTCGGTGAAGCAGCGCTTCTGCTGGCCCCCTTCGATAAGCTTAATCGGTGACCCTTCCACCAGGTTGAGGATCAGCTGAGTGATCGCGCGCGAGCTGCCGATACGGGCGGCGTTGAGGTTGTCCAGACGCGGTCCCATCCAGTTGAACGGGCGGAACAGGGTGAAGCGTAGCCCCTCTTTTTCGCCGTAGGCCCAGATCACGCGGTCCAGCAGCTGTTTGGAGACAGAGTAAATCCAGCGCTGCTTGTTGATAGGCCCTACCACCAGGTTAGACGTGTCTTCGTCGAAGTTCTTGTCGGTGCACATACCGTACACTTCAGAGGTGGACGGGAAGATGATGCGCTTGTCGTATTTCACGCAGTCGCGGATGATCTTCAGGTTCTCTTCGAAATCCAGCTCGAACACGCGCAGCGGGTTGCGGGTGTATTCAATGGGCGTAGCAATCGCCACCAGCGGCAGCACCACGTCGCATTTTTTGATGTGATACTCGATCCATTCGGAGTGGATGCTGATATCCCCCTCCACGAAGTTGAAGCGCGGGTTGTTGAGGAAACGGCCGATCGCATCGGATCCGATATCCAGGCCGTAGATCTCGTAGTTGTCATCCTTCAGCAGGCGTTCGGTCAGGTGGTTACCGATAAAGCCGTTGACGCCGAGGATTAAGACGCGGGTGCGACGCTTAATGGCCACAACCGGTGCGCTGGTGATCAGCGCTCCCGCCACCAGCCCCAGCGACTGCGCCAGCTGCGTGCCCTGAACGTAGAGACCGTTGTCCGTTTGCCCGGTGACAATCTCCAGCGCCTGCTCGCCGCAGCTGACGATCAGCGGGGAGACAGAAACGACGGTGCCCGGCCTCGCGGCAGGAATGTCGTCACGCACGCGGGATTTCCAGACGATAAATTTGCTGACGCCGGCGAAGCTGAACGCGCCCGGCCACGGATCGGCCACGGCGCGCACCAGGTTATGCAGCTGGCGCGCCGGTTTGTTCCAGTCCAGACGGCCATCTTCCGGCGTGCGGCGGCCAAAGCAGCTGGCCTTGCTTTCATCCTGCGCGGTTTCGGTATAAGACCCCAGCAGCAGAGAAGGCAGCGCATCGCGCAGCAGGCTTTGCGCCGAGGTGCAGAGCCTGTGATGCAATTGCAGCGCCGTTTCATCGGCATCAATGCTCACGCTCTGCTGCGCCACAATGTTGCCCGCATCCGCACGCTTCACCATCCGGTGCAGCGTGACGCCCGTTTCCGTTTCACCGTTGACCAGCGCCCAGTTCAGCGGCGCGCGGCCACGGTAGGCTGGCAGCAGAGAGCCGTGCAGGTTGAATGCCCCTTTTGCTGCCACGCTCAGGATCTCGTCACAAATCAGGTGGCGGTAGTAGAAAGAGAAAATCATATCGGGCGCCAGTTTCTGAATGCGATCCACCCACAGCGGATGGTTCACATCATCCGGGGCATACACCGGAATACCGTGCTCTGCGGCAATGCGCGCCACTGAGCCAAAGAAGTGATTTTCTCCCGGTACGTCCGGGTGGGTGAAGATGGCTGTAATGTCAAAACCAGCGTCCAGCAAGGCTTGTGTGCCCGCGCACCCCATATCGTGATAGGCAAAGACGACAGCTTTCATGGGTGTTTTTCCTCTTGAGATGCGGTGTGTTCCTGACGGACAACACGTTGAATAAAGTAGCGCGGACGCGCGCGAACATCGTTGTAAATTCGGCCGATATACTCACCGAGCAGGCCCATACCAATGAACTGGGCGCCGATGAACATGAACAGCACGGCAAAGAGCATAAAGACCCCTTCCGCCGCCCACTGCGGGCCAAAGGCCAGCCGCAGCACTACCAGCAGAACGGAAAGCGCAAACCCGGCCAGGGCGATGATGCTGCCAAAGACGCTTAGCAGACGCAGCGGCGTGGTGGTGAGGCAGGTGATCAGGTCGTACATCAGGTTGATCAGGCGCATAAAGCTGTACTTCGATTCTCCGTGCTCGCGCTCGGCGTGCAGGACGGGGATCTCCGTCGCTTTGCGGGCAAAGGTGTTCGCCAGAATCGGAATGAAGGTGCTGCGCTCGTGGCAGTGCAGCATGGCGTCAATAATGTGGCGGCGGTAAGCGCGCAGCATGCAGCCGTAGTCGCCCATCGCTTTCCCGGTGGTGCGCTGGATCAGGCGGTTGATGGTGCGTGACGCCAGCTTGCGGAACAGGGTGTCCTGGCGGTTTTGCCGCACGGTGCCGACCACGTCATAGCCCTCGTCGGCTTTGGCGACCAGGCGCGGGATCTCTTCCGGCGGGTTTTGCAGGTCCGCATCCAGGGTGATCACCAGATCGCCCGTGACGTGGCTGAACCCGGCCATAATCGCCGAGTGCTGGCCGTAGTTACGGTTAAGCAGCACGGCCACAATACGGCTGCCCTCCGCCTGCGCGGCCTCGGTCAACATGCGCGCGGAATCGTCGCTGCTGCCGTCGTCCACCAGCAGAATTTCATAAGCTTTGCCTAAGGCGTCGCAGGCCGCCGTGGTACGGCGGATCAGTTCCGGCAGGCTCTCCTGCTCGTTATATACCGGGATCACCACGGAAACTTTTTGAACGGGCGGCGCGCTGAACATATCAATGTCCTGCAAGCTGATGGAGCGCGGTAATGACGCGGGTTGTGTCGTCATGAGTCATGTCCGGAAAAAGAGGGAGAGAGCAAATACGCGCGCTGTTCCATTCGGAGTTCGGGAGTGAGACTTCCGGAAAACGCTCGCGATAATATTTTTGCGTGTGGGCCGCGCGGAAGTGCAGGCCGGTACCGATGCCCTGCTCTTTCAGCGCCGCCATTAATGCATCGCGCGTGATGCCGCACCGGGCTTCATCCACGCGAATGATAAACAGGTGCCAGGCGTGCAGGTGCGGCCAGGGCGGAATACGCAGCGGCTGGAAAGGGGTATCCGAGAGTTCGAGCAGGTAGCGGTCGGCAATGTCGCGACGGCGCCTGTTGGCCTCGCCCAGCTTGCCGAGCTGCACCAGCGCCAGCGCGGCGTTGATATCCGCGAGGTTGTATTTGAAGCCCGGGGTGATGACCTCTGCCTGCGGGGCGCGGCCGTGGGTCTGGCGATCGTAGGCATCTACGCCCAGCCCGTGGAACTTCAGGCTACGGATTTTTTGCGCGAGCTGCGCGTCATCCGTCACCACCAGTCCGCCTTCGGCGCAGGTCATATTTTTGATGGCGTGGAAGGAGAAAATGGCCGTCCCCCGCCAGCCCACGTGGCGGTTGTTGTAGAACGTGCCTGCCGCATGGGCCGCATCTTCAATGACCGGAATACCGTGGCGCTCGCCAACCGCGCGGATGGCGTCGATATCGCAGGGTGCGCCCGCGTAATGCACCGGCACGATGGCTTTGGTTCGAGGCGTAACGGCGGCCTCGACCGCCTCAGGCGTCACCATCAGCGTGTCTTTGTCGACGTCGATCATCACCGGCGTGGCGCCCAGCAGCACGATCATGTTCAGCGTCGACACCCACGTCAGGGAGGGAGTAATGACTTCATCACCAGGACCTATGCCCAGCGCCATCAGGGTCACGTGCATCCCCGCCGTGGCAGAGGAGACGGCAATGGCATGACGGTTGCCCGTGAGCGTGCAAAATGCCTCTTCAAGCGCCTGATTTTTCGGCCCTGTGGTGATCCAGCCAGAGGTAATAACCTCCTGCAGCGCGGCTAATTCCTCGTTCCCCATAGAGGGCCGGGAAAAAGGCAAAAAATCACTCATTATTAATTTCCTTGAGATAGGTAAGGCGGCTTTTTGATATTAACCAAATGCCGGCACGTTTATTTCAACGAACCATAAACTCATCTCAAGGTAGCTTTCATTTCTTAGGAAAAAATTAAGACAGCAGAAGATAAAAAGCGCAACAAATCTTTAAACCATTAATAAACAATGAATTAAAATATTGTGAATTATTTATTTTGTGAGTAACGCATCATTTTTGGACCTGTTTCTTAAACCGACCATCAACAAATAAAAAAATTCCCGACCATTTCAAATAAATGTGAAATGCATCGGGAACTTTTCTTTTTAGTTAATTGTCGCGCTTATTTTAAATTGTCGGGAAAGTTTTCCGGCAGCTCGCTGGCGGCACACGCAATAACGCTGTCGTTGTTAGCGCCGCAGTCCCGCACGAAGGTGATTGTGGCAAATTCATCAATCACTTCGGTTGGATAGGTCGGGCCTGCATCGCGATAGCTGTTCATCAGCGGGATGTGGTCGTTCTGGAAACAGACGGTTTTTTCCGGATTATTCATCACCCAGCGCGGGAAGAAGATAGTGCCGTGGAACAGGTTGTCGCCCAGGTTAGCGATCAGGCTGACGTCGGTTCCGGTTGGCTCTGTCCAGGAAATTTTATAGATGCTCTCCCCTACGCGGACGATGTACGCCTGCTGGTCTTTCACCCAACGGTTACCGACCAGACCGCTGTGAATGCGGTAGTCGAGGGTATTTTCGTTTTTAACGTAAATCTCGTAGTTCCAGCCGTTATCGTAGGTATAAACCAGATGTTTGCCGACGAAGCCGCTTAAATCTTGTTTGTCAAAGTTGCTCATGATGTGTCTCCTTTGTGTTGATGAACGTATCGTACCCCTTCAAAAATTGAATGAATAACGCTATATTTGAATCAAATTAATTCAAAATTTAGATAAGTCATGCACAAATCAACGCTTGAGCAATGGTCATTACTGGAAAAAGTGGTGGAGGCCGGCAGCTTTGCCAAAGCGGCAGAGCTGACCCACCGGAGCCAATCTTCCGTGAGCTATAACCTCTCTTTACTGCAGGAACGGCTGGGCGTTGCGCTGCTGGTGGCGGAAGGAAGGCGGGCCGTGCTTACGCCCGCAGGGGAACTCTTGTTGAATCAGGTGAAGCCGCTCCTGAAAGCGTTCTCGTACGTCGAGACGCGTGCCGCCACGCTGCAGAGCGGCATGCGTACCCGAATCGATCTTATAGTAGACAGTATTTTTCCACGACGCCGCCTGTTCGCTATTTTGCGTCAGTTCCAGCAGCAGTATCCTCAAACCCAGGTGCGCCTCACCGAAGTGCTGGAAAACACCCGCGCCGATACCCTCAATGACGAAGCCGATGTAATGGTTTTAACCCGCCGTCAGGACATTACCGGGCTGGGCGAGTGGCTGATGAATATTGATTTTGTCGCCGTCGCCCACCGTGACCACCCCCTGTTTACCCTGGATGCGCCGCTAAACGACGACGTGCTGCGTCCGTGGCCGTTGATACAGATTGCCGACAGCCAGCATGCTTCGCGCCCTGCCGGAGAGTCATGGACCTTTTCGACGATTGACGCCGCCATTGAAGCGGTGATGTATCAGGTTGGCTATGGCTGGCTGCCGGAGGAGCGTATTCAGGCCCAGCTGGAGCAGGGCACGCTCAAGGTGCTACCGCTTAGCCACGGCGTCCGCAGAGCCACGCCGCTGCATCTGATCGTAAAACGCACCCTCTCTCCCCTGGACGAGCAGGTGGAAACGCTGTTGCGCCTTTTTAGCCAGGAGCCATCATCATCAGCTGCTACGCTTTAAGGTCCGAACGTTGAAAATGACATGGAGCAGATGATGAAAATCGATTTTACGGGGAAAGTCGCGTTAGTTACCGCCTCAACCGGCGGGATTGGGTTCGCCATCGCCAGAGGGCTGGCAGAAAGCGGTGCAGAAGTGATCGTTAATGGCCGCAGCACTGAATCGGTTAACAAAGGCATTCAGCAGCTTCAGCAGGTCGTACCGGGGGTGCAGGTCCGCGCCGCCATTGCCGACCTCAGTACTCAGGAAGGCGTGGACGCGCTGCTGAAAGTGGCGACCAACGTCGATATTCTGGTGAATAACGCCGGCATTTACGGCCCGCAGGATTTCTATTCCACCGACGACGACACCTGGGAACGCTACTGGCAGACCAACGTGATGTCCGGCGTCCGTCTCTCCCGCGCCCTGCTGCCGGGCATGGTGCAGAAAGGCTGGGGGCGCGTGGTGTTTATCTCCTCCGAGTCGGCGTGCAATATTCCTGCGGACATGATCCACTACGGCGTAACCAAAACGGCGCAGCTCTCGCTGGCGCGCGGGCTGGCGAAATTTGTGGCGGGAAGCGGCGTCACGGTAAACAGCGTGCTGCCTGGCCCAACGATGTCGGACGGTTTCGCCGAGATGATGAAGGACGAAATTGAAAAAACCGGGAAGTCGCTGGAACAGCTGGCGAAAGAGTTTGTGATGGCGAACCGTCCGAGCTCGGTCATCCAGCGAGCGGCAACGGTGGAAGAGGTTGCCAATATGGTGGTGTACGTCTGCTCGACGCAGGCCTCCGCCACCTCGGGCGCGGCACTGCGCGTCGACGGTGGCGTGGTGGATGACATCATCTGATCCGTCAGGGTGGAAACCGTTACGCCCCGGTGCGTCGTGCCGCCCCACTGATAGTGGGTACCTTTCCACTTCTGGTATTGATCAAGAGTTCGGGAACGCAGCGGACCCGTTTCCTGATGTACCAGTGCAGAAAACGACGCAAAGCATAACGAGAGTATTGATATAAGTGATTTAAGAGTCATATCAAGAAAGAAGAAGTGAGTGAATTTTTCCTTACCTGTGGGGAACAAGGGTTCCCCGAAATATCTTTCGATGTGGCGATAATATAGACAGCTCATTTTTCACCCAACCTTTATTAAGGCCAAAATTGGACTGACATTCAGGTCGCAAGATTGAGAAAAAAATGTGGGTGATATAAGGACTGTGAAGGTAAAGCAGGTAAACTAATGAACAGAATGTGTATTTCAGTTAAGACGTATTTATGACCAATATGATTGCCGACGAAGCCGTGGCGAAGTCCAGCGTGCTCTCCGTCTTCGACTTTGATGGAACCCTGACCCACAACGACAGTTTCATCCCTTTCCTGCGTTTTGCTTTCGGCAAACGTTACTTCGCGGGCAGACTGGTGCGCATGGCGCTGCCAACGCTCCACTGCGTGCGCCGCAAGCTCACGCGCGATGAGCTGAAAGAGGTGTTGATCAGAACCTTCCTGACGGGGGTTGATGAGCACTGGTTACGCCAGCAGGCTGAAGTCTTTTGCGAAAAATACTGGAACAAGCTGATGCGCCCTGAAGGCGTACTGGCGGTGGCAGCGGAAGTCAATTCCGGCGCAGAGGTAACTATCTGCTCCGCCTCGCCAGCGCTGGTGCTGCAGCCGTGGGCCGATAAGCTCGGTATTAAGCTGATTGGTACGCAGCTGGAAGTGAAGGACGGGAAGCTGACCGGGCGAATCACCGGCAACAACTGCCGCTGTGCGCAGAAGGTCGCAAGGCTGGAAAAGGTGTACGGCGATCTGAACGCCTACCACCTGCGCGCCTGGGGCGATACGCGCGGCGATCACGAGCTGCTGGCAGCGGCGCAGGATCCGCACTGGCGTCATTTCCATCACCCGCGCAAGCGCCGGAATTCACCGATTAAGGGCTAAGGGCGGTCTGTTGCCCTCATCCGGCCCTCTCCCACAGGGAGAGGGAGAAAAACGGTGTATCAGGCAGTACGTTTTCCTGGGAACATCACGCTCGCAATAATCCCCACCGCCAGCACGCCAATCACCACAAACAGGCTGGCCGTCGCGCCAATGCTGTAACCGTGGTGCCAGAAGTGATCGGTCGCATTCAGGCCCAGCTTGAACGCCACGAAGAACAGCAGCAACACCACCGCTTTCTCCAGATGTACCAGATACTGCTTTAGCGCTTCCAGAACGAAATAGAGCGTACGCAGGCCGAGGATGGCGAACATCATCGCGCTATAAATAATCAGCGGCTCGCGGCTCACGGCAATAATGGCCGGTACGGAGTCAAAGGCGAACATCACGTCAGACAGCTCGACCACCGCCACGCAGAGCAGCAGCGGCGTTGCATAACGCTTCGCTTTCTTCACGCGCCCGACCATCACGTCCTGGTTTTCTGGCTTCTCAAGCTCCGCATCGACCTCTTTCTGCGTCAGAATAAACGCGTGGCTGCTGATTTTCGGCCAGACAGGATAAAAGCGTTTGACCAGACGATAGGCGAGGTGGCCGGAGTAATCTTCCACTTCGTCGCTCTCTTCATTGCGCTTGAGCATCATTACCGCCGTCCAGCCGACGACCAGCGCAAACACAACCTCCACGTACGGCCCAAGGCTCAGCAGGCTGGTGCCAATGGCGACAAAGATACCGCGGAACACAATCGCGCCCAGCACGCCCCAGTAGAGCACGCGGTGACGGTATTTATCCGGCACGCCAAACCAGGCGAAGATCGCCATCATCACGAACAGGTTATCGATGGAAAGCACTTCCTCCAGCGCGTAGCCGGTCAGGAACAGGCTCGCCATTTCGGTACCGTGGTGGATATACAGGAACCCGGCAAACGCCATCGCCATTGAGAACCAGAATACGGACCACAGGGCCGCACTTTTCAACGAGACAGGTTTGTCGTGACGGTGCATGAAGAGGTCGATGAACATCGCCCCAGCGGCCATCACAACAAAGACAACAACGGTTTCCGTCGGGAAACCGAGATGAGCAGCAGACATACAACACCCTTTTATCGAGGCAAAACACAACACCATGCAGACTGGCCGGAGCCAGTAGAGAAAAAGAGTACCTTTAAAAAAGCGGCACTCTAAAAAATCAATATTAACCGTTCTTTTCAGCCAGCGCCTGCGCACACGCCCAGGCGCTGGCCCACGCCCACTGGAAATTGTATCCGCCGAGCCAGCCGGTGACGTCCATCACTTCGCCGATGAAGTACAGCCCCGACACGCTGCGCGCCTCCATGGTGCGCGAGGAAAGCTCGTCGGTGTCCACCCCACCCAGCGTCACCTCCGCGGTGCGGTAACCTTCCGTACCGTTTGGCTGGACGCGCCAGTTCGTGAGCGTCTCGACCAGCGTTTCCTGCTCGCGGCTGTTCAACTGCTTCAGCGACACGTCCGGGATCTGCCCAAGCACCTGCAAACACTCGACCAGGCGCTTCGGCAGCTGCATCGCGAGCGTATTTTTCAGGCTTTGATTCGGATGCGCGGCGCGCTGCGCATTGAGGAACGCGTCCAGGTCGCAGTCCGGGAGCAGATTTACCGTGACGAACTCGCCCGGCAGCCAGTAGCTGGAGATTTGCAGCACCGCAGGGCCGGACAGGCCGCGATGGGTAAAGAGAAGATTCTCGCGGAACACCGTACCGTCTTCGGCAGTGATGACCGATGGAACCGAGACGCCAGAAAGCGTCTGAAGCTGTTCCAGAAGCGGCTTATGGAGCGTAAACGGCACCAGGCCCGCGCGCGTTGGCAGCACCTTCAGGCCAAACTGCTCGGCGATTTTGTATCCGAACGGAGAAGCCCCCAGCCCGGGCATCGACAGTCCACCGCTGGCAATCACCAGGCTGTCGGCGCTGACGGTTTCACCGTTCAGCTGCAGCGTATAGCCCTGCTCGTCGCGCGTGACTTCCAGCACCTCGGTGCGCAGGCGCATCGTTACGCCGCCCTTTTCGCACTCGGCCACCAGCATATCGACAATCTGCTGCGCGGAGTCGTCGCAGAACAGCTGCCCCAGCGTTTTCTCATGCCACGCGATGCCGTGCTTGCCCACCAGCTCGATAAAATCCCACTGGGTATAACGCGCCAGCGCAGATTTGCAGAAATGACGGTTTTGGCTCAAATAGGCCGCGGGTTCGACATAGAGATTCGTGAAGTTGCAGCGACCGCCGCCGGACATCAGGATCTTGCGGCCAGGCTTTTTACCGTTATCCAGCAGCAGCACACGACGACCCGCCTGCCCGGCCATCGCCGCACAAAACATACCCGCCGCACCGGCGCCAATTACCACGGCATCAAACCTTTCCACGTCAAAATCCTCATCGTTAACTGCCGCGGATTGTAAAGTTTCCTCTGTGGTCACACCAGCGCAAAAAGATATTACAAAGCCATTTCATTGAAATTTAAAGAATATCCTTTCAAGCACATTTCTTAAATCAGGTGGTATGTCAAAAAAAGTCTATATTTCACTTTGCCCGTTGCGCATTTGTCCTGGATAATGCGCCGCGTTCATGTCCTCAAAATGGCGTAACGTCCTATGCTACATTTGTTTGCCGGCCTGGATTTACATACCGGGCTTTTATTATTGCTTGCTCTGGTTTTTGTACTGTTTTACGAAGCGATTAACGGCTTCCACGACACTGCAAACGCAGTAGCAACGGTTATTTACACTCGCGCAATGCGATCGCAGGTTGCGGTTGTTATGGCGGCGGTATTTAACTTTTTCGGTGTCCTCCTGGGCGGACTGAGCGTTGCGTATGCCATCGTGCATATGCTGCCAACGGATCTGCTTCTCAACGTTAGTTCTGGCCATGGCCTTGCTATGGTGTTCTCAATGCTGCTCGCTGCGATTATCTGGAACCTCGGTACCTGGTATTTCGGCCTGCCTGCATCCAGTTCTCACACCCTCATCGGCGCGATTATCGGTATCGGGTTAACCAATGCCCTGATGACCGGGACCTCCGTCGTTGATGCGCTGAATATCCCGAAAGTGTTGGGTATTTTCGGCTCTCTGATCATCTCCCCTATCGTGGGTCTGGTGGTGGCAGGCGGGTTAATCTTCATCCTGCGTCGCTACTGGAGCAACACGAAAAAGCGCGCGCGTATCCACCTGACGCCAGCAGAACGTGAAAAGAAAGACGGCAAGAAAAAGCCGCCGTTCTGGACGCGTATTGCCCTGATCATTTCTGCTATCGGCGTGGCCTTCTCTCACGGCGCGAACGACGGTCAGAAAGGCATTGGTCTGGTTATGCTGGTACTGATTGGTGTCGCTCCGGCCGGTTTCGTGGTCAACATGAATGCCACCGGTTACGAAATCACCCGTACCCGTGATGCGATCAACAACGTTGAAGTTTACTTCCAACAGCACCCTGAGCTGCTGAAGAAAGCGACCGGCGTTGACCAACTGATCCCGTCACCTGAAGCGGGCGCAACCACCGCGCCTGGCGAGTTCCACTGCCATCCGGCAAACGCGATTAACGCGCTGGAACGAGCGAAAGGCATGCTGGGCGATATCGAAAGCTACGACAAACTGGCTGTTGAACAGCGCGGTCAGCTGCGTCGCATTATGCTCTGCATCTCTGACGTGACGGATAAAGTCGCGAAGCTGCCGGAAGTGAATGCCGACGACAAACGCCTGCTGAAGAAACTGAAAGGCGACATGCTCAATACCATTGAGTACGCGCCAATCTGGATCATCATGGCCGTCGCGCTGGCGCTGGGTATCGGTACGATGATTGGCTGGCGTCGCGTGGCGACCACCATCGGCGAGAAGATTGGTAAGAAAGGCATGACGTATGCGCAGGGCATGTCCGCGCAGATGACGGCGGCCGTTTCTATCGGTCTGGCGAGCTACACCGGTATGCCGGTATCCACTACCCACGTACTCTCCTCGTCCGTGGCAGGTACTATGATTGTTGACGGTGGCGGCCTGCAGCGCAAAACCGTGACCAACATTCTGATGGCCTGGGTGTTCACACTCCCGGCATCTATCCTGCTGTCTGGCGGTTTGTACTGGATTTCGCTGAAGCTGATTTAATCGGCTAAACGCGACAAAAAAGCGGGTCAGGAAACTGACCCGCTTTTTTTATGCTCAGTGCCAAATCATCAATGCAATCATACTGACCACGACCAGGCCACACAGACCGCTGGTCAAAATGAACTGACGACGCAGGCGCTCGCAGCGACGAATAAACTCTTCGTCATGGTGATCGCGGTAGCGCTGGTAGTAGATATATCCCACCAGCCGCATCTGCTTGCTGGGCTGTCCATGCGAGGTGAAGAATCCTCCACCGTCCACATACTGATAAAGCAACGGATCGCAACCACGAAGTACCACTAATAGCGCACGTAACGATGAGAAGTAGCGCGCCATATTCACTATGCAAACCACACATAACGCCCAAAACAATGCGACGGTGCTAATCATACATCCTCCCCGGCGCCCGCCCACGAAGCAAGACTTCTGAGCTACCGCACCCCAATGCCCTGACAGACAGTTCAGTGAAAGAATGACCAAAAGTCGATCCGGTTCGCGTTTTAATATCCGAACGGCTCATTCAATAGTGTAGGAGATCCGTTAATTTTTTTGCCACAAGGTTAATCGTTATCAACACCAAAGCTTGAAAAATTTGTTTAACTGGGCCGTAATGAAAGCATCAGACGACGGCTTTCCAATTTAGTCATCGATAACTTAAGGAAGGAGTAACACTATGGCTTACAAACACATTCTCATCGCGGTAGACCTCTCCCCGGAGAGCAAAGTGCTGGTTGATAAAGCGGTATCCATGGCACGCCCCTACAACGCGAAAGTTTCGCTGATTCACGTTGACGTGAATTACTCCGATCTCTATACCGGTCTGATCGACGTAAACCTCGGCGATATGCAAAAACGCATCTCCGAAGAGACCCACCATGCCCTGAGCGAGCTGTCTACCAACGCGGGCTACCCAATTACCGAAACCCTTAGCGGCAGCGGTGACCTGGGCCAGGTGCTGGTTGATGCGATTAAGAAATACGACATGGACCTGGTGGTTTGCGGTCACCATCAGGACTTCTGGAGCAAGCTGATGTCCTCAGCGCGTCAGCTGATCAACACCGTTCACGTGGATATGCTGATTGTTCCGCTGCGTGATGAAGAAGACGAGTAAGCGCGTTAAATTCCCCTCACCCTAACCCTCTCCCACAGGGAGAGGGAATAGATCGAGGATGTAGGCCGGGTAAGGCGAAGCTGCCACCCGGCTTTTTTTATTCCGGCGTACCCGAATAAATATCAAACCTGTGCCCTTTGGTGGTCACCGCGTTAGTCGTCGCAACGTCCGCCAGCGGCGGCGCGTAGTCCGGGCGCTTCACCACCACCCGCTTCGTCGAGAGCTGACGCGCCGGCTCCAGCAGGCCATCTGCGTCCAAATCCGGCCCCACCAGCGACTGAAACACCCGCATCTCTTTCTTCACCAGCGCGCTCTTCTGCTTGTGCGGGAACATGGGGTCGAGATAGACCACCTGCGGACGCGGGGTGATATCCGTCAATGCCGTCAGGCTGGAGGCGTGGATCAGCTGCAGTCGCTCCTGCAACCACGGACCGATTTCCGGGTCCGCGTAGCCGCGCGCCAGCCCGTCGTCGAGCAATGCGGCGACCACCGGGTTGCGCTCCAGCATCCGCACGCGGCACCCTACCGACGCCAGCACAAAGGCATCGCGCCCCAGCCCCGCCGTGGCGTCCACCACGTCCGGGAGATAGCCTCCCTTGATGCCAACCGCTTTGGCCACCGCTTCGCCGCGACCGCCGCCGAACTTGCGCCGGTGCGCCATGGCGCCGCCGACAAAATCGACAAAAATCCCGCCCAGCTTCGGCTCGTCGCGCTTGCGTAATTCGAGATGTTCTGGCGTCATCACCAGCGCCATCAGGTTTTCTTCATCGTGCTCCAGCCCCCAGCGGGCCGCCAGAACAGATAAGGCGCCGTCTCCGGCGCCCGTTTCATCGACTAAGCAGATCTTCACGTAACAATCAGCCTTTGATCCCGTAATGCTCAAGCATCGCATCCAGCTGCGGCTCGCGTCCACGGAAGCGTTTGAACAGTTCCATTGGCTCTTCAGAGCCGCCGCGGGTCAGGATGTTATCGAGGAAGGACTGCCCGGTCTCGCGGTTGAAAATGCCTTCCTCTTCGAAGCGAGAGAACGCATCCGCCGCCAGCACGTCGGCCCACAGGTAGCTGTAGTAGCCCGCCGCGTAGCCGCCCGCGAAGATATGGCTGAACGCGTGCGGGAAACGGCCCCAGGTTGGCCCAGGGATAACGGCAACCTGCTTTTTAATCTCGGCGAGGGTTTCGAGGACTTTCGCCCCCTGCTCCGGGCTGAACTCGGCGTGCAGGCGGAAGTCGAACAGGCCGAACTCCAGCTGGCGCAGGATAAACATCGCCGCCTGGTAGTTCTTCGCCGCCAGCATTTTATCCAGCAGCGCTTTCGGCAGCGGTTCGCCGGTTTCATAGTGGCCGGAGATAAACGCCAGCGCGTCCGGCTCCCAGCACCAGTTTTCCATAAACTGGCTTGGCAGCTCGACCGCATCCCACGGCACGCCGCTGATACCGGCCACGCCTGCGGTTTCGATGCGGGTCAGCATGTGGTGCAGACCGTGACCGAACTCGTGGAACAGGGTGATCACTTCATCGTGCGTGAACAGCGCAGGCTTGCCGCTGACCGGACGGTTGAAGTTACAGGTCAGGTAGGCGACCGGCTTCTGCAGGGAACCGTCGGCTTTACGCATCTGGCCTACGCAGTCGTCCATCCATGCCCCGCCGCGCTTGTTCTCACGCGCGTACAGATCAAGGTAGAAGCTGCCGCGCAGCTCGTTTTTCTCGTCATACAGCTCGAAGAAGCGCACGTCCGGGTGCCATACGTCGATGTCGGTACGCTCTTTGGCGGTGATGCCGTAAATGCGTTTCACCACTTCGAACAGGCCGTTAACGGCTTTGTTTTCCGGGAAGTACGGGCGCAGCTGCTCGTCGCTGATGCTGTAGAGGTGCTGTTTCTGTTTTTCGCTGTAGTAGGCGATGTCCCACGGCTGCAGCTCGTCAACGCCAAACTCCGCTTTCGCAAAGGCGCGCAGCTGGGCAAGCTCTTTCTCACCCTGAGGGCGGGCGCGCTTAGCGAGGTCGGTCAGGAAGTCGAGCACCTGCTGCGGGTTCTCAGCCATTTTGGTGGCGAGGGATTTATCGGCGTAGCTGTCGAAGCCCAGCAGCTGGGCCAGCTCGTGGCGCAACGCGAGGATTTCCGCCATCACCGGGCTGTTGTCCCACTTACCGGCATTCGGCCCCTGATCGGAGGCGCGGGTGCTGTACGCGCGGTACATCTCTTCGCGCAGGGCCTGGTTGTCGCAGTAGGTCATTACCGGCAGGTAGCTCGGGATGTCCAGCGTTAACAGGAAACCGTCCTGCTCTTTCGCTTCGGCCTGGGCTTTCGCCGCCGCCAGCGCGCTTTCCGGCATGCCGGCCAGTTCGGATTCATCGGTAATCAGCTTCGTCCAGCCCATGGTGGCGTCGAGGACGTTGTTGCTGTACTGGTTGCCCAGCTCGGACAGGCGAGCGGCGATTTCACCGTAGCGGGTCTGCTTCTCTTTTGGCAGGCCAATCCCGGACAGCTCGAAATCACGCAGCGCGTTATCGACCGATTTTTTCTGCGCCGTGTTCATGGAGGCATAGTGATCGCCGTCGCGCAGGTCGCGGTAGGCTTTGTACAGCCCTTCGTGCTGGCCGACCCAGGTGCTGTACTCAGAGAGCAGCGGCAGGGTCTGTTCGTAGGCTTCGCGCAGTTCCGGGCTGTTTTTCACCGAGTTCAGGTGGCTGACCGGGGAGAAGATGCGCCCCAGCACGTCGTCCACTTCGGCCAGCGGCTGACACAGATTTTCCCAGGTGTACGGCGCGCCCTGCGCTACCACGCTTTCTACCGCCGCGCGGCAGTTGTCCAGCGATTGCGTAACGGCTGGAACCACATGCTCAGGGAGGATTTTAGAAAACGGCGGCAACGAAAAAGGCGTCAGTAATGGATTGGTCATAAGCGCTGTCCTGTTGAATAAGATGAATGAAGCGCGCATCCGGCGCTGTGCATATTGTTTTCTGTAATGGGGTTAAGTGTAGAGGATTTCAATACCGGACGTTGTCGAAAAACGCCCGGTGGCGCTGCGCTTACCGGGCCTACGGGTAATCTGTGCCGTTCTGCTGTAAACTGTGGCAAATCGTCATTTCAGCGGAATACCATTACCCATGCTCAGTTATCGCCACAGCTTTCACGCTGGCAACCACGCCGACGTCCTCAAACACACCGTTCAGAGCCTGATCATTGAAGCGCTCAAAGAGAAAGATAAGCCGTTTCTCTACCTGGACACCCACGCCGGCGCGGGCCGCTATCAGCTGAGCGGCGAACACGCCGAGCGTACCGGTGAATACCTTGAGGGCATCGCCCGCATCTGGCAGCAGGACGACCTGCCCGCCGAGCTGGAGCCGTACATCGGCGTGGTGAATCACTTCAACCGCAGCGGCCAGCTGCGCTACTACCCGGGCTCCCCGCTGATTGCCCGCCAGCTGCTGCGCGAGCAGGACAGCCTTCAGCTGACCGAACTGCACCCGAGCGACTTCCCGCTGCTGCGCTCTGAGTTTCAGAAAGACAACCGCGCCCGCGTCGATAAAGCCGACGGCTATCAGCAGCTGAAAGCCAAACTGCCGCCGGTGTCCCGTCGCGGCCTGGTGCTGATTGACCCGCCGTACGAAATCAAAACCGACTACCAGGCGGTAGTGACCGGCATCAACGAAGGCTACAAACGCTTTGCCACCGGCACCTACGCCCTGTGGTATCCCGTGGTGCTGCGCGCGCAAATCAAGCGCATGATCAAAGACCTGGAAGCGACCGGCATCCGTAAAATTCTGCAGATTGAGCTGGCGGTGCGTCCGGACAGCGACCAGCGCGGCATGACCGCCTCCGGCATGATTGTGATCAACCCGCCGTGGAAGCTTGAAGCGCAGATGAACAACGTGCTGCCGTGGCTGCACAAAAAGCTGGTGCCGGCCGGTACGGGCCACGCCACCGTTAGCTGGATCGTGCCGGAGTAATCGCAGGCATTGGTGGAACCTATTGATTTCAGGTATACAATCGCGGCAATTCACGATTAAGGACAAAAGCTATGACTAAGCATTATGACTACATCGCAATCGGCGGCGGCAGCGGCGGCATCGCCTCCATCAACCGTGCGGCCATGTACGGCCAGAAGTGTGCGCTGATTGAAGCCAAAGCGCTGGGCGGCACCTGCGTGAACGTGGGTTGTGTACCGAAAAAAGTGATGTGGCATGCGGCACAGATTCGTGAAGCTATCCATATGTATGGCCCGGACTACGGCTTTGACACCACCATCAATCACTTTGACTGGGACAAGCTGATTGCCAGCCGTACCGCCTACATCGACCGTATTCACACCTCGTACGACAACGTGCTGGGCAAAAATAACGTCGACGTAATCCGCGGTTTCGCCCGCTTTGTTGATGAGAAAACGATCGAAGTGAACGGCGAGACGATCACCGCCGATCACATCCTGATCGCCACCGGCGGTCGTCCGAGCCACCCTAATATTCCAGGTGCGGAATACGGCATCGACTCCGACGGTTTCTTCGAGCTGCCTGCCCTGCCTAAACGCGTCGCCATCGTGGGCGCGGGCTACATTGCCGTGGAACTGGCAGGCGTGATTAACGGGCTGGGCGCAGAAGCGCACCTCTTCGTGCGCAAACACGCGCCGCTGCGCAGCTTCGACCCGCTGATCGTCGATACGCTGGTAGAGGTGATGAACGCCGAAGGCCCAACCCTGCACACGAACGCCGTGCCGAAAGCGGTGGTGAAAAACGCGGACGGCAGCCTGACGCTTGAGCTGGAAGATGGCCGCAGCCAGACCGTTGACTGCCTGATCTGGGCGATTGGCCGTGAACCGGCGAACGATAACTTCAACCTGGCCGTCACGGGCGTTAAAACCAACGACAAAGGCTATATCGTTGTCGATAAGTTCCAGAACACCAGCGTGCCGGGCATCTACGCTGTAGGCGATAACACCGGTGCGGTTGAGCTGACCCCGGTTGCCGTTGCGGCGGGCCGTCGCCTCTCAGAGCGCCTGTTTAACAACAAGCCGGATGAGCATCTGGACTACAGCCTGATCCCGACCGTGGTCTTCAGCCACCCGCCAATCGGCACCGTCGGCTTAACCGAGCCGCAGGCGCGCGAGCAGTATGGCGACGACCAGGTCAAAGTGTATAAATCGGCGTTTACCGCGATGTATACCGCCGTCACCTCGCACCGCCAGCCGTGCCGCATGAAGCTGGTCTGCGTGGGTCCGGACGAAAAGATTGTCGGTATCCACGGCATTGGCTTCGGCATGGACGAGATCCTGCAGGGCTTCGCCGTGGCGCTGAAGATGGGCGCAACCAAGAAAGACTTCGATAATACCGTGGCCATTCACCCGACCGCAGCGGAAGAGTTTGTTACCATGCGCTAATCCGTGCGATTCTCGGCAAAAACCGGCCAGCTGGCCGGTTTTTTTATGCCTTGGCGGGTAGCTTCGCGGGTGTACAAACGGTAACAAAATTAGCCGCCAGGCGCGGTGGAATTAACTAATCTTAGAAAGCGCTACGCGTTTGCCTGTTAATAGGAATAAAGATTAGAGATATGAAAATGCACATGAAGATCACCGCTAAACTGATGGCCAAAATGCATCTTGTCCTCGCGCTTGTCTGGGCGATACTGACTATTCCAACCCTGCTGTGGTGGAAAAACAGCATTCTATGGGTGTCATTAATGAGCATTTACGCCATCGTGATTTCCCATCTGGCCGCCTATAGCGCCGCCCATGCAGAAAAAGCGGCCAGCATGGCTATGGATAAAAGCGAAGGCGCCAGCCAGAAAGCCAATCAAACTGCCAATAGCCTTTCAGGCAATGCGCGACAGGCGCATTAATTCCTGCTTAAACGCAGAATACCGAATGCTCTGAATTTTATTCCTGCTCTCCTGCCAAAGATTTTGAGTTAATAAGTTCATAATCAGAGAGATAGATAATTTTCCGGGCAATGATATCCATTTTGAAAGCGTGATCTACCGCACACTTCGCACCACACTAACCGAAGCGAATGTCTACGCTTAAAAGATGACCGGGAATAACCCGTATTTGTTACGACAATAACCGGAGGTCCTGAACACCATGTTCAACCAGAAACTACAGGCTGCCGAGAACATCGAGTTCGAGATTGCAGAAGAGCTGCGCTACGAGACCGATCCCTGCGAGTTGAAACTGGATGAGATGATCGAGGCGGAGCCGGAACCGGAAATGATTGAGGGGCTGCCCGCGTCGGACGCCCTGACGCCCGCAGACCGCTACCTTGAACTGTTTGAGCACGTGCAGTCGTCGCGGCTGTTTGCGGACAGCAAAACGTTTCCCGACTGCGCGCCGAAGATGGATCCGCTGGATATCCTGATCCGCTACCGCAAGGTGCGTCGCCATCGCGACTTCGACCTGGCGCGCTTTGTGGAGAACCATTTCTGGCTGCCCGAATCCTACGGCACGGAATACGTCTCTGACCCCGGCCTCTCCCTGAAAGAGCATATTGATAACCTGTGGCCGGTACTGACCCGCGAGCCGCAGGACCATATTCCCTGGTCATCGCTGCTGGCGCTGCCGCAGGCCTATATTGTCCCCGGCGGACGATTCAGCGAAACCTACTACTGGGACTCGTATTTTTCCATGCTGGGGCTGGCGGAGAGTGGCCGAAACGATCTGCTGAAATGCATGGCGGATAACTTTGCCTGGCTGATTGAGCGCTACGGGCATATCCCGAACGGCAACCGCACCTATTACCTCAGCCGCTCGCAGCCGCCGGTCTTTGCCCTGATGGTGGAGCTGTTTGAAGAAGATGGCGTAAGAGGTGCGAAACGCTATCTGGACCACCTGAAAATGGAGTACGCCTTCTGGATGGACGGCGCGGAGTCGCTGCTGCTCAACCAGGCCTACCGTAGCGCCGTGCGCATGCCGGACGGCTCATTGCTTAACCGCTACTGGGACGACCGTGATACGCCGCGCGACGAATCCTGGATTGAGGACGTGGAAACGGCCCGCCATTCCGGCCGACCGCCAAATGAAGTGTATCGCGACCTGCGCGCCGGGGCCGCATCAGGCTGGGATTACTCCTCCCGCTGGCTGCGCGATCCGTCGCGGCTGGCGAGCATTCGGACAACGCAGTTTATCCCCATCGACCTGAACGCCTTCCTGTTCAAGCTGGAAAGCGCCATCGCCAATATTTCGGCGTCCAAAGGGGATAAAGAGACCGCCGAGCTGTTCCGCCAGAAAGCTAACGACCGCCGTGCGGCGGTAAATCGCTATCTCTGGGACGAGGAGAGCGGCTGTTACCGCGACTACGACTGGCGGCGTGAAGAGATGGGGTTGTTCTCTGCCGCCAGCATTGTGCCGCTGTATGTGGGCATGGCGACCCACGAGCAGGCCGAGCGCCTGTCGGATGCCGTCAAAGCGCGCCTGCTTACGCCGGGCGGGATCCTGGCGACCGAGTACGAAACCGGCGAGCAGTGGGATAAGCCCAACGGCTGGGCGCCGCTGCAGTGGATGGCGATCCAGGGGTTCAAACAGTACGGCAACGACTCGCTGGGGGATGAAATCGCCTGGAGCTGGCTGCAGACGGTTAATCATTTCTACAAAACGCACCACAAGCTGATTGAGAAGTACCACATCGCCAGCAGCACGCCGCGCGAGGGTGGCGGGGGTGAGTACCCGCTGCAGGATGGCTTCGGCTGGACGAACGGCGTGGTGCGGCGGCTGATTGGGCTGTATGGTGAACCTTAAGTTCAGTGCGGACTGATGCCCTCACCCCAGCCCTCTCCCACTGGGAGAGGGAGAAAAGAATACAAATCCTCTCCCACAGGAAGTGGGGAAAAGATTAGCGAATCACCTCATAAATGGTGGTCTGAATGGACTGCCATTTTTTGGTGGTCGCATCAGGCTGCGATTTGGCGCGGCGCGTTGCCATATCGGCGTCGTGCTGCTGCCGTTTTACCACCGCGGGAACTGTGCAAAATGCTTGCAGATACTGTTTGCGCATCGATGTCAGGGACCCACCGTTCGCCATCGCGTGGCTGAGCGTGTTGATAAAGCGACGGCACGGCTTCTCTTCCGTCATGTTGTTCCGATAGCGCAGCATCAGCTCCAGCACGTCGTCGTGGCCTGCTGCCATCGCCTCTTCCGTCCAGGACAGCTTCCAGTCCATGCCGCCCTGTAAAAAAAGCAGCGCCACGCGGGTGTCATTCCGGTTGATGGCAGAACGGAAGTTGTTCTCGTCCCAGGTCACCCCCGCTTTCGTGAGCGTCTCGCGCGAGGAAGGCATTTCGCGCATCTCCTGCGGTGGAGGCGTTTCTGCGGCATTAACGGCCGCAGGCTGAGGTTTACCGCTGGTCACCAGCAAGAATCCCCCCGCCACAATCGCGATGACCATGACGCCCACCGCCCCCCACAGCACGCCCGAGATGATCTGCTCGCGCTGCTCGGGCGTTCGCGGCGCACGCTGCGTCGGCTTTTCAATGGTGTCACGCACCTCAAACAGATCGCCGCCGGTCACGCGGTCCATTTTCTGCGCCTTTTCCCAGAAGTCGTGGAGCTCGCTGGCATCAACGGACAGCAGCCCCGCCGGGTTAATGCGGGTCCGCCCCTCTTCAAACGCGCGCTGAACCGGCCGGGCGATCTGCGCATAGTAGCCATCCAGCAGCATAAGCTGCGCCGAGCTGAGCGACTGCTGCACGGTGATGCAGTTACGGATTTGCCGGATGTCATCGAGGAAGGTTTGCAGGGTTTTGCGCGGCTCAACCAACAGCGTCAGCATCGTGGGGTCGCTGAACAGCGACGCGTAGTAACGGCTAAACTCTTTTTTATCCACCAGCAGCTGAGCCAGCTCGCTGAACATCATCCCGCTCAAAACGTCGTTGATGTCGCCAAGCTTGAGCCAGCGACGCACGCGATCGGCGTTAAACAAGGTCTTAAGATGGTTATTCAGCCGCACCTGATCCGGCCATGCCTGCTGGATCAGCCCTTTTATCATCAGCTCAATCGCCCGAACCTGTTTGTGCGCCTGCTGCTGTTGCGCATCGCTTCCGGGCGCCAGATCGGTGCTGTATGTCAGGAGAGGCTGCTGCAGACGAAGGTGTTCCAGCGCGGTCACAAAACGCACCGCCACAATGCGCTGGTTTTCAGTCACATCCTGCCCGCTTTCATACTGCGGAACGCGCTGCTGTAGCAGGCGCAGCTGCAGCGTAAATTCCGACATTTCAGCATCATTCAGGTTGAGCTGTTTCGCAACCGCCCCCCATCCGCCCAGGCCCAGGCGGGCGGTGTCGAGCTGTTCCAGGAACCAGCGAGGATCTTTTCCTTCAGAAACATGCACATTCAGGAGAAGCAGAATTTCGACAGAGGCCTGCCGTATCACCGCCAGACAGCGTTCAAACTGTTCGCGGATAGGGTGTGATGTGCTGAGAGTCATTGTTTTCCTTCAGAGACAACGAAAACATCCGGGCCTGGCATGCGGCAGCCATTTTTCTTTTTATTTATACGGTGTTAAACATACCTGACTTTCTGTTGAAATAAAGTGACAACCTTATAATCATTTAAAATGCCTCAGGAGAATCTGAATGCCCACCCTGACTACCGAACGTCTCACCTGCTCGCCGCTGCAGGCGCAGGACTGGCCGTTTTTTCTGATGCTACAGCAAGATCCTGACGTCATGCGCTTTGTCGCGGAAGGCCGCCCCGCTGCGGCTGTCCGGGAAGCCTTCGATTCCCGCCTGCCGCCGTGGAAGCCGGGCAGCGCGCACTGGCTCTGCCTTGTCGTGCGCGAAACGTCCACGCAGACACCGCTCGGCGTCACGGGGTATGTCCATCGTGAAGAGGACTGTGCCGAAGTGGGTTTTCTGTTTGCGCCCACGGCACAGGGAAAAGGATACGGCTACGAATCACTGCGGGCGCTGTGTGAATTCGCGTTTACGCAGGGCAACATCCGCAGGCTGACCGCCACCGTTACGGCGGGCAATATCGCCTCAAAACGCCTGCTGGAAAAAGCCGGTTTTCAGCTGGAAGGCGAACTGCGCGAGAGTTATTACCTTGCCGGGCGCTGGCATAACGACTGGTTGTTTGGATTGTTGAAACAGGAATTCCGTTACGATAGCCGCTGAATAATAGCCATTTGGCGGATACTTCTCGCGCTTCGTTTCCTCTACAGTGTCGCCGTTAAGAGGAAACGAATATGAAAGGTAATGCGCTGAAGATATCGTCTGCCGCCATCGCGTTAATAAAAAAACAGCACGGCCTTTCCCTGGAAAAATATCGTGACGAACAGGGGGTTTGGGTAATTGGATATGGCCACGTCATCCGCCAGTGGGAGAATTCACGCGGCCTTATCACGCCCATACAGGCCGAATATTTGCTGCATGACGATCTGCAATTATGCGAGACGCTGCTGATGGACAATATTACACGCTCATTAACCCAACGGCAGCATGACGCGCTGGTGATGATGATATTCAGCTTCGGGATGATTCCCGCTCTGGCAACAGAAATGCTTCAGGCCGTCGAACGGGTGTAATACGTGGCGGCCTGCGTTCGGTTTTTAACATCAAGCCGGCGGAAAAGCGTTTCCAGATGCGCTTTCACCGTGGCTGCGCTAATGTTGAGGTTACGCCCGATCTCTTTGTTGGACTCGCCCGCGGCCAGTAATTTCAGCACTTCACGCTGGCGTTCGCTTAAGGACACCTTCGCCTGCGCTGACGGCGGTTCGTTCAGCCACTCGCCGGGATAACAGATCATCCCCCTGGAGACGGAGCCCAGCACGGCGGCAAACCGTTCGTGGTTCGCATTGCGCGGCACGATGGCCATTACGTTACGCTGGAGTACCTGCTCGCGCCATATGGCCTCTTTCAACGCCAGCATCATGATTACGCGGACCGCCGGAAAGCGAATGATAATGCTTTCAAGAAACGCGATGCCCTCACGCTGAATTACACTTCCGTCAATCATGACTATAGCCGCTGGCGATGCGGACAACTGCGCCCATAATTCATCTGCCTGACGGGCCCCGGTCAATATTATTTCTGGAATTAACTTCGGCAAACTTTGTTTCGCTCCATGAATAAATTTTGACTGCCTGTCAAACATGATTACTCGCATCGTTTCTCTCCTTCTGAGAATAGCGAGGAGGGATTCTACAGAGGCCCTTTTTGAGAAAAAACTCAATGAATGGGGACGTTACAAATCACGCCGCTAAATACATATCTGCAAGGATTTGGATACATTCAGTTTGAGGATATCCTTAAGGGGCTCCCTCCCCTCACCTGCCTGTACTACAGGAACATACCGCCCGAAACTTCAATACGTTGCGCCGTCATCCACGCCAGTTTGTCGCTGAACAACGCCGCGATGGCATCGCCAATATCGTCCGGAAGGCCAACCCGCCCCAGCGCGGTTTGCGACGCCAGCGTCTTATTAAGCTCGGCATTGTCGCGCACGCGCCCCCCGCCAAAATCGGTTTCAATGGCGCCGGGCGCGATGATATTCACGGAAATGCCGCGCGCGCCCAGCTCCTTCGCCTGGTAACGCGTAAGGACCTCCATCGCCCCCTTCATCGCCGCGTAGGTACCGGAGCCTGGCTGCGTAAATCGGGCCAGGCCGCTGGAGACGTTCAGGATCCGCCCACCGTCATTCAACAACGGCAGCAGGCGCTGCGTCAGGAAGAACGGCCCTTTGAAATGGACGTTCATTGCGTCATCAAACTGCGCTTCCGTCGTCTCGCTATACGGGGCGTACAAACCCGTCCCGGCGTTGTTCAATAAATAGTCGAAGGCGTCGCGCTGCCAGAGCGTCTTTAACGTTTCCTGCACGCTTTCGGCAAATCGCTCGAAACCGGTGATATCGCCGACGTTAAGCTGTAATGCCGCCGCTTTAACCCCTTTCGCCTCAATTTCGCGCACAACGTCAAGCGCTTCCTGCCGGCTGCTGTTATAGGTCAGGATGATGCCTGTCCCCTCTGCTGCCAGCTTCAAAACCGCGTTTTTACCCAGGCCACGGCTACCGCCTGTTACCAATGCAATACGTTCAGACATAAGAAACCTCGTTCCGGCTGTAATGAAGATTGAGAAAGAGCTTATTAGGTGATAGAAAATCAATAAAGATAGCCACTAACGCTTCACTGTTTCATTTCAAACAATAATGAGCCACGCCTATGGATAAAATTCACGCAATGCAGCTTTTCATTCGCGTCGCTGAACTGGAGAGTTTCTCTCGTGCGGCAGAAACGCTGAGCATGCCTAAGGGCAGCGTTTCACGGCAGATCCAGGCGCTGGAAAACCAGCTCGGCACCCAGCTATTGCACCGCACTACGCGTCGCGTCAGCCTTACGCAGGATGGGATGGTCTATTACGAACGGGCAAAAGATCTGCTAACTAACCTCGACGAGCTGGACGGCATGTTCCAGCATGACCCCTCCAGCATCAGCGGACGGCTGCGCGTTGATATGCCGGTCGGCGTTGCGCGAAATTTAGTCATCCCAAAACTGCCCGCCTTTCTGCAGCAGTATCCCGGTATTGAGCTTGAATTGAGCAGCAGCGACCGCCTGGTCGACGTCATTCGCGAAGGGTTTGACTGCGTGGTGCGCGTCGGCACCCTGAAGGACTCCGGGCTTATCGCGCGTCCGCTGGGTAAGCTGTCGGTGATAAACTGCGCCAGCCCGGACTATCTGACGCGGTTTGGCTATCCGGAAACGCTGGAGGATCTGGCGTCCCACGCGGTCATTCACTACGCGGCCAGCCTGGGTTCACGTCCGCAGGGGTTCGAGTTCTACAACGGCAGCGTGACGCAGTGGGTCAAAACGGGTGGGGTATTAACGGTCAACAGTACGGAGACCTACCATGCAGCCTGTATCGCGGGGTTGGGCATTATTCAGGTGCCGCGCGTTGGCGTGCGCGATTCCCTGCGCGCGAAAAAGCTCGCCGAAATTTTGCCGCAGTATCGGGCTGAACCGATGCCCGTTTCACTGATTTACCCACACCGTCGTAACCTCTCCCGCCGCGTGCATCTGTTCATGGAGTGGCTAACCGATCTCACAAAAGCCTACGTGGACTAGTCGCAGGCTATAATTCAATAACATCCAGCTCAACGAAAAGGAAAATGCGCGTGACGCCGGAAAATAACCCGCAACGACCAACCCAAAATTTGGACTATGAACCCATCAAAAAGATGGAGACCGAACCTGAAGAGCCGAAAGCGCCGGGGACCGCCAGCAAAGCGCTGGGTACGGTCACCAGCATGACAGAAAAAATTCAGCAGCTGCCGATGATTGCGCACGTGATACGCGCCGCCGAGCGCTTTAATGACCGCATGGGCAATCAGTTTGGCGCGGCCATTACCTACTTCTCATTCTTGTCGATGATCCCCATCCTGATGGTGTCATTTGCGGCGGCTGGCTTCGTGCTCGCCTCGCACCCGACGCTGCTGCAGGACATCTTCAATAAAATCCTGACCAACGTCAGCGACCCGACGCTCGCTACCACACTCAAAAGCACCATCAATACCGCGGTGCAGCAGCGTACCACCGTTGGGATCGTGGGTTTGCTGATTGCGCTCTACTCCGGAGTTAACTGGATGGGCAACCTGCGCGAAGCGATCCGCGCCCAGTCGCGCGACGTCTGGGAGCGCAAGCCGCAGGATCAGGAGAAAATCTGGGTTAAGTATTTTCGCGATTTCATTTCGCTGATTGGCCTGCTCGTCGCGCTGATCGTGACGCTCTCCATTACCTCCGTCGCCGGCTCCGCGCAGCAGATGATTATCTCCGCGCTGTATCTCGACTACATCGACTGGCTGAAGCCGGCCTGGCGCGGCATCGGGCTGGCGATCTCCATCTTCGCTAACTACCTGCTGTTCTTCTGGATCTTCTGGCGCCTGCCCCGCCACCGTCCGCGCAAGAAGGCGCTGATCCGCGGCACGCTGATTGCGGCCATTGGCTTTGAGGTGATTAAAATCGTGATGACGTATACCCTGCCATCGTTGATTAAATCTCCTTCCGGCGCGGCGTTTGGTTCCGTGCTGGGGCTGATGGCGTTCTTCTACTTTTTCGCCCGTCTGACGCTGTTCTGCGCCGCGTGGATCGCCACCGCCGAGTATAAAGATGACCCGCGTATGCCGGGGAAAACGCACCGCTAACCCCCTTCTCGGGCTGAAATTTCAGCCCGATTCATCATTTCAGCATATAAATCCAGCCCGTAACTTTTATTTAACCAAAAACCAGTTTTATTCTCTGATATTTAAAAAGTGTGAAGCATTTCATAGAAGAGATTTTGCTGGCCTGAAAATTATCCGCTTTTTGTTGCTTTTATCGCCAGGGCGCAAGTTTGTTACAGATTGAAATGTCGCTTTTGCTATGTCTAATATGGCCGTTCGTTCGTCAAAAAATAAGAAAATATTATGCAAGCAACAGCCACCACACTCGACTCCGAGGCGGAACACGTTCCGGTAAACTCGCGCAATAAAGTTGTCGTCGCATCGCTGATTGGCACCGCCATTGAGTTCTTCGACTTTTATATTTATGCCACCGCTGCGGTGATTATCTTCCCGCATATTTTCTTCCCGCAGGGTGACCCGACGGCGGCGACGCTACAGTCTCTGGCCACCTTCGCAATCGCGTTCGTTGCGCGCCCGATTGGCTCAGCCGTTTTTGGTCACTTTGGCGACCGCGTGGGCCGTAAGGTGACGCTGGTGGCGTCTCTTCTGACCATGGGGATTTCCACCGTGGCGATCGGCCTGCTGCCAACCTATGAGACCATCGGCATTCTGGCGCCGGTGCTGCTGGCGCTCGCGCGCTTTGGCCAGGGCCTGGGTCTGGGCGGTGAATGGGGCGGCGCGGCGCTGCTGGCGACCGAGAACGCCCCGCCGCGCAAGCGCGCGCTGTACGGCTCATTCCCGCAGTTGGGCGCGCCGATTGGCTTCTTCTTTGCCAACGGTACTTTCCTGCTGCTCTCCTGGCTGCTGACGGATGAACAGTTCATGAGCTGGGGCTGGCGTATTCCGTTCATCTTCTCGGCCGTGCTGGTGCTGATCGGCCTGTATGTGCGCGTGTCGCTGCACGAGACGCCGGTCTTCGCCAAAGTCGCCGCCGCGAAAAAGCAGGTTAAAGTACCGCTGGGCACGCTGCTGACTAAACACGTCCGCGTGACCGTGCTGGGCACGTTCATCATGCTGGCGACCTACACGCTGTTCTACATCATGACCGTCTACTCCATGACGTTCAGTACGGCCGCTGCGCCGGTTGGGCTGGGCCTGCCGCGTAACGAAGTGCTGTGGATGCTGATGATGGCGGTGATCGGATTTGGCGTGATGGTGCCGATTGCGGGCCTGCTGGCGGATAAGTTTGGCCGCCGCGCCAGCATGATCGTCATCACCTCGCTGATTATTCTGTTCGCGCTGTTCGTCTTCCCGCCGCTGCTGGGTTCGGGTAGCCCTGCGCTGGTGATGGCCTATCTGCTGATTGGCCTGAGCCTGATGGGGTTAACGTTCGGCCCGATGGGCGCGCTGCTGCCGGAGCTGTTCCCGACCGAAGTGCGTTATACCGGTGCCTCTTTCTCCTATAACGTCTCGTCCATCCTGGGCGCCTCCGTTGCGCCGTATATCGCCACCTGGCTGCAGGCAAACTACGGTCTGTTCTACGTGGGGGTTTATCTTGCGTCCATGGCGGCGCTGACGCTGATTGCGCTGCTGCTGACGCACGAAACGAAGCATCAGGCTTTGTAATTCACTGCGGCCTGATGCCCTCACCCCGGCCCTCTCCCACAGGGAGAGGGTGAAGAGCGACCGCACCTTACTTCTTCATCTGCGCCAGAATGTTCCGGCACTGATTAGCATCCCCTTCTGACGGCGAGATCAGCGCCAGCAGCGCTGCGGCCGGCGTCACCAGCGTGGCCAGGGCGGCGGCGACTGCACCGCGCGCAATCAACGGACCGGCCTTCACGCCTGCCTGCGGATTTTTGAAGGTGCCGCGCACGTAGAGCGGTGAGCGCAGGGTGATGATTCGAATCCCCTTGCTCTCCGGATCGATGGTCAAATCAAGCTGTTCGGAGGCCATGCTGGCCGTGCCGGTCACGTTAATAACCGAGTTTTCCGTATCAAAGGCGAAAATCTGCGGACGCGCTACGCCGTTCAACAGATCCACGTTTGCCGCCGCACAGTTCACCCGAACTTCATCATCACCAAAGATCTGCCCGATGATAAAGTTACCCACGTTAAGGCCCAGGATTTCCATCAGGTTACGGCTGATCAGCCCGTCGTTCATCAGCAGCTTCAGGTTACCGTTGCCGCTGCCCAGCAGCGCCGCTACGGAGTTACCCGTGCCGCGAATGTCGGCATCACCGTTCATCTCACCCAGCGTTTTCTGCATCAGTTCAACATTGGGCATCAGCTCTTTTAGCTTTAACCTGCGCGCCTGGATCTCCGCTCGCCCCTGCATCGGCTTTTTATCGCCTTCCAGATGAATATTCGAAGAGATCGTCCCGCCCGCCATGCCAAACTTCAGCGGCTGCAGGCGCAGGTCAGCGTTTTTGAGAATGATGTGCGTTGAGAGGTCGCTGATGGGCAGCGTGCTGCCATGCTCAATCTTCCGCCCCTTAAAGCGTACGTCCGCATCCATCACGTCCCACTTGTCGGTTTCAAATCGGTCATACGGCAGAACTTTACCCGCAGGCTGAACGTCCTTTTTCACCTCTTTGGACTTCGTCCCTTTTCCGGAGTCCACGCCGATCAGCGGGCCAAGGTCGGCCAGCCTCAGCTGACGAGACTCCACGTCGCCTTCCAGTTTCGGGCGCGGCTTTCCGGTGGTGTAGGTCAGTGAACCGTGAATATCGCTGTCGCCGATGCGGCCATTAAACTCGCGGTAATCAAAGACCGACGATTTTTCCGTATTGATTTTCGCGACCAGACGACCGTCCGTTTCAAACGGCGGCGTATCAGGCAGCAGGACGCCGGTCAGTTCATAGAGTTCGCCCAGCGAGTCGCCTGCAAACTTCAGCTGGAGATCGACGCCGCCCATGTTCATCGGGTCATTAACCGTCCCCACGAATGCCACGCGGGTGTTGCCAGAGCGGAAGTCCGCCTGCACCGGGAACGGCGTGCCTTCGCTTCTGAGCGCCAGCATGCCGCCAATTTTACCCTTACCGGTCAGCGGCTGCCCGTTGTAGCGCCCTTTTGCCGTCAGGCCGAAAACGTAATCGCCTACGCTGGCCTTATCGCCCTTAGCCTGGCTGCCGGTCACTTCGCTAAACGGCAGCGGTTTGCCGAGCGGATCGACCAGGATCTCCACGTCGGCCTTGCTCACCTTGTCGTCAATCGCGATCCGCCCGCGATCGAACAGGATATTGTCGAGGCGGAACGACCACGATGAGGGCTGCGCGTTGGGATCTTTTTCGCCATCGCTGGCGAGGTTAAACGTCCAGTTATTATTTTTTTCAGAGAGGCGGATAAGTCGCGCATCCGGCTGCTGGAGTTTGATCCACGGCAGATAGACCGTTTTGGTCAGCAGCGCGAGCGGTGCAAGCGTGGCTTCCACGCGCGGCAGGTGAACCATGGTCACTTCAGGAATGTCCGGCGGGTTGCCGAGAATAATGTCATCGGCGTGGACGTGCGGCCAGGGGATCCAGCTTCGCCAGCCGGTCTCCTCTTTCTGTCGCTCCCACACCACGCCCAAATCGCCGCGGATCGCGAAGGGTCGGTTAAGCTCCGTTGAGACTTTCTGGTTGATGGTCGGCTTAAGACGGTTCCAGTCGAACGTAGCGATAATGATGATAGCGACCACGATCAACAACAAGAAAATCCCTGCTGTCCAGGAGATCACCCTGGTTGTTTTTGTCATTTTTTGTCCCCTTTCCTGATGACCTTGCCTATAAAACTATAGTCCAGACAAAGGGAAGCGGGCGGATTAGAGGGTTGTTATCACGGTTTCGAGCGTTTCCATTGGCACCGGGCGGGAGAGGAAATAGCCCTGCGCGGCGGCGGCAGGTGAGTTTTGCACATCACGCCACTCCTCCAGGGTTTCAACGCCTTCGACAATCACGCCCTGGCAGTAGCGGTTCATCAGCTGCAGCAGCAGCGTAAACAGGTTCCGTCCTTCCGGGGTCTGGCGCAGCATGATAAACAGGTCGCGCGCCACCTTGATGTAATCATAACGGACTTCACTCAGCGCGGAGAAGTTCGCCATGCCGGTGCCGAAGTCGTCGAGCCACAGCGGGCCAAATTCACACATCGAGGCAAAAGACGAGTCCTGCGGCAGGCGGACATGCTCCACCAGCTCGAAGCGCATCCACGGCAGGGAGGCAATCAGCGCCTGGAGTCTCGCGTTCTGGCGTAATGCCAGCAGAGTCGGGCCATCCACGTTTACCGACGCCAGAATACCGTGTTGCTCAAAGAAGGCCTGCTTTGTAGCCAGCATCTGCAGCTGCTCTTCAAGCACATCGATACGATGACGAACCGCCACTTCAGCAAAATAGCGGTCGGGCGCAATACGCTGGGAGGGGTTCGAAGGGTGTGTCACGACCGTTAAAATCTCAATCGCCATCAGCCGGCCATCGGTGCGATAGATAGGTTGATAGGTATACGCGCGCTCACACTGCAGCCAGTAGCGATGCTCCTGCAAGTTCTCAATACTTGCTTCAGGCGTGGTGCTCAGCCGCTGGATAACCTGCTCTGACTTCATTTCAGATGTCCTGTTTTATGGGATGACCTTTCTGGACTCGTCACTGGGTTATCGGCGCGCTAATTGAGAACTTTATGTTCAATTGGCCGCGAAAATGAAATTAAGATGACAGAAATTTGCCGGAACACGCGCTGGCTCAAAAAAAATATTGGAACGTCGTTTTAATATGGTTGACCACATAATCCACACAGCGCACACTACTTTTTATTTACTCTGTTCAGGTTCACGACTATGTCCAAAAAAATTGCCGTGATTGGCGAATGCATGATTGAGCTGTCCCAGAAAGGCGCGGAAGTCAGCCGCGGTTTTGGTGGCGATACATTGAACACATCCGTTTATATTGCCCGTCAGGTTGCCCCTGACGCGCTGAGCGTGAACTACGTTACCGCGCTTGGAACAGACAGTTTCAGCCAGCAGATGCTGGAGTCCTGGGAGAGCGAGAATGTTCACACCTCCCTTATCCAGCGCATGGAAAACCGTCTGCCGGGTCTGTACTACATTGAAACCGACAGCACCGGCGAGCGCACCTTCTACTACTGGCGTAACGAAGCTGCCGCCAAATTCTGGCTGGAAAGCGAAGCCGCAGCCGCTATTTGCGAAGAGCTGGCCACCTTTGACTACCTCTATCTCAGCGGCATCAGCCTGGCGATCCTGAGCCCGGAAAGCCGTGAGAAGCTGCTGTCCCTGCTGCGCGAATGCCGCGCCAACGGCGGCAAGGTGATTTTCGATAATAACTACCGCCCGCGCCTGTGGGCCAGCCGTGAAGAGACCCAGCAGGTTTACCAGCGGATGCTGCAATGCACCGACATCGCGTTCCTGACGCTGGATGACGAAGATGCGCTGTGGGGTGAGAAGCCGGTAGAGGAGGTTATCGCACGCACTCAGGCCGCGGGCGTGAGTGAAGTCGTTATTAAGCGCGGAGCGGATTCGTGCCTGGTTGCCGTTACGGGCGACGCGGTGGTTGAGGTCCCGGCGGTGAAGTTAGCCAAAGAGAAAGTGATTGATACCACGGCGGCCGGTGATTCCTTCAGCGCGGGTTATCTGGCGGTACGCCTGACGGGTGGAACGCCGGAAGCGGCGGCACAGCGCGGCCACCTGACGGCCAGCACCGTGATTCAGTATCGCGGTGCGATTATTCCGCGAGAGGCAATGCCTGCTTAACGGGCTTTGCCCCTCACCCCAGCCCTCTCCCCAAAGGGGCGAGGGTGTTTGTAGTTCCCTCTCCCCTTTGGGGAGAGGGTTAGGGTGAGGGGATTACTGCCCCTGCGGAATATCCGTTGCGTCCTGATGTAAATCATCTGCCGCCGCAGGCTGCGCGGCTTGCGCTACCGGCGTCATAATCCCTTCCCAGGTTGCCTGCAACTCCTTCATGTCATACTCCGGCTCGCCTTTCGGCTGCAGCAGAATCAATGCCATATCCTGAGACAGCTGCTGACGCAGGTCCTGATTCAGCATTTCGACGGTCAGGCCGCTGAGGAAGTCCTGGCGCAGTTTTTGATACTGCTCCGGCGCGATGTCGACCACCTGATTTTGCAGAGAACGAATACGCTGGCTGATCAGGATATCGGTGTCGGCGCGGGCATAGGTCGCAAACAGCTTCTGCAGCTCAAGCGACTTCTGCGCCACCAGGGCGTTGAACTCCTCTTCAGAGAGGCCCTCTTTGCGCACTTTTGCCAGCTCTTTTGCCACCACGCCCAGGTTCGCATTCAGCTTATCGCCCGGCGATTCAACGTTAATGGCGCACTGCGCGCGCTGGAACAGCACGCGGCAGTCAAAGCCCAGACCGATATTCTTCACGTTGTTTTTACTCAGCGTTTGCTGAACGTGCCAGAACAGCGCTTCGCGCGCCAGGTCTGCACGCCAGTAGCGCAGCAGCGCGGCGGACTCGCGGATCGGCTGCCAGGCGGTGTCCCACATCATTGAGAGACGGTCCTGACGCACAGTATCGGTCATGATGCTAACCGGTTCCGGGCGCAGAGGGGAAAGCGTCGGAACCGGGGCTGGCGTTTCGCGCTTGCCTTTCAAATCACCAAACGCTTTGTTGATCTGCTCAATCACCGCGCGGCTATCGACGTTGCCAACCACAATCAGGGTCATTGCATCCGGGGTGTACCACTTCTGGTAGAAGGATTTAACCTGCTCAGCATCAACGGGCTGTTTAAGCGGTTCAGCGGGATCGTGGCCCAGCAGCGAGGAGCCCTTCAGGCGATAGCGCCACCAGCCCTCTTTGGTGTCCGTAGGCCATGTCGCCACCATGTCACTGTTGCTCAGCGCGTAATTCACGGTCTCAGGGGTAATCGCCAGTTTGCCGGTGGCATCTGAGAGGTAGGTGAGCGCTTCTTTGAGGAGATCGTTGCGGTTGTTCGGCAGGCTCAGGTTAAACATGGTGTAGTCGTAAGAGACCACCGCCGGCGGTAAGGGACGTTTCGGGTCGATGGCCTGTTGCCAAAGAGAACGTACCTGAACAGCTTGCAGACTGCCGCTCTGCGTGAGCGCCAGTCGAGGAATAAAGTGGCTTAAACCGGTCTGCTGGGTGCTTTCAGTGAGGGAGCCGGTATTCACAGACAGACGGATTTCGATACGGTCGCTGGGACGTTGCGGGGTGGCTAAAACTTGCCACTGGAAACCATTCGCCAACGTTCCCTGTTGCCAGGCCGGGTCTGGCTGGAGCGCATCTGCCTGCACATAACTGGCTGCTGCCATCATCAGCAAACCGCCGGTTAAGAGTCGAATTTTTGTGCCCTGCATGTGAACCCCTGATCAACAATCCTGGTTAAAAAGAGTGTCTCGCGACGTGAGAACTCTAAAAGATGACGATGAAAACACCTCGATTAGACCGCGTGTTTAGCCAAACGTCACGGACGGAAGTGAAATATACCCAAAAAAAATCTTGTCGAAGTATGACAGGTATGAACGGTTATTATGCGCAGACGCCCGCATCCCGACAAGGGAATGCGGGCTATTGTGGCAAGATTTAGGAGGATAAACCCGCGGGTTTGCTGTCAGTGGTACGATTATTTAACGTATCGTCGAGCTTTTTGTGATCCAGCTCTTTTACCCATTTCGCGACCACGACGGTGGCCACACCGTTACCCACCAGGTTGGTTAGCGCACGCGCTTCAGACATAAAGCGGTCAATACCCAGGATCAGCGCCAGGCCAGCCACCGGCAGATGGCCCACCGCAGAGATGGTCGCTGCCAGTACGATAAACCCACTCCCCGTCACCCCCGCCGCGCCTTTCGACGAGAGCAGGAGCACCACCAGCAGGGTGATTTGATGGAAGATATCCATATGGCTGTTAGTCGCCTGCGCGATAAACACTGCGGCCATCGTCAGGTATATCGAGGTGCCGTCCAGGTTGAACGAATAGCCCGTCGGAATGACCAGCCCCACCACCGACTTACGGCAGCCCAGTTTTTCCATCTTGTCGAGCATACGCGGCAGCGCAGACTCCGAAGACGAAGTTCCCAGCACAATCAGCAGCTCTTCACGAATGTAGCGGATGAACTTGAAGATGCTGAAACCCGTCGCGCGGGCGATTGAGCCCAGCACCACCACCACGAAAAGAATACAGGTAATGTAGAAGCAGATAATCAGCTGGCCCAGCTGCACCAGCGTGCCCACGCCGTATTTACCGATGGTAAACGCCATCGCACCGAAGGCACCAATGGGTGCCAGGCGCATGATCATGTTGATGATGCCGAAGATGACCTGCGAGAAGCTTTCAATCACGTTAAAGATCAGCTGGCCTTTGCTGCCCAGACGGTGCAGGGCAAAGCCAAACATGACGGCAAACAGCAGCACCTGCAGGATATTGCCGCTGGCAAACGCGCCGATCACGCTGCCGGGTATCACGTCCAGCAGGAAGGCCACAATGCCCTGATCCTTCGCCTGCTCAGCGTAGACCGCGACCGCTTTGGCATCCAGCGTCGACGGGTCGACGTTCATTCCGGCACCAGGCTGTACCACGTTAACAATGATCAGACCGATAATCAGGGCAATGGTGCTGACCACTTCAAAATAGAGAAGGGCCACTGCACCGGTACGACCAACCGCCTTCATGCTTTCCATGCCAGCGATACCGGTCACCACCGTACAGAAGATCACCGGGGCGATGACCATTTTGATGAGCTTAACGAACGCGTCGCCAAGCGGTTTCATCTGCGCGCCCAGTTCAGGGTAGTAGTGACCAAGCAGAATACCGATTGCGATGGCCGTCAGGACCTGAAAGTAAAGGCTCTTGAAGATTGAGGTTTTCATAGGGTGTCCTTGGGAAGAAAAACCACAGGCTTTGTAAGGTTATGGTTAACCTGCGGCTTTAAAATAACACCCACATAACAGGACAGAAATAAAGCAACTTCAAATTTGAAACACAAATGTTAAGAACTTTGAGCTGGCTCGCACAAGCCAGCAACAAAATTACACTTTTGCGTTATGGTCGGCGTCGGCCAGGTAGCGTTGTTCGAAAACATCCGACGGTACCGCCCGGGCAAAGAGGAACCCCTGGCCGTACTCCACGCCCGCGGCAGCGAGCCAGTCGCGCTGGGCTTCGTTTTCGACGCCTTCGGCAATCACGTGCAGTTTCAGGCTGCGCGCCATCTGGATAATCGCCTCCACCATGCTGCTGTCGTCCGGGAGCCCGTCAACAAAGGTTTTGTCGATCTTAAGCACGTCCACCGGCAGCGTTTTCATGTGCTGAAGCTGGCGTAACCCGGCGTAACCCATGCCAAAATCATCCAGCGCGATGCGGATCCCGGCATTACGCAGCGGCTTCAGGATCGCCACGGCTTCATTCGGATCGTCGATGCGGCGGCTCTCCGTGACTTCGAGTATCAGCGTGTCGGGCTGAATGCGGTAGCGATGAATAAGCTCCAGCAGCTCGGAGACCATGGTCGGGTGCATAAGCTGCAGGGCAGAAAGATTCACCGAGAGCGGCAGCATGATGCCCCGCTCCTGCCACGCCGCAAGCTGGCGGCATGACTCTTCCAGCACCCAGTGCCCCACGCTCACGATCAGACCACAGGATTCAATGCGTTCTATCAGCCCTTCCGGCAGCTCCCACGAGCCATCCGGCTGCTGCATGCGCAGTAAGGCTTCGGCGCTTTTCACTTCGCCCGTCAGCAAATTCACCTGCGGCTGGAGCCAGATGGCAAACTGGCGGTTGTCCATCGCCGTCAGAATATCGCTCTCTTCCGTCAGGCGCTGCTGCGCCTTTTCCATCTGCTCCGGGTCAAAGAACTGGATCTGATTTTTGCCTTTTCGCCGGGCGGTGAAGGCCGCCGAGAACGCGCGACGATAGAGCTGCTCCGCCGTCAGGTCGCCGTAGAACATCGCAATCCCGATGCTGGCGCTCGGGCGCAGCTGGATGCCCTGCACCGGCAGCCGCTCATTAATGACAGTGAGTACTTGCTGACCTAACGTGATAGCGTGCCACGGCTCTTTTACACCGTGCGCGATAACCACCAGGTCATAGCCGCTGACCTGCGTCAGCACCATGCGCGGCGCCAGAACGGTTTTTATTTTCTCCACCAGCGTCAGCAGCAGCATCTCGCGCTGGCTCTCTTTGAGCACGCCCGCCGTGTCCTGCAGGGTTTCGCAGGCGATTACCATCAGCGCCGTGGTTTGCTGACGGGCGACGGTCTGCTCCAGCATCGCCATCAGGAACGCCTTGTTCGGCAGCTCCGAGACCGGGAAGCGGGTCGCACTGCTGTTAAGCTCATCCTGCTGGCGCATGACGCGCTGCTGGTTGATGTTGTAGCTGCGCACCAGCATGCCGATTTCATCGTCGTGATGAAGACGCGGCAGCGGGAGCTGGTGTCCCACCTGTTCCTGCGGGGAGAGATCGTTCAGCTCCCGGGCGATGCGGCGCAAAGGGTGAACAATCAGCCGGTTGATACACCAGGTCAGCGCGACGCTGAGGATCAGCGTTAAAAGTAAGTAAGTGGTCACTAATGTAGCAACCCAGCTCATCACGAACTTATACATGCGGTAGGAGTCCGCCTGCAGTACGAGGTAGGCTAACGGCTGAGGGTTGGCCGGTCGTTCGAGCGAATAGATCGGCAGTGAAATTTGTACCGGCAGCTCAAACATCCGCATGACCGTGACCGGGACGGGGCGTTCGGGAATAAAGCTCATCCGTAGCGCCTGGAACTGATTGGGCAGCACCACATCCGCCCGGCTGACAATACCGGCGGGCTGGATGCGTTTTAAAATCGTTTCCGCGTCGGGAATATCCCCTTTGAGGATCGCCGCAGAGAGCGGTTCACGCACCGAACGAGCGATGCTTTCAAGTTGTGAAGCCGTGTTGTAGCGATTCTGCTGTACGGAATGAAACAGCAAAATGACGCAGAAGAGGAAGACAAACAGCATTGTGACGGCTGAAACCATCGCCATCTGTTTGATCGTTAAAGAACGGCTGACACGCAAAATGACTCTCCACAGAACTCGAAGCGCAGGGCGCACCAGGGAGTGAACCTGGTGCGCCTGAGTATACCCGATTGCTGCACTTTTAAGAGAGACTTACAAATGGATTAAGTTAAATCCGATTACCAGTCCGCATACGGCATGAGCGGCTGCGGCGGTAAGTCCATGTCGCCCTGCCAGCCCGCGGCAGAGTAACGCACGTAGAGCAGCGCATGGCTCGGGGTATAGTCTTTCGCTTCCTGAATATCCACGCCCAGACCGACAAACCAGTTGGAGGTCACGCGGCGTTCCACAATCGCTCTTGCGGTATAACCCGTACCGGAGGAACTGCTCCCGGTTTCCATCGCGCCTCTGTCGGTGTATCGACCAGGCTCATCGGTTGGAATTAGCCCCTGCTTCGGATAACGCAACTCGTCGTTTGTCTTCGAGTGCGACCAGGAGACGGACCCGCCAAGCTCCCATGACCAGTTCTCGGTACGTTTACGCCACGTCACCGGCAGCGCGAAGGAGACGTACTCCTGCGGGCTGTAGTAGCCGCCCTGTCCGAGGGTATAGCCGCTCAGATCTTTGTCATAGTGCCAGACCATGTTAGAGACACCGACCGTCAGGCGCTCGTTGTTTGCATTGATCAGCTTGTAGTAATAGCCGGTCATCCAGCGGATGCGCCAGTTATCTTCCACATTTTTACCGGTGAGGCTATCCATGTTCAGGCTCGACCAGATGCCGTTCGCCTCACCTTTGTCATAGCTTACGCTCACGCCGCCGCCGGTCGAGCGTACGCCGCCCCATGTGGTATCGGTATTGGTGTCTTTTTGGCCCGCGAACGCCAGCACGGAGCTGGAGATCGGACGACGATGCGCGTTAAGGGTGTAGCCAATCGGCCCGAGATCGCTGCTGTAGCTCACGCCGCCGACCACATCCACCACGTCGAAGCCCATCGGCGTGGTGCCAATATCCCATGCCCAGGTTTTATTCTGCCAGCCAACCGCCACGCTCGCGCCGTTGGCCGACTGGTTGGTGCTGCCGCTACACGGCGTTTCGGCGCAGGTACCCCATTTTGGATCGTACGTCCCGTTGCTGGTGGCAAACGAACCGGCATCCATATTCACCAGATCGCTTCGGAAGAACATCCGACCGTCGGACAGCGGCGCATCGACCTGCAGCATGGTGGTGTGCGCTTTCAGATCGGAATAACCGCCCGTGCCGCTGGAGCCCCAGTAGTCATGCTGCAGCGTGACGTTCAGATCCTGCTGCTGGTAAAGCTCGCCCGCATCGCTGCGCACGCCGCGCTTCAGCCAGTCGTCTTTTTCATCATTGCGCGTCAGGCGGGTAAAGCTGTCGTTGTCGGCCGGACGGGCGGTGGTCACGCCGGAGGCCACCATGGCATCTTTATACGTTTCCAGCGCCTGCTGAGGCTGGCCGTTTTGCGCCTGGAAACGCGCGGCATCACGCATCACCAGCGCGCTGTCCATGGAAGGCGGCTGCGATTTTGCCTGCGGGATCAGCTTGCTGAAGGTCTGCTCTGCCGCCGCCGTATCGCCCAGGCCCGCCTGCGCCATGGCTATCCGGCGCTGCATGTTGACGGAGAGCGGCTGGCCATTTTGCTCGGCAGGCAGTTTTGCCAGCTCCGCACGGGCCGCGTCCTTATCGCCTTCCGCAATGTAGGCCTCGGCCAGACCCAGGATAGCGTCTTCGTTTTGCGGCTCGCGCTGCAGCACGGTGCTGTAGGCATTTTTTGCCGCCGCGCGGTCGCCACGCTGCAGCGCCCAGTCCGCGAGGGTTAAGTCGATACGCGTGGAGACCGGCTGCTGGCGAAGCAGGGTTTCTGCCTCCTGCTCTTTCCCGCTGTCGCGCAGGCGGTTAGCGGTTTCCAGCACCTGGTTGCTTTGCAGACGGTCCGCCAGCTCCTGAATGTTGCCGTTCCACTTATCACGCGGCAGGGTGTTCAGGTGCGCCAGGGCGGCTCTGTCCCGATCGTTTCCGGAGAGATAAAGCCCGGTGGCATAAACCTGATCCGGATCGCCCGGCTTCTGGCTCGCCAGCTGGCGCATCAGATTATCGGCCTGGCTGTGCTGCCCCGCGCTGTAGAGATCGCGCGAGAGGCGGTAGGTGATCCAGACGTCACCCGGCGAGAGCGCAAGACGCCGACGCTGGATCTCCGCCGCCTGGGCATACTGACCCTGGCTTTCCAGCTTCTCGGCCTGAGCGGAGAGCTGTTCGTTGGTCAGGCTGCGTTCAATGTCATCGATGCTGCGACGCTGGCTCGCGGAGAGTGACTGGATAAACTGGGTGGCCTTTTCAGGCGACTGCGCGCGATAAATATTGGCAAGGCCGCGTACCGCATTGCTGTTGCCGCTGTCCATACGCAGCGCCTGGCGGTAATAGCGCTCTGCGGCATCGTTATCCTTGCGCGCGGCGGCGGTATCGCCCAGCCCCAGTACCGCATAGCTGTCGGTATTATCGATACTGCGCGCCTGCTGGAAATTGCGTTCTGCCTGGGCCGTGTTGTTGGCCTTCAGCGCCGCGTCACCCTGCTGGATCAGCAGCCAGTAGCGGTTAACCTTAAGCAGGCTGTCCCATTTATCGCGGTTGTCACTCTGCGGATCGAGCGCGATCGCCTTTTCAAACTGTGCCACCGCGCGGGCGCGATCGCCTTTTTGTGAATACGCCTGCCCGAGCGCGCCCACGGCTTCGCTGTCGGCATGGTTGGCACTCACGGCTTTCTGCAGTTCCGCGACCGCTTTACCGCCCTGCCCGGCATCCACCGCGGCAAGCCCTTCGGCCTTCGCCCGGAATGCCGGATCGGCGAGCTGTTTTTGCTGCGCTTCAAGCTGGGCGCGCGCCGCCGTGACGTTATCGCCGTCGCTGAACACGCTCAGGTATTTTTGCAGTGCGCTAACGCTGGCGCTGCTGGCTGGCTGGTCTTTGATCTGCTGATACCACATATCAGAGGCCTGGTTACGGCCGCTGTTAGATTTGGCCATATCCTGCAACACGGTAAAGCCTTCATCACGGCGGCCGCTCTGGAACAGGAGCTGCGCGAGCGCCGCCTGCTGCTGGGTATTGCCGGGACTGCTGGCATTGATCTTCTTCAGCTGGTTAATGGCGGTATTACGCCTGGCCGGATCTTTGGCGACAACGGTCCAGTACTCTGCGGCTAATTCCCCGCCAGGAGGGTCCCCTGCAAACAGCTTTTCGTAGGCCGCGATCGCTTCCTGCGTGTGGCCGGTGGTGGCGAGCAGACGAGCCTGCTGTAGCGCCTGACGGCCATCGGGCGTAGAGAGCAGCATGGTATTGCGGGACGACTTATACGCGCTCGAACCCGGCGCCATCCCTTTCAGGCGATCCAGCTCTTTTTGTGCGCCCGCATTGTCACCCTGTCGAAGCAGATAGCGGAAGCGCGCGGCGATCACGTCGGGGTTGTTCGGGTCGATCAGCTCAAGGCGATAGAGCGACTGGCGAACCAAATCTTCGCGCTGCGTCGATTCGCCCAGACGGACCTGCTCCAGCAGCTGTTGCTGCTGGGGGGAATTGGCGGCCTCGGCCAGCGGCATCAGGGCCAGACCAAGCGATAAACTGAGTAGATTTACTGTGAACTTGCGCATTCCTGGCCCCAATCCGGTATTAATTCACCCTGTGCGGTGAAGCGAAAACGATGCTGATCCCACCCTTGACCAAAGAGGGTCAGTACATAACTGTAGTAGGCATTATTATCGGGAAAGCGATCGGCCACGCGCTGGCGCTGCACCGCTTGTGCATCCCTGTTTTGTAAAAAAGGCAGCATGGACGCAGAGAAGCCGACCGGACCTGTGTCCGTGCGTTTGCCGGTTGCCACATCGACTTTCTCCGCCGGTACGCCCTGTTTTGCCGTCACCTTCGCCATCGGCTGGAATCGCGCCAGCAAACGGGCCTTCTGCGGGTCTTTCTCACTCATCATGCCCACCCAGAGATAGACGCGGATGGCGTCATAGCTGCCCACCAGCGACGCATCCTGCTTCAGCTGCCAGCCTCTGTTTTTCTGGTATTGCACCCAGTTTGGGGAGAACCCCTTCGGTGCGGTCTCCAGCAGTAAACGCAGGTTGGTTTCACGTAGCGTTGTCCAGGGGGCGCCGAAACGGGTGAAGTAGCTGGCAAGCTGCGGAGGGAGATAGCTGGGGTTAAAGCGCCAGGCGTTCTCTTCCGCAAAGCCGACCTTACCCGGAAGTAACATAGAGCCCAGCCCCGGCACCTTGACCACTTCCTCGCTGGCGATACGTTTAAGCAGCGCCTTTCCCGTGCGGGTGTAGTCCGGGTCTTTCCACAGCCTTCCGGCTTCCAGCAGCGACCAGGCAATCCAGACATCAGCATCGGACGCGGAGTTAGGGTCGATAACCGCCCAGGTCTCTTTGTCCTTTTGCCCCCACAGCCAGGCAGGCAGGTTTTGCGCTATATCGCCCTGAGCGAGGTTGTCGCGCGTCCACGCCAGCAGCACATCAAACGCTTTACGGTCATTGGCCGCCAGCGCAAAGAACAGCGCATAGCTTTGCCCTTCAGAGGTGGTAATTTTTCGCGCGTCGCTGGGGTCAATGACGCGCCCGCTTTCGCTGATATAGCCCTGTTTAAACTGCTCCCAGGCAGGCCAGCTACAGGCGGCGCGCAGATTTGTCGCCGCCAGCATCAACGCTGCCAATACACACCAGCGAAAGCCTTTCATCACATCTTACTCATGGTCCGGGTTCAGGCGACGACGGCTGATGATACGCAGCAGACGCCACAGTACCCACGCCAGCAGAACGACGCTGACCGCGGCCAGAATGGCCAGCAGTACCGGGTGGTTAGACAGCGCATACCACAGACGCTCGAACCACGGCAGATGACCCACGTAGTAGACATCACCCACGCGCAGGCTGTTGACGCCCGATTCACGGATAACGGAAACCGAGCCGAACATTGACGCACGTTTACCGCTGTCGTTCATGGCCGTGTTTAACAGCTCATAGCCGCGAGGGCTGTCTGCCAGCAGTGCAATGACGCTGCGCTGGTCGTTATACGGCGACTGGAAGCCCACGATGGCCGCCATCGGTCCTGATGAACTGATGCTGGTTCTTACGTTCGCCTGACGATCGCCGCTGTCCGGCATAATGCTTGGGAACTCGGTCTGACGCAGCGGCGTATTCACCCATGACTGGGCCGCCTGGACCAGCAGATCGACGCGCTTGTCATCCTTCAGCTTGTCCGGAATGCTGCCGATTACCATGATATCGGCATCTTTGTTCTGGATTTGGCTGCCATCATCGGTCAGCGTCACGTTAATCGCCGGCAAACCGGTTTGTGCCCCAACGGTGCCCATCGCATCCAGCAGTGTCGTAACCTGACCTTCAGACGGTGTTTTCGGCATCACGACGATGGACTCAGACAGGTCTGCCATGCGGCTGAACGGGAAGCTGGCATTGGCAAACGCGCGCAGATCCGGCATCGCAATAAAGTGATAGTACTTTGAGAAGTCGATGGTGGATTCATCACCGATCACCACATGGTTCTGTACCGGCTGGAAGGTGATGCAGTTATCCACCGAGCCGCCGGGCATCGGGTTCATATACTGGAAGTCGAAACGCAGCTGGTTAATCGCGCCCAGCTTCAGCGCCGGGATAGACACATCGGTTTTACCGTCCAGCAGACCCTGCAGTACCGGCAGACGGAGCATCAGGCGATTGGTATCCTGCGTGCTTGTCAGGCTAAAGGACTGCAGGAACTGGTTGTTCAGGCTGATGTCCATGCGCGAGCTGTCTTTGGTCGACGGCGCGGTGTAACGGTAGTTCAGATTGATATCGATACCGTTAGTGCGCAGCAGATACAGGTCCGGCGGCAGGTTCAGCGACAGGCTGATCGGTGAAGGCTCAAGCCCCGTCGCCTGCAGCTGCTCTTCATAGGTTTTCAGTTCGCCGAAACTAATTGCGCGGTCGGTACGTACCCAGTTCGGGGCATCGTAAGGCTTACGCGCCAGCAGCGGCTTCACCTCATCGACAACGACGCTATTACCGCGGAACAGGATGTTCCCCTGCGCAATGCCTTTTGCCGCCTGCACCAGATCTTTTTCATCACGGCCGAAGACCACCAGCAGCTTCACGTACGGGTTGTCCGGGTGGCTAATCATTTCAATCGTTGGCGCCTTGACGTCCGGGTGATCGCGCAGGAACGCAGGACGTTTGGCGTTAGTCGCAAACACAATCGCGCTTCTATCGGGCATTTTGTCGTACATGACCGGGAAGCTCTGACCGCGCCAGCCGGAGCGGGAACCAAACCACGACGCGACGATAGTCGCCGCAAGCTGTTCGGTGACGTCCGGAGAGCTCGCAAAGACCATCGGCAGCGTTAACTGGCGGTTATCGCGCGAGTCGAAGAACGGAACCGGAAACGCGGAGAGGTCGTTTTTCAGCGCCAGCGACTGGTAGGTCATCTGCAGCGAAGAGTTACGCCCTACGTCCATCCACAGCGTGCTGCTGGCCGGGTTTTCACAAACGTCGCGGTAGTGGCCGACGAATTCCAGGCGGACACGGTTAAAGTCGGTGATGAACAGCGGGTTGATCGGCACCTGCGCCTGGGTTTTCTTGCCCAGCTGCTCTTTCGTGACCGGCAGAACGTCCATCAGCTCATCATTCAGGTAGACCTTGAGCTGAGACTGCACGGGCAGCAGGGACGGCGACGGCGTGTACTCAAGGTTCAGCACCGCATTCGAGACCACCTCGTCGCTGCGCATCCCAAACTCAATGCCGCCGTTAGGGTTGATGCCACGTAGCACCATGCTGCCCGGCGGAGGCGCAATCTGGGCAAACGTCAGCTTCACATCACGCGATGGGGCATTCTCCGCGACGACAGGCGCGTTGGCGCCCGGTACGCCAGGCATGACTTGCCCAACGACCTGATTGTTGGCCGGTAGCGTATTCCCCGCCGTTGGCTGATTCGGGACTACGTTTTCCGTTTGTCCCGGTGCCGCCGTGACAACCGGGTCGGTCGCTTGCGCGACGACAGGAACCGTAGGAGCAGGCGTGGCCGCCGCGTTTTCAGGCGCTGCGTTAGCCGTCGTTAAGGGAAGCGCACTCATCCCCATTGCCACTGCACATAACCAGGAAAGTTTTGTTTTCATCGCGTTATCATCATTGTTGAGCCATAACCGGGTCCGATTGCTTCGCTTCATCTCGCTCAGGGCGACGCGGAATGAACGACACGACCCAGGAAACCAGCGAAGTAAGTGACCGGAAAATTAATTTCACAGACGACGGGGCAAATTCTGCAAGGTGACGATAGCCACGGAACCCCAGCTTCAGAATATCGAGCAGGCTTTCCAGAGGTTTATCTTCCGGGAAGCTGTCCTGCCACAGAGCCCACGTATCCGCGCGGGCAAACGTACACTGCACAAAATCGATGTGTTGCTTTTTGGTCAGCGGCATCAGCTGCAGACCGACCTCATTGCCTGACACACGCGCAACCTGCGTCGGGAAGACGTACTCCTGCTGGCCGCGCTTAAGCAGTAGGTTGACCTTCTGCCCTTCCAGCACCTTCGCCTGGCCGTTGATTTTGATCCCCAGGCCGCCGTCGGAGAAGTCATGTACGGTACAGGAGAAGAGGTGTCCGTCTTCGCGGGCAATGGCCGCCGGCATGCTGATCTCGACGCGATGCGCGCGTCGTACCTGTTTGCTTTCCACCGACACCGCGACCGCGCCGCCGAGGATAATCAGGTTGTAGAACACCCATGCCATACTGACGAATACCGTTAATACCTCGTTTGCCGGGCCGTAGTAGTAGCGCCAGATACCGACAATCACCCCCACGATATTGAGCAGCACCAGGAAGATATAGGGACGGGAGATAACCCAGTCGACATACTCCTCTTCCACCAGCCCGCCTTTCGCGGTGACGTTAAACTTCCCTTTATGCGGATTAATCAGCGCGACCATCGTTGGCGGCGCGATATACCACGCCAGCACCGTTTCGTAGATTTCACTCCAGAACGAATGGCGGTATTTCCCCTGAATCTTCGAGTTCGTCAGGCTCGCGTGGATCATGTGCGGCAGAACAAACAGCGCAATCATCAGCGCCGGAGCGTAGATGATATAGGCATGAAGGAGCAGGAACGCCAGCGGCGCGGTGAGGAAGATAAGCCGTGGGATACCGGACAGGAAGTGGAACATGGCGTTGACGTAGCACAGGCGCTGCGCCAGCTTCAGCCCTTTACCGGCCAGCGGGTTGTCCAGGCGGAATATCTGCACCATGCCGCGCGCCCAGCGGATACGCTGGCCGATGTGCGCCGAGAGTGACTCCGTAGCCAGACCCGCCGCCTGCGGAATGCGCATATACGCAGAGGTGTGGCCGCGACGGTGTAAACGCAGCGAGGTATGGGCATCTTCGGTCACGGTCTCAACGGCGATACCGCCAATTTCATCCAGCGGCCCGCGGCGGATAACCGCACAGGAGCCGCAGAAGAAGGTGGCATCCCACATGTCGTTTCCGTCCTGCACAAGGCCGTAGAACAACGTGCCTTCGTTCGGGGTTTTGCGGAAACGGCCCAGGTTACGCTCGAACGGATCCGGCGAGAAGAAGTGGTGCGGCGTCTGCATCATCGCCAGCTCTTTTTCTTTCAGGAACCAGCCCATGGTCATCTGCAGGAACGAGCGCGTCGGCACGTGGTCGCAGTCAAAGATGGAGACGAACTCCCCTTTGGCGTATTTCAGCGCGTTGTTGATGTTACCGGCTTTCGCATGCTCGTGCGTGGTACGGGCGATATACTCCACGCCAACTTCGTCTGCGAACTGGCGGAACTCCGCGCGACCGCCGTCATCAAGGATCCAGATTTTGAGCTTATCTTTCGGCCAGTCGATGCCCAACGCGGCATAAATGGTGTTTTTCACCACGCTCAGGTCTTCGTTGTAGGTAGGCACAAAGAGATCGACCGACGGCCACAGGTTGGTGTCTTTCGGCAGCGGAACCGGCTGGCGGTTCAATGGCCAGATCACCTGGAAGTAGCCCAGCACCAGCACTATCCACGCGTAGGTTTCAGCAAACAGCAGGATCAAGCCACACACCAGGCTGACCGGGTCATCCCAGTTCAGCGTCGAGGTATAACGCCACCAGATGTAGCGGCAGGAAACGGTCAGCGACAGCACAATCAGCATCAGGGCAGAGAAACGGCCCGGTAAGCGCCGTACCAGCAGCGCAACGCCCCACAGCAGGATCAGGAAGGTAAACTGCGCCAGCGGGTTAAAGGGCTGTGTAATACAGACCAGTGCCAGAATAAGCGAGAAGACGACAATGACGCCGAGGATAAAACGCCGCAAGCCCGGATGCAGATGCCCGAGCTCTTTGTGGTTGTCCAGATGGCTGGTTTTATCGCTGAAGCTATCGGGTAGCCTGTCCATCCACTGGTGATAGCGTTCCCGTAAGTTCTGGACGCGATCGAAGCTCCGCCAGCGCGGCGTCGATTTTTCAGATCTGCCCGACGTGGCGACCAGCCAGACGGCCTGGATGGCATAACGCGCCGGATCTAATGGGCGTGGTCTGTCGGGATTAATGTGCGGATAAAGTTCGCTGTGCCGTGCACGAATACCTTGCCAGCGGGGGTGTTCAAGGGGCATAAAGACCCAGGCCAGAATCATCCAGAAACAGCCAAACGCGGCGCTCAACGACGACGCACCGTGACGACGATAATGCCGATAGCGTTGGCTTAGCCGCGAACTGACCGGCGGGATGAGCAACCAGGTCGACAGACGACTCATACCGCACTCCCGGCAGGTTCCGGCCGTTTAGCGAAGTGCAGTAAACACCAGTTCGCTAACGTCAGGATCTCTTCCGCCGCCAGCGAATCGCTACGGTATTCCCCGAGAGGCTGTTTGGAAGCAAGGCACTCCGCCATCCCTTCATCACGATGGATCACCATCGGCAGCAGGCGACGCTGGCTCTGGAGCCACACCTGATACAGATCGTCCTGAATCTGGCTGCCGATGCGCAGATCGTTAATCAGTAAATGGGCGTGCGGCGGCAACGGCTGCTGATGCAGGCGGATATGACAGTTTGTATCCACGTTGACGATCGAGAGGACATGGTCGCATTGCGCGATAAGCTGACGGGTCAACGCGGCAGCCCCGTGCGGCAAATCTAACAGTATCCACTGATAATCACCCTTGTCATGCAGGCTTTGCAGCGCGGTGGTGAATTGCGAAAGCAGACGCTGGTAGGCAGCTTCATTTTCCCGTTCGGATTCAGTTAATTGCCCATAAGGGAGTAAATCAAGCTGGGAGGTATAGCGCATACCCGCGTCTCGCCAGTCTTTATCATCCAGCAGAGCACGGGCCCAACCCTCTTTGCGGGTAAAGTCGACGTTAAAAAACATGCGCAGCAAATTGTCGGAGCAGGCGTCAATAACCAGCACCGATTCACCTAATAGCTGTAATGACCACGCCAGCGCCGCAGTAACGGAGGTTGTACCTACACCGCCACGGACGCCCTGTAATCCGATTATGGCCATCAATGGCTCCCTTATTGTTGTTGGGCAAATTCAGCTAATAACGGCCAACGTTTAATAGCCGCGGCCAACTGTTCCCGCTGGGAAATATCGGTGTAGTCTATTTCAGGCAAAGAAAAAGCCTGCGTAAGTGCCAGAAAATCGTTTTGGAATGTGTAACCCAGGCTTGAGTCGACAGGCGTTCCGGGTTCGTTATTATGCATTTTTATTTCATCCCTTTGTGTAAAGTCACAAGATCAGATGGAGCGGGGCTTCCTGCCCACGAAATTTCATTTACATGCTAAATCTGATGTTCTTTAATTTCAATGTTAGGTTTATTTCTACGCTTACGCTAGTAAACTGAGATACAGATAAATTAGACGAAAAGAGGGACACTGTGGACTCCATATTTTCTATTGGCATCCAGTCATTATGGGACGAATTGCGCCACATGCCAGTCGGAGGAGTCTGGTGGATTAATACGGATCGCAACGAAGACGCAATAAGTCTGGTAAACCAAACGATTGCCGCACAGGATAAGGATTCCCGCGTCGCTGTCATCACTATGGGCGAAGAACCGAAGAAAATCATCAGGCTCGAAAGTGACAGAGGTCCACAAACCGTAAAATTATTTTCCATGTCAGCGGAGGCGGATAGTCTATACTTTTTGCCCCGAGACATTCAGTGCTCGATTGATCCGACCCACCATTTACTGATTCTTAAATGTACGGGTAACGTGCTGCAAAATATCCCCTCAGAAAAACTGTTGCATTGGCTGAGCAGGATCCATAAATGGGCAAAGAATCAAAACTGCACGATTCTGGTCATTAACCCTGGCAGTAATAATGACAAGCTTTTTTCACTTTTAATGGGCGAATATCGCTCTCTTTTCGGTCTGGCAAGTATCCATGACCAGACTGACAGCTATCTTTACGATATTGCGTTCTGGTGCAATGAAAAAGGGGTGAGCGCCCGGCAGCAGCTGATGCTCAAAAAAATTGAGGGTGAATGGCATCTCGCCCAACAGGAAGAAACCGTGGTCCAGCCGCGCAGCGATGAAAAGCGCATTCTGAGCCATATTGCGGTATTAGAAGGTGCGCCTGCGCTTTCTGAAAATTGGTCACTCTACGAAACGAATGAAGCGTTATTTAACGATGCCCGCACGACGCAGGCGGCGACCATTGTTTTCTCTTTAACGCAGAATAACCAAATCGAAACGCTGGCGAGACACATCCACACCTTACGCCGGCAGCGCGGTAGCGCATTAAAAATCGTGGTTCGCGAAAATATTACCAGCCTGCGCGCAACGGACGAGCGTCTCCTGCTGGGCTGCGGCGCGAATATGGTCATACCGTGGAATGCACCGTTATCACGCTGCCTGACGCTTATCGAGAGCATCCAGGGCCAGCAGTTTAACCGCCACGTACCGGAAGATATCGGCACCCTGCTCTCCATGACGCAGCCGATGAAGCTGCGCGGGTATCAAAAGTGGGACACCTTCTGTGATGCGGTCGGAAACATGATGAGCAACACGCTGCTGCCGGCAGACGGGAAAGGGGTGATGGTTGCCCTGCGCCCCGTTCCGGGCATCCGCGTTGAGCAGGCGCTTACCTTATGCCGCCCCAACCGCACCGGGGACATCATGACGATTGGCGATAACCGCCTGGTGCTGTTTTTATCCTTCTGCCGGGTAAACGATCTCGATACCGCCCTGAATCATATTTTCCCGTTACCTACCGGCGATATTTTCTCTAACCGCATGATTTGGTTTGAAGATAACCTGATTAGCGCAGAGCTGGTGCAAATGCGGACTCTGACGCCCGATCGGTGGGCGAAACCTTTACCGATAACGAGCGATACCAAACCGATACTGAATGCGAAGCATGACGGACACGTCTGGCGCAGGATCCCCGAACCACACCGCTTATTATCTGAGGGCAAGGAGAGCGCATCATGAATCTCAGCGATATCATTCAATTGGTTATACTTTGTGCGCTGATTTTTTTCCCGCTGGGCTACTATGCGCGCCACTCATTACGCCGCATCCGCGATACGGCCAGATTAATGTTTGTAAAACCTCGCTATATTAAACCCGCCGGAACACTGACACGCGCTCCGAACGTCAAGGCAAACCGAAAACATGACTAATTCCTCCTATACCACTTCGGCGCCATCGCCGCTCTGGCAATACTGGCGCGGACTTTCCGGCTGGAACTTCTACTTCCTGGTGAAGTTTGGCCTGCTGTGGGCAGGCTATCTTAATTTCCACCCGCTGCTTAACCTGGTATTTATGGCATTCCTGCTAATGCCAATCCCTAATATCAGGCTGCACCGTCTACGCCACTGGGTCGCTATTCCTCTCGGGTTTGCCCTGTTCTGGCATGATACCTGGTTGCCTGGCCCGGAAAGCATCATGAGCCAGGGGTCACAGGTTGCGGGTTTCAGCACCGATTACATCCTTGACCTGGTTGAACGCTTTATTAACTGGCAGATGATCGGCGCAGTCTTTGTGCTGCTGGTCGCCTGGCTGTTCCTGTCACAGTGGATCCGCGTAACGGTGTTTGTCGTCGCTATTATGGTCTGGCTGAACGTGCTGACGCTGGCAGGCCCGAGCTTCTCCCTGTGGCCTGCAGGCCAGCCGACGACAACCGCCACCACCACGGGAGGGTCTGCGGCACCGACTGTTGCGACCGCAGGGGATACGCCTGTAGTCGGTGACATTCCAACGCAGACGGCGCCTCCAACCTCCACAAACCTGAATGCCTGGCTTTCCAGTTTCTATACCGCTGAAGACAAGCGCCAGACCAAATTCCCGGATGCATTGCCTGCCGACGCCCAGCCGTTTGAACTGCTGGTCATCAACATCTGTTCGCTCTCGTGGGCGGATGTGGATGCCGCAGGATTGATGTCGCATCCGCTGTGGTCACACTTCGATATTCAGTTCAAAGACTTCAACTCCGCAACCTCCTATAGCGGCCCGGCGGCGATTCGTCTGCTACGCGCAAGCTGCGGCCAGCCATCGCATAAAAATCTGTATCAGCCGACCGGGAACCAGTGTTATCTCTTCGATAACCTGTCCAAACTGGGCTTTACGCAGCACCTGATGCTGGGCCATAACGGTCAGTTTGGTAACTTCCTGAAAGAAGTGCGTGAAGAAGGGGGTATGCAAGCGCCGCTGATGGACCAGAAGGGTCTTCCCGTCACGCTGCTGGGCTTTGACGGTTCTCCGGTATATGACGATACCGCCGTGCTCCAGCGCTGGTTGCAAACCGTCAGCAAAGAAGAGGGCTCGCGTAGCGCAACGTTCTATAACACCCTGCCGCTTCACGACGGGAACCATTATCCGGGCGTGAGCAAAACCGCTGATTATAAGGTTCGCGCCCAGAAGTTCTTCGATGAGCTGGATGCGTTCTTCACCGAGCTGGAAAAATCGGGCCGAAGAGTGATGGTGGTCATTGTACCTGAACACGGTGGCGCGCTGAAAGGCGACAGAATGCAGGTTTCCGGCCTGCGCGACATTCCAAGCCCATCCATCACCAACGTACCTGCCGGAATTAAATTCTTTGGTATGAAGGCGCCGCATCAGGGTGCACCGATTGAGATCGCCCAGCCAAGCAGCTATCTGGCTATTTCAGAACTGGTGGCGCGTGCGGTGGACGGCAAGCTGTTTGTGGAAGATAGCGTGAACTGGGATCAGCTCACGAGTAAACTGCCGCAAACGGCAGAGGTCTCGGAGAACGCCAATGCGGTGGTGATCCAGTACCAGAATAAACCGTATGTTCGCCTGAACGGCGGTGACTGGGTGCCGTACCCGCAGTAAAATTCCTCCCCACTCTGGCCCTCTCCCCATAGGGGAGAGGGCATGGCCGGAGCGAGCCTTATTTTTCTGAGATCCACACCAGCATTTTCAGACTTGCTGAATAGTAATCGTCTTGTTCGGTGATTACCGGTTCGCCGGATGACTGCCCCATCGTTAAATCCCGTACCGCCAGAAGACCGCCTGACATCATGTAGGGGGCGTATTCGTTCGTTGTAACGTTAACCCAGGCGGGCGTTTGCTCCCGGGGGAACTGACCAAACCAGCTGCGCCACGGCGTCAAAAGTGGGCTTTTCGCGTTTGACCAGTGGATATACAGCGGGACACGAATGGCATCATAGCTCATCCGTGGCGGCCAGGCTTTTGCAGGCGTCAGCGCGCCCTTTTCGTCCAGAGACATCCAGTCGGCCGGGAGATTAGCTTTGCCGGTGCCCATTTTCTCCAGCAATTTTTCTCCGTCCTGAATGAGCTGATTCCATACATGCAAATGGCTTCGCGCGGCAAATGCCTGCCAGGCAGGAAACACAAAATAGGACGGATTAAGCACAACGCTGTCTTCGAGCTTAAACCCCTGAACGCCCGGCAGCATTACGCGGTAACCCGCATAGCGGGTGACGTTGTGGGAAAGTAGCGCTTTAGTGATAGCATCCGACGCGGTGCTGTAGCCTTTGTCCTGCCAGCGCGCGCTGGCTTTTAACAAGGCCCAGGCGATAAGCATATCCCCGTCAGAGGCATTGTTTTTGTCGGCAACAGGATTTGATTCAGCAGGGTTATAACGCCAGTAGTAAAGCCCGTTTTCTTTATTCTTGAGGTGGCTGTCGGTCCACTGCCAGAGGTTATCAAAGGTCGCTTTATCATCGTTTGCCACCGCCATCAGCATGGCAAAACCTTGCCCTTCCGTATGGGAGACATTGCCATTACCGGTATCAACAATGCGTCCATCCGGCTGAAAGAAGCGCGCTTTATAGCTATCCCAGGCCCGGCTCGCCTGAGAGAGAGGAGAGAACAGCAAACTCATCATGACAACCAGCGCGGCGCATGCAGGCTTTTGCATCATCATCTCGATTCAGTTATTCGGCACTGCGAAGTGAAATTTCACCGCCAACCCAGGGTTTGATTACACCGTCCTGCTCAAGGAGCAGGGCACCCTGCGCATCAATGCCGCGAGAGGTACCGTAGATCTCTTTATCACCAATCAGCAGCTTAACAGGACGGTTGATAAAGTTATCCAGCTTTTTCCAGCGTGACAGGAATGGCGCCAGCCCGTCCTGCTCAAACAGCGTCAGCGAACTGCGCAGCTCGTTGATCATACGTACCGCGAGGGTATTACGATCGATTGCGATCCCCGCTTCCTGCAGGTTCGTCCAGGCCTGGTTCACGACATCGTTCTGCACATTACGCATCACCATGTTCAACCCGGCACCAATAACGATTTGAGCTGCATCGCCGGTTTTTCCGGTCAACTCCACCAGGATGCCCGCCAGCTTACGATCGTTGAGGTAAAGGTCGTTGGGCCATTTTACCCGGACCTTATCAGCCCCCAGATCGTGCAGTACTTCCGCCATCACGATCCCGATGACCAGGCTCAGGCCAATCGCCGCGGCGGGGCCCTGCTCGAGCCGCCAGAACATGGACAAGTAGAGATTCGCGCCAAAGGGCGAAAACCACTTGCGCCCACGACGGCCGCGCCCGGCTTGTTGATACTCGGCAACACAAGCATCACCGGACTGCAGTTCTGACAGACGGTCGAGAAGATACTGGTTGGTTGAGTCAATCACCGGCAGTACCGCGACGCTACCGTGGCCGATCTGGCTGCGGATGGTCTCTTCATTCAGCAGTTGAATGGGCTCCGGCAGGCTGTACCCTTTACCGGGGACAGTAAATACGTCTACTCCCCAGTCGCGCAGCGTCTGAATATGCTTGTTGATAGCGGCACGGCTCATACCAAGCTGCTCGCCCAGCTGCTCGCCAGAATGAAACTCGCCGTCAGCAAGGATGCCGATCAGAGTTAAGGGAACGGTATTGTCCTTCACGCGATTGTCTCCACGGCACTAACCTCACCCGTACGGCCAATAAAGCGAACTTCGGGTTCCAGCCAGACGTTAAATTTTTCACCTACGCGCTGACGGACATGGTGTGCCAGCCGTACGACATCTTCACTGGTGGCATCGTTTTGGTTGATCAGCACCAGTGCCTGTTGACGATGCACTGCAGCGCCGCCCACCGTAGTCCCTTTCAGTTCACACCGATCGATAAGCCATCCTGCCGCCAGCTTCACGCTACCATCGGCCTGCGGATAATGCGGAGCCGTTGGCCAGGCCGCGATAAATTTTTGAGCATGTTCGCGACCAATTACCGGGTTTTTGAAGAAGCTGCCTGCATTTCCGTTCACTTTCGGATCGGGAAGCTTGGTCATTCGCATATGGCAAACTGACTCAAAAACGTCGCGAGGAGTGACGGTAGCGGGATCCAGACGGGTAAGATCGCCATACGTCAGGATGGGATTCCATTGCTTCGTCAGGCGCAGACCGACGGCCACAATCGCGTAGCGATCCTGATAATCATGTTTGAAGATGCTGTCACGATAGCCAAAACGGCACTGCTCGGCGGTCAGACGCAGGGCTTTCCCCGTCGCCAGCTCAATGCAGTCAACGTATTCGCAGACGTTTTTCAGTTCGATGCCATAGGCACCGATATTTTGAATGGGTGACGATCCCGCGCAGCCCGGAATAAGGGCAAGATTTTCCAGGCCGGGCATCCCTTTATCCAGGGTATATTGCACCAGCTGGTGCCAGTTCTCTCCGGCCCCCACGTGCAGATGCCAGCTGTCTACGCCCTCTTTTACGTCAATTCCCATAATGCGGTTGACGATCACGGTTCCCGCGAAATCTTCGAGAAACAGGACGTTGCTTCCTTCGCCCAGAATGAGTACGGGTTCTCCGTTTTCTGCTGCGTTTTGCCATGCATTCAGCAGTTGCTGAGCATTTTCGGCACGTACAATTTGATTAGCATTCCGCTGAATACCAAAAGTATTCCATGGCTTAAGGGAGTGGTTCATAGAGGCTATCTATCCTGATGCAAAAACGCGGATAGTTTACCGTATATACGGGGGGATAGGTGATTTGTTTATGGAAAGGAAGAGGGTACAAAAACGCAAAAAGGCCATCCTTCCGGATGGCCTCTTCACTTAATTGATGCCTGGCAGTTCCCTACTCTCACATGGGGAGACCCCACACTACCATCGGCGCTACGGCGTTTCACTTCTGAGTTCGGCATGGGGTCAGGTGGGACCACCGCGCTAAAGCCGCCAGGCAAATTCTGTTAA
>Ga0209281_1000315_pt1 | contig 86052 bp, 76 predicted proteins | sample MedtruBG_FD_187514 | JGI IMG/M metagenome (GOLD analysis project Ga0209281, IMG submission 187514) | Root nodule microbial communities of legume samples collected from California, USA - Medicago truncatula BG (SPAdes) (version 2) | ecosystem: Host-associated > Plants > Roots > Nodule | place... | reverse complement strand
GACCAACTGCGCCAGTTGCAACAGCGTTTCCGCCAGTACCAGCGCAGCTGATTTTCATAAAGGATGAAGTTAAATGAAAAACGTCACTATTTACCACAACCCACGCTGCTCCAAGAGCCGTGAAACCTTGGCGCTGTTGGAACAGCATGGCGTGACGCCCGACGTGGTGCTGTATCTGGAAACGCCGCCGTCGGTAGACCAACTGAAGAAACTGCTGAAAGAACTGGGTTTCAGTTCCGCACGCGAGTTAATGCGCAAAAAAGAAGATCTGTACAAGGCATTGAAGCTGGCGGATGAAAGCCTGAGCGAAGCCCAACTGTTGCAGGCGATGGTAGACAATCCAAAGCTGATTGAGCGTCCCATCGTGGTCAAAGGCACCCAGGCACGCATCGGTCGGCCACCGGAACAGGTGCTGGAGATTTTATAAGTTTAGCCAGGGCGCTCGTTTAGAGTGCCCGAAATGGCTCTGCTACAGCCCGAGGATCTCTTTCACAAACGGGATGGTCAGCTTGCGTTGGGCGGTGATCGAGGCGTGATCGAGTTGATCCAGGGTCATAAACAAGGTGCGCATTTCGCGATCCAGCCGCTTCAGCAGGAAACGACCGACGTCTTCCGGCAGCTCAAAGCCGCGCAGTTTGCCGCGCAGTTGCAGGGCCAGCAGTTTTTCTTCATCTGACAGCGGCTGTAACTTGTAGATTTGCCCCCAGTCCAGGCGAGAAGCGAGGTCGGGTAGATGAAGGTTCAATTGACGTGGCGGACGATCGCCGGTAATGAACAGGCGCGTGCGGCCGGTTTCCAGAATGCGGTTGTAGAGATTAAAGATCGCCATTTCCCACTCTTCGTCACCGGCAATGCATTCGATATTGTCGATGCACACCAGCGCCAGCTGCTCCATCCCGTCCAAGACTTCCGGCACGAAATAGGCTCGCTTATCCAGCGGCACATAGCCCACGGCTTCACCGCGCTGCGAAAGCTCCGCACAGGCCGCATGCAACAGGTGACTGCGCCCACCGCCCTCGCGTGACCAGAAATAGATATAGCTGCCATGTTCCTGACGAACGGCGGACTGGATCGCGCTCAATAGGGATGGGTTCTCCCCCGGATAAAAACTGGCGAAAGTCTCATCATCGGGAAGATAAAGTGGCAGTGAAAGCTGTGCCGGCGTATTCAGAAAAGCACCTCAACCAAAACTGGCAGGAAAACGCGGTAAGTCTACCACAGAAAACGGGCTCTGTTGAACCGGCAGGATTTTATGGCGTAATAGTGAACAACGCTCGGCAGCAAGATTAAATTGCCAACGACTTTCACCGGTGAAATTTGTATTTTATCCAAGAGTTATCCTAGTATAGAGGGGCGAAACGCAATCTCCTTAAACAAGGTTTCTACAAGGATATAGACAATGAAAGTATGGAATAAAGTGCTTTTGGCCTCAATCATTGGGCTATTGCTTGCCGGCTGTGATGACTCATCCAAAGTCGACGCCAATCTTGAAAAAGCCAAAGACAGCGCTGAGCAGATGAAAGATGCCGCACAGAAAAAAGCGGACGATCTGACCGATAAAGCCGCCGCAGTGGCCAAGGACATCAAGAAAGAGGCCACCACTCAGGCCGACCAATTGAAAGACAAGGCTTCGGCAATCAAAGACGATGCCGCCAAGCAGGCTGATGCCATCACCAATGATGCGAAAGCCAAGGCTGACGCCATCAAAGAGGATGCCAGCAAGCAAAGCCAGCAGTTGGTCGATCAGGCTAAAACCATTAAGAACGATGCCATTAATGGTGCCAATGATTTGACCGAGCAAGCCAAAGCGAAAACCGAAGCGATTAAAAACAGCGCAGAAAATAAAGCGGAAGAATTAAAAAGTGATGCCGATGCAGCAGGGAAAGAAAATACCCCGCCGGCCGTACAACAATAATACTTAGCAATAAAGAAAGGAGCAGTAAATGGGGATTATTTCCTGGATTATCTTCGGTCTGATCGCCGGTATTTTAGCCAAGTGGATTATGCCAGGCAAAGACGGCGGCGGTTTTATTCTGACCGTTGTCCTGGGTATCGTCGGTGCCGTGGTTGGGGGCTATATCAGCACCTTCTTTGGCTACGGCAGAGTTGACGGTTTCAACTTCGGCAGCTTCGTGGTGGCGGTGATTGGTGCCATCGTGGTGCTGTTTGTATACCGTAAAATCCGCAGTTAATTTATTGCGCATCAACAAAACGGGCAGCCCATTGGCTGCCCGTGAGACGGCTGACAAACATATAATGTTTGGCGGCAGGCGCTAAAGGTTTTGAAAATAAATCAGGAAAATCAATTTATTGATTTTCGGCTGATAACACAAAGGGGGAAAAACCACGCTTTTATCCCCTTTGTCAATAATCTGACGGGCAGCCCATTGGCTGCCCGTTTTCCTTACTACTTCTGTTCGGCCGACTCGTCCGGCGCTTCGATCACTTCCTCTTCCTTGCGGTACAGGCTGATGACCTTAAACAGCAGGCTGAGACCGATGCCGACGATGGTCGCCAGCGCCATGCCTTTCAACTCGGCAGCACCGATGTGCACCTTGGCCCCGCTGACGCCGATAATCAGGATCACCGAGGTCAGGATCAGGTTTTGCGCCTTGTTGTAATCCACTTTGGATTCAATCAGCACACGAATACCTGACGCGCCGATCACCCCATACAGCAGCAAAGAGACCCCGCCCATCACCGGCACCGGTACCGCCTGGATAGCCGCCGCCAGTTTACCGACGCAGGACAGCAGAATGGCCAGAACCGCCGCGCCGCCGATCACCCAGGTGCTGTATACCTTGGTGATAGCCATCACGCCGATATTCTCACCGTAGGTGGTGTTTGGCGTGGAGCCGAAGAAGCCTGAAATCACCGTCGATATGCCATTAGCGAACATTGAACGGTGCAGGCCAGGGTCACGGAGCAGGTCTTTTTTGACGATATTCGCAGTCACCACCAAGTGGCCGACGTGCTCGGCGATCACCACCAGCGCCGCCGGCAGGATGGTGAAGATGGCGAACCATTCAAAACGCGGGGTGTAGAACGTCGGCAGCGCGAACCAGTGCGCCTCGCGGATCGGGGTCAGATCCACCACGCCCATAAAGAACGACAGCGCATACCCTACCAGCACACCGATCAGGATCGGGATAATCGCCAGAAAACCACGGAACAGCACGGAACCCAGGATGGTCACGCCCAGCGTCACCAGCGAGATAGTGATAGTAGTGGTGTCTGCGCTGACGCCGTCAGCCGGCAACAAGCCCGCCATGTTCGCCGCCACACCGGCCAATTCCAGGCCGATGACCGCCACAATCGCCCCCATCGCCGCCGGAGGGAAAATGACGTCCAGCCAGCCGGTACCGGCTTTTTTTACCAGCAACGCGACCAGGCAAAACAGCACCCCGCACATGATAAAACCGCCCAACGCCACTTCATAACCCAACGGCAACAGCAGCAGCACCGGGGAAATAAACGCAAAGCTGGAGCCGAGATAGGCCGGGATCTTGCCCTTGCAGATAAACAGGTACAGCAAGGTTCCGACGCCGTTAAACAGCAGCACCGTCGCTGGGTTAATCTTGAACAAAATAGGCACCAGCACGGTCGCGCCAAACATGGCAAACAGGTGTTGGAAGCTGAGCGGAATAGTCTGGAGTAGCGGCGGGCGTTCGCTTACGCCTATCACGCGACGGGTCATGGATGTTTTTCCTCTGGGTCGTTATCAGTTGTGTAAGCCTAATGATATATGCTCAATGGATTTCAAGTTACAGCTAGGCGGCAAGGGCGTTAATCCCCTGGAGCTTATTTATAATAAGTGACTGGGGTTAGCGCCCGCAGACAACAACGCTGTAGCTTGAAAGACGACGAGCATTAAAAAGCCGACTCATCAGTCGGCTTTATTTTTGTTTATTTGGTACCAAATATCTTGTCGCCCGCATCACCCAGGCCCGGTACGATGTAGCCCTTCTCGTTCAGGCATTGATCGATGGAGGCCGTATACAGCTCGACGTCCGGGTGCGCTTTCTCCAGCGCGGCGATCCCTTCCGGCGCGGCAACCAGCACCAGCACCTTGATGCTGTTGCAGCCGGCTTTCTTCAGCAGATCGATAGTGGCGATCATCGAGCCGCCGGTAGCCAGCATAGGGTCGACAACCAGTGCCAAACGCTCTTCGATGTTGGACACCAGCTTTTGGAAATACGGCACCGGCTCCAGAGTTTCTTCGTCACGGTAAACGCCAACCACGCTGATACGTGCGCTCGGTACGTTTTCCAGTACCCCTTCCATCATGCCCAGACCGGCACGCAGAATAGGCACAACGGTAATTTTTTTCCCTTTAATCTGGTCTATTTCAACCGGGCCGCACCAGCCATCGATGGTGACTTTCTCTGTTTCCAGATCGGCGGTCGCTTCATAGGTCAGCAAACTACCCACTTCTGAGGCCAGCTCACGGAAGCGTTTGGTGCTGATATCATTTTCACGCATCAGGCCAAGCTTGTGTTTCACCAGCGGGTGTTTCACCTCAACGATCTTCATCATTTTTCTCCTATTAAGGTGGTTTACGGCCAAAAAAATCGCCGGATTATACCTCCTTTTGCCGACTGCGCCACCCACAATAGCCCGATCGGGATCAACAAAAGTTTGAATAACAGTATAGATGACGAAAAAGCGGAGCTGGTTCACAAGCCACTCGCAAACGTTTGCCTGCGCTGTTAGAATTGCCGCGCCTTATTCCGGAATCAATGCCGGAAGCACAGTATTCAAACCGCAAACCGTCGTGGGGATCGCGCAGTGACCGACAAAACCTCTCTCAGCTATAAAGACGCAGGTGTCGATATCGATGCTGGCAATGCATTGGTAGACCGCATCAAAGGTGTAGTAAAACAGACCCGCCGCCCGGAAGTGATGGGTGGTCTGGGCGGTTTTGGCGCCCTGTGTGCGTTGCCGCAGAAATACCGCGAGCCGATACTGGTTTCCGGTACCGACGGCGTAGGCACCAAGCTGCGTCTGGCGATGGACCTGAAACGACACGACACCATCGGCATCGATTTGGTCGCAATGTGTGTGAACGACCTGGTGGTTCAGGGCGCTGAGCCGCTGTTCTTCCTGGATTACTTTGCCACCGGCAAACTGGACGTGGACACCGCGGCCAGCGTGATCACCGGCATCGCCGAAGGCTGTAAGCAGTCTGGCTGTGCTCTGGTGGGCGGTGAAACCGCTGAAATGCCGGGCATGTACCATGGCGAAGACTACGACGTGGCCGGCTTTTGCGTCGGCGTGGTCGAAAAGTCCGAGATTATCGACGGCAGCAAAGTGCAGTCCGGCGACGCACTGATCGCCCTGGGCGCTTCCGGCCCGCACTCCAACGGCTACTCGCTGGTACGCAAAATTCTGGAAGTCAGCAACACCGACCCAACCACTACCGTTCTGGAAGGCAAACCGCTGGCGGACCACCTGCTGGCGCCGACCAAGATTTACGTGAAATCGGTGCTGGAGCTGATCGAGAAAATCGACGTGCACGCTATCGCCCACCTGACCGGTGGCGGCTTCTGGGAAAACATCCCGCGCGTGCTGCCGGAAGGCATGCAGGCCGTGATCGAAGAATCCAGCTGGCAATGGCCGGCCGTCTTCAACTGGCTGCAGCAAAACGGCAACGTCAGCCGTCACGAAATGTACCGCACCTTTAACTGTGGCGTGGGCATGGTGATCGCGCTGCCGGAGGAAGCCGTGGAATCCGCCATCGCATTGTTGACCGCAGCCGGTGAAAAAGCGTGGAAGATCGGTAAACTGACCGCTTCTTCTGACGAACAACAAGTGGTCATCAACGGATGAAAAAGATCGTGGTGTTGGTCTCCGGCCAGGGGAGTAATCTCCAGGCGCTGATTGACGCCTGCCAGCAGGGCAGAATTGCCGGCGAGATTGTGGCGGTGTTCAGCAACAGGGCGCAGGCTTACGGTTTGCAACGTGCAGAAGCGGCAGGTATTGCCGCTCATGCACTGGACGCCAAGGCCTTTGCCGACCGGGCCGCGTTTGACGTCGCCCTGGCGGATGCCATCGACCAATACCAACCGGATCTGGTGGTGCTGGCCGGTTACATGCGCATTCTCAGCCCGCAGTTCGTGCAGCGCTATGCCGGACGCATGCTGAATATCCACCCTTCCCTGCTGCCCAAATACCCTGGGCTGCATACTCACCGTCAGGCCATCGACAACGGCGACAGCGAACACGGCACTTCGGTGCACTTCGTGACCGAACAGCTCGACGGCGGCCCGGTGATCCTGCAGGCCAAGGTGCCAATCTTCCCCGGTGACGAGGAAGACGAGGTGGTTGAACGGGTACAGGCTCAGGAACATACCCTTTACCCGCTGGTGGTGAACTGGTTTGTCGAAGGCCGCCTGGCGATGCGCGATAACGCCGCCTGGCTGGATGGCGAGCGCCTGCCCGAACAAGGGCATGCGGCAGACTAAAAAGCCAATCTTAACCCCTTCTAAACGGTGCCGCTCACGGCGCCGTTTTTTTTTCGCCGCAACCCATCGCCGACGTTATACTTGCCCACAGTTGCAACCGCCCCTATCTATAACGACATTGAGGAACCCCCATGTCCAGCACTACCAACGTCAGGCTACGCCCACTGGAACGGGATGATTTGACGTTTGTCCATCAGATGGACAACAACGCCAGCGTGATGCGCTACTGGTTTGAAGAACCCTATGAAGCCTTCGTAGAACTTTCCGATCTCTACGACAAACATATCCACGACCAGAGCGAACGCCGCTTTATCATCGAACACCAGGGTGCCAAGGTCGGGCTGGTGGAGTTGGTGGAGATCGACCATATCCACCGCCGCGCGGAATTTCAGATCATCATCGACCCGACGCATCAGGGCAAAGGCTACGCCACTATCGCCGCCAAGCTGGCGATGGACTACGGTTTCTCGGTACTGAACCTGTACAAGCTGTACCTGATCGTCGATAAAGAAAACCCGAAGGCAATCCACATCTACAGCAAATTGGGCTTTGAAGTCGAAGGCGAGCTGATTGACGAATTCTTCGTTAACGGTGAATACCGTACCGTGCTGCGCATGTGCATCTTCCAGCCGCAGTACATGGCGAAATTCAAAACCGCCGCCAGCGATCAACCTTTGGTTAAGTGACAATAAAAAACCCGCGAGAGCGGGTTTTTCAGGCGCTGCAGTTAACTCCATGCCCGTTTTATAAAAACGACTTCGATATACCGCTTACGCAAATTCGTGCGTTAATTGTAATTGGCGCTGCCGAAGTATTGTGTGCGACAAAAGTTACCGCACCAGCAGATGTTGAATAACAATTCATGATTAACGTCGGGTAAATAGTATCCAGTGACCACGCAATCGCCGCGCCAGAGGTTAATAATTTTGCTTTTATTCTCCCCGGCAGGAGTACACAAATACGTTTATCACTCTTTGCCAAATACCTGGCCCCTTCGATTGCTGAAGGATGAAATGTTAAACGATTTTAACTGGATGGGATCCGCTGCTCTTGCCCCTTCATTCTTCACCAGTTTATCTTCGGAGCTACCATCGTTGACGACAAGGGGTGAGACTTGAATTAATGACCGACGACCCGCCGCGTACTGGAAAATCTTGCCTGCGCGCTTGTTGCCCTCTTCTCGATAAGACCGTATCTCACTATGCATATTGGTATTTTTGACGTAAGAATTAAGTAGAAAACGGCTCCGAGGAGCCGTTTCTGTGTATATCAGGTCCAATCTTCATAACCGCTGTCATGGATCCAGACAATGCCGCCAGGGCATTCCTCTGTCAGAAACCAGAATCCGTCGAAGGCATCGGCATCCATTTCTTCTTGATTTTTAGGAAACCTCTCGCGATACAGTGCAATCTGCTCAGCGACACTTCCCTCCAAGAATTTGCCTCGGCTGGCCAGCTTGATCTTCCCGTCCTCGAGTAAACGTTGAAGAAACGCAAAGAAATATTCTTTTTTCTCTTCAAAAGGGAAGGCATCATTCCAAATGTCCTCATCTGGGCAACTCCCCCCCCAAAGCGCATCAATGGCCATTCCTTCCAACGTATATGCTCTTTCTTCATATAATGAATCTGAGATTATTGGTTTCATTCTAATCACCTGAATTTTATTTCAACTTTCTTTACTTTCTGCCCTACAGCGTCTCCAACACTTGATTTGCCAACTATATCAATAGTCCAGCGCGCCTTTGTTTGCTCCTTGCTATCTGAATACTCCCTCAGATTGATAGTGACACTATCTTTCTTTGCAAAGTAAACCATGCCCTTCGGGGTTTTCTTCTCTTCCAATGGCACGGCTCCTGCCAGCGATTGGGCGTAGTCGATGATTTCTTGTCTTGACAGTTTTTCCGTCGCAAAAACTTTGGTCGTTCCGTATTTATTGCTCCAGCCCTCGCCCAAAACTTGAGCTATAGACTTACCAAAAACTGTTACGCTACCATCTGGCTGCGTTTTATCGAAAAGTTTAACCAGTTGGTCAGTATTAGCCTTCTGCATGTCCCGCAGATAATCTGCCGTTTTAGTCGACAAATTCGCCCCAACAGCCATTTCTTCTTTGATAAAATCGGCAACTGGCTGAGTGTTGAACGTTTTTGTTTTGTATAATTCATCGGAAGCGTTCACCAGCTATCGGCTCAACTTCCTCACACTGTCTTCGGTTTTACCCAGAATCAATGTGCTGCCGGTAGTTACGGCGCCCGTACGAATAATGGCCTCTGGTGCCACAATGTCCGCCGCAAAAATACCGGCTTGATTCAGACAAAGCGCGGGGTTGGTTTTACAGCCAGCAATCGCCAATCGTACAGCCAGAACCAATTCTGGCGCAGCTCCCACCAGCGTCTTCCCTCCCGCAGTAAGTACCAGACCGCCGCCACCAACGGTCGCCACTATTGCGGCAGCTTCTCGGCGAGCCACAACACGTTTTGCTGCAGCAACATCGCCTTTATCAGCGGCCAAAATATCTTTCTGATTATCCAGCGCATACTGCAAACGGTAAAGCTGGCGTTCCTTTTCATTGAGGTTAGCGGGTTCAAACAGCGTGCTCTGCATCACGACCCCGGCCAGCTCCGCCGCCAGCGGGAAAATCTTGCTCTGCACGCCTGTTACCCTCTTCTCGATAAGACCGTAATTCGCTATGCGTATTGGTATTTTTGACGTAATAATTGAGTAGAAAACGGCTCCGAGGAGCCGCTTCTGTGTATATCAGGTCCAATCTTCATAACCGCTGTCATGGATCCAGACAATGCCGCCAGGGCATTCCTCTGTCAGAAACCAGAATCCGTCGAAAGCATCGGCATCCATTTCTTCTTGATTTTTAGGAAACCTCTCGCGATACAGTGCAATCTGCTCAGCGACACTTCCCTCCAAGAATTTGCCTCGGCTGGCCAGTTTGATCTTCCCGTCTTCGAGTAAACGTTGAAGAAACGCAAAGAAATATTCTTTTTTCTCTTCAAAAGGGAAGACGTCATTCCAGATGTCTTCATCTGGGCAACTGACTTCCCAAAGGGCTCCTATAGACATACCTTCTAATGCCCTTGCTCTTTCCTCGTAGAGCGATGCTGTAATTTTCATTATATTCACCTAAACTTAATTTCTACACGTTTGACTTTCTCTCCTACTACGTCTGTAACCGATTTATCCCCAATGACGTCAATAGTCCAGCGTGCTTTCGTATCTTCCTGACTGCTCGAAAAATCTCTCAGGTTGATGGTCATTCCGTCTTTCTTAGCAACATAGATTGTCCCTAATGGCGTTCGTTTCTCTTCCAAAGGTACCGCACCAGCCAGCGATTGGGCATAATCGATGATCTCCCGTTCCGACAGTCTCTCTGTCGCAAAAACTTTAGCCGTTCCGTATTTATTGCTCCCGCCCTCGCCCAAAACTTGAGCTATAGACTTACCAAAAACTGTTACGCTACCATCTGGCTGCGTTTTTATTGAAAAGTTTAACCAGTTGGTCAGTATTAGCCTTCTGCATGTCCCGCAGATAATCTGCCGTTTTAGTCGACAAATTCGCCCCAACAGCCATTTCTTCTTTGATAAAATCGGCAACTGGCTGAGTGTTGAACGTTTTTGTTTTGTATAATTCATCGGAAGCGTTCACCAGCTATCGGCTCAACTTCCTCACACTGTCTTCGGTTTTACCCAGAATCAATGTGCTGCCGGTAGTTACGGCGCCCGTACGAATAATGGCCTCTGGTGCCACAATGTCCGCCGCAAAAATACCGGCTTGATTCAGACAAAGCGCGGGGTTGGTTTTACAGCCAGCAATCGCCAATCGTACAGCCAGAACCAATTCTGGCGCAGCTCCCACCAGCGTCTTCCCTCCCGCAGTAAGTACCAGACCGCCGCCACCAACGGTCGCCACTATTGCGGCAGCTTCTCGGCGAGCCACAACACGTTTTGCTGCAGCAACATCGCCTTTATCAGCGGCCAAAATATCTTTCTGATTATCCAGCGCATACTGCAAACGGTAAAGCTGGCGTTCCTTTTCATTGAGGTTAGCGGGTTCAAACAGCATGCTCTGCATCACGACCCCGGCCAGCTCCGCCGCCAGCGGGAAAATCTTGCTCTGCACGCCTGTTACCCTCTTCTCGATAAGACCGTATCTCACTATGCATATTGGTATTTTTGACGTAAGAATTAAGTAGAAAACGGCCCCGAGGAGCCGCTTCTGTGTATATCAGGTCCAATCTTCATAACCGCTGTCATGGATCCAGACAATGCCGCCAGGGCATTCCTCTGTCAGAAACCAGAATCCGTCGAAGGCATCAGCGTCCATTTCTTCTTGATTTTTGGGAAATCTCTCGCGATACAGTGCAATCTGCTCAGCGACACTTCCCTCCAAGAGTTTGCCTCTGTTGGCTAACTTTATTTTCCCATCCTGCATAAGTCGATGTAGGAGTTCTAAAAAATAAGCTTTTTTCTCTTCATACGACATTGCAGCTTTTTCAAAGTTGTCAGCTCTCATGGCTGACCACACCGTACCAATAGATGTTCCTTCTAGTTCATCACTAAACAGCTTGTATTCTTCATCGCTATACAGCATATGGAAACCTCATCGTAACTTTATTTCAATTCTCTTTTTAACCTTTCCTTGCAGGGCCTCTAGACTTTCGTTGCCAATAATATCAATAGTCCAGCGCGCCTTTGTTTGCTCCTTGCTATCTGAATACTCCCTCAGATTGATAGTGACACCATCTTTCTTTGCATAATAAACCATGCCCTGCGGGGTGTTTTTCGCTTCCAAAGGCACGGCTCCTGCCAGCGATTGGGCGTAGTCGATGATTTCTTGTCTTGACAGTTTTTCCGTCGCAAAAACTTTGGTCGTTCCGGACTTGTTGCCTCCCCCCTCGCCCAGCACCTGCTCAAACTGCTGGCCAAACACGCTCAGCTTACTTTCGCTCTGTTTCGGGTCAAATACTTTAACCAGCTGATCGGTGCTGGTCTTCTGCAGCGCCTGCAGTTTTTCTGCCGTCTGCGCCGACAGTCTGGCGTCGGTCGCCGTTTGCGCTTTTACCAAATCCGCAACAGGTTGGGTGTTGAACACTCGGCTCTTCAGCGATTCATCAACGGTTTTCACCGTTTGCTGCGCCAGTGTTTTCGCCGCGTCTGCCGTCTTGCCGACAACCAGCGTGCTTCCGGAGGCGATGGCTCCGGTGCCGATTTCCGCACTGATACCCGCCAGCACCGCATGGCTGACGGCCTTGCCAGGCAACCCCAGAATATCGCCGTTATCGCCAATAAGATTTGCTCCCTCGGCGTTAATCTGGTTGCCGAGGTTGATCAGCAGCGCGTTGGTCAAGTTGTCTTTGAAGCTGCCGCCGTTGGTGGCGGTATTCAGACTTGAACTGATGACCGACTGCCCCGCTACACGCTGAACAATCTTGCTCCACCCTTCATCCTTTATCAGCGCTGGCAATCGCGCCTTGTCTGCCGGCACATTGGCGTCCAGCACTTGGTCAAAGCCCGCCAGTGCACCACCAATCGCCATTGCCGTCGCCGTCGCCGTCGCCTTGACCGTCTCGCTGCTGCCCAATGCTCTCAGGGTTTTTGACAGATTTCCCTGATTGTCAACCAGCGCCACAGCCACCTGCGATGCTAGCGACGTCATGCCGGCATAGGCCGACCCATAGACTATCGACGAGGCAGATACCCCAGTCACGCCGGTCGCCGCAATGAGTAGCCGTAGGCAAAGTCAGGCTGCCGTTCAGGCTGCGGCTACGATGGCTACGGCTGAAATCGTCGTTACGCGCGGCGGACAGCGACCACTGTTCGGCAAGGTGTAGCGGGTTGTCCAGCGTCACGCCGGCATTCATCTGCCCGGTACCGGTGTTTTTCTGGCCGCTGTTGTCCGCCCCGGCGGAAACCGCGACGGGCCAACGCACAGAGCTGCGCTGCAGCACCACCCGTGAATACCCCGCATGCGCACCGGGCTGGATATCGATGCTCACCTGCTGCGAAGGCAAGCGGTTGAGCTGCTCCATGCCCTGTTCAATATCCCGCAGACTCAATACATCGCCGGCCATGCCGGGGAACGCCATGCCCAATGCCAGTTTGCTTTCGCCATCGAGAGTAATGGATTCGACCCGCCCTTCGCTGGCGCTGATGGTCAGCATACCGGTAGAAATATCTTGTTCTTGCAGATAGGCCTGCGAGGTGACATAGCCGCGTTGCAAATAGGCATTGGTGGTTTCACGCACCAGGCGATTGATGGCGCTCAACGTTAGGCAGCGCCCCTGGTAGGGTTTGGCCAGCCGGTTTTTTACCGACCAGGAAAGATGTTAGGCCCCCTGAAACTTAATCTGCCGCACAAGCTGGCAGGCTTCACCAGCGGCGGGAGGCGCCGGCAAGGGTAAGGCCAGCAGAGAAACGTTGTTTTGCAACGCCTCACGCTGCTGTTGTGCCTGCTCCAACAGCATTTTTTGCTGCTGAGTAATGCTGCCGCGATCGGCCGGGCTGGCTTGCTCGGCCGCCTGCGCAGAGCAAATCAGCCCGCCATAAACCAGCAACGCCACAACCTGGAATCCCTGCATCCATACACACACTTGAAAACATCCATTTACGTTAATTTACACAAATTAGCGATTTATAAACATTTATCTCCTCAGTTCTATACGAATAAGTATTGTTTTTATTCAAACAAATGGCAGGGAGAGACTGCCCAGCAGGCAGCCGGAGTATTGCAGTCAAGCGGGAATAAAGAACTTTAAAGTCATAAAGGCGCAGCATGCTGCGCCCTACAATCAATCAACCATAGCGTCCGGTAATATAATCCTCGGTGCGGCGCTGGCGCGGTGAAGTAAAGATGTCGTCGGTGTCGTTGTACTCCACCAGCCGCCCCTGATGAATAAAGGCGGTGTAGTCGGAGACGCGTGCCGCCTGCTGCATGTTGTGCGTCACCAGCACCACGCTATACTGCTGCTTCAGCGCGGAAATCAGCTCTTCAATGGTCAATGTGGAGATCGGATCCAACGCCGAGGTCGGCTCATCCAGCAGCAGCACTTCCGGCTCGATGGCTATCGCCCGTGCAATCACCAACCTTTGCTGCTGGCCGCTGGAAAGACGAAACGCGTTCTCGCGCAGCCGGTCTTTGACCTCGTGCCACAGCGCGGCGGCACGCAGCGAACGCTCCACCGCCTCATCAAGGATCCGTCGGTCACGCACGCCCTGCAGACGCAGGCCGTAAACCACGTTTTCATAAATCGATTTCGGGAAAGGGTTCGGCCGTTGGAAAACCATGCCGACCCGCCGTCTTAACGCCGCAACGTCGATTTGCGCGCCGCCAATGCTTTGACCGTTCAGTTGCAAATCGCCTTCAATCCGGCAGTTGTCCACCAAATCATTCATACGGTTGAAACAGCGCAGCAGCGTGGATTTGCCGCAGCCGGACGGGCCGATCAGCGCCGTCACCCGGTGCTTGGGAATACGCAGCGAGATATCGTGCAGCACCTGTTTTTCGCCATAAAACAGGTTGAGGTCGTTTACCGCCAGCGCGGTATGTTCATCATCAAGGTGCTGGACATCCAACCGGGGCAAACTGCCTGGCGTCATCAAACTCATTAGGCACTCCCCAGGAATAACATCGTTGTTACTGCGACCATGCTCTGTACCGCTCCCTCAGCGAATGGCGAATGCCCATCGCCGCCAGATTCAAGCCCACGACAATCGCCACCAGCAGGAAGGCGGTGGCGAACACCAGCGGCCGGGCGGCCTCCACGCTCGGGCTCTGGAAGGCCATGTCGTAGATCTGGAAGCTCAGGTGCATAAACTTCCGCTCCAGATGCAGATACGGGAAAATATCATCTACCGGCAGCACCGGCACGGATTTCACTACCCCCACCAGCATTAATGGTGCCGTCTCCCCGGCGGCGCGCGCCACCGCCAGGATCAGGCCGGTCATCATCGCCGGCGCCGCCATCGGTAACACAATACGCCACAGCGTTTCAGCCCGGCTGGCGCCCAACGCCAACGAGCCCTGGCGCAACGAAGCAGGAATGCGCGACAACCCCTCTTCGGTAGCGACAATCACCACCGGCAACGTCAACAGCGCCAGCGTCAAGGCCGCCCACAGCACGCCCGGCGTGCCAAAGGTCGGGTTAGGCAACGACTCCGGGTAGAACAGCTGATCGAGCGTGCCGCCAATCATATAGACGAAGAAGCCAAGGCCAAACACGCCATAGACAATCGACGGTACACCGGCCAGATTAACCACGGCAATGCGGATCAGCCGCGTCAGCAGATTATTGCCTGCGTATTCATGCAGGTAAACGGCGGCAATCACGCCAAACGGCATCACCACGATCGACATCAGGATCACCATCAGCACCGTGCCGAAAATCGCCGGGAATACGCCGCCTTCGGTATTGGCCTCTCGCGGGCTGTCGCTGAGGAATTTCTTCACCTGTTCGCCCCAGTGCACCAGCTTTTGCGTGGTATTCATCGCGTTGGGGTACCAGGCATCACGCACCTGGCTTAGCGCAATGGTATGGGTCTGGCCGTGCATGTCACGCAGCAACAGCGCATCGCGGTGGCGATCGCGGTTCAAACCTTCCAGACGATCGGAAAGCAGTCGATATTGACGTTGCAGTTCCAGCCGCTCGGCATTGATTGACGCCTGTGCGCGGGCGTCTAGCTTATCTTCCCGCTGTAAGCTTTTCTCTCGCAGACGCAGCGTATCGAACCGCTGGTTAATGCGCGCCATATCGCGAAACTGAATATCATGGGCCTGACGCGAAAGCGCGGCAATCTGCGGCAAACGTTGCAGCAGCGCCTGGCTAAGATTGCGGCCGGTCAGCGGCTGACCATCCTCCAGCATACCGGCCAGATAACCGTAAGCGGTGCCGTTGTTATTACGTTCCAGCACCAGCAGATCGCGCGGTGTGCTTTGGCGAACAATGTCACCGGCCAGTAGCGTACGGAAGTCTTGTCCTTCGCTCTCGCGGTTGCCTACCTTGATCAGATAGCGCTCAAAACTTTGCGCATTCCCCGGCGGCAGTGCGATACCGGACTCCAGCAGTTGCCGGCGCGGAATGCTTTGCTGCTGATACAGCTCGCCGATCATCGTCACCGGCCCTGCGGCACTCTGGTTGAGCTCAAACTGATAGACCGGGCTCGGCCAGAAATAGCGCATCCCCTGTCCGGCCAGCAGCAGCATAATGCCGATCAGCGCCAACAGGCTGACGGCCACCGACCCGGCGGTCAGCCAGATCCACGGCGAACCGCTCTTCGCCCAGCGCTTCATGGCGCCTCCTGGTTCAGGGTATAGCGCTCACGCAGCCGCAGTCGGATCGCCTCCGCCAGGGTGTTGAAGACAAAGGTGAAAATAAACAGCACCAGCGCAGTCAGGAACAGCACCCGGTAATGGCTGCTGCCGGCGACCGCTTCCGGCATTTCTATGGCGATATTGGCCGCCAGGGCGCGCAGGCCCTGGAACAGACTGCCGTCGATAACCGGCGTATTTCCGGTCGCCATCAGCACAATCATGGTCTCCCCCACCGCGCGGCCAAAGCCAATCATCAGCGCCGAGAAAATGCCGGCGCTGGCCGAAGGCAGCACCACGCGTATGACGGTTTGCCACTGGGTCGCCCCCAACGCCAGCGACCCTTGGCTCAGGGTTGCCGGTACGCTGAACAACGCGTCTTCCGCCAAAGAGAAAATAATCGGCACTAACGCAAAGCCCATCGCCACGCCAACCACCAGCGCATTGCGCTGGTCATAATCATCGCCCAGCCAGAAATGCAGCGGCTCGCCGAACAGTTTCACTTCCAGCCAGGGTCCCACGCTAAACGCCAGCCAGACGGTCAGTACAATCAGCGGCAACAGGATCAGCAGATCGACGCCCGGCGGCAGGCGTCGCGGGGCAAACCGGTTCATCAGCGCACCGCATGCCAGCACCACCGCCGCCAACAGCAAGGGGAGCGACAACACCGCCAGCAGATAATATTCAATCACCGGCGCCAGCCAGATGCCCGCCACCAGCCCGATCACCACCGTCGGTAAAGCCCCCATCACCTCAATCGCCGGTTTAATCACCCGCCGCAGTCCGGCCGACATGAAATAGGCGGTATAAACGGCCCCGGCCAGCGCCAGCGGAATGGCGAACAGCATGGCATAGGCCGCGGCCTTGAAGGTGCCAAAAATCACCGGCATCAGGCTGAATTTGGCCTGGTAGCTGTCCTCACCAGAGGTGGATTGCCAGACGTAAGCCGGTTCGGGGTAATTCTCGTACCACACCTTGTGCCAAAGCGAGCGCCAGGTGACGTCGGGATAAGGGTTGTCGATCGCATAATGTTGCCAGCCCTGTGCCGTTTCCAGCAGCAGGCCATCACCGCGTGGAGCGAACGCCATCTGCTGTACCCCGGCGCTCAGCCTGCCGTTCAACAGTGGCTGCGGCTGGATGCTGGAAAACAGCGAGAAACCGCCGTCCGGTCTCAGGGTGGCGAACACCCGGCGATAAGGTTCGGCCACCAGCAAATCCTGCGGCTCGGACTGGTGGTCGAAATGCTGCACCGGCGTCAGTTGCCAGCGCCGATCTTTTTCGACATCAAACCATTCGCGTACGCTGCCGTCAGGCGCTTCGATCAGCAACGCGCTGCCGCCAGGCAACGCCGTCAGTTGATAAGGAGACTGTTCGCCAAGCGTACGCGTTTCTTTTAGCTGCAGCTGCGTGTCGTTAATTTGGTAGCGCGCCAGCCGATTCCCCGCCAGCAGATACAATTGGCGACCGTCGGGCGTCAACACCAACTGCTGCACCGCACTGTCCAGCGTGATCTCACTTAGCTGCGGCGGGTGGTCGCTGCCGAAACGGCCAAACACCAAACGACGATCTTCGGTAACACCGGCCAGAAGGTACTGCCCACGGCGTGCTTCAGCCAACGTCAGCAGCGTTAATGCTCGCCCCTGTTTATCCAACGTCAGCGGTCGTTGCCCAAGCGGAAACAACCACTGCGGTGCCGACGCCCCGGCTGCTGCGAAGTCCGCGCTGGCGACGATAAACCGGCCGTCGGCCTGTGCCAAAGCAAACAGATCGCGTTCGCCGGCCGCCTGAGTCAGCAGCGTCGGTTTGGCCAGCAGCGTCTGTTGCGTCAGAGGATGGGCGTTCTGCTGCGTCAGAGGATAGAACTGCCCCTGCCCTTGCGCATCGATGCGGTAACCTATCCGCTGCTGCACATCCATACCCAGCGCCAGCGCAGGTGCAGAGGCATTGATCGTCAGCGGTTTCGCCTGCCCCATTGCCGCCGGTTTAAACAGCGGCAGCACCGCAAACAGCAGGTAAACGAAGATCAGCATCAGCGTCATCAACACCAGCAGCCCGCTGACGGTAACCGCCGCCTGAACGCTACGGTCGATGCGCGCGCGCAGGCGATCCCGGGGATGTTGGTTTACCGTAGTTTGTGCCATGTCTCTCGCTGTCGCTGATGTAAGCAGGCTTGCGCCATAGAATAACCGGGCATCTTATGTCAGTTTTGTGACGTTTGCATGACAAAGTTGCCTGCCGCCATTATCGAATTTAACGCTATTCATTAGCATTATTAACCCTATATATTGCTGAAAAATGATGGTTAAGCCGATCATCTGTAGAGATATTTAGCATTATTGTCTTCATTTTATATTGCTCCGACATGTTCAACGCCCCGGACGCCGCAGAGAATATTTTTACGCCTTAAAATGCCTCGCCCCAAGGTAATGGATATGTTGGACTTTCCTGTCAATCTCTCGCAATAATGATGAAGGACACTAGAGCGGCATCCGGGTGCTGCGTCCCGGATCCTTTTCTAAAATTGAACTGGAGTGGCAATGGGTCAGGAAAAGCTCTACATCGAAAAAGAACTAAGCTGGTTATCCTTTAATGAACGCGTGTTGCAGGAAGCCGCAGATAAGAGCAATCCCCTGATTGAGCGCATGCGTTTTCTGGGCATTTACTCCAATAACCTTGACGAGTTCTATAAGGTCCGCTTTGCCGATCTCAAACGACGCATTCTGATCAGCGAAGAACAGGGCTCTGGCGGCGCTTCACGCCATCTGCTGAAAAAGATCCAGGCCAAGGTATTAAAAACCGATCAAGAATTCGACAGCCTGTATAACGATTTGCTGCTGGAAATGGCACGCAACCAGATCTTCCTGATCAACGAACGCCAGGTGTCGGAAAACCAGCAAATCTGGCTGCGGCAATACTTTAAACAGCATCTGCGCCAGCACATCACGCCGATCCTGATCAACAATGAAACCAACCTGGTGCAGTTCCTGAAAGACGACTATACCTATCTGGCGGTGGAGATTATCCGCGGTACGCGTATCGATTACGCGCTGCTGGAGATCCCGTCCGACAAGGTACCGCGCTTCGTCAACCTGCCGCCGGAAGCCCCTCGTCGCCGCAAGCCGATGATCCTGCTGGATAACATTCTTCGCTACTGCCTGGACGACATCTTCAAGGGCTTCTTCGATTACGACGCGCTCAACGCCTATTCGATGAAAATGACCCGCGATGCGGAATACGATCTGGTTACCGAGATGGAATCCAGCCTGCTGGAACTGATGTCTTCCAGCCTGAAGCAGCGCCTGACTGCAGAGCCGGTGCGCTTTGTTTATCAGCGCGACATGCCCAATGAAATGGTGGAACTGCTGCGCGGCAAGCTCGGTATTTCCAACTATGATTCGGTCATTGCCGGCGGCCGTTACCATAACTTCAAAGACTTCATCGGTTTTCCGAACGTCGGCAAGGCCAACCTGGTCAACAAACCGCTGCCGCGCCTGCGCCATACCTGGTTCGAAAAATTCCGCAACGGGTTTGACGCCATTCGCGAGCACGACGTGCTGCTTTACTACCCGTACCACACCTTTGAACACGTGCTGGAGCTGGTGCGCCAGGCGTCGTTCGACCCCAGCGTGCTGGCGATCAAAATCAATATTTACCGCGTGGCAAAAGACTCGCGCATCATCGAATCGATGATCCACGCCGCCCATAACGGCAAAAAAGTCACGGTGGTGGTGGAGCTGCAGGCGCGCTTTGATGAAGAGGCCAATATCCACTGGGCCAAGCGCCTGACGGAAGCCGGGGTGCACGTTATTTTCTCCGCGCCTGGCTTGAAAATTCACGCCAAACTGTTCCTGATCTCACGCCGTGAAGGCGACGAGATTGTGCGCTATGCTCATATCGGCACCGGTAACTTTAACGAGAAAACCGCGCGCATTTACACCGACTATTCATTGCTGACCGCCGATTCGCGCATCACCAACGAAGTACGCCGGGTGTTCAACTTTATCGAAAACCCGTACCGGCCGGTCACCTTCGACAACCTGATGGTGTCGCCGCAGAACTCGCGTCTGAAACTGTATGAGTTGATCGACAACGAAATTGCCAACGCCGAAGCCGGGCTTCCGGCCGGCATTATGCTGAAAATCAACAATCTGGTGGATAAAGGGCTGGTAGATCGGTTATATACCGCCTCCGGCGCCGGCGTAAAAATCCGCCTGTTGGTGCGCGGGATGTGTTCTTTGATTCCCAACCTGCCGGGGATCAGTGACAATATTCAGATAATCAGCATCGTCGACCGCTATCTGGAACACGATCGGGTTTACGTTTTCGAAAACAAAGGTGACAAACTGGTTTATCTGTCCTCTGCCGACTGGATGACCCGTAACATAGATTACCGCATCGAAGTCGCGGTCTCGCTGCTGGATCCAACGCTGAAACAACGGGTTCTGGATATTCTGGAAATCCTGTTCAGCGACACGGTCAAGGCACGTTACCTCGATAAAGAACTGAGCAACCAGTACGTGCCGCGCGGCAACCGCCGCAAAGTCCGTTCTCAGGTTGCCATTTACGAGTATTTAAAAGCTCTGGAACAACCAGGACAGTAGGCCAGCAACTATGCCGCTAAAAAGCACTGCAACGAACAAACCGCAGGAAATCGCTGCCATCGACCTCGGGTCGAACAGCTTCCACATGGTGATTGCCCGCGTCGTCAATGGCGCCTTACAGGTATTGGGGCGTTTAAAACAGCGGGTCCACCTCGCCGATGGATTGGACAGCAACAATGTGCTCAGTGAAGAGGCAATAGAACGCGGCCTGGCCTGCCTGGCGCTGTTCGCCGAACGGCTGCAAGGCTTCCCGGCGGATAACGTCACCATCGTCGGTACCCACACCTTGCGCCAGGCGGTGAACGCCGAGGTATTCCTCAAGCGCGCAGCCAAAGTGATCCCCTACCCGATCGAAATCATCGCCGGGCAGGAAGAGGCTCGCCTGATCTTTATGGGTGTGGAACATACCCAACCGGAAAAAGGCCGCAAGCTGGTGATCGACATCGGCGGCGGTTCTACCGAGCTGGTGATCGGCGAAGATTTTGAACCCCTGCTGGCGGAAAGCCGCCGCATGGGCTGCGTCAGCTTCGCCCAACAGTTCTTCCCGGGCGGCGAAATCAGCAAAAACAACTTCAAACGGGCACGCCTGGCGGCGGCACAGAAGCTGGAAACGCTGGCCTGGCAGTACCGCATTCAGGGCTGGCAATATGCTCTGGGCGCGTCGGGCACCATCAAGGCCGCGCACGAAGTGCTGGTGGCAATGGGCGAAAAAGATGGCCTGATCACCCTCGAGCGACTGGAAATGATGGCGGAACAGGTGCTGCAGTTTAAAAATTTCAGCGCAATGAGCCTGCCGGGGCTGTCGGAAGACCGCCAGTCGGTGTTTGTGCCGGGGTTGGCAATCCTGTGCGGCGTGTTCGATGCGTTGGCGATCCGCGACCTGCGCCTTTCCGACGGTGCGCTGCGCGAAGGCGTGCTGTACGAGATGGAGGGCCGTTTCCGTCATCAGGACATTCGCAGCCGCACCGCCAAGAGCCTGGCCGATCACTACAATATCGACCGCGAGCAGGCCAAACGGGTGCTGGATACCACTGAGCTATTGTATGCGCAGTGGATGGCGCAAAATACCAAGCTGGCGAACCCGCAGTTGGAAGCCTTGCTGAAATGGGCCGCGATGTTGCACGAGGTGGGGTTGAGCATCAACCACAGCGGCATGCATCGCCACTCGGCCTACATTCTGCAAAACACCAACCTGCCGGGCTTCAACCAGGAGCAGCAGTTGCTGCTGTCGGCGCTGGTACGCTTCCATCGCAAGGGTATCAAGCTGGAAGAATTGCCGCGCCTGAACCTGTTCAAGAAAAAGCATTACCTGCCGCTGATCCAACTGTTGCGCCTGAGTACCCTGCTCAACAACCAGCGCCAGTCGACCACCACGCCGGAAACGCTGCGCCTGAGCACCGACGATAACCACTGGACGCTGCGCTTCCCGGCCGGATATCTGGCGCTGAACAACCTGGTGCAACTGGATCTCGAACGTGAACAGGCCTATTGGAACGACGTCGTGGGTTGGAAACTGATTTGCGAAGAGGAAGGTTCGCAAGACGAGCAGCGCTCGGCCTGAGTCTGTCGCCCCCGTACTGCGGGGGCGATAATCAATTCTGTTCTGATAGCAACGTCACCAAGGGTTGCGGTTCGCCGACGAAATACCCCTGCATATAGTCTACGCCCACCCCTTTCAACGCGACCAACTGCTCCATGCTTTCTACGTATTCCGCCACAATGGTCAAGCGCTTCATTCGCGCGACTTTACAGATAGAGGCAATCACCTGGAAATCCACCGCGCTGGTCAGCATGTCACGTACAAAGCTGCCGTCGATTTTCAGCATATCAACCGGCAACATCTTGAGCCGATCGTAACCGGCATAGCCGGTGCCGAAGTCATCCAGAGCAATGCGGCAGCCCATTTCACGCAGCGCCTGCAGGTTGGCGCCGGCGTAATCCGTATTCTGCAGCAGATGCGACTCGGTCACCTCCAACGTCAGTTGATACGGTTCGATGCGATACTGCTGCAACAGGTTGTCTACATCCTGGCTCAGCATCGGTCGGCACAGCGAAGAGGGCGTTAAATTCACCGCAAAGCGTGCACTGGGCAGATCGATACGGTGCTGGTCCATAAACTTCAACGTATTGCGCAGCACCCACAAATCCAGCCGATAAGCCAGGCCAAACTCATGCGCCACCGGCAGAAAATCATTCGGCGATACTGTGTTCCCCTGATCGTCGCGCATACGCAGCAGAATCTCATAATAACGATCACCGCGCAGGCCCACTATCGGCTGCGCCATCAAGATAAAGCCGTCGTTATCCAGCGAACGTTGTACCCCATGCAAGAGCGCCACCTTGCGTTTGACTTCATCCTGCACCAAATTGCCGCTGCTCTGCACATTCTCCGGCTTACCGCTGGTCAGCGAGACTTCCGCCAACGCGCTAAGCTCCCCCAGCAACTGGTAGAGGTGTTCAAAATCGGGCAGCACGCTGCAATACCCTAATCCCAGCGGGGGGTGCAGCGGCAAACCGTTCCAGATCAGGCGGAATTTTTCCAACGCGCGGTAAATCGCTTCGACCTTTTCTTCGCTATTGTCCGCATCCACTCGCAGCAACAAATCGTAGCCCGGCAGATGATAAACCCCTTCACCAGGGGCCAATACCCGATGCAGCAGCGCCGCCAGTTGCTGTTTGAAACGAATACGAAGCTGCATGCCATAGTTACGGCTCAGCAAATCCAGTTCGCTGACGCGCAGGAAACACAGGGTTGAAGGCGGAGACTGAGCCAGATCACGCTTGAGGGCACGCAGGTTCGGCAGGCCAATTACCGGATCTTGCAGCGAGGCGCTTTGTGCCCTGGCATGGCTTAACCGTTGGTGAGTATTGAGCGCCGACATCAGGAAAATGCACAGGGTGAACACCACCATCATCGAAGAGATGACCGCCAGGTTATGCAACAGGTTGTCGGGTTGTGAAGCGCCGGGATAATGAAAAAACAGCACCAACAGAGTGGCAGACCAGATAAGGCAGTTGAATTGATAGCCAAAACGCATCGCACCGTAGAGCATTACCGGCAGCAGTAAGACCAATCCGTACCCCCCGAGCAACAGGGGAATGGCTTCTTTAGCGTGATGGGACAGCACCGCCACCATCCCCACCAGCACCAACAGCCACAGCGACAGCTCTTTTTTATCGACGTTTGGCGCCATTTCACGACCAAAGCGTCGCCAGAGCGTCAGGGCAAAACGGGGTTTATTCAAGATGCGCAACATGATGTAGAGCAAGGGCATGGCGGAGAGACAGCCCAGCAGCAGCGCTTGAAAATTAACCAGCGCCATCAGGTAGCTGTTATCGCCGGGCATCATCCCGAGTTCGTCGGGCAACCGGGCAAAGGCGACCAGCAGTTTCAGGCCGAAGACAAACAGCAATGCCGGTAGCACCACCAGCCAGATTAGCCGCTCCTTCACCAGCGCCGCACCACCTGGGGCCGCACACCAACGGCGTTGCGTTTGCCTGCGATACCCCAGCCAACACAGGCTCAGGCAAGACAGGTACAGCAGCGTCACCAGCAAGCCACTTTCCAGCCCCAGCCGGTGGGCGTAACGCAGCATGATGGCGAGGGCAATACCCGGCAGCGCCCGCCAGTCGTAGACCATCAACAGTGCAATACAGGCAGTGAGCGGTAGATAGAGCAGATAGACTTTGCCTTCAGGCAGCATTATCCGCGGCGATAGCCAACCTGCGAACGGGATCAATAACAGGCTCCAGAGGAGAGGACACCCCCACCAGCGCTCGCGTAAATGCTTCCAGAATATTGGCTTGATCATAAAAATAACGAGTCCGTCAGGGCGTAATTCCATTCACGCGTTCGGGTAACAAGGCAGGTTCCTTTTCGTACCTCTATCCATTCATGAGGCAAGCTGAAAGTATCATATGCGACAGGAGAATGGCGGAAATTTTAGGCGCCAGGCGGGGGTGAGGCTTGACTCCGATCAACCAAAGAGGAAAAGTTGGGTAAAAATGTGTAAGCCTATTTTTTGTCTCATCTTAAGCTGCTGATCCGACAGATAAAGCCAAACTTAAGCTAAACAGCGGCGAGATACCGGGTTTTGCTGCCCGGAAATAAATAGACAATATTTGTCATCAATGGCTAGAATTCCGTTTACACTCTATCGGCCTGCATCAGCGTTCAATATCTCTATAAATTTCAAGTGGCCGCAGCACGGCCAGCGTGAAAGATGGCGGGCATAACACAGGAAACCGGCATGCCGGGTGATATATGCGTAGAAAATCCACCGGACAGATGACCAAAATAGTGCTGTTTGTCAGCTTTATCATTTTAGTCGGCCGTCTGCTGTATGCCGCGGTCGTCGCGGTGCCCCACCATCAGGAAAAAAAACTCGCCCCTCAGCAAAGCACCACTGAGATGAGCGACGAAAACCGGGACACCACTCCCTGAACTCACAGATTCAAGTTATCCCGCAGGGCTTGCGAATAGTTAAGCAGCCTGCCGTCGGCCAGTATCTCGGCGCGCCAGACCCCTTACTTATTCCTCAGCAACTGCTCCCATTTCATAAAAATGACGCCTGCATTCACTATGCTCTATCTAGTCCAGAGTGGGTCTTAAGGATCACTGAGTGCCAGTAAGGAAGACCATGTCAGCTGCAACACATAACGTTAAAAAAGTCGCTGAGTACCGCCAGCGCATTCTTTCTCTGCTGTTAAACAACAAAGATCTGGTCGATGGCATTCTCGGCCGGCCAGGGGATGAGAACGCCCTCAGCAAAAGCGAGCTGCTAAACCAGACGGCAGAAATCACCGGCCTGCTGGACGACATGCACGCCGCTGACCTGGCGGACCTGCTGGAAGCGCTGCCCCAAGACGAGCGCCTGGCACTGTGGCGGCTGGTGGGGAACGCCAAACGCGGTCAAACGCTGGTGGAAGTTGCCGAGCCCGTGTGGGACAGCCTGATCGAAGAGATGAGCGACAAGGACCTGCTCAAAGCGATCAAGACGCTGGACGTCGATGAACAGGCCTATTTGGCACAATACCTGCCGCGTAACCTGATGGGCCGCCTGTTGACCTCCATGGAACCGGATCAACGCGCACAGGTGCGCGAGATGATCCACTACGGCAAGGACACCGTCGGCTGGATGATGGATTTTGAACTGGTCACGGTACGCCCCGACGTCACTATCGGTGCCGTACATCGCTTCTTACGCCTGCGCAAAACCATCCCGGAAGCCACCGACAAACTCTTCGTCACCGATCGTAAAAATACTCTGCTGGGTGAACTGCCGCTCACCGCCGTGCTGCTTAATGACCCGGAAACCCTGGTCCAGACGGTCATGGACAGCGACCCTACCAGCTTCCAGCCGGATGACAAGGCCGAAGCGGCAGCCAGCGCATTCGAACGTTATGACCTGATCAGCGCCCCGGTGGTCGACGCCAAGGGCAAGCTGATGGGCCGTTTGACCATCGAAGAAATCGTCGATGTGGTCAATGAAGAAAGCGACAGCAACCTGCGCCGCATGGGGGGCTTAAGCCCGGAAGAAGATGTGTTTGCCCCGGTCAGCAAGGCGGTGAAAACCCGCTGGGCGTGGCTGGCCATCAACCTGTGTACCGCGTTTATCGCCTCGCGCGTCATCGGTCTGTTCGAACACACCATTTCACAACTGGTGGCGCTGGCGGCGTTAATGCCGATCGTCGCGGGGATCGGCGGCAATACCGGTAATCAGACCATCACCATGATCGTACGCGCGCTGGCACTGCACCAAATTGAGGTCGGCAACATTTCCCGCCTGATGTTCAGAGAACTCGGGGTGGCCATTATCAACGGCGTGGTCTGGGGCGGCATCATGGGCGTCGTGACCTGGCTGCTGTACGGTGACTGGGCGATGGGCGGCGTCATGACGCTGGCGATGATCCTCAACCTGCTGGTAGCCGCGCTGATGGGGGTGGTGATCCCGATGACCATGCTCAAACTGGGGCGCGATCCGGCGGTAGGTTCCAGCGTATTGATCACCGCTCTGACCGATACCGGCGGCTTCTTTATCTTCCTCGGACTGGCTACCTTGTTCCTGCTTTAAACCTCCAGAAGGCCGGCCACGCGCCGGCTTTTGCGTTTGCTCACTAAAGCTGTCTGATTCAGTGGGTTTTATTGCCGCGCTGTACTACCCTTTGCCAATAAACTTTCCATCTCATTCGCGTCATGACCTCGTTCAGTGACAGATGCCAGAGTTAAGGGTTGTCTATGGATATCAGCGCACCGAATCATCTCATCACGCGTCAGGGCGCCTTGTTTACGCACAGCCTGCTGGCGGCGATGGCGGTATTTTTACTGGCATTGCTGTGCCTGACGCTGTCGAACGAATCCAGCCACTTTACCCCGCTGTGGTTCCCCACTGCCGCCATTATTGCCGTACTGTTCCGCCACTCGCCACGCCAATGGGGGTTACCGCTGCTGGCATGTGGGGTTGGCATCGTGGCCGCCAGCTTCACGCTGTTCGGCTTTAGCTGGTTCCCGGTAAAACTGACCCTGATCAACCTGCTGGAAGCCGTGGTTTGCACCCTGCTGTTGCGCCGCATGCTGCTGCAGGACGATCCGCTGAACAGCCTGGCCAGTTGGCTTAAATTTGTCGTCTGCGCGGTGATATTCACCCCGTTGTTCAGCGCCCTGCTGGCCGCCTGGTGGGTTCCCGCCCCGGGTCACCCTTTCTGGCACCCCTTCAGTACCTGGTTTATTTCAGAAGCTATTGGCGTCCTGTCGCTGACGCCCATCGGGCTGGTCTATCGCCGTCGCATGCTGGATACGCTGAATCTGTACACTCTGCTGCTGACGTTGATAGTCGCGCTGACCTTCAGCTATCTGGCTCTGAGCTACCTGCCCTTTCCGTTCACCTTTGTCATTCTGCCGCTGCTGTGGGCGGCAATCGCGCTGCCGCGGCTCGAGGCTTTCGTCATCTGCTTTTGCACTACGCTGATGATCACCGTGATGATTTCCATCGGGTTGCTGCATTTTCATGCGCCCACCGGTCCGTTCAGCGATATCGAGATTTACCTGCCGATCCTGTTAATTTTGATCCCGGCGCATTCGATGGCCATGGTGATGCACGCCTTCCGGGTGGAGAAACAGCATATCGTCGAGAGTGAAACTCGCTTTCGTAATGCGTTGGAATATTCGGCCATCGGCATGGCGCTGGTGTCGCCGCAGGGGAAATGGCTGCAGGTCAATCAGGCGTTGTGCAAACTGCTCGACTATACCCCGGAGGCTCTGCGGCGCCTGACTTTCCAGGAAATCACCCACCCGGACGATCTGAACGCCGATCTGACGCAGCTGCACGATCTGCTCGACGGGCATATCAGCAGTTACACCCTGGAGAAACGCTATATTCGCAGCGACGGCGAGCACGTCTGGGCGTTACTGGCTGTATCGCTGGTGCGCGATGCCGAAGGGCTGCCGCTGTATTTTATTTCGCAGGTAGAAGACATCAGCGAATTGAAACGCACGGCCGCAGAGAACCATCGACTGATGGAGCGTATTACGCTGGCGAATAAAGTGGGCGGCATCGGCGTTTGGGAATGGATGATGCACGGCGAAGAGCTTACCTGGGACAAGCGTATGTTTGAACTTTACGACCTCAGCCCGGACCAGACGCCAACGTTTTCGCTATGGCGGACGCTGCTGGTACCGGAGGATCGTGAACGCACCGACCGTGAGATGGCCACATTGTTGAAGCGGCCGGGCCCCTTTGTACTGGAGTTCCGACTGCTCACCCGCGAGGGAAAAGTGCGGCATATCCGCGGCCAGGGTAACGTTATTTTAGACGCTCAGGGTCTGCCGCTGCGCATGATCGGCACCAATATCGACATGACGGAGGTCCGTAATCTGACCGAAGCACTGCACGAAGAAAAAGAGCGTCTGCACATTACGCTCGATGCGATCGGCGAAGCGGTGATATCCACCGACGACGAAATGCACATTACCTTTATGAACCCGGTGGCCGAACAAATGTGCGGCTGGCCGCTCAGTCTGGCGATCGGCATGCCCGTCGCCGGCGTGGTTCGAATGACCAACGGCAAAGACGGTGAAGAGGTAGAAAACCCGATCCAGTGCTGCCTGCAGGAAAACCGGCAGCTGTCCCCAGACTATGCCCTGGTGCTGCATGGTCGCGACGGTCGCTGTTTTGACATCCAGCAGTCGGTATCACCATTGAAAACGATCGACGGCAACGTCATGGGCGCGGTGATGGTACTGCAGGATGTCACGGCCTCGCGCGAACTGATGCAGAAGTTGAGTTACAGCGCGTCGCACGATGCCCTGACCACGCTGCCCAATCGCACCAGTTTTGAAAAGCGCCTGAAGGCCGCTATTGCCAACGCTACTGAAAAACGACTGCAGCACGCGCTGGTGTTCCTCGATCTCGACCGTTTCAAGGCGGTCAATGACAATGCCGGCCACGCCGCGGGCGACGCGCTGTTGAAAGATCTTTCCCTGTTGATGCGGCACCATCTGCGTAACAGCGACTGTCTGGCCCGGCTTGGCGGCGATGAGTTCGGGCTGATCCTATTCGACTGCACGCGGGAACAGGCCCAGTCGCTGATACAGCAATTGGTTAATCACATCAGCCAGCACCCCTTCTTTTGGGAAGGGAAGATTTACCACGTCGGCGCCAGTGCAGGCGTAACCCGTATTGATGCCGATGCCGGCAAGAGCAGCGAGCTGCTGGCGCAGGCGGATATTGCCTGTTATACCGCCAAGCATCGCGGACGTGGCCAGGTTTATCTCTATGAGGCGCGTCAAAAAATGATCCTGGAACGTCAGCATGAACTGCTGACGCGCCAGGAAGTGACGGACATCATCAACGATGGGCAATTATTGCTGCATGTCAGGGCGGTCGCACCGCCAAAAACGCCGCTGGCGGTCTGTTTCTATCAGTTGAAACTGCAGGTGAGGGATCAGGACGGTCAGGCGCTGGCGAGCGACGATTTTATCTCCGCTGCCCGGCTATACGATCTGACGAAAGAGGTTGACCGCTGGATCATCGGGCAGATTTTGACGCAGCGCGCCCCTGATATTGCCCGCAAGGGGTTGTCCATCGCGCTGCCGCTGACAACCGACAGCCTGCTGGACGCCAGCTTCCAGGACGATCTGCTGGCAGCGCTGGACGCCTCCCCCTTGCAACCAGGGGCATTGCTGCTGGCGGTCGATGATGCGGTGGTGCTGGAGCACGCCGGCATTTGCAGGCCGTTCCTCCAGCAGTTGCAGCAACGGGGCTGCAAGCTGATCGTTAACGGTTTTGGGCACAGCCTCAACGCCTTTGACGAGTTGCATGGCCAAAAGATTGACTATATCCGCGTCGACGAACGCTTCATCACCAACGTGCACTGCAACCAGATGGACGAACTGATGGTATCGATGCTCAATGGGGCGACGCATCGGGTGCACGCCCAAACGCTGGCCGGCCCGGCACACCAGCAGATAACGCTGAACACCCTGCAGGCGATTGGCATCGATCTGTCGGACGGCGACGCTATCGCACTGGAACAATCGCTGACGGAACTGCTCAGCGGCGGTTACTTTGGTATCCGCTAGTCGCCATTCCCAGCAATATCCCCCTGCCTTTCGAGCGGCGGCCTCGCCGCCGCATCTCATCCATTCTGCTTTTTTTGCTTAGCCCACCTGAGGTTAGTGGTATAACTAACAGGTCAAAGTTAATCGCTTGCATAACACCTCGATACGGAAATCAGCATGCGAATTAATTTTTTCCTCTCTCAATACACCTAATTGTTCAGGGATGAATGGCTATGAAAAAAGAGTGGTTTGCCGCCAGAGAGCTGACCGGCATTGCAGGACTGCCCTCCTCGCCACAGGGCATCAATTTAATGGCCCGCCGCGAAGGCTGGATCAGTCGCCGGCGCAAAGGCGTGCAGGGCAAAGCGGTGGAATACCACATCAATAGCCTGCCGACCGGAGCGCGCAGCCTGCTGATACTGCGAGAAGATCCCGCCGAATACCAGGTTGAACGTCAGGATCCGCTGGCGGTGTGGGTCGAATATTACTATCACCTGAACGAAAACGAACGCGAGAAGGTACTGGCCTTCCTGATGCGCGAAGGAATAGACGGCCTGCTGACGCGCATTGCTGCCAAAGACTAGCCCGTCGCCGCTACCCGACAGCCTCCGTTGACGGCGCCCAGCCATCGTTATGCCACAGATGCAGCGTGGCGTAGGAACGCCAGGGTCGCCAGCTTTCAGCATAGCGCTCAATCTGGCGTGGCGTCATGCCGGGAAAACGCTGTTTGATCAGATAATCCCCCGCCAGGAACACGTCCGGCCACGACCAGGCTCGCATGGCGATGTAGCTGGCGGTCCAACTGCCAATCCCCGGTAGCGCAGTCAGCGCCTTGATCCCCTGCTCAATATCCAGCACGTTCTCCAGTTGCAACCGCCCTTCGGTAACCGCCTGCGCAATACCGATTAACGCCGCCGCTCGTTTCAGTTGCACGCCCAAGGGGCGCAGCGCCTCAGGCTGTAATCGCGCAATCTGTTCGGCAGTGGGAAAGACGTGGGTAATGCCACCGTAGGGCTGTTCCAGCGGGGTGCCCCAGAGTTCAGCCATCCGTCCGGCAAAGATCGCCGCCATTTTGACGCTGACCAACTGCCCAAGCACTGCACGGGTCGCCTGTTCGAATGCGTTGACGCAGCCAGGCAGCCGCAGGCCCGGCGCCTCGGCAGCCAACGGCCCCAACGCCTGAGCGATAAGGTCCGGCGCGGCGTCGAGATCAAACAGTTGGCGAGTGCGGCGCAGCACTTCCGTCGTCACCCGGCTCAGGGAAGGTGCAATTTCCACCCGTACCCGATTATGCGCCTCTTCCGGCTGCACGCTGACCCAGCCACGATATTCGATGCCGCCCTGAGTGATGGCTATCGCCCGCAGGTACTGTTGCCCTTCCACCCGCTCCACACCGCTCACCGCACGGGTTTGCAAAAAACCCAGCATGCGCGACCAGTCATAGGGCGGTCGATAGCCCAGATGAAACACCAGCCCGCTGGCGACGGTACGTTCGTTACGGCCGCTGCTGCTGCGCAGTGCCGAGGGGATCAGCCGGTAGCGCGCCTTGAACAGTTCGTTAAAACGCCGCAGGCTGCCGAAACCGGCGGCAAAGGCCACCTCACTCAACGGCATATCGGTATCCGCCAGCAGGCGTTTGGCCTGCAACAGCCGGTGCGACTGGGCATAATCAATCGGCGAGGCGCCAAACTGATCGGCAAAAATACGCCGCAGGTGGCGATCGGAAATGCCTAGCCGCGTTGCCAGTTGCTCGCAGCTGTGCTCAGACAGATACCCCTGCTCGATCAACTGCACCGCCACCTGAGCATAACGATTACCGAGATCGATCAACGCCAACCCCGGCGCCAATTCCGGCCGACACTTCAGGCAGGGGCGAAACCCCGCCAGTTCCGCCGCCGCCGCGCTCGGGTAAAACGTGCAGTTTTCAATTTTTGGCGTACGGGCGCTGCACACCGGGCGACAATAAATACCGGTCGACGAAACGCCGACGAAGAAGCGACCGTCAAATTTGCGATCGCGCGCGCTCAGTGCCTCATACAACGCCTGCTGTTGGTTTTTCATAGCCACGCTCGGGGTCAGTTTTTTGTGCATTATGCGACTCGATGGGTGCGCTGACGTGCGGGATTCGGACATTAAGTTAAGCATGCTAGCGCCGTCGCCGCTAAATTTTTCGTCAGTTAAGCGCTCTCAGATTGCCCAGGGGCCGAGTCTCGGGTAAAGTCGCCCCCCTTCATTGGCATGGGGATAGAGAAAAGACATGTTTATTGGATTTGACTACGGAACGGCCAACTGTTCCGTCGCAGTGATGCGAGAAAATGGCCCCGAGCTGCTGACGCTGGAAAACAACGAGCCCTATCTGCCGTCGATGCTGTGTGCTCCGACGCGCGAAGCCGTCAGCGAGTGTTTGCACCGCCACTGGCAGGTGCCGACCGCCAGCGAGGAAAACCAGCAACTGCTGCGCCGGGCAATCAACTATAACCGCGAAGAAGATATCCCGGTCGCCAGCGACAGCGTGCTGTTTGGCCTGCAGGCTCTGGCGCACTACGTTGAAGATCCGGAAGAAGTGTATTTTGTCCGCTCCCCGAAATCCTTCCTCGGCGCCAACGGCCTGAAACCACAACAGATCGCGCTGTTTGAAGATCTGGTGTGCGCCATGATGTTCCACATCAAACGTCAGGCGGAAAACGTACTGCAAGACAGCATCAGCCAGGCGGTGATCGGCCGTCCGATCAACTTCCAGGGCATCGGTGGCGAAGAAGCCAACCGCCAGGCGCAGGGGATTTTGCACCGCGCTGCCGAGCGTGCAGGCTTCAAAGACATTGAATTCCAGTTCGAACCGGTCGCCGCAGGCCTGGATTTCGAAGCGACTCTGGAAGAAGAAAAAACCGTGCTGGTGGTGGATATTGGCGGCGGGACAACCGACTGTTCGGTGCTGTTGATGGGGCCGCAATGGCGTGACCGTGCCGATCGCCAGCAAAGCCTGCTGGGCCACAGCGGTTGCCGCGTTGGCGGTAACGATCTGGACATCATGCTGGCGTTCAAACAGTTGATGCCGCTGTTCGGTATGGGTGGCGAAACTGAAAAAGGCATCGCTTTGCCTGCGTTGCCTTACTGGAACGCGGTAGCCACCAACGACGTTCCGGCGCAGATCGACTTTTACAGCGCTGCCAATGGCCGCATGCTGCGCGATTTGATCCGCGATGCCGCCGAGCCTGAAAAAGTTAAACGCCTGCTGAAAGTGCATCAGCAACGCCTGAGCTACCGTCTGGTGCGCGCCGCGGAGGAGAGTAAAATCGCCCTGTCAGCACAGCAAAACATCAGCGCTCCGCTGGCCTTCGTCCAGACTGATTTGGCAGAAACCATCAGCCAGGATCAGCTTGCCGAGGCCATCTCACAGCCGCTGCTGCGCATTCAGGAGCAGGTCAGCGCCGCGCTGGCCAGTAGCCAGACCGCACCGCAGGTGATTTATCTCACCGGCGGCAGCGCACGTTCCCCGCTGTTGCGCGCCGCGCTACAACAGCAGTTGCCGGGCATTCCTATCGTCGGCGGCAACGACTTCGGCTCGGTCACCGCCGGGTTGGCTCGCTGGGCGCAGACGCTGTTCCGTTAAGGGCACCAGGGCGCGGTAGCTCAATGCCGCGCCCCGCCGCCAAGCCATTCGCTGCGAAATCAGGTACTGTATCGGCTGGAACCATAATCATGGCAGGAACAACAATGCTGATCGTTCTTTCCGGGCTGCCAGGCAGCGGTAAAACCACGCTCGCACGGGCGCTGGCTCGCGCATTACCGGCAATGCATCTGCGTATCGATACCCTTGAACAAGCTATCCGTAACAGTGGCTCCCTGGCCGATGACGTCGGCCCCGCCGGGTATTTTGCCGCTTATGGCGTTGCCGAAGACAACCTGCGTCTGGGCCACTGGGTGATTGCCGACTCGGTCAATCCGTTGCCGGTCACTCGCGAAGCCTGGCATAACGTCGCACTACGGGCTGGTGTAGCCTGCATAGATTTTGAGGTGGTTTGCTCAGACAGTGCAGAGCACCGTCGCAGGGTTGAAACCCGCGACGGGGACGTTGCCGGACTGCGCCTCCCTAACTGGCACAGCGTCACCCGCCACGATTACCTACCCTGGCATACCCCGGTGGCCCGTATTGATACCGCAGGCCAGCCAGTGGAAGCCACCGTGGCTCAGTTGCTGTCCTTGATTAACGCCGTCGACAACTGAGCAGGTCACCAGGCGCTGGCGTCGTTCAGGATGCGGATATCCTCGGCATCCAGCCGCAGTCGGGTAGCGCTGATCAGCTCATCCAACTGCTTTAGCGACGTGGCGCTGACGATCGGCGCGGTGATGTCCGGCCGCGCTATCAGCCAGGCCAGTGAAACCTGCGTTGGCGAGGTGTGGTGTTTTTCCGCAACCCGATCCAGCGCAGCCAAGATCTTGAAACCGCATGGATTAAGGTATCGCTCAACGATGGTGTCACCACGTTGGCTCTTGCCGATATCTTTTTCACTGCGGTATTTGCCGGTCAGGAAACCGCTGGCCAGCGAGAAGAAGTTAATCACGCCCAATCCATGGCGCTGCACCACCGGCGCCAGGCTGCGTTCATACTCCTCACGCGCATAAAGATTGTACTCCGGTTGCAGGGTCTCATAGCGCGCCAACCCATTCTCTTCACTGACTTTCAATGCCTCCTCCAGACGATCGGCCTGATAGTTGGAAGCGCCTATCGCCCGCACCTTACCGGCCTTGATCAAGCCGTCGAACGCCGCCAGGGTTTCCGCCAACGGCGTGTCCCGGTCGTCGTCATGCGATTGATAAAGGTCGATATAATCGGTCTGCAAACGCCGCAGTGAATCCTCTACCGCCTGCTGGATATAGCGTGGTGACAGCCCCTGCTTACCCTCGCCCATCGGCTTGCCGACTTTGGTAGCGATGATCACCTGGTCACGCTTGCCGCTCTTTTTTAGCCACTGGCCGATGGTGGTTTCCGATTCACCGCCCTGATTGCCCGGCACCCAGCTCGAGTACACGTCGGCGGTATCGATAAAGTTGAGCTGATTTTCCACCAGCGCATCCAACAGGCTGAATGAAGTTTCGCGATCCGCCGTCCAGCCAAACACGTTACCGCCGAAGGTCAATGCCGGCACTTTGATGCCCGAACGGCCCAGTTCTTTATGACTCATTGCATGCTCCATGGAGTTGATGATTCGCAGGATAATTATTAGCGCGAAAGCAGGAAATCCGCTAAAACGCATTCGCTATAAGCCGGATGGCAACGCTTATAAACATAGCATGATCAAATCTACAACTTATTCGGACAATGCTGACGGTTCCTCCATATTTCCTTCATTTTTATGCCGTCTTTCCTCGCTAAACTAGTATTCTGTAAGGAGTGTAACTTTTTTGGCAATGAGTGCCCGCACGCCTGCCTTTTGGAGAGATTTTCGCCACCATGAATGCAAAAAACCCACGTCGTTCACTGTTACTGCGCCTGTTGGTGGTGGTTATTGTGGCTATTGCCGCCGTGCTGATTTGGCGTCACTTCAGCGCTCCGCAGCCGGCCGACAATGCTGCCCCTGGGGCGCGTCACGCCGGTGGGGGCAAAGCGGCGGCAGGCGCAGGACGACGGGGAGCGCCAATGTCACCGGTACAGGCTGCGACCGCCACACAGCAAACGGTGCCGCGTTACCTTTCCGGGCTGGGCACGGCTACCGCCGCTAACACAGTGACCGTCACCAGCCGGGTCGATGGCCAACTGATGGCGATCCACTTCACCGAAGGGCAACAGGTCAAAGCCGGCGATTTGCTGGTTGAAATTGACCCACGTCCGTTCCAGGTACAGCTGGCTCAAGCGCAGGGACAACTGGCCAAAGATCAGGCCACCCTCGCCAATGCCCGGCGCGATCTGGCACGTTATCAGCAACTGGCCAAAACCAATCTGGTGTCGCGGCAGGATCTGGACACTCAGCTGTCGCTGGTGCAACAGACCGAAGGCGCAATCAAAGCCGATCAGGGTTCCGTCGACAGCGCCAAGCTGCAAATCACCTACAGCCGTATCACCGCACCAATTGACGGTCGTGTCGGTCTGAAGCTGGTGGACGTCGGTAATTACATCACCAGCGGCAGCACCACCGGCATTGTGGTGATCACCCAAACTCACCCTATCGATGTGGTATTTACCCTGCCTGAGGCTACTATCAGCGATTTGATCAAAGCGCAAAAAGCCGGCCCGGTCAGCGTCGAAGCCTGGGATCGCACCAACCAAAATCTGCTGTCGACCGGTTCACTGCTGAGCCTGGATAACCAGATCGACACCACCACCGGCACCATCAAACTGAAAGCGCGCTTCACCAACGAGGACGACGCGCTGTTCCCCAACCAATTTGTTAATGCACGCCTGAAAGTGGCAACGCTGCTGGATGCGATCGTTATCCCTACGGCGGCCTTGCAGATGGGCAACGAAGGCAACTTCGTCTGGACCCTGAGCGAAGATAACAAGGTCAGTAAACATTTGGTGACCACCGGCGTGCAGGACAGCCAAAAAGTGGTGATTAACGCCGGGCTGAACGCCGGTGACCGGGTGGTGACCGACGGCATAGATCGCCTGACCGAAGGCATGCAGGTTGAGGTGGTCACGCCGCAGGCGGCTTCTGCGGCCGGCAAACCAATCCACTCACCTCGCACCCAGGGGAAATCCTGATGCAGGTGATGCCACCTAACGCCGGCGGCGGTCCATCCCGCCTGTTTATACTGCGGCCGGTTGCCACCACGCTGTTGATGCTGGCGATCCTGCTGGCGGGGATCATCGGTTATCGCGCTCTGCCGGTGTCCGCCCTGCCGGAGGTCGACTATCCGACCATTCAGGTGGTCACGCTGTATCCCGGAGCCAGCCCGGACGTGGTCACCTCGGCGATCACGGCCCCGCTGGAGCGTCAGTTTGGCCAGATGTCCGGCCTCAAGCAGATGGCATCGCAAAGTTCCGGTGGCGCCTCGGTCGTCACCTTGCAATTCCAGCTTGAGCTGCCGCTCGACGTCGCCGAACAGGAAGTGCAGGCGGCAATCAACTCCGCCACCAACCTGTTACCGAACGATCTGCCCTACCCGCCGATTTACAGCAAGGTTAACCCGGCCGATCCACCGATCCTGACGCTGGCCGTGACCTCCAGCGCCATGCCGATGACCCAGGTGGAAGACATGGTGGAAACCCGTGTCGCGCAGAAAATATCTCAGGTCACCGGCGTCGGACTGGTGACCATTTCCGGTGGCCAACGGCCGGCGGTCCGCGTGAAGCTCAATGCGGCGGCCGTTGCCGCCTACGGTCTGGACAGCGAAACCATCCGCACCGCCATCAGCAACGCCAACGTCAACTCTGCCAAGGGTAGCCTGGACGGCCCGACGCGTTCGGTCACCCTTTCGGCCAATGACCAGATGAAATCAGCCGACGACTATCGTCAGCTGATTGTCGCTTACCAGAACGGTGCGGCTATCCGCCTGCAGGATATCGCCACCATCGAACAAGGCGCGGAAAATACCCGGCTGGCGGCCTGGGCCAATAAGCAGCCGGCCATCGTGCTCAATATTCAGCGCCAGCCAGGCGTAAACGTCATCACCACCGCCGACAGCATCCGCGAGATGCTGCCTCAGTTGATTAAAAGCCTGCCCAAGTCGGTCGACGTCAAGGTGCTGACCGATCGAACCACCACCATTCGCGCCTCGGTCAGCGACGTGCAGTTCGAGCTGCTCTTGGCGGTAGCGCTGGTGGTGATGGTGATTTACGTGTTCTTGCGCAATGTCCCGGCCACTATTATTCCCAGCGTCGCCGTACCGCTGTCGTTGATCGGTACCTTCGCCGCCATGTACTTTTTGGACTTTTCGATCAATAACCTGACGCTGATGGCGCTAACCATCGCCACCGGTTTTGTGGTCGATGACGCCATCGTGGTGATCGAGAACATTTCACGCTATATCGAAAAGGGCGAGAAACCGCTCGACGCCGCCTTAAAAGGCGCCGGCGAAATCGGCTTCACCATTATTTCACTGACCTTCTCGCTGGTAGCCGTGCTGATCCCCTTGCTGTTTATGGGCGATATCGTTGGCAGGTTGTTCCGTGAATTTGCCGTGACGCTGGCGGTGGCAATTTTGATTTCGGCGGTGGTTTCGCTGACGCTGACGCCGATGATGTGCGCACGCATGCTGAGCCACGAATCCCTGCGCAAGCAGAACCGTTTTTCCGCCGCTTCTGAACGCTTCTTTGACCGGGTCATCGCCCGCTACGGCAAATGGCTGAAAACCGTGCTGAATCATCCCTGGTTGACGCTAGGCGTGGCGTTCAGCACGCTGGCGCTCACCGTCTTGCTTTACCTGCTGATCCCGAAAGGATTCTTCCCGGTACAGGACAACGGCATTATTCAGGGCACGCTGGAGGCGCCGCAGTCAGTGTCGTTCAGTAATATGGCCGAGCGCCAACAGCAGGTGGCGGCAGAAATTCTCAAGGATCCGGCGGTGGAGAGCCTGACGTCGTTTGTTGGCGTCGATGGCAGCAACGCCACGCTCAACAGCGGCCGGCTGCAAATCAACCTCAAACCCTTGAGCGAACGCAGCGACCGTATTCCGGCCATCATCACTCGTCTGCAGCAGCAGAGCGCACAGTTCCCCGGCGTGAAGCTGTATTTGCAACCGGTGCAGGATCTGACCATCGACACCCAGGTCAGCCGCACCCAGTACCAGTTTACCCTGCAGGCCATGTCGCTGGACGAGCTCAGCCTGTGGGTACCGCAGCTGATGGCGGAATTGAAACAGGCACCGCAGTTGGCGGACGTCACCAGTAACTGGCAGGATCAAGGACTGGTGGCCTACGTGAACGTCGATCGCGATTCGGCTTCCCGCCTCGGTATCAGTATGAGTGACGTGGATAACGCCCTGTACAACGCTTTCGGCCAGCGGTTGATCTCCACCATTTACACCCAGGCCAATCAGTACCGGGTGGTGCTGGAACATGACGTCAGCACCACGCCAGGGTTGGCGGCGCTGAGTGAGATCCGCCTGACCAGCAGCAACGGCACCATCGTGCCGCTGAACACCATTGCCAAAATCGAAGAGCGCTTCGGACCGCTATCGGTCAATCATCTCGATCAGTTCCCGGCGGCCACCATCTCCTTTAACGTGGCCGGCAATTATTCGCTTGGGGAAGCGGTCGACGCCATCACCCTGGCGGAAAAAAATCTCGATATGCCGAAAGATATCACCACCCAGTTCCAGGGCGCGACGCTGGCGTTCCAGGCGGCGTTGGGGGGGACCCTGTGGCTGATCCTGGCGGCGGTGGTAGCGATGTATATCGTGCTGGGCGTGCTGTATGAGAGCTTTATTCATCCGGTTACCATTCTTTCTACCTTGCCCACCGCCGGGGTCGGTGCCTTGCTGGCACTGATGATGGCCGGCAGCGAACTGGATGTGATCGCCATCATCGGCATCATCTTGCTGATCGGCATCGTGAAGAAAAACGCCATCATGATGATCGACTTCGCGCTGGCCGCCGAACGTGAGCAAGGTATGACGCCGTACGATGCGATTTATCAGGCCTGCCTGCTGCGTTTCCGGCCGATACTGATGACCACGCTGGCGGCATTGCTGGGTGCACTGCCGCTGATGCTCAGCACCGGCGTCGGCGCGGAACTGCGACACCCGCTCGGGGTTTGCATGGTCGGCGGGCTGGTAATGAGCCAGATCCTGACGCTGTTCACCACCCCGGTGATCTACCTGCTTTTTGACAAGCTGGCGCGTAACACTCGCCGGCAGCCGGATGTGCAGGAGCTGCCGTGAGATTCTTCGCCCTGTTCATCTACCGACCAGTGGCCACCACGCTGCTGACGTTGGCAATTGCCATCAGCGGTGTGATTGGTTTTAGCCTGTTGCCAGTATCGCCGCTGCCACAGGTCGACTATCCGGTGATTTCGATCAGCGCTTCGTTGCCGGGTGCCGATCCGGAAACCATGGCCTCGTCGGTAGCTACACCGCTGGAACGCGCTCTGGGCAGGATAGCCGGGGTCAATGAAATGACCTCGATGAGTTCACTCGGCAGCACACGGGTCATTTTGCAGTTCGATCTCGACCGTGATATCAACGGCGCGGCCCGTGACGTGCAGGCGGCGATCAACGCGGCGCAAAGCCTGTTGCCCACCGGCATGCCGAGCCGCCCGAGCTACCGTAAGGTCAATCCGTCAGATGCGCCAATCATGATCCTGACGCTGACCTCCGACACCTACAGCCAGGGCCAGCTTTACGACTTCGCCTCGACTCAGCTGGCGCAAAAAATCGCCCAGACCGAAGGGGTGGGCGACGTCTCGGTCGGCGGCAGTTCACTGCCTGCGGTGCGGGTCGAACTTAACCCAAGCGCGCTGTTCAATCAGGGGATATCGCTCGATGCGGTGCGCCAAACCATCAGTGATGCCAACGTACGCAGGCCGCAGGGTTCGGTAGACAATCAGCAGCAGCGCTGGCAGATCCAGGCCAATGATGAATTGAAAACCGCCGAGACTTATCGCCCGCTGATTATCCACTACAACAACGGCGCGGCGGTGCGCCTGAGTGACGTGGCCGAGATCAAAGACTCGGTACAGGACGTACGCAACGCCGGGATGACCAACGCCAAACCGGCGATTATTCTGGCCATCAGCCGGGCGCCGGACGCCAACATCATCGAAACCGTCGATCGCATTCGCGCCGAATTGCCCGCCTTGCAAGACAACATCCCGGCGTCCATTCAGCTGAATATCGCGCAGGATCGCTCGCCAACCATCCGTGCTTCGCTGGCGGAAGTGGAACAGTCGCTGGTGATCGCCATTGGGCTGGTGATATTGGTGGTGTTCATCTTCCTGCGGTCCGGACGCGCGACGCTGATCCCGGCGGTGGCAGTACCGGTGTCGCTGATCGGCTCTTTTGCCGCGATGTACCTGTGCGGCTTCAGCCTGAATAACCTGTCGCTGATGGCGCTGACCATCGCCACCGGCTTTGTGGTCGATGATGCCATCGTGGTGCTGGAAAATATTTCGCGCCACGTCGAAGCCGGCATGAAACCGCTGAACGCCGCGTTGCAGGGGGTTCGGGAGGTCGGCTTTACCGTGCTGTCGATGAGCGTGTCGCTGGTGGCGGTATTTATCCCGCTGCTGCTGATGGAAGGCCTGCCCGGCAGGCTGTTCCGCGAGTTTGCCGTCACTCTGTCAGTCTCGATCGGGCTGTCGTTGATTATCTCTCTGACGCTGACGCCGATGATGTGCGCCTACCTGCTGCGTCACCAGCCGCCGCGAGCGCAGCGGCGCATTCGTGGTTTCGGTAAAATGCTGCTGGCGCTGCAAAAAGGCTATGGACGCTCGCTGAGCTGGGTGCTTGGCCATTCACGCTGGGTATTGGCCCTATTTCTCGCCACCATCGCGCTCAATGTCTGGCTGTATATCAGCATTCCGAAAACCTTCTTCCCGGAGCAGGACACCGGCCGACTGATGGGCTTTATCCAGGCAGACCAGAGCATCTCCTTCCAGGCTATGCGCGTTAAGCTGGAAGATTTCATGAAGATCGTGCGTGAAGATCCGGATGTGGAAAACGTCACCGGTTTCACCGGCGGTTCACGCACCAACAGCGGATCGATGTTTATCTCGTTAAAACCGCTGTCAGTGCGCAGCGACGATGCACAGAAAGTGATTGCCCGGCTGCGTGCCCGGTTAGCGAAAGAACCAGGAGCCAGTCTGTTCCTGATGGCGGTGCAGGATATCCGCGTCGGCGGCCGGCAGGCTAACGCCAGTTACCAGTACACGCTGTTGGCGGACGATCTCGCCGCGCTACGCGAATGGGAACCGAAAATTCGTATTGCGCTGGCTGCACTGCCAGAGCTGGCAGACGTCAACTCCGATCAACAGGACAAAGGTTCAGAAATGGATCTGGTTTACGATCGCGAGACCATGGCCCGTTTGGGTATTTCAGTTTCCGATGCCAACAACCTGCTGAATAACGCCTTTGGCCAACGTCAGATTTCGACTATCTATCAACCGCTCAATCAGTACAAAGTGGTGATGGAAGTCGCCCCCCCATACACCCAGGACGTCAGCTCATTGGACAAAATGTTTGTGATCAACAAAGACGGCAAGGCAATCCCGCTGTCCTACTTTGCCAGTTGGCGGCCCGCCAATGCACCGCTGTCGGTCAATCATCAGGGCCTGTCGGCCGCGTCGACTATTTCGTTTAACCTGCCGGATGGCGGCAGTCTGTCGGACGCCACCTCCGCCGTAGAGCGAACCATGACGGCGCTCGGCGTGCCTTCCACCGTACGCGGCGCTTTTGCCGGGACCGCCCAGGTGTTCCAGGAAACGCTGAAATCTCAGTTGCTGCTGATCGCCGCCGCCATCGCTACTGTGTATATCGTGCTGGGCATTCTTTATGAAAGTTACATTCATCCGCTGACCATTCTGTCCACCCTGCCCTCCGCCGGGGTCGGTGCCCTGCTGGCGCTGGAGCTGTTCGGTGCGCCGTTCAGCCTGATAGCGTTGATTGGCATTATGCTGTTGATCGGTATCGTGAAGAAAAACGCCATCATGATGGTCGATTTTGCCCTCGACGCGCAGCGCAATGGCGGCATCAACGCACATGACGCCATTTTCCAGGCGTGCCTGCTGCGCTTCAGGCCAATCATGATGACCACCCTGGCGGCGCTGTTTGGCGCATTGCCGCTGGTGTTGACTCACGGCGACGGCGCCGAGCTGCGTCAACCGCTTGGCATCACCATCGCCGGCGGCCTGATCGTCAGCCAGCTGTTGACGCTGTACACCACCCCGGTGGTGTACCTGTATTTTGACCGGCTGCAGATGAAATTCCGTCGCGGCAAGAAACTGGATCCATTGCCCCAATAATGGCCACCCGATGCTGATAAAACACACCGCCTCCGTACAATGGCAACTTTGGATCGTGGCGTTCGGCTTCTTTATGCAGACGCTGGACACCACTATCGTCAACACCGCCCTGCCGTCGATGGCCGTCAGCCTGGGGGAGAACCCGCTGCGCATGCAGTCGGTGATTGTCTCCTATGTGCTGACGGTGGCGGTGATGCTGCCTGCCAGCGGCTGGTTGGCGGATCGATTTGGGGTGCAGCGGGTGTTCTTCAGCGCCATCGTGTTGTTTACTCTGGGGTCCATTCTGTGCGCCCGTTCTGAGACGCTGAATGAGCTGATCGCCTCGCGCGTGATCCAGGGCATCGGCGGCGCCATGATGGTACCGGTGGGTCGCCTGACGGTGATGAAAATCGTCCCGCGCGAACAGTATATGGCCGCGATGACCTTCGTCACCCTGCCCGGCCAAATTGGCCCGTTAATGGGGCCGGCGTTGGGCGGTTTTCTGGTGCAGTACGCCAGTTGGCACTGGATTTTCCTGATCAATATCCCGGTGGGGATAGCCGGTGCCATCGCCACGTTGCTGCTGATGCCCAATTACCGCATGCAGACCCGTCGCTTCGACATCAGCGGCTTTATCATGCTGGCGATCGGCATGGCGACGCTGACGCTGGCGCTCGACGGCCACAAAGGGATGGGGCTCTCCTCTCCCGCCATCGCCGCGCTGGTGATTGCCGGCATCGCGGCACTGGCGGGTTACTGGTGGCATGCGCATGGCAATAGCCGCGCATTGTTCTCACTGCGGTTATTCAAAACCCAAACCTATAAAGTGGGGCTGACGGCCAGCCTGCTGGGCCGTATCGGCAGCGGCATGTTGCCCTTTATGACACCGCTGTTTATGCAGGTCGGCATGGGCTTCTCCCCGTTCCACGCCGGGCTGATGATGATCCCGATGATTATCGGCAGCATGGGAATGAAACGCATTGTGGTGCGGGTGGTTAACCGTTTCGGTTACCGTAACGTGCTGGTTGCCGCCACGCTGATGCTGGCGTTGATCAGCCTGAGTTTCCCGCTGGTGGCGATGCTGGGCTGGATCTGGCTGCTGCCGGTAGTACTGTTCTTCCAGGGCATGGTCAACTCATTGCGCTTCTCGGCCATGAACACCCTGACGCTGAAAGATCTGCCGGATCGGCTGGCCAGCAGCGGCAACAGCCTGCTGTCGATGGTGATGCAGCTGTCGATGAGCCTCGGCGTCAGCATCGCCGGTATTCTGATCGGCAGCTTTGCCCATCATCAGGTGGTTACCGACAGCCCGGCCATCCATAGCGCATTTATTTACAGCTACTGTTGCATGGCGTTGATCATCGCGCTGCCCGCGCTGGCCTTCGCCCGCGTTCCGGCCGATACCGCCCCCAACCGTACGCTGACCAAAGAGCCGGGGACCGGCTCCACGAGGTTGCAATAATGAAAATAGGCATCACCGGCAAGCTGTTCATGGCCATTTTCGCCACCTGCATGTTGGTGCTCATTACCATGCATTGGGGCGTTCGCATCAGCTTCGAGCGCGGTTTTATCGACTACATCAAAAACAGCAACGAGCAGCGCATCAACATGCTGAGCGAAGCATTGGAAGAACAGTACAGTCGTCACGGTAACTGGGTTTTTCTGCGTAATAACGATCAGGTGATTTACCAGATCATGCGTTCGTTCGAACAAAACAGCGACAGCAGCCACAATTTGCCGCCCAAAGGCTGGCGCACCCAGTTTTGGGTGGTGGACAGCCAGTACAACCGGCTGGTGGGGCATTCCGGCCCGGTACCGAAGGAGGGCCCGCGTCATCCGATTCGCTACAACAATGAAATCGTCGGCTGGGTAATTACGACGCCCATAGAGAGGCTGACACGTAATACCGACATCAGTTTCGATCAGCAGCAAAGACGCACCAGTTGGATGATTGTCGCCCTGTCCACCCTGCTGGCAGCGGCGGTCACCTGGGTGATGTCGCGCGGGTTGCTGGCGCCGGTCAAACGCCTGGTAGCCGGTACCCACCGGCTGGCGGCTGGCGATTTCAGCACCCGCGTAGCCGTCAGCAGCCAGGATGAACTGGGTCGGCTGGCGCATGACTTCAACCAGCTCGCTACCTCATTGGAAAAAAATGAGCAGATGCGCCGCGCCGTGATGGCCGACGTCTCGCACGAGTTGCGCACCCCGCTGGCGGTGCTGCGCGGTGAGCTGGAGGCGCTGCAGGACGGCGTACGTCAGCCTACGGCTGCTTCGCTGGGATCCTTGCAGGCCGAAGTCTCCACCCTGACCAAACTGGTGGACGATCTGCATCAACTGTCGTTATCCGATCTCGGTGCGCTCGCCTACCGTAAATCGCAGGTTGATTGCGTGCATTTACTGCAAATCGCGGTAGCCAGCTTCCGCGAGCGTTTTCACGCCAAAGGGTTGGACATCGTGACCCAACTGCCAGAACAGGCACCGCTGTTTGGCGATCCGGACAGGCTTAACCAACTATTCAACAACCTGCTGGAAAACAGCCTGCGTTACACCGACGCCGGCGGCAAGCTGGAGATTGGCGCCCAGACGCAGCCAGGCCGCCTGCTGATTTACTGGCAGGATAGCGCACCGGGCGTCAATGACGATCAGTTGGCGCGCATTTTCGAACGTTTTTACCGTACCGAAGGTTCGCGTAACCGCGCCAGTGGCGGCTCCGGTCTGGGGTTGTCAATCTGTCAAAACATAGTGGAAGCACACAACGGGACGATCTACGCCCAGCACTCGCCTTTGGGCGGCGTGCGGATTACAGTAGAATTCGCCACCCCGGTAATGAATAAGGCGTCATGATGGAAACCCAGAATCAACCGTTGCAAATTATGATTGTTGAAGATGAGCCCAAGCTCGGCCAACTGCTGGTGGACTACCTGCAGGCGGCGGGATATGCCACGCGCTGGCTCACCAACGGCAGCGAGGTGGTCCCGGCGGTACATGAACATTCGCCGGCGCTGATCCTGTTGGATCTGATGCTGCCGGGCAGCGATGGGTTAACGGTATGCCGAGAATTGCGCCGTTTCACTGACATTCCGGTGGTGATGGTGACGGCAAAAATTGAAGAGATCGACCGCCTGCTGGGGCTGGAGATCGGTGCAGACGATTATATCTGCAAACCTTACAGCCCGCGTGAAGTGGTTGCGCGCGTAAAAACCATTTTGCGCCGCTGCTATCGCCCATTGGACAATATGCAGGAAGAAACGCAGCTTCACATTGACGAACCGCGCTTTCAGGCCAGCTATCAGGGGCAGATGCTGGATCTCACTCCGGCGGAGTTTCGCCTGTTGAAAACCCTGGCCAGCCAGCCGGGCAACGTGTTCTCGCGCGAGCAGTTGCTGAATAATCTGTATGACGACTACCGGGTGGTGACCGATCGTACCATCGACAGCCACATCAAAAACCTGCGGCGCAAACTGGAGCTGATCGACGGCGAGAAATCATTTATCCGCTCCGTGTACGGCGTCGGTTACCGCTGGGAGTCCGAACCTTGCCGCCTGGTGAACGGGCTTTAATCGGCCCTAGGTCCAGTCTTCTACCGTCAGGCCTGGCACCATGGCAAACGCCCGGTCGTTAGTCACTATTGTCGCTCCGCGGCTCTGCGCGTGGGCGGCAATAAGCTGATCCAGGGCCCCCATCACCCGCCCCTTTTGCGTCATTTCCGCCCGCAGCGTGCCATAGCAATGCGCGGCTTCACTGTCCCAGGCATATACCGTCACGGAATCAAGAAATGCCGCGACCGTCGCTTTCAGCGCAAGGTTCTGCCGCTTGGCCACGCCATAAAGCAGTTCCGCCTGCGTAATGCTGGAAATGCATACCGCAGAAGGCGGGATTTTTTCCATTAGGCTCAGCAAGCGGGGATGCCGGCGGAACAGTTGGCTGACCGTATTGGTGTCAAACATATACATGCTTACTCTTCCCCGGCGAACGGATCGCGGGTGGCACTGCCCTGCTGACGTTCATCAGCCGCCAGAAAGTCATGCGGTACCTGCGTTTTTTCGATCATTTGCAGCAGCGGAGCCCAGCTGTCAGGTTTGGCCGGATATTTAGATAAAATCACGTTTCCCTCCCGATCGCGGCGGATATACACACGATCTGTATCAAATTCGAATTCCACGGGTAACCTCACCGCCTGATTTCTGCCGTTTTTAAACAGTTTCGCGACCCTTTCCATTTCCATCCCCCTCAACAGGCATAGGCCTAAGCATATGCCTGTTGAGGGGAGATGCCAATATGCGGCGCTTATTTTTTGACCGCAATAATAATGCAACGGCCTCACCCTAGCCTTCCCAGGTTACGGTTGAAAGACTACGTGCTCAAGAATGCGGCGGGCTGCGCAAACTTTCGGCATGACAATCCCCCGTTAGCTTCCCGTGCTACAGCAGTATCCGCTGCACAAAACTCCCTGTCAGCGCAAAAAAATGGCGTTTTTTTTGCGCTACCCTTCTCAAGTCCGGTTTATTAGCCGCTCAATTTCAAGCCATTGGCTACACTTACATCACTAATCGGAACCCACAGGAGAAGAACCATGGCAATCGGTCACTATGAGCTGAAAAAAGCAAAGAATGGGCAATACCACTTCAACCTGAAAGCCAGCAATGGCGAAATCATTCTGGCCAGCGAGATGTACGCCAGCAAGGCCTCGGCGGAGAATGGCATTGCCTCGGTGCAAACCAATTCCCCCCACGAAGCACAGTACGAACTCAAGCACAGCACCAGCAATCAGCCTTATTTCGTGCTGAAAGCCAAAAACCATCAGGTGATCGGCGTCAGTGAGATGTACAGCTCTGAAACTGCGGCAAAGAACGGTATTCAGTCGGTGATCAAAAACGGTCCAGCCACCGACGTGCGCGATCTGAGCGCTTAATGCATCTGTAAGGCGCGCGATGCCCGCCATCGCGCGTTTTTCTTATGACCAGGATCAATCTCCCTGTAATAAATCCGGTTACCTGCTGATTTCTCGCCGCGCTGCGGCTACAATTCCCCGCTTTTACTGCGCCATTTGGTGGTGTGGTACTGACCTGAAATCAGACCGAGACTCATTATGTTTACACCGGAACTCCTCTCCCCAGCCGGCACGCTGAAAAACATGCGTTACGCCTTTGCCTATGGCGCCGACGCGGTTTATGCAGGCCAGCCGCGTTACAGCCTGCGGGTACGTAACAATGAATTCAACCACGAGAATCTGGCGCAGGGAATTAACGAAGCCCATGCGTTGGGAAAACGCTTCTACGTGGTAGTGAATATCGCCCCGCACAATGCCAAGCTGAAAACCTTCCTGCGCGATCTTAAACCCGTGATCGACATGGGCCCGGACGCGCTGATCATGTCCGATCCCGGCCTGATCATGATGGTACGTGAAGCCTTCCCGCAGATGGATATCCACCTGTCGGTGCAGGCAAATGCGGTAAACTGGGCGACGGTAAAATTCTGGCAGCAAATGGGCCTGACGCGGGTGATCCTGTCGCGTGAGCTATCGCTGGAAGAGATCGCAGAAATCCGCACCCAGGTGCCGGAGATGGAACTGGAAATCTTCGTCCACGGTGCGCTGTGCATGGCCTACTCCGGCCGCTGCCTGCTGTCCGGCTATATCAACAAACGCGATCCTAATCAGGGCACCTGCACCAACGCCTGCCGCTGGCAGTACAAAGCGGAAGAAGGTAAAGAAGACGAGACCGGCAACATCGTGCATATGCATGAACCGATCCCGGTACAGACCGTCGAGCCGACGCTGGGCATCGGGGCCCCCACCGACAAGGTGTTCATGCTGTCCGAAGCGCAGAAACCGGGTGAATACATGAGCGCCTTTGAGGATGAACACGGCACTTACATCATGAACTCGAAGGATTTGCGCGCCATCCAGCACGTGGAACGCCTGACGCAACTTGGTGTGCATTCGCTGAAGATTGAAGGCCGCACCAAATCCTTCTACTACTGCGCGCGTACTGCGCAGGTCTATCGACGCGCTATCGATGACGCCGTCGCCGGCAAGCCTTTCGATCCCACTCTGTTGACCACGCTCGAAGGCCTGGCGCACCGGGGTTACACCGAAGGTTTCCTGCGCCGTCACGTACATGAAGCGCAGCAAAACTACGATTACGGTTCATCGCTGTCTGAGCGCCAACAGTTTGTCGGCGAATTCACCGGGGTACGGCGTGACGGCTGGGCTGAAGTTGACGTGAAAAACAAATTCCTGCTCGGCGACAGCGTAGAAATGATGACCCCAGGAGGTAACGTCTTGTTTACCCTGGAGAGCATGCAAAATAAGAAAGGTGAAGCGATCGACGTGGCGCCGGGTAACGGCCATATCGTTTATTTGCCGATCCCGCAAGATATCGATCTCAATTACGCGTTGCTGATCCGAAATTTGCCGGATACCAATACTCCTGCGGCATAAAATGCAGGGAGTGATCCTTTAATGGCATTTTTTAGCAAATATTAGAATTGGATCACATCAATTACTCCGCAGCTTGGTTAACATCAGGCTGCTTAAAACTAAGAACGAAAAAGATTTGCATAGCAATACTAGGAACCACCTCCTTAGCCAGTCCAATCTCCCTTGGACTGGCTTTTTCTTTGCTGTCGTGAAATAACCCTATCTAATATATCCATTAGCTTTCAATTCACTGACTTGCCTATTTTTCATTACGCCCTGTTGTCATGGCGATATAAAAATAAAGCTACAACGATTAATTAATGCATTAACAAAAACCACTAACTTGCCCACGGATATATCTTAATTTAAGTCAATCCTGCAGAAATAATCTCTGCCAGGTCAGGATTAATCAGAATTAACTGAATATTCTGATGGCCTGCCGCCGATGGGTAGTTTATCGTTGCCCTATAGTTTACAGCCGGGAGATATCGGGAATGCATTCACCAGCACCAGCGCTTCTTATCATTAACGGCAAAGGCGCCGGCAACGACGAGGTTCGCCTTGCAGTACAAAAGTTGCGAGATGAAGGCCAGCCTCTTCACGTTCGCGTAACCTGGGAACAGGGTGACGCAGCGCGTTACGCACGGGAAGCCTGCCAACTGGGTGTTAAAACGCTGATTGCCGGCGGTGGTGACGGCACCATCAACGAAGTGGCTGCGGCGCTAACGGCCTTGCCGGCGGCCGGGCGCCCGGTACTGGGTATTCTGCCGCTGGGCACCGCCAATGACTTTGCCATGGCCTGCAACATTCCTTTGATGCCGGAACAGGCATTGCGGTTGGCAGTAAAAGGCCGCGCGCTGCCAATAGACCTGGCGAAAGTGAACGATGAACGCTATTTCATCAATATGGCAACCGGCGGATTCGGCACACGCATCACCACCGAAACACCAGAGAAGCTGAAGGCGGCGCTGGGTGGCGTGTCCTACTTTATCCACGGTTTGTTGCGCATGGATACGCTCAAGGCCGACCGCTGCGAGATCCGCGGGCCGGATTTCCACTGGGCAGGCAATGCGTTGGTCATCGGCATCGGCAATGGCAAACAGGCCGGAGGTGGTCAGCAACTCTGCCCGGACGCGCTGATTAACGACGGCTTGCTGCAACTGCGCCTGTTGATCGCGGATGAACTACTGCCGGCGCTGGTAGCCAGCCTGTTTAACGATGAAGAAAACAAAAACGTCATCAGCGCCGCACTGCCATGGTTGGAGATCAAGGCCCCGCACGAGATGACCTTTAACCTCGACGGTGAACCCCTGAAGGGCAAGCATTTTCGCATTGAAGTGTTGCCGCATGCCATTGAATGTCGCCTACCGCCAAACTGCGGGCTGCTGGGTCAAGGCCCTACCCCCGAATAACCGTCTATGGCGCTCACCGGCAAGGCTGAGCGCCACTCGTCATAGCATCAGCCCCTTTATCCCAAATAATTTACCGCCTGTCGCCTGCACTTTATTCCGCATCGAAATGTGATCCTCTCCGGCAAATTCTTTAAATCATACTTGTATGGTAGTTAGCTCATAGCGTATTTTCCGTCCAATATGATGACCCGTGGGAACAGGATAAAGACGTTATGAAGATTGTTAACGCAGAGGTATTTGTGACCTGCCCAGGCAGGAATTTTGTCACGCTGAAGATCACCACCGACGAGGGCATTACCGGTATCGGTGACGCCACGCTTAATGGCCGTGAACTACCGGTGGCGTCCTATCTGAAAGATCATGTCTGTCCGCAGTTGATCGGCCGGGACGCCCATCAGATCGAAGACATATGGCAGTTCTTCTATAAAGGCGCCTACTGGCGCCGCGGGCCTGTCACCATGTCCGCCATCTCTGCCGTAGACATGGCGCTGTGGGACATCAAGGGCAAGGCCGCCAATATGCCGCTGTACCAATTGCTCGGTGGCGCATCGCGTACCGGCGTCATGGTGTACTGCCACACCACCGGCCATTCCATCGACGAAGTGCTCGACGACTACGCCAAACATAAAGAGTTGGGCTTTAAAGCCATTCGTACCCAATGCGGTGTGCCTGGCATGAAAACCACCTACGGCATGGCCAAAGGCAAAGGCCTGGCTTATGAACCCGCCACCAAAGGCAACTGGCCGGAAGAACAGCTGTGGTCAACGGAAAAATACCTCGATTTCACCCCCAAGCTGTTTGAAGCAGTACGTAACCGTTTCGGTTTCGACGAACACCTGCTGCACGACATGCACCACCGGCTGACCCCTATCGAAGCCGCCCGCTTCGGTAAAAGCATTGAACAATACCGCCTGTTCTGGATGGAGGATCCGACCCCGGCAGAAAATCAGGAATGCTTCCGTTTGATCCGCCAGCATACCGTGACCCCTATCGCCGTCGGCGAAGTCTTCAACAGTATTTGGGACTGCAAGCAACTGATCGAAGAACAGCTGATCGACTATATCCGTACCACCCTGACCCACGCCGGCGGCATTACCGGCATGCGCCGTATCGCCGACTTTGCCTCGCTGTATCAGGTACGTACCGGTTCACACGGGCCATCCGATTTATCCCCTATCTGCATGGCGGCGGCGCTGCACTTTGATCTGTGGGTCCCTAACTTCGGCGTACAAGAATACATGGGCTACTCCGAACAGATGCTCGAAGTATTCCCGCACAGCTGGAGCTTCAACGACGGCTACATGCATCCGGGCAACAAGCCGGGGCTGGGTATCGAGTTCGATGAAAAACTGGCGGCCCGTTATCCCTATGAACCGGCTTATCTGCCGGTCGCACGCCTGGAGGATGGCACCTTATGGAACTGGTAACAGAAGAACGCACCATGCACAGCGTGGTCATTGAAAAACCAGGCCAACTGGTTATCCAGCAACGCCCCTTGCCGCAGCCGGCAGCCAACGAAGTGCGGGTGAAGATAAAGTTCGCCGGTATTTGCGGCTCAGATGTGCATATCTACCATGGCCATAACCCTTTCGCTCGCTACCCGCGCGTCATCGGGCATGAGTTTTTTGGCGTCATTGACCAAGTGGGGTGCGATGTCGATCCACAACGCATCGGGGAACGCGTTGCGGTCGATCCGGTCGTCAGCTGCGGGCATTGCTACCCTTGCTCTATAGGCCGCCCTAACGTCTGCACCGAGCTGCAGGTAATTGGCGTGCACCGCGACGGGGGATTCAGCGACTACGCCTGCGCCCCGGCGCGCAATGCCTACCGCATCCCGGACAGCATCAGCGATCGCCATGCCGCCATGGTCGAACCCTTCACCATTGGCGCCAATATCACCGCCCACCTGCAACCCACTGCCGATGACATCGCACTGATCTACGGCGCCGGGCCGATGGGGCTGACGGTGATCCAAACGCTGAAAGGGGTCTACGGCGTGAAGCAGGTGATCGTGACCGACCGCATCAGTGAGCGCCTGGTGATGGCGCAGGAAAACGGTGCCGACTGGACCTTCAATAACGCTGAAGGCTCGCTGCAAGCCGAGTTGGAGCGGCGCGGACTCCAGCCGACGCTGATCGTCGATGCCGCCTGCCATCCGGCCATTTTGCAGGAGGCGATTAACCTGGCATCACCGGCGGCACGTATCGGCATCATGGGCTTCTCTGGCGAGGCCTGCCCCCTGACCCAGCAAAGCATCACCAGCAAGGAGCTGTCGATTTTCTCCTCACGCCTAAACAGCGGACGCTTCCCGCAGGTCATCGATTGGATGGCCAGCGGCAAAATCGATCCGCAACGATTAATTACCCACTGCGTGTCGGCCAGCGAGGTTGAGCAGGCGATGCTGATGTTCGAACAAGATCAGCGCACCTGCTGCAAGGTGTTACTGCAATTTGACTGATGAATTTACCAGGGCAGAGGGAGGCAGGAAGCGCCCTCTTCAACCATGAAGCTTCGCAATTAAGCCAGGCTGCACCCCGTCACTGTACGTGAACGCCGCTGGTGGTCATTTGAACGCGCAACAAGGCGCGAGCTGTGAGGTTTGGCAGGCCAAATAAGCAGCATGCAATACACGCGCGCGTTCGAATGGCCCCAGCCCTCCGGGTCGCGCCCCAAAGACCCGTACTCTGTGTTGTCGGGCTTGAACGTAGGCCCACTATGCCCAGCCCCCCCGCCTTGATTACGGGCCTTTGGGTCTGCGACGGCGCCACGGACAATGACGGGACACAGCCTATACCAAGTGGAGTGATTTTATGTTTAAAAACCTGCGTTGGACCATAGTGTTCCTGCTGTTTATGGTCTACATGATCAACTACCTCGACCGCGTTGCGCTGTCGATTACCGTGCCGATGATCGAGAAGGATCTGATGTTGAATGCCGAACAGTTCGGCATCATCTTCGGCAGCTTCTTCTTCGGTTACGCCATTTTCAACTTTGTCGGCGGGCTGGCGGTAGACAAGTTCGGCCCGACGCTGGTGCTCGGTGTCGCCGTTGGCCTGTGGTCGATTTTCTGCGGCATGACGGCATTAGCCACCGGTTTCTATTCCATGCTGATCCTGCGCGTGCTGTTCGGCATGGCGGAAGGGCCAATCTGCGCCTCGGCCAATAAGATGATCAACGGCTGGTTCCCGAAGAAACAGGCCGCAACCGCCATGGGGCTGCTCAGCGCCGGTTCACCTTTGGGTGGTGCCGTCGCCGGGCCAATCGTCGGCTATCTGGCACTGGCGTTCGGCTGGCGACCGGCGTTTATGATTATCTGCTCGATCGGTATCGTCTGGATGCTGGTGTGGTTCTTCGTGGTGGCGGATAATCCGGCGAAAAGCAAACGCGTCAGCGATGAGGAACTTGCGCTGGTCAACCGGATGAAACAGGAAACCCACAGCGCGGAAGAAGAGCTGAGCAACGCGGCACACGGGCTGGGTTACTACCTGAAACAGCCGATCATCCTGGTCACTGCGTTCGCTTTCTTCTGCTACAACTACATCCTGTTCTTCTTCCTGAGCTGGTTCCCTTCCTATCTGGTTCAGGCGCATAACCTGAACATCAAGGAAATGAGCCTCACCACCATGATCCCGTGGATTGTCGGCTTTGTTGGGCTGGCGCTCGGCGGCTATATCTCCGACAAGATTTTCAATATCACCGGCAAGCTATTGCTGTCGCGCAAGATCGTGCTGGTCACCAGCCTGCTGGCGGCGGCCATCTGCGTGGCCCTGGCGGGTACCGTCAGCAGCGTAGTACCGGCGGTGGTGCTGATGTCGGTGTCGATCTTCTTCCTGTACATCACCGGCGCCATTTACTGGGCGATTATTCAGGACGTGGTGCATAAGTCCCGGGTCGGCGGTGCCAGCGGCTTTATCCATTTGGTCGGCAGCGTTTCCGGCATCATTGGCCCTATCGTGACCGGCTACATTGTGCAAAACACCGGTAAGTTCGACAGCGCCTTTATGTTGGCAGGCGGCGTGGCTGCGCTGGGTGCAGTGCTGGTGCTGTTGGTGATCAAGGCACCGCGCAACACCGTACAGCCGCAAATCTCGAAATCTTAATGCTTCAGGGACGGCCAAGGTCGCCCCGCTTTCCCCTTCTTCAGGAACGACAACATGACGCTTTCCAGCACCGCCGCGCTACCGGCGGCAATTGCAGCACCAGGCTACGATCGCCAACGGCTAAAACCCCGAATCGTACACCTCGGTTTTGGCGCATTTTTCCGGGCTCATCAGGCGATTTACGCCGAGCGTCTGGCAAAGGATCACGCCAGCGATTGGGGCTACGGCGTGATCAGCATGCACAACGGCCAGCAAAAAATCGCCGATATACAACGTCAGGACCTGTTATATACGGTGGCCGAAATGGACGACAGCGCCTGGCGAGGTCAGGTTGTCGGCATTATCAGGCAAGCGCTGCATCTGCAGGTCGACGGGCTGGAAGCCGTACTTGAAGCCATGGCGCAGCCGGAGGTCGCTATCGTTTCACTGACCATCAGCGAGAAAGGCTACTGTTATCATCCCGCCAGTGGCCAGTTGCTGGCTGAACATCCGGACATTCAGCATGATATCGCCCACCCGCAGCGGCCAAAGTCCGCCCCCGGTTTGCTGCTGGCGGCGCTACGGCTACGTCGTCAGCGTGGGCTGCCGGCATTCGCCGTGATGTCCTGCGACAACATGCCGGCCAATGGCCAGGTGACCCGCAACCTGCTCTGCCAACTGGCGCAGCGACAGGATGCGGAACTGGCGGCGTGGGTTCAACAACATGTCGCCTTTCCCTCCACCATGGTCGACCGCATTGTTCCGGCGATGACGACGGAAACGCTGCGGCAGATTGAAGGTTTACTGGGTGGTATCGTCGATCCGGTCGCTGTCGCCTGCGAGCCCTTCAGCCAATGGGTAATAGAAGATAACTTCCCACAGGGGCGTCCGGCGTGGGAAAAGATCGGCGTCGAACTGGTCCACGACGTGCTGCCTTACGAAGAAATGAAGCTGCGGATGCTCAACGGCAGCCATTCTTTTCTGGCTTATCTGGGCTATTTGGCCGGCTATGCGCATATCAGCGACTGCATGCAGGATGCGCATTTTGTGCGTGCGGCGCGCCATCTGATGCTGGCGGAACAGGCGCCGACGCTGCAAGTCAGCGGTGTGGATCTGACGCAGTACGCCGAATCGCTGCTGGCTCGCTATCGCAATGGTGCGCTGAAGCACCGCACCGGACAAATCGCCATGGACGGCACGCAAAAACTGCCACAGCGTTTGCTGGACGCCATCCGCTGGCACCTGGTACAGGGCAGCGATTTTAGCTGCCTGGCTTTAGGGGTTGCCGCCTGGATGCGATACGTCGGCGGCCAGGACGAACAGGGTCAGGTTATCGAAATCAACGATCCCCTGCGTGAACGTCTTGCCGAACGGGTCGGCAACAGCCGCGAAGGCGCCGAACGGGTATTGGCGCTGCTGCAGCTTGAAACGGTGTTTGGGCGCGATCTGCCGGACAGCTTACGGTTCGTCAAGGCGGTGACCGATGCCTACCTTACGCTGCTGGCGCAGGGGGCTCGAGCCACCGTTGCCGCGCTGCCCGTCATCGAAAACACATCGGAAGCACGATGATGGATGTCACTGTGCCGAAGCCCCTGGCCAGCGAATGACATCATTGAGTTATCATATTAAGTGGGTGGATTAATCCGCCCGCCATCAAAGAATAATCTGCTAGTATGGTGGCACCCGAATCTCAGCCAGATTACCGATCTTCACCATGTCTGAAACCTACAGCCTTACCAACAACCTCCCGGTCAATCAGCAAATCTATCGGTTCCTGCGTAAGGATATCGTCGATTGCACTATTCCCCCCGGCACCTTGTTGTCTGAAAAAGAGATCTCCACCCGCTTTTGCGTTTCACGTCAGCCGGTGCGCGAGGCCTTTATCAAGCTGGCGGAAGCGGGACTGGTGCAGATCCTGCCGCAGCGCGGTACTTTCGTGATGAAGATTTCCGCCAAGCGGGTAGCCGACGGGCGCTTTATTCGTCAGGCAGTGGAATGCGCGATTGTTCGTCGTGTCGCAGAACGGATCACGGCGGAGCAGCTGATGACGCTGGAGCATAATTTGCATCGCCAGACGTTGGCGGCGCAAAATCGGCAAACCCGTGAGTTTTTGGCTCTAGACGACGAGTTCCACCAGTTGCTAACCCAGTTTGCCGACTGCCCGCTGGCTTGGGAAACCATCGAAACCATCAAGGCCACCATGGATCGGGTGCGCTTTCTCAGCCTGAGCGAGGTTTCGCCGCCGGAAAGCCTGATCCAACAGCATTACCGCATTTTTGAAGCGCTGAAAGCACAGGATGCCGACGCCGCCGAGCGCGCCATTCATGAACACCTGCAAGAGATGATTTACTCCATTACCCCTATCTCTATGCAAAATACCGAGTGGTTTGAAGTCGAATAATCAGCCACAAATCTTCCGTGGGGCGATCGTCCCCACGTATTTGGCCACGCAAATGGCAATTCCTCTCAATCGCATCTATTGTTTCTCCTTGCCATCAGGATTTCATTACTATCGTTCTATCAGCTTCAATCACCGCTTTTTGCTACGCCGGTGGTCAGATACCTTAGGTTGCCGGTGTATGAAGAAGCTAAATCGGGAGTTAATCATGACTGATATTGCACAGTTGTTAGGAAAGGAAGCGGAAGACCTGTTGCAACACCGCTGTACTACCATCCCTGCTGAAAATCTCTACCTGCCGGGCGCCGACTTTGTTGACCGGATAATGATCGATAACAACCGCCCCAACACCGTGTTGCGTTCAATGCAAAGCCTGCTTAACCATGGCCGCCTGGCCGGCACCGGCTACCTGTCTATTCTGCCGGTCGATCAGGGCATTGAGCATTCTGCCGGCGCCTCTTTCGCCGCTAACCCGCTGTATTTTGATCCGAAAAATATCGTCGAACTGGCCATTGAGGCCGGTTGTAACTGCGTCGCCTCCACTTATGGCGTGCTGGCGTCAGTCTCGCGCCGCTACGCGCACAAAATTCCGTTCCTGGTCAAACTAAACCATAACGAAACCCTGAGCTACCCGACCCAATACGACCAGACGCTGTACGCCAGCGTTGAGCAAGCGTTCAACATGGGCGCGGTTGCGGTCGGCGCCACTATTTACTTTGGTTCCGAGCAGTCACGCCGCCAGATTGAAGAAATTTCCAGCGCCTTCGAGCGCGCGCACGAGCTGGGTATGGTCACCGTGCTGTGGGCCTATCTGCGCAACCCGGCGTTCAACAAAGATGGCGTGGACTATCATTCCAGTGCCGATCTCACCGGCCAGGCCAACCACATTGCCGCCACCATCGGCGCCGATATCGTTAAGCAAAAAATGGCGGAAAACAACGGCGGCTACCGCGCGGTGAAATTCGGTTATACCGATGACCGCGTTTACAGCAAGCTGACTACCGACCACCCGATCGATTTGGTGCGTTACCAACTGGCCAACTGCTATATGGGCCGCGCCGGGTTGATTAACTCCGGCGGTGCCGCTGGTGAGAATGACCTGCAGGAGTCGGTTCGCACCGCGGTCATCAACAAACGCGCGGGCGGCATGGGCCTGATTCTGGGGCGCAAGGCGTTCAAGAAATCGATGAAAGAAGGCGTGGCGTTGATCAATGCCGTTCAGGACACCTACCTGGACAAGAAAGTCACCATCGCCTGATCCCAAGCCACACCCAGTTCGTTTCTCCAGCCCGGTTCGCCGGGCTTTTTTGTCGCGTTTTTCTGCCGATCCCCGCTCCCCTTTTCTGTTCCCCCCGCCGCTTAATGTTATTTTTCTTTCATTATTAACTTTCACAATAAAATATTTATCTTTCGAATTGTGATCTATTTAAAACAAATGAATCCATAAAGTGATTAGTGTAAGGCCCATGGCGACAGAGCCGCCGTTCGCTCCAGGCCATACCTTCCATCACAGGAGAATAATAATGATTGAGCTAATCACCCACGGAGCCGAATGGTTTATCGGCCTGTTTCAGAAAGGCGGTGAAGTGTTTGTCGGCATGGTGACGGGCATTTTACCTTTGTTAATCAGCCTGTTGGTCATTATGAACGCGCTGATCAAATTTGTAGGCCAGGAACGTATCGAACGCTTGGCGCAGCGCTGTGCGGGAAACCCGGTTTCTCGTTACCTGCTGCTGCCGCTGATCGGCACCTTTGTTTTTTGCAACCCGATGACCCTCAGCCTAGGGCGCTTTATGCCCGAGAAATATAAACCCAGCTACTACGCGGCAGCGTCCTACAGTTGCCACTCGATGAACGGTCTGTTCCCACATATCAACCCTGGCGAACTCTTCGTTTATCTCGGCATTGCCAGCGGGTTGACCACCCTCGGCCTGCCACTGGGGCCGCTGGCGGTGAGCTATTTTCTGGTCGGGCTGTTCACCAACTTTTTCCGCGGCTGGATCACCGATCTCACCACCAGCCTGTTCGAACGCAAGATGGGGATCTGCCTGGATCGCCAGGTGCAACTTTAATTCGTGGAGTGCAGCATGAGTGCTTATATCCGTATTGAGAAAGGCGCCAGCGGCTGGGGTGGCCCATTAACGTTGCCGATCGAACCTGGCAAAAAAGTGGTGTACATCACTGCCGGTACCCGCCCATCGATCGTCGACCGGATTAGCGAACTGACCGGCTGGCCTGCCGTCGATGGCTTTAAAGAAGGCGAACCGCCAGCAGACGAAATTGGCGTCATGGTGATCGACTGCGGCGGTACCCTGCGTTGCGGCCTGTACCCGAAGCGCCGTATTCCGACGGTCAACATTCACGCTACCGGCCAATCCGGCCCGTTGGCGAAGTTTATCCTCGAGGATATTTACGTCTCCGGCGTGCGTGATAGCAACATAAGCCGGGTGGAAGCGGCTACCGATCAGATCCCGACAGCCACGTCACAACCCAAGGGACGGGATTACGACACCAGCAAAAAAATCACCGAGCAGAGCGACGGCCTGTTGGCCAAAGTAGGTATGGGCATGGGATCGGTGGTGGCGGTGTTTTTCCAGGCCGGGCGCGACACCATCGACACGGTGCTGAAGACCATACTGCCGTTTATGGCGTTCGTCTCGGCGCTGATCGGCATCATCATGGCTTCCGGCCTGGGGGATTTTATCGCCCATGGCCTGACGCCATTGGCCAACAGCCCGATTGGGTTGGTGACGCTGGCGCTGATCTGCTCCTTCCCACTGCTGTCGCCGTTCCTCGGCCCTGGCGCGGTGATCGCTCAGGTGATCGGCGTGCTGGTCGGGGTGCAGATAGGCCTCGGCCATATTCCGCCGCAGCTGGCGCTGCCCGCGCTGTTCGCGATTAACGCGCAGGCCGCCTGTGACTTTATTCCCGTCGGCCTGTCGCTGGCGGAGGCCAAGCAGGACACGGTTAGGGTCGGCGTTCCTTCGGTATTGGTCGGACGTTTCCTGACCGGCGCACCGACGGTGCTGATCGCCTGGGCCGCATCCGCCTTCATCTACCAATAACTTCGTTTGCCAGGGAGCCGTTATGAATACCATTTTCCAGACCATCATCACCCAGATTGGCGACTGCGCCCGCGAGGCGCTGCAAGATGACATGTTGATCACCTTCCGTGAAGGCGCACCGGCAGACATCGAAGAATTCTGTTTCATCCACCAGCACGGCAACACTTCCGGTGAATTGCAGGCCGGGGGGTGGATGGAGCTGGCAGAGCAACGTTATCCAATCACCGCCGTCGGTGACGTCGCCACTCAAAACCTGCGTGAATTGGGTCACCTCACCGTACGTTTCGACGGAGAGCCGCAGGCCGAATTCCCCGGTTCGATCCACGTATCCGGCACCACGCCGGCGGATATCCCGCTGGGCAGCACGCTGAAATTTATCGCATAAGGAGTAAACCATGTCTGAAGTAGCTGTAGTGATTGGCGGTGGCCAAACGTTGGGTGCATTTCTGTGCCAGGGTCTGGCGCAGGCGGGCTATCGCGTGGCGGTCGCCGATTTAAACGCGGATAACGCCCGGCAGGTAGCACAACAGATTAACGACCAATACGGCGCGGGCAGCGCGCGTGGTTTCCAGGCCGACGCCACCGACGAACAAAGCGTGATTGCGCTGGCGGCAGCGGTTGACGATGAATTCGGCCCGGCCAACCTGCTGGTGTACAGCGCCGGTATCGCCAAGGCGGCACCGATCACCGATTTCCCGCTGGGGGATTTCGACCGCTCGCTGCAGGTCAATCTGGTGGGCTATTTTCTCTGTGCCCGCGAGTTTTCTCGCCTGATGATCCGCGACGGCATTGCCGGACGTATCATTCAGATCAACTCTAAATCCGGCAAGGTCGGCAGCAAGCACAACTCGGGCTACAGCGCCGCCAAGTTCGGCGGCGTGGGGCTGACACAGTCGTTGGCGCTCGATCTGGCGGAATACGGCATTACAGTGCATTCCTTGATGCTGGGCAACCTGTTGAAGTCGCCGATGTTCCAGTCGCTGCTGCCGCAGTACGCACAAAAACTGGGGATCGCGCCGGATCAGGTTGAAAAGTATTACACCGACAAGGTACCGCTGAAACGCGGATGTGACTATCAGGACGTGCTCAATACCCTGCTGTTTTACGCCAGCGATAAGGCTTCTTACTGCACCGGCCAGTCGATCAACATTACCGGCGGTCAGGTGATGTTCTGATCTTGTCAACGCTCCCTCTCCTTCTGGAGAGGGAAAACAAACAGGAGGCTATATGACTCAGGCATTGATCACCTTCGCAGTTCTGGCCTGGCTACTGCAAATCGCCCTCGGCTGGTGGCAGATCCAACGTTTCAACCGTGCCTTCGACGGCCTGTGCCGACTGGGTGCCGTCGGTGTCGGGCGTTCCGGCGGGCGCTTTCAACCCCGGGTGGTGCTGGCGCTGGCCTTTGATTCCGAGCGGCGGGTTTGCGGCAGCATGTTAATGCGCGGCCTGACCATTTTTGCCCAACCGAAACCTATCGCCCGGCTGCACGGCCTGCATCAGCGCGATCTTCGCCCGGATGTGATCTTCCCCGAGGATCCCGCATGCCAGACTGCACTATCGTTAGCGATTGCCCCTAAATCATGATATTTTCACATTAAAAGACATTACCTTTCATATTGAATTGTTAGCCGAAGGGAAATGCGCAACTCTTGTGAACAGGACGGGCTATGAAACCAAAGCAGCGGCAGGCCGCTATCCTTGAATATCTGCAGCGGCATGGCAAAACGGCAGTGGATGCCCTGGCAGCGCACTTTGCCACCACCGGCACCACCATCCGCAAGGATCTCACCCTGCTGGAAGAGGAAGGTGAAGTGATCCGCACTTATGGCGGCGTGGTGCTCAGCCGCGACGATGGCGATCAGCCTATCGATCGCAAAACCCATATCAATACCGAAAAGAAACGCCAGATCGCCTATGCCGCCATTGGGCTTATCAACGACGGCGACTCGCTGATATTCGACGCCGGCAGCACCGTGCTGCAAATGGTGCCGCATCTGGCGCAGTTCAATAACATCACGGTCATGACCAATAGCCTGCACATCGTCAATGCGCTGGTGGAGCTGGATAACGACCAAACCATCCTGATGCCCGGCGGCACCTATCGCAAAAAGTCGGCGTCCTTTCACGGCAGCCTTGCGGAATCGGCTTTCCAGCAGTTCAGCTTCGACAAACTGTTTATCGGGGCGGACGGCGTGGACCTTAATGCCGGTGTCACCACCTTTAACGAAGTGCACAACGTCAGCAAGGCGATGTGCGAAGCCGCCAGCCGCATTATCCTGCTGGTGGACTCGTCAAAGTTCGGCCGCAAAAGCCCGAACGTGGTCTGCGACCTGAGCGCCGTGGATACCCTGATCACCGATAAAAACATCAATCCGGATTACCTCGCCGCATTGCAGGCGAAAGGGATCAATATCATTCTGGTAGGAGATTTTGATGAGTAACGCCGCTGCCCTGCTGGCCTTTGCCCGCGAAACGCTGGAAATTGAGCTGACTGAAGCACAACGCCTGCTGGCGCGACTGGACGATAATTTCGTCTGCGCCTGCGAACTGCTGCTGAACTGCCGGGGTAAGGCGGTGATTTCCGGCATCGGCAAATCCGGCCACATCGGTAAAAAAATTGCCGCCTCGCTGGCCAGTACCGGCACTCCGTCGTTCTTCGTGCACCCGGCAGAAGCACTGCATGGCGATCTCGGCATGATTGGCGCCGACGACGTGGTGGTGTTTATCTCTTATTCCGGCCGCGCCAAAGAGCTGGATTTAATCCTGCCGTTGCTGGCGGAAAATAACATCCCGGTGATTGCCATCACCGGCGGCAAAGAGTCACCTCTGGCGTTGGCTGCGGCCTGCATGCTGGACATCAGCGTCGAACGCGAGGCTTGCCCGATGGGTTTGGCGCCGACCTCCAGCGCGGTCAATACGCTGATGATGGGCGACGCATTGGCAATGGCTTTAATGCGCCAGCGCGGTTTCAACGCCGAAGACTTTGCCCGTTCACATCCGGGCGGCAGCCTGGGTGCGCGTTTGCTCAACCGGGTACATCACCTGATGCGCACCGGCGATCGTCTGCCGAAAGTCAGTGAAAGCGCCAACGTGATGGAAGCCATGCTCGAACTGAGCCGCACCGGGCTGGGGTTAGTCGCGGTGTGCGACGCACAGCAGAAAGTGGTGGGGGTATTTACCGATGGCGACCTGCGCCGCTGGCTGGTAAAAGGCAATAGCCTGCAGGATGCGTTGAGCCCGGCCATTACCCGCCCTGGCTATCGCTTGCCGGAGCAGTGGCGCGCAGGGGAAGCCCTGGAAGCTTTGCATGAACAGCATATCAGTGCCGCACCGGTGGTCAATCTGGACGGCGTGCTGGTCGGCGCGATCAATCTGCACGATTTGCATCAGGCCGGGATCGGCTAATTAAACTGAAGAAACCCGCAGCAATGCGGGTTTCTCCTTGCCTATTCATCTCGGGTATCAATTCGGTACAGCCTCGACGATCGACAAATAACAACCGGTATCGATAATCCGGTTCAGCTTCAGGTCGGCGCTGGCCAACAGCGCCTTCAGTTCTTCTTCGGTGCGCACCTGCCCACCGTCAAAACTGCCCATCAGAACCAAATCAAGCTCCCGGCAGCTGTCCCAGGCGGTGTTATTCGGCACTATTACAGGTTCAATAAGCAATAGCTTCGATTGCGGGTGCATCGCATTACGACAGGTGCGTAATATGCGACTGGCCGGCTCATCGGCCCAGTCCATGACGATAAATTTCAACAGATAAAAGTCTGCCGTCGGACAAGCTTCAAAGAAACTGCCCGCGCAGGTTTCCCAACGCGAATCATCACCCAACTCACCAAGGCGGTTTCTTGGCAATACCTGCGGTTGGTCAAAAAGAATGCCTTTAACCGTCGGATTGGCGCGTAATACGCTCAGCAACAATCCGCCAAATCCCCCGGCGATATCTACCACCGTAGAATGCTCGGGGAATTTATAACTACGCATCAAAATTTTATTTTCCAACGCCGACATCGATGCCATGCCGATATGAAAATCATTTTCCGCGTCAGGAATATCCTCTTGCGACCAATAATCATAGAATGGCATGCCGAATATTTGTTTAAATACCGGTTCGCCGCGTAACGTTGCCGCCAATTTTCCCAACGGACGCCACATTGTTTCATCCGTCAGCATCATTACACCGCCGCGCAGTGAATCCGGCAAGTCTGAACGTAAATATTGCGCTACCGGGTTAAGCGAGAAACGTCCGTCTTCGGACGCGGAAAAAATATTGCGCGATGCCAGAATACTCAAGACCCGATGCAGCATTCTGCTATTTACTTCCAGCTTCCTTGCCAGCTCCTGGGCCGTTTTGGGGCCGTCGATCAGATGATCGGCCACGCACAGCTCAGCCGCAGCCCGCAAGGCGGCCTGCACGGTGAATCCCATCGTTTCATCCAACAAATACAAAGAGGCTTTTTCATCTTCAGAAAGAGTGACGTGATTAGTTGCCATGATCATAATGCTCCGTTTGGATATTTAACCCCAGACACCATTGCAAAATTAACAATGATTATTTATTTCAGGTGAAATAAATTCGCCAAACAAGATCATAGACACTAAATAAAATAAAACCATAAATCCAACAAGGTTATCAGGCAAAAATAACCATAAATCATGCAACCAATTAAATGACAAAGGAATATATATAACAGGAAAAACAAAATGATAAAGCATAGATACAATTAGATAATTAATTCATGATGAAGCAATACATTCCTCACTAGGATTTATTTTATATAAATTTCATTTCAATAATAGACACATACCTTAAAAATTCGGCTGAAGGCATCTGCATTCAGCCGAAAACTGATTATTTCCAGTCGGGATTATTCTCAAACTGTTGTTTCAGCAACGCCTTCATATCGTCGTTCGGTTTACCCAGCCATTGGTATTTGGCGTATTTCTTCGGATGGTCAACCGCTTCCGGCTTATCCGCCACCTCAACGCGCACGGCCCAGGCCTGTGATTTGTCTTCCTTAAACGCCACTATCATAAAGTTGTTGGCGCAGTCATGCGGCTTGCACAGATTGCCCACCAGATAGTTCTGCCCTTTCCAGCTCAGGCTCTGCGCCGGCGTGGAGGTTCCCATCCCCTTGCGCGCCCAACCCGGCAAGCGAGCCTGCCCTTTGACCATATTTTGCCAACTGGTCTGGTAACCCGGCTGTTGGATCACGTCCGAGGTGGTGACGATCTGCTGAGCGAAACCACCCACGCTGAAGCTGAGTAACGCGCCGAAGATGGCGCCGCGAAGTGCGTTTTGTCCTGTCATGGCCTTCTCCCTAGAATAATTCGGTTGCACCCGGCCCAAGCCGGGTCTGGATCTAGTCAGACCACAAGGGTAGCAAAAAGTTGGCTTACCACCAGGCATGAAAATGATGTACCGGCCCAATACCGTGCCCCACTTCCAGGGTATCCGCCTGCAGCAAGGCCTGTTGCAAATAGTCCTTGGCGGCAGCGACCGTTCCGGCCCAGTCGTCGTGACGCGGTCGCAGCGCCGCCAGGGCGGCAGACAGCGTACAGCCGGTGCCGTGAGTATGTCGGGTCGCCACGCGCGGCGCGGTAAACCGCAGCTCCTGCTCGGCCGTAAACAGCCAATCCGGACTTTCGCTTTCGCTAAGGTGACCCCCTTTCATCAACACCGCCTGGCACCCCATCGCCAGGAGCGCCCGGCCCTGCTCGCGCATCTGGCGCTCATTTTCCGCCGGGGCGCACGCCAGCAGCGCCGCCGCCTCCGGCAGGTTCGGCGTGATGATCGACACCAGCGGCAACAATTCACGACGGATCGAATCCACCGCCTCCGGCGCCAGCAGCGGATCGCCGCTTTTTGCCAGCATCACGGTATCCAGTACCACAAACGACGGTTGATAATGGCGCAAACGCTCCGCCACCGCCTGCACAATATCGGCGTTGGCCAACATGCCAATCTTGGTGCTGTCGATACGCAGGTCGCTGAAGACGGAATCCAGCTGAGCGGCGACAAAGGCCGGATCTATGTTGTAGACCGACTGCACACCACGGGTGTTTTGCGCCACCAGCGCGGTAATCACCGAGGCACCATAGGCCCCCAACGCAGAAAAAGCTTTTAGATCGGCCTGAATGCCGGCGCCGCCGCTCGGATCGGTCCCGGCAATTGTCAGTGCGTTAATGCGTTTCATTGCAGTTCCTCCGGGCGCAGTTGATACAGTGCGTCGAGGAACGCCGGGGTGAAACTGCCCGGCCCGGCGGCACGGCGCGTGGCCCGTTCACCGCAAAGCGACATCACCCGGCAGGCGGTCGCCACGTTATCGAGCCGATCGCCCGGTAAACTGCAAAATGCCGCCACCACTGCAGAAAGTGCACAACCGGTACCGACCACCCGCGTCATCAGCACATCGCCGCCGGTAACCGCCCAGTCACGCTGGCCATCAGTGATGTAATCAACAACGCCGGTTACTGCCACTACCGCACCGCTGCTGCGCGCCAATTCGCGCGCCGCCGGCAATGCCGCCAGCGAGTCGTCTGCACTGTCTACGCCACGTCCGTTAGCCTGCAGACCGCTCAGCGCCATGATTTCAGAAGCGTTACCGCGGATCGCCGTCGGCTTCTCACCCAACAAGCGATGGGCAAACGCGGTGCGATAGACCAACCCGCCGACCGCTACCGGATCCAGCGTCCAGGGGGTTTGTGCCACGTTGGCAGCTTCCACCGCGGCTAACATGGATTCAGCGCGTGATGCATTGAGGGTACCAACGTTGATCAGCACCGCATCCGCCAGTCGGCTGAACTGCGCCGCTTCGGTCGGTTCCACCACCATCGCCGGCGAAGCGCCGAGCGCCAACAGGACGTTAGCCGTCAGTTCCTGCACCACTTCGTTGGTCAGGCAATGGATCAGGGGCGATTGGCGTTTAAATTGAGTCAAACAGGCCGCGGCGCGGGCGCCGGGGAAAACATCAGGTCGAGCGAGCATATTCCTCCCAACCGGCGTTCAAGAAGGCGGGTACCGGTTGGGGCACCGAGACTTCCCTACGCTGGCATAATCCAGATCAGGTAATACGGGTAAAATCTCAGCCACCGCACATCGCGCAGGGCACCCCGAGTCAAGACGGCCATTATTGGGGTTGCCGCCGGTGAGGTCAATCGCGCTATAGTGGCAAAAAATAAAAAGGAGGCGCCATGCAGATAAGAAAATACCAAGAGGCCGATCGCCCCTTCCTGCGCACCCTGTATCTGGCTTCGCGCAAAGCGGCATTTCCGTGGCGCGATACCGAAGATTACCGGCTGGAGGATTTCGATCGCTCAACGCTGGGCGAAGATATTTGGGTGGCGGAGGATCAGGGGAAGCGGTTGGGATTTGTGTCGATTTATCGCCAGGACAACTTTATTCACAACCTGTATGTCGATCCGCATCTGCCGCCGCTCGGCGTCGGCAGCGCTCTGTTACAAGCGGCGGAACAGACCTTTACCGCCACCGGTTCGCTGAAATGCCTGGTGAAGAATGAGAAGGCGCTGGCGTTCTACCACAAGCACGGTTGGCGAATCATCACTACTGGCAATGACGGCGGGGAAGAATATTACCTGCTGCATTCCCCGGCAAAATAAAATAAGGGCACAGCGCAAACCGTGCCCGTTCATTAAAGCCCCCGGCTTAGGCGACAGAAGCTGCCGGGGTCAGTTTTGCACGTGCGCGGATATTTCTGACCAACAGCCCCGACACTATGATCCCGGCACAGGCAAACATACCCATCAGCCCGAAAACAATCTTGTAACCGGTCAGTCCTGGGAAGGCATCGAGAATATGACCGTACAGGCTAAAACAGAACATCGCCGGGGCATAACCGATAAAGCTGCCCAGTGCCATAGCCGCACCGGTATGTTCTTCGTCAATGCCGGCCTCACCGATGGGGGCAAAGAACACCGCTCTCTGGGTAAAGACCACTGCACCAAATCCCAGCGTACAGACCATGCCCAAGTAAACCGGCATTTGTTCATGCGGTAACAGGATCAATAGCGCCAGCGCAATGGCGCTGATAATAAAGGTATAGAATAAATACTTGCTGGGAGACTTTAATACTTTATCGGCAATGAGACCACCAATCGGTCCACCCACCATTTTTAAGCAGTATTGATTAATGATCCCGTAAGCACCCACCAGTGCAATCGGCAGCGCATAGACATGACTCAGGAAAGGAATAAAGAACGTCAATCCGCAATACACCGCGTAAACACAGAAAACGCTGAAGGCAATCAGCCATACCGTTTTGTTTTTCAATACGCTGCCCATGCCAGGCTTTTTATTGACAGGGGTTTGTTCTTTAGCGGGTAACTTTTCCTCTGGGCTTTCTTTCATCACCAACAGAATAATAATCCCTACGCAAATGGCGATGGCCGAATAAAACAATATGCCGACTTTAAAACCCAGGTAGCCGCTACCAAATGCGGTAAACAGCGCCAGCGCAGAAAAGGCCACCACCGTGTCCACAACCCCGCGCCCGGTTTCAAAAAAGCCGAACAACCGCCCCTGCTGAGTATTATCCCCCAGCATACTCACCGATTTGAGCAGCACCGGCCAATTCAGCATGTCACAGGTCACGCCGAACAGCGCCCAGACAAACAGTATGCCCCAGTACCCCGGCATGCTGGACAGGTAGATGCCAAGCAAGCCAGTAGCAATCAGCGAAAACGACATGGTAAAACGTCGCGGCAGACGATCGGAAAAATAGATTGATAAGAAGAAGCCAATGGTCGTCACAATCGAGTTAACCGACATGGCATTGCCTATTTCGCCGTTACTCAAGTGAAAATACTGTTGCATCGGAACATAAAAAGCATCTTTAAGGGAAGGCAATTTATAGATTGTCCCTCCACATAAAACCAACAAGCTAAATAATGCCCATCTTTTTTTAGTTAACATAGTCCCCTCACAGCCAATAATTAATAAGCGGTGTTGTTTACCCGATAATGAGACGAGCGTTGATCGCTCATCAGCGAGAATATGTGATTTATAGATTTATTTTTATATTATGCCGGATTTAGCAGTTCCTGAGCTTGCTGCGTTAAACTGTCAATGATGGTGCGAACGTAGTGAATTTGATTTAAAGCATCTTGAGTTTCTTTCTTTAATCGCGCTTCCAACCCTTGCTCCGGTAACGCTGTTTCACTCATTTCTCGCCATGGAATGGGAGGATTATTCCCTTCGTCGCTGAAACGAAACGGCGGTGCGTAATAATCCACCTCTTCCTCCAGCCCGTAGGCGGTGACCTGCGGTTGATCTTCACCCAGACAGATCAGCCCCAATAACAGTTCTCGGAATGGCAGATCTCCCTGTCCGGAAATACAGGCACGATGCCCCATCCCCTTGTTCTCTCGCACAATAATTGCGTCCTTGATGTGCACCTGAGTGATTTCCCCACTCATTGCCGCCAGTGCCGGCAGCGGCTCTTCATTGGCGTTAATCATGTTGGCGAAATCAAACAGCAGGGAAAGCTGAGGGAAATCTGCCGCCCGGACCAGGCCGACCAATTCATGGCTCTTGAGATCTTCATGCTGTTCCAGAGTAAAACTCAGGCCGCTGTGTTGATAACGCTGTTTGATGTACTGAATATCCGCACCGATGCGCGCCAACACCTCTTGCAAAGGGCCCTGATAGCGCGGATAAAAACGCACTGAGCTGGCCCCACATTTCAGCGCGATATTCACCGCCTGATCGATAGTTTGCGAGTCGGAGGCGCTGGTTTCGATATGAATATCCAATCCATAGCGCCGAGCCTGTTCGCCAAACCGGCGCAGCCGGGCATCATCAGCATGGCAAAGCGCCTGACTTTCCCCATCCAGCACATGCACCTTCACCCCTCGCAACCGCTGCTGATGGGCGATGCTCAACAAATCCTCTGGCAGGATCTTCTCCATACGCATATTGAGATGAAAGGCGTAAGCATGCAGGTAAAGGGGCAAGTTATGCGCCCGTAGAAGGACTTTCTCCGCCGTTAAGCGATCCATGATATTCACCTATAAGTTAATAAAGAAATCTACCGACTCGAAGCGCCAGTGCTCGATATCCACCTGCACGATACGGCGTTCGGCATCGGCACGATGCTTTTCGACCAAAATCGCAGGCGTGCTGGCGTTTCCGCCCATCACCTTGCAGGCCTCTCCGGATAACCGAGTGGGTTTAAAGGCCAGATGACGGGTTCGCGTGGAAGTGCCATAAGCCTGTTCCCAGACCTCGGCAAACGAGTTCTCACCCAGGCGTTCGATAAAACCGGGTGCCACGCGCGGGCTGATAAAGGTTTCGTGATAAAACACGATGTGATGATCCAGCGCTCCCCAACCAGAAATCTTGTAGATCTCGCTCGCCGCGTCGACCTGCAATAACTCTTTGATAAACCCCGGAGCTGCCAATACGCACTCTTTGGTCATATAGTCCCAGGAGGGACAACGGCCCTGCTCGATAGCCGCCTGTTTGAAACTGGTGGAGGAATTGGGGTTGTAGTTAAAACGCGGCAGTGCCGCAAACCAACCCCGTCGATCCTTGCGGAAGATCCTCGATTCGCTTTCCAGGAACAACAGCGCCTGACGTAACGTCATGCGTTTGATGTTCAGCAATTCTCCCAGTTCTCGCTCCGAAGGAAGCTTGTCACCGGGAGCGATTGCCCCCTGGCTCAGCCAGTCATTCAACCTGGCCTTTGCCAATTCAACGGTTGAGCTGTTTTCCATATCCATACCTAATTGGTTTAAACCAGATTGCACAACAGTATCGCGGTGAATTATGACAAACAATGGGGGTATTGGATTTTATGTGTGACTTCGGTCCCAGAACAGAAGGGATCTTGGCAACCTTGGGCAAGATCCCCCCTCCGGTCCTCTCTTACTGCGGATTAAACAAGGGGCCAGGCAGAATCAAGAACGCCGTCATTTTCCCAATGTCATCGGCATCGCACGCAGCGTCAGGCCCCAGAACACCAGGGCAATAAAGCTGACGCCCGCCCCCAGCCAGCACACCCCCTGCCAACCTGCCAGGGCGAATACGTGAGTGCTGGCAAAAGCGCCGAGCCCACTGCCAATGGCATAGAACAGCATGTAGACGCCCACTAACCGGCTATGCGCCTGCGGATGTGCGCTGAAAATCAGGCTCTGATTCAACACATGAATGGCTTGGCCTGCCAAATCGAGCAATACAATGCCGATAATCAACCACCCCAGGCCATAACCCAGCATGCCGAGCGGCAGCCAGGCCAGCACCAACAGCAGCAGACAGATGCCGCTCGCTACCTGCGCCAAGCCGCGGTCCGCCAGGTGCCCTGCTCTTACCGCCGCCAGCGCCCCCACTGCGCCCACCAGGCCAAAGGCACCAATCACCGAATGCGAAAAGTTGAACGGTGCCTGACTCAGCGGCAGCACCAATGCACTCCAGAAGATGCTGAATGCCGCAAACATCAACAGCGCCAGCATGCCGCGAATTTGCAACGTGCGATCGCGCAGCAACAGCGTCAGCATCGAACGCAGCAAGGCGGTGTAGCTAAGCGTTGAAGGCGGCGTGCTCGGTGCAGGCAGCAAACGTGCCAGAATCGGCAGCAAGACCAGCGTCACTCCGGCGGAAAAAAAATACACCGTGCGCCAACCTCCTGCGTCTGCCAACGCGCCGGACAGGGTTCTCGCCAATAGCAGACCCAGCACCACGCCACCCTGCGCCGCCCCCACGACCCGCCCACGCTCATGAGGTGCCGCCAGCGTGGCGGCAAAAGCGATGAGTCCTTGCGTCATGGCGGTGCCCAATAATCCCACCAGCAACATGCCGATCAGCATAAGCAGGCTGCTGTTTGCCCAACCGACCATGCACAATGCGGCAATCAACAAAAGTTGCTGTACCGCTAACAGCCGATGGCGATTAATGCGATCCCCCAGCGGTACTACCAATAACAGCGCCAACGCGCAACCAAGCTGGGTGGCGGTGATCACCATACCCACCGACGCCACGCTGATAGCAAATTCCTGGGCTATGGCATCCAACAACGGCTGGGCGTAATAGACATTAGCCACGCTAAAAGCGCTGGCGCCGGCCAGCAACAACACCAGCGAAGCCGGCAGCCGACTCAGTCCCCCCGCCTGAGATACGCAGATCGGATCCAGCGTTTTGTCACTCATCGTTTTCTCCAAAGTGGTTTCATTATTAAACCCAATGGACATTACGCGCAGAGGTTTTATAATGCAACCAGATAGTGTGACAGGAGGGATAACGTGAAACGTAAAAGCCTGGAAGATGCGCCGTGCCCGGTGGCACGCACTTTGGATGTGATTGGCGACTGGTGGTCACTGTTGATTGTGCGCGACGCGTTCGACGGCGTGCGCCGCTTCAGTGAATTCCAAAAGGGGCTGGGGATGGCGAAAAATATCCTTTCCACCCGTCTGCGCACTCTGATGGCACAGGGTATTCTGGAGATCGCACCGGCATCAGACGGCAGCGCCTATCAGGAGTATATTCTCACCGACAAGGGCCGAGCCCTGTTCCCGGTGATCGTCGGCTTGCGCCAATGGGGGGAAGATCATCTGTTTGCCGAGCAAGAGGCACATTCAACCTTAGTCGAAAGCGACAGCGGCCAACCGATCCCACGCATGACGCCGACCGGCAGCGTCGGGCAAACGCTCACACCGCTGAATACCCGGGTGGTAAAGGTGGGTGAAGAGTAAAATCACATTAGTTGAACCTTAGAGCCGCTGAGACAGATGTTTGGCTGGAACGCGGCTTTGGAGCAAAACTGCAAGAATGGTAATTTCGCTGTTTGCTGTAGCGTAATAAATCATATGGCTGACGTAGGGAAAGCTGTAAACACCGGTCCCTAGATCCTCGACTCGATGCTGCCCAATGCCTGGTATTTCCGTCAGGTTGGTTAATCCTTGGCGCAGTCTTACAAGGTAATCTCTGGGTTGCTGCATGCCCCAGTTGCTCAATGTGTAGTCGCGAATCTCCCGGATATCGCTTTGCGCCTCACCGGTCAGTCGGTAACTGGCCATTTATCCTTTATCCTGCTCCAGCAGTTCAGAGAAAAACGTCTCGCCATCAACGGTATTGCCGATAGCCATATCATGCTGGGAACGCTGAATCTTCATTTGTAACAGTTGGAGTTTCATCGCTTCAATTTGCTCGTAATCTTCGGCAGTCACCGCAACGGGCTTGCCATTACGGGTGATTTGCACCGGTTCACGCTGAGCCTTAAGCAGCAAATCGCCAAACTGGGTTTTGGCTTCATTGGCTGTCAGAATATGCATTTTCATTACCTTTCGACTGAATCGTTCGATTCGCTCATTCGATTTCTTGAGCAAAAATTATTCACACGATTTTATTGGGGGCGATCTTTCGGTTTACGCATTACCCCATATGCCCCTTCGCAAGGCCTCAAGGGTTACTGTATAGTCCGCGTTTTACGGGGAAATCATGCTGACTCAATCATCCATTCGCCTTAATAAATACATTAGCGACAGCGGCATCTGTTCACGCCGCAGTGCCGATCGTCATATCAAACAGGGCAACGTTTTCATCAACGGCAACGTAGCCGCCGTGGCCGCTCAGGTATTTGTCGGGGACGTGGTGCTAGTTAACGGCCAGCGGATTGAGCCACGTAATGCGGAAGATTTGGTGCTTATCGCGCTGAACAAGCCGGTCGGCATCATCACCAGCATGGGAAAGCACGTGCAAAATAACATCGGTGATTTCGTCAATCACAGCAAACGCACCTTTCCTATAGGCCGTCTGGACAAAGATTCCCAGGGGCTAATTCTCCTGACCAATCACGGCGAACTGGTCAATAAGATCCTTCGTGCCGGCAATAACCACGAAAAAGAGTATCTGGTTACCGTCGATAAGCCGCTGACCGACGCGTTTATTCAGGGGATGAGCGCCGGTGTCCCCATCCTGGATACGGTGACGAAAAAGTGCCGGGTGGAGAAAATCGCGCCGCAGATGTTTCGCATCACGCTGGTTCAGGGCCTTAACCGCCAAATCCGCCGTATGAGCAAATACTTTGGTTATCACGTCACCAAACTTGAGCGTGTGCGCATTATGAACGTCGATCTGACAGGATTGCCGCTGGGCGAATGGCGAGATTTGACCGGTGACGAAAAGAACGTGCTGTTTAAGCTGATTGAGCACTCATCTTGCGAGGATGTTCGCCTGCCCGTTTCGCTAGCGCCTGATGTCAGCGAAAATCTCGACACGGAGTGAAGGTTTTCTGGAGCAGAGATATCGCCAGGCAACCAGGTAAAACTGCAAGTTGCCCAACGACATCTCAAGACCAAAGGCCCTTTTCCTCAGTGAATCAGAACGACCATCTGATATTGGCATTGACCGAATTGACCTGGGTATCAGAACCGTACTGCCCCTGATAACCGAGAGCCAACGTAGTGGAACGCGACAGCTTCACGCTCACCCCCACATCCGCCACCAGCAGATTGTCATCTACCGCCTGTCCCTGCGTGATAAATGCGTCGCTGCCGGCAAATGCCATGCGCGATGACGTATTTTTATCGCCGTAAGCGTGCTGCCAGCCTAATGAACCGTAAAGGCTGACGTTTTTCGGCAGTTCGGTAGATCCCCTCACGCCCAGCGTTGAATAGAACGTATTCATCGTTTCATTACGGACGCTCAGCGCCGCTGCCCCGCCTTTCTCCTGGAAGTTATCGGTATGCAAACGGATATAACTCAGGTTAACGAATGGCTCGATATTCGCATCCAACTGACCAAAACGGTAACCCGCTTCGGTGAACGCCAGCAGCGAGTCTGCGTCATAGTCCGCCTTGAGCCGATCCGAGTAATTGCCGAAATTAACGTTGCGCTCATTTTCGAGTCGGTGCCAGGTATAGCCCAGCGCACCGCGCAGGGAGAAGGCATCCTGCTGCCCTGCAGCGTACAGACCCAGGTGGTAATTATCGCTGTCGGAACTGGAGCGACGGCTATCGACATCATAGTCGCCACGGCTATAGCCTACGTATCCCCCTACGCGGACACTGTGGTCAGCGAGTTTACGATCGGCGCCCAACAGGAAACCGCTGGTGTGGCCGTCCAATTTCCCAACGTTATCGTTACCGCTGTTTCTCATCCAGGAGCCGAACGTCTGCCCCCAAACGCCGTTATTTTCAGCCTGAGCCGGTTGAACCAACGTCATCGCCATCGGTGGAACAGGCAGCGCATCATTATCAAATACGCGAAGCATGCGCTGATTCAACACGTTGAGCAGCATGCTACTGCCGGCGATCAGGTTAGACTGAATGGACGGATAAACTTCACCGGACAGTTGATTGAACGCCTCGCGCGCTTCCGGTGCGCTCAACAGCAGCACAGAGTTATACAAGGCCAGCGAAGGACCGCTTTGCGTTAACGTCGAGAGCGCACCGGCGGTATTCCACTGGTTGCTGGTTTGCGCGACCGTCTGGAAAATACCGGGCTTGCCGCCCTCGCCTGGGTTACCGCCCTCACCTGGGTTACCGCCCTCGCCTGGGTTACCGCCTTCGCCTGGGTTGCCGCCCTCACCTGGGTTACCGCCCTCGCCTGGGTTACCGCCTTCGCCTGGGTTGCCGCCCTCACCTGGGTTACCGCCTTCGCCTGGATTACCGTCCTTTTGTGCAATCGTCAGATCCACGGCGTTGGTGCTGTGGTTAAGCGCAACGTCCAAAAATGCATATTTTGAGACGGCTTCAGCAAACCGACCGTCAATCCCACCATCCGAGGTCAAAATGCGATAGCTTTGGCCGGTTTGATAGCTGGTTTGCGGATCCAACGCGGTCACCTGCACCTTGGCCTGATCGCTGATGGTGGTTTTGCCTGAAACGACCAGTTTGTCGCTGCTGCCATCACCGGCGATATCGACGTCATAGAAGGATTCACCCAGGAAATTCAGATAGCGTTTCAGCGTCAGGGTACCGATGTTGCCGTCGCCAGGGGAAATATGGCCGCCGGACTGGATTTCAGTCTGCCCCAAGGTGCCGTTGCCGCCCAGCGTCCCGCCGGCTTTGATTGACGCGGCGCTGCTGTAACCCAGACCATTGCTGACGTCGGAACCGGCAGTGGCGTTCAGGATCAGCGTGCCGCCATTCTCGGCGCTCAGCGTCTGCACATCGAAAACGTTGTCTTCTTGCTGCGTATTGATGTCGCTGGCGATGGTGATTTTGCCGCCGCGTGCGGTGACATTCGCCTGGAGTTGAGTCAGGTCGCCGCTCAGCGTCGTCTGGCCGGCCGTGTTGATGACTTCGCCTTCGCCGACCATCTTGTTGCGGAAGTCGTAGTTATCTGAGTTGTGATTAAAGTAAACGTAGCTGCCGAACAATCCGCCACGCAGATTGACCACCGTTTGGGCATCGACAGTACCCGCACCACCCGCCGCGCCGAGCGTAGGTTCGGTCAAGCCGGTGCCGGTATCCATGTTGCCGCGGCTGCCGATAATCAACGCGCCGCGGTTAGAGCCGGACCCGGTATCCCCCAGCCGCAATTCGTTGCTGCCAGCAGAGAATGAGCCGCCATCAACAACCGACAGCACCCCGTTGCCATAATCCCCTACGTTGACATTGCCCGCACTGGTAAAGCGTGAGCCGTTGCCGGCGATGTAAAGCTCTGCGGTTTTTCTTGAGCCTGAAACACCGGCAATCTCCGCGCTACCAACGTTGACCGCACCGCCGTTCAGCACGTCCACATCGCCATTGGCGGTGAGCGACTGGGTGATATTCCACAGAGAGTTATTGCCGGTCACCGTGGCTTTGGGGTTGAGCTTGTCAGCCTCGTCGGGGCGAAAACCGCTGTCGATTCTGGCGGCGGCCGTGGTGGTCACTACCCCGCCATCTTCAATCAGCAAGGTTGAACGTGCGCCCTGTCCGAAGCCGAGACCGAGTCTCTCACTGATCACCTGGGAACCGGCCCCTTTGACATTAAGATGGCTGTCATACCCCCCGGTGGTGCCGACGATAATCTCTTCCGCCGTCGCCAATCCGCCCTCTTCTACCCGTAACGTCCCCAGCCCCAGATTCAGACTGCCGTGCATAACGGATTGGTCATTGATCGCATTTAATACGGCATTCGGCCCTTTGACCGTGACCAGGCTTTCGTATATCTGGCCATTAGCACGACGGCCAATATTGACGTTATAGGCATTGATTTGGCCATTATCGATCAACAGGTTTCCGCTTTGATTACGGCCGACGTAAACATCCCCGGTGTAAGTCAAAGATTCGGTAATACGTGATTCACCATCAAAAATAGCATCATCGGCACGCGCCACGTCGGCTGGGCCAATCAATATCAACGGTGCGGAAAAAAGTGCGAGGTAAACTTTCGAAAGCGGTTTTCTTACCGCTAAGTTATGCGATGTTTTATCTTTCATGTTTTCTCTCCGGCCCAATTATCTTGATGCCATCAAAGTTATTATTTATATGAAAAACTCAATGCATTAGAGGATGCGCGACGCGTTGTGCGAGAACACAGGCTGATTTGTCATCGAGACACTAGCTTATTGCCCCCCAGCGCTAACGTCTCGATGCCAAAATTATGGGAACTGCGGATCGGTATTGATCATCCACCCTCGCTAAACGCGTCAGGTGAATTATTTATGCGTAACGACCGGGGTACAGCTTGGTGTGCTTAACGACGGGGCTGAACCTAAAATACCCGGCATCATCATCGAGGAACAGTCAAAGATTCGTCCTTTCTCCGTAGTGGCACGGTAAGAAAGTTTTTGCCCGCCAAGGGCGTCGGGTTGGGCACCATTAACATTGGTAACGGTAATTTCATCCGATGAACCCAGGCCCAGCATTTTGGCCGTTTCCGCCTGCAGCAACGGTATTGCCTGATCGGTTTTCAATGTGGAACAGCCAGCTACCAGAAGCGTAACGGTTAATGCGATAAGTGGTTTTCTCATAAATTGTCCTTTGTAACCAAACAGTTCCAAATGCTGAATGGCTTTATGTTTTACCTTATCAAAATCCCTGAATAATATATTTCCCTTTCCTAACCGAAAAAACCCTCCTAAAGTAGGGAGGGTAGAAAATAACAAGTCGTCAGACCAATCTGATAGGTTTTAGCAAAAGGAGATACCCTTGGGGCAGGATTATGCGTTGGTCGTTGATGACCATCCGTTGGTGGCAAGTGGCATCGCCAATTTCCTGAATACGCACTGTCGATTTAAACACGCCTACGTGATGACAAACGAGGAGAGTTGTTATCGACATATTCTGGAAAATGGCGCCCCGCGTTTAATCGTCATCGACTTTTGGTTATCCGACGGCACGGCATTAAAATTACTCAAAGAGATCAGACAGCTTTACCCACAGGTAAGATTATTAGTGGTCAGCGGCGATGAAAATAATGAAATAGGCCAAAAGGTACGTGATGCCGGAGGCCATGGTTTCGTGCTCAAAAATGAGCCGCCAGAATTATTCGCCAAAGCCGTTGCTGCGCTGTTAGAAAATCAAAGCTGGTTTCCTATGGATAATCTATTGGAGGCTTCCAGTGCCAAAAACCATCTTCAAAACTTCAATTTAACGCCGCGACAAATTGACGTTTTGACCATGATGATGCGCGGTTTTCCCAATAAGAGAATAGCCTCTCAGCTTGCTATTTCCGAACCTACGGTTAAAGAGCACATCAGCAATATCCTTAAAAAAATAGGCGTAAACAGTCGGGTAGAAGCTATTACGTTACTGCATGGCAGGCAGGGGCCGTCCGAATGAAACTACTTCAATCTTTACAAGATGATGGCATTTCGTCGCACGCGCAAATCCGATTATTGAACAATACGTTTATTCGATTGGTCTTTAGTTTCAGTGCTGTGCCCTGCGTCGGTATCCCCTTTGCTATTTGGATTTATTTACTGGGTGAACCGCTGTGGCCGATAATCAGCTGGATAATAGTGTATTTATTCTGCGCTTTGGCTATCCGATTATGGCACCAAAGATATCAACGCGAAGCGGATAAAGAGGATGCGGGCATTATTCTTAACCGCTGGCTCCCACATATCAACAAAGTCGCCTTCGTACATGGGATAGGTATATCCTCATTATATTTAATAACCCCACAAATAAATAATTTCGATTTTTTCCTGTTATTAAATATCAGCATCGCGGCCATCGTCGCGGCGAATGCGACCCATTTGACGCCCATCATCAGTACCTTTACCCTGTTTTTCTTTGCCTGCTGGGGCATGCTTAACGTTGGCATCATTTGGCGTTTAAACGACGTCATGCTCATTGTGTTGATGCTCAACCTGCTTTACGGGTTCGCCATCTACCGCCACGCATTGAGTTCTCATCAGTTTTTTATTCAGCAAGCCCGTCTCGAAGAGAAGAGCTCTCGCCTTGCGGAGCAATTCCGCCAGGCCAAAGAGGAGGCGGAACAAGCCCTGCTCGATAAAAACCAGTTTCTGACCACCGCCAGTCACGACTTGCGCCAACCGGTACATGCCATGGGTTTCCTGATCGAGGCCATCATCCATAAAAATCGCGATGCCTCTTTAACCCCCCAGCTGTTGGATCTGCAGCAGAGCGTGCGCTCCGTGCACCTGATGTTCAATTCTTTGCTCGATCTCAGCAAGATTGAGTCCGGCAACGTCAGTACGGCGACCACCCATGTCGATATTGGAACCCTGCTTGACTCGGTGATTACCCTGTTCCGTGAAGAAGCGAACAGCCGGGGATTATCCCTGCGGACATGGCGCCCCAAGCGACGCATTGCCGTGATGGGCGATCAATTGCTCATCCGACAATCGCTGATTAACCTGATACAAAATGCGCTGCGCTACACCCAGAAAGGCGGCGTATTGATTGCCATCCGCCCACAAAAGGGAGAATGCCTGATCGAAGTCTGGGACACCGGCGTGGGCATCGCCGACGAAGAGAAAGGCAAAATCTTCTCCCCCTACTATCGTCCCGAACTGGCGTGGAAAATCGATAGCGCCGGTCATGGGTTAGGCCTTGCGGTAGTGGCCCGCTGCGCCAAATTGATGAAGGTGAAATACGGCATGCGCTCCGTGGAGGGCAAGGGATCGCATTTCTGGATGCGTTTTGCCCTCTATACCGGCGAAGTCAAAGCGCCAGAAAACCTCAACGCCTATACCCACTGCCAGATCCCTACCCGCTATGAGTCATTGAGCGGCGCCTGCCTGGTGGTGGATGATGATCCGCTGGTCACCTCCGCCTGGTCGAGTTTGATGAGTACCTGGGGGATCACCGTGCGTTGTGCCGCTTCCGCCGAGGAGGCTTTTGCGATTATCGACGCAGGCTTCACCCCCTTCGCCGTGCTTTGCGATCAACGGCTCCGCTCCGGTGAAAGCGGCTTCGATATATTGAAAGCGCTGTTCGAACGCCTGCCGGACACCAGCGGCGCCATGGTCAGCGGGGAATTCAACTCCCCCATTTTGCAAGAGGCCGAACAGGAAGGTTATCTGGTATTAAGAAAGCCGCTGGAACCCGCGAAGCTGCATGCCTTGCTGTCGCAGTGGTCATCCCGCTAGCCGGCGCCAGGCCTGTTCGGAGCTATACCCTGCCGACGTTGCATTTCCGGCATCGGCAAGATTGCGGCTGAGACTGCCGCTTAGGCACCAAGATTGCGCAGCAGGCCTTCGAGGTTGCGCTCACCCACTTTGGTTTGGGCGCCTGCCTTCAGTCCGTCCCGAATGAGTCTCTCCGCTGCGGGACGTTCAAAAAGCCCCGCCCAGGCCTCATGCTCACGATAAAAACCTTCCCGCAGATCTGCCGCTGGCATCGCCTGCTTGGCCGCCGCGATAACCCCTTCGGGCAGTGCCGCAATGTTGTGCGCCAGGCGTTCGACAAAGTCGTCGAGTTCGGATGCGGGCAAGGCGCGGTTAATCCAGCCATAGCGCTCTGCGGTCGCCGCGTCGATAAGATCGGCCCCCAGGATCACTTCAAGCGCGCGACCACGCGTCATGCGGTTCGTCAGGTATTGCGTCGCGCCGCCACCGGGCGTAATGCCCATCAAGGCTTCGCATTGGGCCAGTCCTGCCCGCCCTTCGGCGGCAAAAGCCATGTCGGCCGCCGCAACGAATTCTGCGCCGCCCCCACGCGCCAGCCCGGCAAGCTTAACGATTGTCACCTGGGGCTGGCTGCGCAGCAACTCACCGAATGCCTGGAACGGGTTGAGCCCTTCCGGCGCATTACGCGCCAGCTCATCGAAAGCATGCGGTTCATCGATTAAGGTCATGTCGACATGAGCAATGAAGAACTCCGGATCCGCACTCTGGAAAACCAGCACGCGAGTATCCGGGTCGTCACGCACGGCACGCAGTAGGCGGCTGATTTCCGACATCAAAGCCACATCAAGCACGTTGACCGGCGGATTATTGAGGGTGATCGTCAAGACCCCCTTTGCGTGAGACAAGCTGAGTTTGCTGAAATCGGTATCTTTCATGTCGATGTCCTTGTTTGTCAGGCGTATCGGCGCTGGACTTTCGCGCCGCCGATCGAATGGTATACTTTGCATACCTGGCGTCAATTACGCACTTGAAGCATCCCAGGGATGCTGGAGGATACCGATGGAGACGAATGAAACTGTCTACCGCGCCGACTGCCCGAGCCGAATCATTCTCGACCAGATCGCGGACAAATGGTCAATGATGGTGCTGGAGGTGCTGCGTGAGCCGAGGCGCTTCAATGCGATCAAGCGTCGCCTTGATGGCGTCACTCAACGTGTGCTCACCCAGACACTGCGCAAGCTGGAGCGTAACGGCATGGTGAACCGCAAGGTTTTGGATGGGCGGGTGCTCGGCGTCGAGTATTCGCTGACGCCGCTCGGCCAATCATTGCAAGGGCCGTTCTCTATTCTGTTTGAGTGGACGATGGGGAATATGGAGGCTATTGAGGACTGCCGGCGCAGATATGATGAGCAAAACCAACTGCTTGAACAGTGAGGCTCCTGCCTCACTTTTCCTTGCGATGAATAGCCGTGTACATCCAGTAATCACCCGGCGATAACCGAAACTCTAGAAATGAGTGGGAGGCGATCAGAGGTTGCGGAATATTCCCGAGATCAGCGTCCTGGAAAGCAGAGAAGTCGGGTCAGCCCATTCCATCAGCACATCGAAATGGTTGCAATGGGGCACCTCGAGCAGATCCGTTTCCGCACCGGCCGCTTTATACAAAGCGGCAAAGGCTTCGGACTGCCGCTTGAAGCCGGGCGGATCGCCTTCAGCCCAGGCAACGGTGATGGGGCACCCCGGCGCAGGGATGTGACGCATCGGGCTGTAATCGGCCACGCTGGTGTCGGAGAGTGCCAGCCATGCCTGCACGGGCGTCTTCATCAAAGGTGCGAGTTCAAAAAGCCCGCTGATGGGAAAAGCAAACTTCACCACATCGGTCGGCACGCCAAAGGCAGCATGCCAGCCTGGTGCTAATAGTGTTGCAAGCAAATGGCCACCAGCAGAGCTGCCACCCAGCGAGATCCGTTGCGGATCCAGCCCAAACTCATGTCCCCGCCGCCAAATGAACGCCACCGCACTGCGTACGGCATGGACGATGTCACCGATGCCGGCTGCCGGCGCGAGTGGATAATCTATAACCACCGTGGCAATGCCATTTGCCGCCAATGTGCCCGCCATCATCGCGGAATCTGCTTTCGACAGCGCTCGCCAGTATCCCCCGTGAATAAAAAGAAAAACGGGCAGCAGCGGCCCGTTTCCATTCACCGTTGGCCCATAAATATCCAGAGCCTGGCCACTTTTCTGGCAATAGGTGATATCAAAATGGAGGCCATAAGCCTGTTTCATCTTTTCAGACTGCGAGCGATAACGCGCCATTTCTTTGGCAAAGCCATCGACACCTACCGTAGCGCGTGCATCGTAATCCTCATTGAGGCGTGCCGGATCCATAAACACTTCGTCTGCCAAAAGCGTCATTTTTCAACCTCCCTGATGAATACCGCCATATCCCAGCGGCTGCGGACAAAAAAAGTGGTTACTCCCGGCCCCGTTTCTCGGGCCGGAGCAATGATCAGGCCAAAGTGCCCGTCGGCAGGCTTAATGCCGTTTTCATACGCTCTGCGCCGATCTGCTCGCAGCGTCCGGTGATACGCAAAACGGCCGATCGAACGTCGTCTGGCCACAGGTTCATATGCCCCATGCGTTCCGCCGTATCTTGGGTATGTTCGGTCAACGGCCTTTCCTGCGCTTCCCAGGCTGCCAGCGCCGCCGGAATATCCCGGTTATTTTCCAGACTGACCGCCAATCCAAGAGCATTCATCAGTGCGCAACCGCCCCCTTGGCCGAGGTAAGGCGGCATCGCATGGGCTGCATCGCCGAGGATCGCCACCTGCCCTTTGCTCCAGGCCTTGAGCTTCATCACCTCAAACGCATCCCAGCGGCCGGCCTCGCCAAAACGTGCGATCAGGCCGGAAAGGTGTGGGAAGGATTTGCGCCAAAGTGCCGGGGCAATCGGAAGCTGATAGGCACCCACATCGTCCTCAGCGCAGCACAGTGCAACATAAAGATCGGTCGCGCTGGCGGGCGTATAAAGGATCCGCCTCGTGCCTGAAAAGTACTCAATGTAGTTCGAACGATCTGCAGGCGGTACGTCATCGTCATCACGCTTCAACATCATTCTGACCGCGCCATAGTGCAGCGGCTTGCGGTACATCAGCAGGTCCAGAGACTCTCTCACCCGCGAGTTGATACCGTCAGCGCCGATCACCAAATCGGCTGACAGCGTTCGCTTGTCCGCCATCAGCAGCTTTCCATCCGGTGTCGCCCCCACCGCCTCGGAATCGCTGACAATTTCAGCACCGGCGCGGCGAGCCGCATTGAGCAAAGACAGCAGCAGCCGCTCGCGCAGGATGGTAACCAGACGTGGGGCACCGCTGCTGTTGATCGGAATATCCTCCATCGTTGCGTTGCCGTGATCCCGTGTCTGGAATACGGCCCCTTCGTGTGCCCCCACCATAGCTTCGTCATAGGCTCCAATCGCCTCGAGCACACGCAGCCCATTACTCCAGATATAGATGCCCGCACCAAAGGTGCGCAGGTTTGCCGAACGCTCATGCACTCTCACGCTCCAGCCACGCTGAGCCAGCGCCGCCGCCGCCGTAAGCCCGGCGATACCTGCCCCAGCAATTTCTGCATGCAGTTGCTTCATACCCTCTCCTCAGCCCCGTTTGTTTTTGATCGTACCCGTCGTTAAGAACCCGCCTGTACCGCAAACAGATCCTTTCTCCTGGTCATGCAGAACAACGCCAAAGCGGCAATTAATGCGGGAATCGCCATCCAGTAGAAAAAATTCTGCAAATCACCAACCACGGTATACAGCCAAGAGCCAAGATAAGCCCCCGTGATGGAACCCACATGACCCACGCCGATCCCCCATGACACTCCGGTCGCACGTGCCGTGGTGGGATAAAGGCCAGCGCTCAAAATACTGATGTTGTTCAATGCTCCCGTGAGGGTAAAACCCACGAAAAAAACGCAAACCAATAAACGGGTAGAACTGCCGAGCTGGCTGCCGGTAACCAGCAGCGCGACCGAGGCCAATAAGGCTAAAGGAGGAAGTATTTTGGCGATACCGATACGATCGATGAGAAGTGCGGTAATTATGCCACCAATCATGCCCCCCAGAGGCAGCATTGCGGCAACATGTAAAGCCGTGCGAGCGTCAAAGCCGCTGCTGCGCAATATCGTGGGTAGCCAATTGCTCAACAGGTAGAACGAGAATAAGCAGCAGAAAAAGGTCAGCCAGAGTAGCAGCGTACGCTCGGTTCGCCCTTCAGAAAATAGCGCCGCCACGGGAGACAGCTGCAGGTTTTTTTCGCCGGGCTTTCTGTCCATACCGTCGGTAAAGATTACGTCCTGCCACTTCCTATGGCCGCCAATCCGCTCGACGATCCGCAGTAATTTAGCTCTCTGTTGCGGCCTGTTGGCCAGGAAACAGATCGACTCAGGGAGCATGAAATACAGTACAGGCAGCATCACCAAAGGAGCGATACTGCCCACAAAGAGCAGGCCTCTCCAGCCCAGCACCGGCAGCAGCAAGTCGGCCACCCAGCCGCCGAGCGCCATACCCAAGGTAAAGCCGGAAAAGCTCAAGGTGACCAGCAACATGCGCCAGCGAATGGGCGAATACTCTGACACCAGAGTAATGCAACCGGGCAATACGCCGCCTAGTCCCATGCCAGTCAGTAACCGCAGTGCCACAAGCACGCTAATCGATGAGGAAAAGGCATAACCCAGGGTGCCTAAAGCGACGATAACCGAGCAGATCAGCAACACCGTTTTGCGCCCATAACGGTCCGCCGCGGGGCCACAAATGAAACTGCCGAGTAACATGCCGAACAGACCTGCAGCGAAAGCCGGGCCCAACTCGGCGCGATCAATCCCCCATTCTTGAGCCAATTCAGGGGCGATATAACCCATCGCGCTGGCATCCAGACCATTAATCATCAATACAATAAAACACAAGAGCAGCGTCATTATCTGCAAACCACCGATCGGGCTTTGATCGACAATGTCGGTGACGGATTGTTTGTTCATGGCAAAAATCCTCTTTTCTTGTTTTTGTATTACCTTGCATCATGAAAAGCACGCCACCACCGGCAGGAAGGCCCGGGATTAACCGGTGAATGAAATGGCATCAACATACTGATTAGTAATAATTTACCCTCTGCCAGTTCCGGATCCTATGCATAACCTGGTGTTTTACTGGGCAGCGCTGCAGGGGCAGGTTTTCCAGAGAGCAGGGATTGATCGAGTATAGGGCTGTGCTGATATCAGGGAATAATCAAAAAAGGGATCTTTGGTATAACCAAAATGAATACAAGGAGGCACGCAAAGGGAATATTTCGTGGGTGTCGGAAAAAAGAAAACCCCCGCACAGC
>Ga0209281_1000313_pt1 | contig 86484 bp, 77 predicted proteins | sample MedtruBG_FD_187514 | JGI IMG/M metagenome (GOLD analysis project Ga0209281, IMG submission 187514) | Root nodule microbial communities of legume samples collected from California, USA - Medicago truncatula BG (SPAdes) (version 2) | ecosystem: Host-associated > Plants > Roots > Nodule | place... | reverse complement strand
ATTTTTCGAAATATAGGCTGACATTTCAGCTTCTATACGAGCCATTTCACTTTTCAATACCGAAATAATAAATCTGATACTTTCATGATTCTGAGGATGCGATGGATGCAATCTGTTTCGCTCAGCAGTAAGCAAATGATGATCCGCGAAGCCAGTATATCTACGAGTATCTTACTGCTGCGCTTGATGCTATAGATAAAGGGGTAGACTTACGAGGCCTTTCATACTGGGCTGCCACAGATAACTGGGAATGGATATCGGGGTTCACCAACCAATTTGGTCTTATCAGAGTGGATATCTCTACGCAAGAACGTACGGTTAAAAAAAGTCTTTCATATTATTCTAGATGCATAAATGAAAATATGGCAATTGATCCTAATCAAGTTGTAATTTGATTTATCAGGGAGGCTATTTAATCCGCTGCAAATATGACGACATCAGGTGGCATTATATTTTACGATGTTGCCTGATGATATTCCCGATCCGAAATATAACTCTGTCGTATTAACAACGAAAGGTAAGCAGAAACCATGCAACTTATTTTCGATAAAATTGTTCCATTGGGAGATTAGGAGCAATGGGGTCGAGAAAACGCAAGCACACCTGTTTTAGTTCAACGCGCTTTTTGAGAGTTACGGGTTTTCAGCCATCAGTCGGTATTATTCCTGCGTCAGGTTATTTGAGGTTCTGAACAGATAAAATCCGGGATTTATATCCGGTACGTCCGGTTGATTCGTTCGATAAACGCATTCTCAGTTGGCTTCTCCTTCGTAATAAATTCCAGTGCTCCATGGTCTTCAGCCCATTGACATAGCTGAGAAACTTCACAGAAGTCTGCGCATAATCAAGTTTAATAAAACAAATATCTTCCAATAAACATATTGCGTGAATACGATCGAATTCACTGAGTATGCAAAGAATCAAAGGTAGCACTTCTATATCCCTCTGTCATTTTCTACCCCCTGTTACTGTATCGTAAAGTATCGCCATATGGCTAATAGCACCCTTACGCTGAGTTAATCAGTATGCACTGATCAGAACTGTACTTCAGGTACAGTCCTTTTTCGGGAAAAAGGAATTATATTGACGACTGACCCTCCCTATGGATGGTTAGCCGATCTTAAATATAAAATGAGGTGGAAAATGAATAATCAAAATACTCCTGTTTTAATAATCTCACTTGGAGCACGTGCGATGGATGATAATGATGCGATTGTGCGGATGACAAATGCGCTCTCTCAGCATGACTACTCGTTTTTTCACGCGGTGACTGAGGCGCAAGCTTTCTCACTGGTAAGGGAGATAATGGATACTGGTGCGGTAATTTTACACTGCAGCGATCCTGTAAATTTCTCGTTACTCAGTCGTCTTATAAAAGCAATCCGCGCGAGGAATAGTCATATCCCTGTTTTCATTTCGTCTACAAAGCCTGTTCTTGTTGGAATACCAGCCGATGTGGTGAGCGAAATTCACGAATGTATTAATCTCAATGAAGATACTGCTGAATTTATTTCAGGGCGAATTCATCTGGCAATACAAAATTATCTCGTCAATCTTTTACCTCCCTATTTTTCCGCGTTAAAGGATTATGCCACTGACAGCCCTTACTATTGGGATTGTCCTGGTCATCAGGGAGGCGTCGCATATCTCAAACATCCGGTAGGCAGGGCATTCTTCAATTTCTTTGGGGAAAATCTGATGCGTGCTGACATTGGCATTGCCACCCCAGAAATGGGGGACTGGCTGGAGCATAAAGGCGTGCCGGGCGCATCTGAAGCGCGTGCTGCCCGTCTTTTTGGGGCCGACAAGACTTTTTACGTCACAGGGGGATCTTCACAGTCAAACCAAATCATCGGCCATTCTCTACCGCTAAAAGATAAGGTGGTCCTCGTCGACAGAAACTGCCATAAATCCGTCAATCATGAACTGACAATTTCGAAAGGGAATCCTGTCTATTTCCAGCCATCACGTAATGGCTATGGAATTATCGGATTAATTTCACCAGAACAATTCACGTCGTATAATATTAGAAAAAAACTGGATAAAAGTGTTCTTTGTAAGAAACTGACCGATCGCGAACCTGCCTATGCCATTATTACAAACTGTACCTATGATGGCTTAATTTATGATGCCACTGCAGTGACGCGTCAGCTGGCTGATTCAGTTCCCCGGATAAAATATGATGAAGCATGGTATGCCTACGCAAAATTTCACCCATTGTATCGTGGGCGTTTTGCGATGGATATTCCACAAGATGAAAACCTGCCTACGCTGTATGCGGTGCAATCGACCCACAAAATGCTAGCGGCGTTTTCTTCTGCATCAATGATTCATATAAAAAATTCCGAACGCGCACCCGTCGATTACGAAGTATTTAATCAGGCATTTATGATGCATGGGACAACTTCGCCATTTTATCCAGTTATTGCGTCTATTGATGTCGCGACATCGATGATGGAAGGCGCACCAGGGACAACATTGATTGATGATGCGATCCGCGATGCCATCAGTTTCCGTAAAACCATGCTGGCCATAGCGAAAAATATACTTGATGAAAATCCTTCTGACTGGTTCTTTGGCGTCTGGCAACCAGAGAAGGCCTTTTATGAAGGTAAGATGACGCCATTTGAAAATGTACCGGATGACATACTGAGCCGTGATGCTTCATGCTGGACTTTACGGTCTGCAGAGGAGTGGCACGGCTTTGGTCCCTTACCGGATGATTATGCGATGCTGGATCCCATAAAAGTCACCATTACCTGTCCGGGAATTAGCATCCACGGTGAAATGGCAGAGTTTGGTATTCCTGCGCCCGTGGTGTCGAAATTCCTCGATACCCAACGTATTATTCCGGCCAGAAACGGTGATTATAATATCCTGATCTTATTTGCGCTTGGTTCAACCCTCGGCAAGTGGAATACCTTTATCGATCTGTTGCTGCTGTTTAAACATCACCATGATAAAAACACCCCGCTTAGCATTGTGCTGCCGGATGTCTGTACCAGCGATCCGTGTTATCAGACTATGGGATTAGGCGATCTCTGCCGGGCGATTCATCAGGCTAATATCGAACTGAATATTGCCCCGCTTCTGGAACAGGCTTGTTCAGCCGAAATTCTGCCAGTTATGTCGCCTTCACGCGCCTATGAATCTCTGGTTGCAGATAACACGGAGCGGGTTCCGGTACATGAACTTCATGGCCGCACTGTTGCTGTTATGGTCACGCCTTATCCACCCGGAATTCCGTTAATTATGCCAGGTGAGAAGATCACCTCTGGGTCAAAAGCGATTATTGATTATCTTGTTGCGCTTCAGACATTCGACCAGCGTTTTCCAGGTTTTGAACATGAGTTGCAGGGAGTGGAGATTGATGAAAAGGGTAATTATTGCGTTCGCTGTATTCGGAAAGACGATATCTGCCTATCCCCCAACTCACCCGCACTTGAATTAGCAGTATCTGCCTGAATCATTAAGTAATTAGTCTGAACGTGAATGGGTTTTCAACACTCATTCACGAGATTTGTACAAGGAAAAAAATTATGTCTTCTGTGACCAAAAATACCGTGAAGAAGATGGGATTAATTTCCCTGACACTGGTGACGGCCTCGAATATGATGGGTTCAGGCGTATTTATGCTGCCGACCAATCTGGCAGGAATCGGTTCTATTTCGCTTTACGGCTGGATTATCACCATTGTAGGAGTGATTGCTTTAGCGCTGGTTTTTGCCAAGAACAGCATGATCACGCCGCGAGATGGTGGCATAATTTTTTATGCCAGCGACGCTTTTGGCCCTTTTATCGGCTTCCAGACCACAATCTGTTACTGGATTAGCGCATGGGTGGGAAACGTAGCATTACTCGTTGCCGGGGTAGGCTACCTGAGTTATTTTTTCCCGTTTCTTAAAGATCCTGTCGCCAGCTCAGTCACGGCCATTGTTATTCTGTGGGCATTTGTGGCACTGGCTTCGTTTGGGGCGAACGTTGCGGGTCGTTCTCAGTCATTTACTGCATGCTGTATGTTAGTGGTGGTGCTGGGAATAGGTTTTATAGGCTGGTTCTGGTTCAAACCCACTTTATTCACCGAAGTATATAACGGAACGAAAGAGAGTAATACCTCTGCTATTTTTTCTGCTGCTTCGCTAGCATTGTGGGGATTCCTCGGGGTGGAGTCAGCTGTTGTCTCAGCCAGACAGGTAGAGAAACCGGAGTCTACCGTCCCCCGTGCGACGGTTCTGGGATTGCTTATTGCAGCTGTATGCTATGTTAGCAGCTGTACGGTAATTATGGGACTCGTTCCGCATAACGAACTCATCAATTCCCCGGCCCCCTTTGCGGATGCTGCACGTTATATGTTTGGTCATTTTGCCGGGGAAGTGGTCTCTGCGCTGAGTGTCATTGCCTGTTTTGGCTCCATTTCGGGGTGGTTAATATTACAATCCGAAGCACCAAAAGCAGGTGCGCAACAAGGACTGTTCCCGAAATTTTTTGCTGCCGTAAATAAGAATGATGTGCCGATGAAAGGACTCATTTTCACTGGTATTCTCATGACGATTATATTAATGACAACGGCTTCACCCGATCTGGCAAGCCAGTTTCAGATAATCGTGTTGATGTCGGTCTTCGCTTCTTTGCTGCCTTATATTTACGCCCTGGTGGCGTTACCGATCATCATGGTGGCACATTCCATGAATAAAGGATTCTCCTTCATCTTTTATTGTTTCATGGCGGTAATTGGGATTGTCTATAGTCTGTTTGCCCTGTTTGGGTCAGGAAGTAACGCTATGTACTGGGGTATCATGATGATGATGATAACAATTCCACTCTACGCCTTTGTGGCGATGAAACGTAGCATAAAAGGTGAGAAAATTCTGTATCTGGACTGAAAACAAACAGGCTGATTTATCAGCCTGTACTTAGTGTGTAGTGTGAATCAGGAGAGGCGGTATGAATTTATAGGTTTGGGTTTTTAACATAAGATAAAATTACACTAATCAACTTATTGATATTTAAATTTATTTTTAAATGCCGCCCCTGTCATCTCGGCGGCGTCAGCCCTGAGGCTTTCGAACAGGCCTCGTCGTGAAGACAGCATTTGTCTACCGATGTGAGGTGAGTCCAAACCTATAGGGCAGGGGCGTCTACCGGGGGGCCGTCCACCAGACGAGTTCCAGTGTACTGAAAAATGGCGACAGGTTGCACCTGTAAAAACGGAACCTGACTATTATATTGGCCTCAGAGGTCGTCCAGTTGTTGAGGCGATTGTGTGCAGATTACCCATTTGGGCACAGGTGAGTTTTCCTTATGTCGGAAAGATGTAAGCAACAACCCAAAACCTGATTCTGTACTCACGAAACGGAGGTAATCCATAGATGTAGTAGGTGGCTTCAGAAATACCGGGCTCCCGGCAGACATCTTTCTTCAGCTAACTTAATCACAGCGATGATCTGATGCTTAGTAAAACGGACTTTACGCATAGCGATCTCCTTCATTGGTTGATTATGACGATTGATATTTAGACGTGAATGGCAAGATTATACAGGATACTTACATAACATTCACTAAATGTAACCCAAGCAATATATATCATTCAATAACATTAAGCTTAAATAACTGTGTAATTCCTTGATTAGAACAGAACTTAAAACATAAACATCTGCACCTACTCGCACCAGATGTTTTTTTTCCTCTGCACACCTAACCAGTCTGCACAAATGCACTCTAGAAACCTTGAATCTTTTCGATAACTCGCTAATGTTTATTTTTATAAACGCATCGCTATCTTTATGTAAATATAAATATAAAATGAATGTAAAACCGCTATCCTTCTTGGATAAATACAATAACTCCGGGCATAAGGTTAAAGGAATTATTCCATGCGATATCAATTGTATATTTCTTTCGAAATAAAGCCTGTAATCAACTATTTTTGGAGATAATTTAGTATCAGTTACTGAAAATATTGCTTGATAACATTTAATTTGTACTTCCATCTTTCCTTGGAGATCTGAAAGGCCTTTATCGGTGAGTTTTAACTCAATAAACCTACGATCTTCACTATTTCTAACGCACGTGACTCTTTCTGAGGCTATTAACATATTTACAATGGATACGAATGTGTTGGGACTACAAAGATTGTGGTCAACGCAGATTTTTTTTATTGTTGAGAGAGTTACATAAGATTTAGAGAAAATATGGCAGTAAATTATCTTAATGATTGTCATTCTAACTTCTTGATTTAAAAATTTTCCTTGGAGGGGGTTATATAAATAAGAATCCTCTGTAAGCTTAAATATCATTGCAACAGCATCTTCAAAACCACTCTTTTGAAAGAGTTGAATTTTACTTCTATCTAAATTTTTTAGGTAGTTATCCACTCAATGATCTCCTGATGACTTATGTTTACTCCTACTATAGTTACCTGGGCGAAATAATCTACGTTTCATCTTTTTTTATTCACGACGCGTTTATAAAGTATTCAAAATGGTAGGATGTAATGTAAACAGAATGTGGCATATATGTCTACATCCCAATAACATGCATGATAATTATTATCATTTTTGAATATTGTGTAAATGACTTACCCCCAGTATTAGATACAACCGTCAGTTATTAATGTCGGTTTGTTTACCTTTACATTTTCCTTTTCGCCACTGTGCTGCAACCTCTAATGGCGTCTGATAGTTCAGTGCCGAATGTGGACGACACTCGTTATAATCTTGCTGCCAGTGATTAATGATTTTCCTGGCGTGAACGATATCGCTGAACCAGTGCCCATTCAGACTTTCATCGCGAAATCGTCCGTTAAAGCTCTCAATAAATCCGTTCTGCGTTGGCTTGCCCGGCTGGATTAGGCGCAACTCAACACCATGCTCAAAGGCCCATTGCTCTAGTGCGCGGCAAGTGAACTCCGGCCCTTGGTCCGTTCTTATTATCGTCGGATAAATATCTCAATATTCCCCCAGACAAGTGAATGTGAAGCGCTCGGTGCTGGGCAGTTCCTTTGGCGGCATTGCGGGTGCATCTTACCGGGTACCCGGTCAAGATCCCCTGCAACCAAGAACAGTCCATGCGCGAGAGCTATAATCGCCACCCTTATAAAAAGAAATATCGTATCTGGCTGGATGACGATGCGCACATTCAGGCGATTAAAATCGAGATTATCGCAGATGGCGGCAGCTACTCCGGACAGACCATGTTTTTGTCACCTGGCGCAGCTCGGTGCAGGCGATGGGACAACCTGCGTGTCGATCTGGTCGGTGTTTATACCAACAACAACTACACCTATTGAAAAGTGTGAGATTCAGCTGCTTGGCGCCAGTTGCCCCGTCCCGGTAGAATTAGTTCGTTGCTGTTGGCGGTTCTGTGCAGTTGTTTGCGGAAATCGCGGATATACTGGTGAGTGAAGCTAATTGAGGAGGGATATGGGATTGGGGCAACCTGAGCGTGGCCCGGAATAACCATTCGGGCTCAAGGTCTTCCAGTTTTTCCAGAGCATGCATCCAGTTTGCCATACGCTCTTCGTTGCGCATATCAGCAATCCAGACATGAATATTTTCAAAAACAATATATGAAGTAATCAACGTCCGAAGGGAAGGGATTCAGAGTGATGTTATATCGAAGCAGTCGCCACTCTTTATACCAATGATATTAATAGTTTACCGCTTTAGTATGATCGTATTATCACAATCATCGTGATATCGAATTTTCTGTTGGCCACGTTCTCTTTTAGTATAGTTTTTCCCCAGTAATCTAGCCTTTCTCCCCCATGGTCAGGGTAGAAAAGACACGAAATCCATTGTTGGCATCACTGCTGACAAAAACTTTTGTGGTTAACCCTATGGTTAAACTCCTTTTGTATATGCAGGAAAACAGCCCCGGTATATTACAGGGGCAAAGAAATTATTAGCGAAGCGCGGCCGGAAAATCTGGTGGTAACTCTTGTGCACTACAATTAATAACGTTTTCGTTATTTTCACCGCGATCAAACATATCAGTAATTGTGGCAAACTCATCAACCACTTCGGTAGAGTATACGGGCCCTGCTGAGCGATACTCCTCCTTCAGGCTCAGGTGATCATTCTGGAAACATACGGTTTTTTGCTGCTCATCTACAACCCAGCGAGGGAAAAAGATGGTACCGTGGTAGACATGTCAGGAGAAAGATTAAAGCCTGACATCCCATTAATCTCCTGCTGGCTCCTTGATTACATGAAGCGGTATATCAGATTAACGGAACCATTGTAATCCGTCCTGAACACACCACCGAAGCTGGTTTCTCCTTTTGCACTGATCATTACATCCTGAGAGATAACCCCTTCCAGCCCCACTTTCACACGGTAACGGTTGTCAGACCAGGAGGCATAGTGGCGAACTGACTGCCGGTCTGCAAGTGTGGTCTGCGAACCATTTTTACCCGGGGAGTACAGATACTCCATGCTGGCTGTCAGGTTAATGTTTTCCAGACTCTTGCCAAAACCAAGCTTCTGCAACTCCAGTCCTGCACTTGCATAATAAGGTGTCGCGGAGCTGAGTCTCACCTCAGCATCATCACCCTCTAGAGAATACCCAGAAAGATACATTGTTGTGATCCCAGCAAATGGTTTGAGCTGCAGTGCATTACTAAAGAAACCGAACTGATAGCCCGTTCTTACTCCGCCTGTCAGAATATGACTGTTGCGTTTTTGCCCGTGTATGCCCGTCATCGGATCGAGCGTGATATCCTGGAGGAGGTGCATATACTGACCCGAAACGTCAACAAACCCTCCTTTACCCCATCCCCGGGTATAGTACGCCCCCCCCGTCGCCATACGGTGGCTTTCATCACCCGCCCCTTTTATTTTGCCCTGGGTATAGCCGACACCGATTCCCCCGCCTTGGACTCCATCGTGGCGATCCCAGCCCAGTGCCAGCGTCTGCTGCTTGGCGTCAAGTCCTAGAAAACTGCCTTTACGTTGTTCAAGGGTGACCCACGAGCCAGCGTTTTCAGGCGCGTTGTGCAGGACGTTCGTCCGGTTATACAGTTGGCTGACTGCTTCACTCATCAGATACTGTCGTGAAGCTATTAATGCACGAGTGTGATGAATCAGTGGCCGGTTATCTTCAACGGTAAACCAGTCATTGATGGAGCCTGGTTGAGCATCTTCTATCTTAAACGTTTGTTTATCCGTTGAGTCTTCTGTATCAGTCTTCGATGCGGCTGGTTTTTCTTCCGGCATCACCGGCTCAGAGGAAGTGACAGGTTTCTCTTCTGAGACCGCTGGGACATCCGGTGTATCTTCCGGTGTCTCCGGCTCGTTATTCTGCTTGCGTTCAAGCACCCAGAGAACTCTATTGTTTTCATCCTTAACCTGATAGTCAGGCGTATAGAGCGTAAAGCCGCGTGAAAGCGAAGCCAGGTTGAAGTAGTTGTGATCGGTGCCTCCCGGCGCGTCGGCAAATACCACCCCCTGCTTCGGCGGCAATAGCATCTTATCATCGGACAGCGGAACGATATTCAGCATGTTGCCTTTACCGGTTGCCTGGCGGGTGATAATCACCTTATCGCTGGTGCCTGCAGAGATATTCAGACCAAGATTCAGCAGTATGTCAGTGGCATGCAACGCGTCGACCGTAAGCGTTTTGGCATGCCAGGCCTTGTCCTGCAGTGGTAATGATGTTGAGATGCGGCTTCCGGGCGCGGCAACCAGCGTGTCGACGACACTGCTATCTGTCATTCTCCATAAGGATGTTCTCGCCAGGCTCACGCTGCTCTGTGCCTGCCCAGTGAGGCTCCCCTGCCAGGCTACTTTTCCAAGCTGAAGATACGCACCGCTGCCCAGGGTAATATCGCCCTCGACGGTACTCTCCGGCAATGCCTCAGCAACCTCCTGCGAAAGAGGAGCCTGACTGCATTTGCCTGTATCAGCGTTTACCACCTCAGAACAACGCCAGAGCGGCGTCCCACCGTCCCGGGCGTCGTGATAACCCAGCAGCACCTGCGTGCCATCGGTGGCTTTAATATCGGCATAGACCTGCGTCCACGTACCGACCTGAAGTGCTGCGCCCGACCGCACATCGATCATGCCTGCTCTGAACGAGGCAGTCTGCCAGTCATCGTCATATACCACTCCCCCTGCATGAGGAACCGGCTGACCGGAAAGCAGCAGCGTCCCGGACTGAACGTCCATAGTCCCCGTGACGTTGGCTCCCCCCGTCAGGGCCACCACGGATGAGACGTCAGGCATGGCCAGGGTGATATTAAGTTTGCCCTGTGCCTTCGCACTATCTCGCTCGCCCAAGAAACCGCGGAATACCAGACGGTTACGCTCTGTCATTATCGCCAGTGAGGCCTGATCCCGATCGTTGCCCATGTATTCCCATGATGAATTACTGGTCTGATTGGTCGGGAAATAACCATAAGATCCTGTCTTCAGTCGGAAATACTCCGTTTTATTGCTATAGGGATTGTTATAGATATAGAGAGCGCCCGGGTTGCCTTTTTGGGTCGAACTCCAGCTGTACAGCGTGATGTCATCCGGAGAATAGCCTGTCAGCGTCACGGTGGAGGCCACATTAGAATTTCTGTTTACGAATACAGCACCGCTGTCGGTGTGGTTTATTTCCCGAAAACTGAGGTTATTACCATTGAGATCCAGCGTGCCGCCCCGGTAACCGAAGAAAATATTATCGGTGCTGAGCTGCCCGTCATCGCCGAGCACCACGGTAGGACGACCGCTGACGAGCGTCAACGAGGAAAAGGCCTGCTTATGACCTGCATCGTCGGCCTGCTGGTCAAGTACCACGGTACCGTCTCCAACGTTAAGCGACCCCGGATTATCGCCGACTGCGTTTACCCACAACGTACCCTTACCGATTTTATGCAGTGTATCATTGGCAACGCCGTTTACCCCCCAGTACACCGTGTTCTCTTCATCAACTTCAATTCCGCCGCCAGCCCAGGTTGCTGCCGGGTCACGGCCCGGTTGAACCACGTAGTTAGCCGAGAATTGCAGCTTTCCGGCCCCCATGTTAACGGCATCATCAAGTATCAGGCTGCCCCCGTCGCCGCTAAAGCGTAGATCCCTGGTGGAATCAAGTTCCTCGTAGCTTGCCAGTGATGGCGCGAGATTTTTATAGCGATCGGCCAGGCCATTCCAGCCCCATCGGCGGTTTCCCTGGGTAATGGCCTCCTGGGTCCAGTGAATGTCCCCCTTTCCATCGCTATCTTTAACGTCAGGAGATGTATTGGCTGCGACCACCGCTTGGGCAAAATCGCTTTGTAAAAACAGGGCATAAGTACGTTGGTTATAACCGCTGTCGCCTATCGCCGTGGTAACGCCAGCCAGCTTCCAGACGTTATCGACGTTGTCATAAACCAAAACCGGGCTACCGCTGTCGCCACCTTTAGCGCCAATTTCAAGGGGGGCAACGTTGGGATCGTCTGGACCATGCATGTACCAGCGAAGTCGCCAATTTTCAAATACAACTTTGTTAAACGTTCCGCCGGTCTTCCAGTTATAGGCTCCGGTCAGATTTTGTTCAGCTCCGGTTTCAGCGTCGAGTTGTACCTGCGTACCAGCACCTGAGCGGGCATAATAAACGTAACGCTCCGGAAATGCCTTCAGATCCGAGCCGATGGCTAGCTGCGGTAGCGCAGCGGCCTCCGTAACCACTTTATTCAGACGCGGCAGGTGAAAATCCTGGCTGCTATCCTCATTACGGTTGATCAGCACATAGTTCGTTTTATATTTTGTGCTGTTACCGAAGTCGACGGACTTATAACCGCGGTTGTGTTTTACGCTGGCAAGGTAAGAAGGGGAATAAAGCGTGGCATATCCCCCAGAAACGACAGAGCCAAAATCTGGCATCGGGAAATCTAACAGATAAGATGTCATGGCATCTTTTCCCGGAACGATTATCCCTGTCTTACTCGGTGTATAGCGCCCAAGGTTTTCCGCAAAATCCCGAAATTCCTGAACAGTAAACTTTTCACTCATCAACCCTGCGAGGGTGTTTGTGGGATGTGCTGCTGTGAGACACATTAAAGATAAAACTTTACATTTCATTCAAAGTCTATTTTTAATAATAAGATCATATTCTTAATTAATCATACCCTATGATTATGTAATTAATGCAAATTCAAAATAAAAAATAAGAATATTCCTGAATTAATTCTTGGTGCTGAGTGACATTTGAGCTGTTGTGACCCTGATCCAAAATCCTGCGCCATTCAGAAACAGAATGCCGGCATGATCTACACTCCCTGAACAGAGATGGTGCCGATGAAAAAATCACGATTCACCGAAGAGTAGATTGTTTTTGCCCTGAAGCAGGCCGAACGGGGGACGTCCGTGCCGGAGGTTTGTCGTAAGCTGGGAATTTCTGATGCCACGTTCTATACATGGCGCAAGAAATATTGCGGGATTTCTCCTTCAGAACTAAAGCGCATTCGGCAGTTTGAGGAAGAAAATCTCAGACTGATAAAGCTAGTTGCCGATCTCAGCTTCGACAAAGCTAGGCTGCAGGATGTGCTGGTAAAAAAGAACTGACGTTGGCGTGTCTGCGAGAATGGGGCCGGGATCTGCAGGCACGCTACGGGGCCAGCGAGAGGCCGGACTGTTTTGCACTACAGGTTAGCCGCAGCTCTTTCCGCTACCGTTCTGTGGCGACAGACGACAGTGTGCTAAGCCTTCGTATCAGGGAGATCACCGAAACCCGGATCCACATGGCTATCGCCGGATTCACGTCATGCTCAGGTGGGAGGGCGGGGGGCATCACAAACGCATTTATCGACTCACGACAATGTTCATCGCTGCCTGACTGGTTTTGCCCTGGCTTCCTTTCTCATCAAGCACAATTTTTACATTCACACCCCGGTGTTTTGCTCTGACAAGTGCGCTAACCTCCCCCGGAGACGTAAAAGAGTAGTCCATCAGCAGAATTTCGTGCTGTGCTGACTCAATAGTCTTAAAGACCAGCTACTACGGGCTGAAGATAGCTCAGAGAAAGGCAGACCAGACCGGACACGGTCAGCTGGTGAAAAGTGAACTTAGGCATGAAATAACCTCAGAAATACTAACCAGAAATGCCGGATACGGGGAAAACTTGCGATGGGCTGAGTGTTGTTCTTTCACCCCTATACACTGCTCTTCAATTGGATTTATGATTATCTGCGTTGGGTTTTGTGTCGGACGAAAAGTGATTTCTGCTGATAAAGATGCCAGACAACCATGAATCATTGCTGGTAGTGGGGAAGAGCTAAAGAAGCATTAGTCTTGACCACAACACGTTATTACAGGAAGTCCGGGCATATCCAACAGCCTGGATACTGCAGCATATCTTATCTTCGGACTCGCAACCGGAGAACCAGGAATCCAACTAAAGAGCAGGTGATGCTCTCGTCCAGTAGGAATAAAACATTCTTCTGCACGCGTATCGCGCAAAACGATACCGGTTGAGATGTTAGATTTGCGAAAACGTAATGTTATTAACGCAAATACTGGGGCTGACGCTCAGTGGAACGCAAACTCACGTTAAACAATATTTTCTTCCTCTGACGCCTCTTTTAATGGCCGCAGATGCCCCTTTGTCACCAGTTCTGCCAGCGTGAAGGAATAATGGAATGGCCGAGCATATTGATATGTCTATGGCAAAGCGGTGAGAGGCGTGCAATATCTTCATCCTTCAGGGCTTTCCCCTGTACCCGGAGATGCTCCAGGGCTGCCTGCATATAAATAATGTTCCATAATACGACGGCGTTAGCCACCAGCCCCAGTGCGGCCAGTTGATCTTCCTGACCGTCGGTATATCTCACCTTTTTGACCGTGACAGATAGCTCTGGCTACGGCATGGCTGCTTTCTCCGCGGTTAAGTTGGGTTAGGATACGTCTGCGGTAATCTTCATCATCAATATAATATGGAAAGCATTATGGCAATGGTCCCTGCGTCGTCATCCGAACAAGGGTAAAGGGTGGGTAAGGATGCGTTATTTCCATCGAACTCAGACCCGAGGCTGGATATTCGCAGTTGAAACCAGTGAGCGGGGCGCCAACGGGAAAAGACTGCTGAAATCCCTTCGACTCGCGTCCGATACCCGGATAGTAAGACATAAAGCCATCAAGATGGATGCGAATCCTTTTGACCCTGAATGGGAAACATACTTTGAGGGGCACTGTTGCAAAGATTGCTGCGCTGATAAACTTTGCTGATATTTTCACCAGTAACGCTACCCATGAACGTATTCAAAGGCCGGCATTTCGATCGTGACATCATCCTCTGGGCGGTACGCTGGTACTGCAAATACGGCATCAGCTACCGCGAACTTCAGGAGATGCTGGCCGAACGTGGTGTGAATGTTGACCACACCACGATCTATCGCTGGGTTCAGCGTTAAGCGCCTGAAATGGAAAAACGGCTGCGCTGGTACTGGCGAAACCCTTCAGGGTTCTGCTCCTGGCATCTCGATGAAACTTATATCAAAGTTAACGGCCGATGGGCTTATCTGTACCGTGCTGTTGACAGCAGAGGACGCACCATCGATTTTTATCTTTCCCCGCGCCGTAACAGTAAAGCGCCCACCTATGGTCGTGCGCTGGCGTTGTTGAAACGGGAGGGACGGTGTCCGCCAGAGGTTGAACACCGGCAGATAAAATACCGGAACAACGTGATTGAATGCGACCACGGCAAACTGAAACGGATAATCAACGCTACGCTGGGATTCAAATCCATGAAAACGGCGTATGCCACCATTAAGGGGATAGAGGTGATGCGGGCACTGCGTAAAGGACAGGCAGAAAACTTCTCCTTCGGTCATCCTCTGGACGAGATGCGTCTGATAAACAGAGTATTTGAATGTAAGGCCTTTCAGTAATACAAAAGGCTACTGCATCGCGAACTTTGCAACAGTGCCATAGAGGCTTCACTTACAAAACTTGATTTGTATCATAAAAACTCAAATTGACAGTCTGCGGGAGTATTCTGGCCAACCGGGCTCATAACGGCAATGATAATGATTGGTCCACCTCCAGAGATGAGAATGCATATCATTCGTTGACATGGAAACAAGCTGCTTGTATCCTCATTAAGGTAGGTACAGTTGAGGGAGCTGGCGCTAAATGGATTGTTGCCAAAAGAAAAACGATCATTATGGTATTTTTATGCTCTGAATTTTTAATTCACGTTGCCTTTAGGACAAATGCTTACTTTATTTCTAAAAAGGAATGCTTCCTTTGAAATTATTTTATTCGCAACCTAACCATTTAGTAAGTAAAGAGTTCTCCTTTTCGCATGAAAAAATCAAAGAGAGAATACAATGCCCCACTGACGCAAGGTGAGTTAGCATCTATACATATTGCTACAATACATGAGTTCCCTTAAGTGTCTTATGTTATCCCACAACATAGTATTTTAATACAGATACGCATTGTTTATTTACTGATTTTTATGGAAATTCAACCCATGCTGATAGAGCTAAAACTGTGGCAAATATTTTTTGTTTTACTTCCTGCTGGAATAGCCTGTGGAGCTGTCACCAGGTATTTTGAGTTAAATGTGTATATTCAGACAGTGGCAGTTTCAGTACTGACAATATTTCTTATGCTGATGTTTTCTTTTTTTAACAAAAGGGTCATTAAATGATTGATATTACTTCTCAGGATTTAACAGTAGTCTCAGGAGCTGGTGATGTGAACTGGGTACAGGTTGGCCGCGATGTTGCTACGACAGGAGCTGCAATTGCCGGAGGTGCTTTCGGAGCTGGTATTGGTGGTCCTGTAGGAGCAGCAGTTATCGGGACCGCTGCAGCTGCCGGAGTTGGTGCGCTATATGACAAAGCGGGAAAACCAGCCAATATCCCATCAGAAGCCTGGAATGTAAAAGCAGGGAGAGAATGCTATTTTGACCCTAATAACCTCAACGACATTTGTCACTGACGGTTCTGGCGTGCGGCCGGGTATTATGCCGGGTTCATGAATGTTTCAGACAGGGCGGGAGGGCGCTGGTGCCCTTCCACCCCGGAGTCGTATCTGACGATACGGGAAAAGCTTTCCAGATTAACGGGTTGTTCATATTCTGGACAAAATTTGCAGACTTAACAACAGTATACTCCGCCAGGCAGGCGGCAGCAGGATAAGGGAATGGACGTACACGGATACAGCAGCGAGTATATTAAAAGAAGTCAGGCCGTGACCGGATGCTTTGCCATGTTTGTGCTGTTTTTTGGGCTCACCTTTGTGCCACTCTTTATTGAGAACAGCAGGGAACTGATGGTCAGCGGATATCTTTTTCCGGTTCTTTTCGGGCTGGAATTTCTGGTTATCACCCCCCTCTATTATTTCTGTTTCCGCAGGCGGGAGGGTCTCGGCAGGGGACAGTTTCGTGCCGGCGTTTGCCTGGTCCTGTTTCTGTGCATTCTTTTCGTTCAGCTTATTCTCCCATTTTTCACCGGCACCCGGCAGACTGAAGCCTGGTCTGCCTCACAGATAGGCCTGGAAGGCCACGTATTCTGGTTAAACGCCACCATGATGGTTCTGGCTGTTCCGGTTTATGAGGAGATGATTTTTCGCGGCTGTCTTTTCAGCGTGTTCCGGTTCTGGTGCAGAAATAACGTTTATGCGGCCGCCGCTGCCGTGTCCGTTTTATTTTCAGCCTGTCACCTGCAGTACATGGACTGGCGGTCATTCCTGATACTGTTTCTGGTCTCACTGATACTGGTGGCCGGCCGGGTCATCACCGGCGGAATACTGATGCCGGTTATCCTTCATATGCTGATGAATGCGACCATAACCGGTATCGGGTATGTCGCTCACCTCCAGACTGCCGGCGGGGCGTCAGGGTAGCCGGGGCATCCGTTATTTTTTTCATCTCTCTTTTTACCGGGAAGGCGCAATGTTTCGTAAGGAAGCGCTGGAAAGCAGGAAAATGACGTGGCGCGGGAAGGCGGTTTTATTACCCGGCATCCCCCCCTGGCTGGTCATGGTAATGACCGCGGTCTTCTTTACCGGCTTCATGGTCTTTATCACCTCGGGCACCTACACGCGGCGCATTAACGTGCAGGGTGAAATCACCACCTGGCCCCGGCCGGTAAATGTCTATTCCGGCGTGCAGGGGTTTGTCGTGAAACAGTTCGTGAAAGAAGGCGACAGCGTCAAAAAAGGCGATGCCGTCTATCAGATTGATGTCAGTAAAAGCACCCGCAGCGGCGTGGTCAGTGACACCCAGCGCCGGGATATCGAAAATCAGCTGAACCGCATAGCGGACATCACCGCCCGCCTCAGGGAGAGTAAGGTATCCACGCTACGGATGCTCGAAAAACAGAAATCGCAGTACAGCGCGGCTTTCGAACGGTCGGCAGGGATTGTCCGGCGGGCTGAAGAAGGGATAAAAACCATGAAGCACAACATGGAGAATTACCGGCAGTACCAGGCAAGGGGGCTGATTACCAGAGACCAGTTAACCAGCCAGGTGGCCCTGTACTATCAGCAGCAGAATAACCTGCTGGGCCTGAGCGCGCAGCATGAACAAAACGCCCTGCAGATCACCGCGCTGGAAAGTCAGATCCTGACGCAGGCGGCGGAATTTGACAACCGGATCTACCAGATGGAGCTGCAGCGCTATGAGCTGCAGAAGGAGCGGGTCAGTACGGACGCGGGAGGCGAGATTATTATTCGTGCACTGTCAGACGGAAAAATTGATTCCCTCAGCGTTACCCCCGGTCAGATGGTCAGCGCGGGCGACAGCCTGCTGCAGATTGTTCCGGAGAAAACAGAGGGCAACTATCTGGTTATCTGGGTACCGAATGATGCCGTGCCTTATCTTTCTGCAGGTGACCGCGTGAACGTGCGTTACGAGGCCTTCCCGGTGGAAAAGTTTGGCCAGTTCGCGGGGAAGGTGACGTTAATCTCCAGAACTCCGGCGTCTTTTCAGGAAATGCAGACCTATCCGGGGGCACCGGGAAATATCCAGGGCGGTTCCGTTCCTTACTACAAGGTGGTGGTCAGGCCGGAACGGCAGACAATCGCATACGACGGGAAAAACCTGCCTCTGGAGAACGGCATGAAGGCGCAGGGCACGTTATTTCTGGAAAAGAGAAAAATCTATCAGTGGATGCTCTCCCCGTTCTACGACATGAAGCACAGTGCAGCGGGGCCGGTGAATGAACGGTAACCGCATGTTGTCAGCCCTGTCAGAGAAACTGGATCTGAAGCTGCGCCGCCGCGTGCCGGTGGTGCATCAGACCGAATCGTCAGAATGCGGCCTGGCCTGTCTGGCGATGATATGCGGCCATTATGGCCGTAATACTGACCTGATTGCCCTGCGCCGCCAGTTTAATCTGTCTGCCCGTGGAGCGACACTGGCCGGTGTCCGGGAAACCGCGACTCAGCTCGGGATGGAAACCCGGGCGCTGTCGCTGGATCTCAGTGAGCTCCGGGCCCTCAGGCTGCCCTGTATCCTTCACTGGAATTTTAATCACTTTGTGGTGCTGGTCAGCGCCCGTAAAAAACGTTTCGTGCTCCACGATCCGGCCCGGGGCCGGAGAACCGCAGGTATTGCCGAGATGTCGGAGAGCTTTACCGGGGTGGCGCTTGAAGTCTGGCCCGGCAGCGCATTTATTCAGGAAACGGTGAAAAGCCGGGTCAGCATAAAGGCGCTGATCCGCAGCGTGCACGGTATCCGGGGGGCGCTGACCCGGATTTTCTGTCTGTCCCTCATCATTGAGGCCATCAGCCTGGTGATGCCCGTGGGGACCCAGTTGGTAATGGACCATGCCATTCCCGCCGGCGATCGCGGCCTGCTCACCCTCATCTGCGCCGGCCTGATGTTTTTCATCCTGCTGCGGGCCGCGGTCAGCATGGTACGGGCCTGGTCATCCCTGGTCATGGAAACCCTTATTAACGTGCAGTGGCAGTCAGGTCTGTTCCGCCATCTGCTTCAGCTGCCACTGACCTATTTTGAACGCCGGAAGCTGGGCGATATTCAGTCCCGCTTCAGCTCGCTGGACACGCTGCGCACCACGTTCACAACCAGCGTGGTCGGGGCCATGATGGACGGCATTATGGTGGCCGGCGTTCTGGTGATGCTGATCCTCTACGGTGGATGGCTGACGGCCGTCGTTCTGGGCTTCACCGCGGTATACGTCCTGCTCCGGTTAGTAACCTACGGCCGTTACCGCCAGCTGTCGGAAGAGGCGCTGGTCAGGAGCGCCCGTGCCGGATCGTACTTTATGGAAACCCTGTACGGGATAGCCACGATCAGAATGCAGGGCATGGGGGAGCGCCGGGGCAGCCACTGGCTTAACCTGAAAATTGATGCCATCAATACCGGCATCAGGCTTACCCGGCTGGATATGCTCTTCGGCGGGATCAACACGTTTGTTGCGGCCTGCGACCAGGTCGCTGTCCTGTGGCTGGGAACCCGCCTGGTGATGGATAATCAGATGACCCTCGGCATGTTCGTGGCATTCGGGGCTTTCCGCGGACTGTTCTCGGACCGGGTGGGCTCCCTGACGAATTTTCTGCTTCAGCTGCGTATGATGAGCCTGCATAACGAAAGGATTGCAGATATTGCGCTGAACGAACGGGAGCCCCGTAAACCGGATTCAGGCACGAAGGCCGCCATGCGTCCGGCCGGGCTGGAGGTCCGGGGCCTGAGCTACCGGTACGACAGCCAGTCTGCCCCCGTTTTCAGCAACCTCAGTTTCAGCATCCGGCCGGGTGAAAGCGTGGCGATCGCCGGCCCCTCCGGATCAGGGAAGACGACGCTGATGAAGGTTCTGTGCGGGCTGTCTGAACCGTATTCAGGCGCGGTGCTGATGGACGGCACGGATATCCGGCAGCTGGGCATCAATAATTACCACAGGCTGATCGCCTGCGTGATGCAGGATGACCGGCTGTTTTCCGGCTCCCTCCGGGAAAATATCTGCGGCTTCACAGACAATCCGGATGAGGCCTGGATGACGGAGTGCGCCCGGGCAGGAGGTATTCACGACGACATCATGGCCATGCCCATGGGGTATGAAACCCTGACCGGCGAGCTGGGAGAAGGGCTTTCAGGCGGGCAGAAACAGCGAATTTATATCGCCCGGGCGCTATACCGGCGGCCGGGTATCCTGTTCATGGATGAGGCAACAAGCGCGCTGGATACCGAAAGCGAGCGGTATGTGAATCAGGCGATAAGACAGCTTAATATCACCCGGATAATCATTGCCCACCGGGAAACGACCCTGAAATCCGCAGACAGAATTATCAGTACTGTCGCCCCGGATAAACAATAACCTCAGAAGCCCCGGCACAGGCTGTGCCGGGGGGTATTACGGGTTATGAGCAGTCCTTCCCGCCGGAAAGAAAACATTTTGCGAAGTCCGACGCGCCTGCAGCATTTGTTACGGTGTCAGGGTTGTGTGGATTGAACGTCATCTCCCCCACGCATGTCCCCATCCCGGTAGGAACTGGAATATTCGTTCCATAAAATGGCCCGGGGTAAGCACAATTTAACGGCTATTTATTGGTGATATCCACGTTCCATGGCAGGAGTTCAGCCACTTTGTTCGACGGCTACTCCGGCAACACGCTAAGGATATATCGGAGGTAAGATACGTTTCAGAGCTTCCTCAGGCTCCAGCCAGTGTATCTCTCGGGGAAGGTGTTTCGGTAACGGTCGGCGATGGCGGGGGCCTGCGAAATGGAGTTGCAGCCAGCCAGTTGTTTCTCTGGCGTAAGCAATATCAGGTGAGTAATTTCGCCGCCGTGGCCGCTGGTGATGTACCCTTGCTGCCAGAGGATGGCGAATAAGTTTCGTCAGCCGCTGCCTTTCTGATCTGCCGGTTAGCGCTACAGGTAACGAAGTGACGTGCAAACTGTCAAAAACCGTCAAAAAGAAAGTCGATGGACTCTTTAATGGTCTGCCGGTAGAACCCCATATCGGCAACCATATCACCTAATGCAGAGTTCGGCGCCGAAGCCATATCCGCCGTCACCGCGATATACTCTGTTCCTTCAATGGACATCCTGAAACACAGACGCGTCGGCATCGGACCGTTGAAACTATCAACTTCCGTGAGAGGGATAACCATGCGACGGTCCAGCTCCCCAATGATGTTACTTTGCACATCAAGTAGCAGCGGGTAATTACCACCGCTACGGTTCTTATAAACGCAATACTGCATTAAAACCTCCGCACTTGGTCAGCGAAACTACCGTTCTCTTCAATGAAGCGGTTTAATGCCTCGATACCCTCCCGGTTCTCTTCTTTCCAGCGCTGAGCTTCCAGACGGCGAATTTCATTTTCCAGCGTGCGGGTCAGCAGTGCCGACACATTAATTTTTTCTTGGCGAGCCTTTGAATACACTTCACGATCCACAGTCAGGGTTACAGATTGTTTGAGTGCTGTGCTGGCCATTTTTGATACCTCCATAGAATACATGTCATTACGCATACCGTAGCACATGTAAAAGCACTTATCAAAATTTAACCAGTCCGGGTTGATTTTTTGGTGTCTTGCTTTACCGAAAAGGCATGACTGTTCATTGACATAACCTTGTTAACGTGATGCGCGAAGCGATACTACCGCGCAGTATTGCGCGGGGTTTTTCTATTCAGCTCAGAGGGGATGCTCTCTCCTAATTCAAATTACCTGAAGAAGTTAAACTACGGTAGTTCCACCTCACTGCCAGACTGTACGAATGTACAGCTCACGTGGAACGTTGTGTGCGCGTAGCCGCAGTACGGGCGTGTACACTATCCCACCAGCGATACGACTCACAGCACCGAGAATTATAGTTACAACATACATCATTGATACGCCACCACTCCCGGCCTCCGGCCGGGGGGATGTGCTTTTCAGAAATGGATCCTGGCTCAGGTGCTGCCGCTGTGCACGGTTGCCTTTGCCTGTTTTCTTGTATGTTGTAACTACATGTGCGCAACAGCGCCCGCTGCAACGTGGCTGTACCAATCTTTTTAATGTTCAAGTATCGTGTTCAAAATGAGACAGAGATGACGTCTGGGGAGAGTCCAGGCAATACCGTCTATAATCTGATTCAGGTTTTGAGGAAGGGCGAGGGTGCTAGTTTTTTTCAGCTATCATCATTTTCCGCACTATCTCTTTTGAATGTTCCGTGGCCAGTATTCCCCATATCGCTGACGGATTCATACCAATGCAGGCCAGTTTATCGAAAAACCGACAGCCCGGCGGCAAGTGCAGATGCCGGAAAGCAATGCTTCCGTCAGATTAATTAAAAACGTTAGTTTTTTCACCTGGAATTCGGGTATTGTCTCTTTTGCCAGATATAACCCGTGAACCTCGGCGAGCTTCTCACAGGCTAAAGTGGGAACAAAATCAGCGTAGCGTTCGCGGATAATACGCAGAGCACGTTCAGCGAACCTGGCATCAGTTGCCGGTTGCCAGGCTTGCCACGAGGCCCATGTTCACGGTAGCGCTCTAGTAACCGCCGGCAGTGTCTGTCAGAAATATCCTGACGGCTGGCCGCAAGACGCATAGTGAGTCGCCGGTTGATAACATCCTACAGGATCCTGAGTCGGTTCACATCGTTCATTGAGAAAAACTCCGTTCCGTATGCCGTCATGAGTCTCATCCTTTGAAAGCAGTGATCGTTGTGGTGAGACTGTAGCGCGGACCATTTGGTCAGAGACGGACATCTCAATTTAGCTACTACACTAACGGTGCGCATAACGAGGATTATGTTAAATTGAGTATGAGGCCCGTAATGAAGCCAACAAAACCTTCATAGTTGCCTTCCCTTCTACTATCGCTTATCTGGCGTCCCTGCTTAGGGATAATAACTTTATAACCTATGCTATAGAAGCACTACAGGTTTAACTCTATTCGTTTTATCCTCAGACGCTTTATAGGGCCGTTGACGGGCAGAAAATTCGAAAAAAAAATTTAGATTATCCTCGGCGATTCAGAACTGTCGAATAGATAGTTTATTGCTAATATAATGTCATGGGATGCCCAAAGCCAGGCGGTAGGATTATTCACGCAGTCCTATTTTATTCTGATGCATGAGAATATTCAGATGGACAGAGAAAAATCCTTCGATATTTTTTTTAAAAAACATTGAGATCATTAATCTTTTTTATTACGATGAGAGAAATATTACTGGCGCTTACTTCTCTGATTGCTTCAGTCACCTTTTTTATGCCAGATTGATTTTTCACTAACAAAAAAGATGGAATATCCCATTACTATGGATATGAGAATGGAACGCCTGAAAGTCGCCGTATTTTATGAAAAAAACATTTATCAGCAAATCATTTTTCAATATTTGGAGAATGCTCTGAGTAATTGCTCTATGTCTCTTGAATTAATCTCCAATGTCGATGTCCTACTGGAAAAAATTGCTGCTAACAACATTGACATTCTGATTACAGAATTTAACTATTTGTATAGTCATAAGGACTGGAACAATAATATCAACACCCGATTCTGCAAACTATGCTTTGAGCATCATGTCAAGCGGGTTTTGTTTATGTCCGGAACGAATATATGGCTGCTGCGACGAATTATCGATATGAAATTCGAAGTCATCATTAGCGCTAGCGAAACTATCGCTGAACTACATCAGGCAATGACCAGCATAATAGATAAAGAGCGTCAGACCCCGTATCTTTCTGAAAGTATTAAAGCCATTCTGCGTACTTCTCATAAGCGGCAGCAAATACTCTCATCAAAAGAGTGGGATGTTCTATATCTCTTGGCACAAGGTTTTTCTATTTCAGAAATCGCTGTACGAAAGAATCGAGCAATCAGTACGGTGGCAACACAGAAACACAATGCAATGAAGAAATTAAATATCTCAACTAACAGTGAATTATTAAGAATTATTCATCTCACTGGAGTAATAGAATAACAAGTTCATGTAACAATCACCGACGCTCCAGATACCGGCCGCATTATCCCCGGTTGTACTAATCGAGCTCGAGCTACCTAAACCTAGGTCAATGATGGAGTTATTCTGGATATTAAGCCCGTCAGCCCAGTATCCCTGGGTACTGATGTGCAGCCCGGCTGCGGTAAACCAAGCTGGAGCGTTGGCGGACGTTCCGTTCAAACCGTCAATGTAAACACCATAACTCAGGCGTCCATCAATACTCACTGTACTACCTGAGCCAAGACGGGCGCTGCTGCCGTATTCGTTGACGCTGATGCCGGTACCATAGTCGCCGGTTGTTGCAACGGAGACACGATCGGCGTTCATGATGGAAGCATTGCTTATCAGAATACCGTTGGCGCGTTCGTTTGGGGCACCTGCACGACGATGCGAGAGTCAGCGCCGAGATCTGCGATAGCCGCCCTGCCTAAGATGTTGATGCCAGCGGAGCTTTTGCCGTTCATCCCCACAGATAGAGCATTAGCCGAAATAGTATACTCCCGTTGCCCTCAATATTAATGCCTCTCACCGTAGCTGTAGGGTCGTCCGTACTGGCGGTGACGTTAGTTGAGAGGTTGACGGTACCGGTCGCGGGATTCAGAACCCCAAGCATACCCGGGGTGGTGCCAGTGTCTGCAATAATAGTATCACCATCGCTGACCCGGATGTTTGCACCACTGATACTGCTTATCATCAGAGAAAGACAGTAAACCCAGCTATTTACTGGACTATGTCTAGATAAGAAAATACGGCATTCAGTTAAAGCACCTAGATGCCGTGAAAGGCATCTAGGTGGAAAAAGGCGCAAACTACACTTTGATCATCATGCTAGCCAGTTTTACCATCTGAATCCCAGTTCCCATTTCACTAATGGTTTTATTAAGACGAAATGGATTAAATATATTATCAACGATACCACCGATGCCTTTCCCGAGGGCTTCGCCTGCACTAATAGTAATACCATTTGGATCTTGAATCCCATTCAAAACATTATGGTTTGCAACTAGTGTTCCGATAACCCCCCCCATTTTAGAACCAAAATATGAAAATAAACCCGCACCAGATACAGACAGGATTTCATCATTTGACAAAGAACGCATAAAACACCTCTATAATTACATTGGGTTATTTGGATTAAACCACCTAATATAATACACAGTCAAAAAATCAACTATGCATATATATCTATATAGTTACATCGCTTAACTACGAGGTCAATCTTAAATACTTTTAACTTTTTGTAATCCTTCTGAAAACTATAAAACTTACAATTAATAATAAGACCATAAGACTAGTTAGAGAGATAAAGTCTGGCATCATGTCGTTTAAAGAATACCCTTTTACCATAATTCCTCGTGAAAGACGTAGGAAATACGTGAGTGGTAATAGCGAGCCAATAATCTGAGACCATGTTGGCATACCCAAAAAAGGGACCATGAACCCCGATAATATCGTCGACAACAGGAAATAAAAAGAAGCCAACTGCATTACTTGCAATTGGCTTTTGGTCACCGATGAAAAAATAACCCCCACTGAAACACATAATACAATAAAAACAAAAAGTAAGACAAAAAGTGATATTATCGAACCTATGATAGGTACATTCAATATACACACCGCTCCTGTTATTATCATTACGGCCTGAAGCCCCCCAATTATAAAATAGGGTAGCATTTTCCCTAACATTATCTCGTAGTGTCTAACAGGAGCATTAATAATATGCACTATAGACCCATTTTCACGCTCACGTATGATAGAAAGACTTGTCATTAGAACTAAAATTATCGACAAAATAACGCCTATTAGTCCTGGAACCACATTGAGTTTAGTGATTCCTTCAGGGTTGTACAACTTATGGAAGACGATATCCACCAATGACAAATTGTATTTTTGTAATGAATCAATATTTTTGATATCTTTATTGAAAACAGTGTTCATCAGCGCCGTCAAGGCACTGATTGCATTAGCCGTTACCCCAGGATCTGTAGCATCATACTGAACCAGTACCTGAGGTTTCTTTTCAGAAATAAGATCTTGAGAAAAACCAGCAGGTATTATAACAACAAATTGTACATCACCTTTTTTAAATAGCAAATCGACTTTTTTTTCATCATTAAAATATTGGAATGAAAAATAATGAGTATTTTTCATTCCCATTATTAAGGAACGACTAAAAACAGAGTGATCATAATCAATTAGTGCCGTTCTGACAAATTTTGGATCTGTATTGACAGAAAACCCAATAATAAACAGGTTAATAAGTGGCATAATGAAAATCATGAGCAAGCTAATTCTATCGCGTTTTAGTTCTGCTACTTCCTTAACGAGGATCGTTGTTGTTCTCACAAAGAATTGTTTAACAACATTCATAACTACATCCCCTTTTTCATTAAATGGGCAAACGAATCTTCAAGAGTGGTAGGAACATTCTTTATCTGATAACTATCGGGAAGTTGTCGGAGGAGTGAAGTAATTTTCACTCTATTTTTACCAGTAATATATAATGTTGAACTAAAAATAACAGTCTGCTCAATTTCATCAAAATCACCAAATCTAAACTCTAGATCCGTTAAATCGGGGCCCTTGATAGCAAAAGTACTTAATCCTTGTGATTGAATGATCGACTCCGCTGTGCCAGACGCCAATAAATGGCCGTACGACATCCACGTTAGGTGATCGCAACGATCAGCTTCATCCATATAATGGGTGCTTACAAGCACAGTCATCCCCTCATGAGATAAATCATGAAGTATTTTCCAGAACTCACGTCTGGCATAGGGATCAACCCCCGCAGTTGGCTCATCTAGAAGAATAATTTTAGGAGAATGCAGAATACTAGCAGCCAATGAGACACGCTGCTTCCATCCCCCTGAAAGCCCGGAAGTTAATGTATTGCGATACCGTTCGATCTTAAAGTCATCTATTAGCTGATCTACCCTCTTTTTAGGTGTAGGAAGGTCATACAACCTTGCAAGAAAAAGAAGATTTTCCTTCACTGTCAAGTTGCTCCATAATGAAAAATTTTGGGTCATGTATCCAATTAACGGCTTTATATATTTGCGTTGTTTGAGAATATCATAACCAAAACAAAGACCGGATCCTGAATCAGGTTTTAACAAACCGCACATAATTCGCATAGATGTAGTCTTACCACTACCATTTGGTCCCAAGAATCCTGTAATTTTTCCTGTTGGGATGCTGAGCGTTAAATTTTTCACAACATGTTTATTATCAAAATATTTATTTATATTATAAAGTTCAATGCAGTGTGAGTTCATAATAAAATCTCCACAGCCTCTCCTAATTTAAGGTTATTGCCATTTATAGGTCTAGCCTCAATCATAAAAACAGACCGATCATGATAACGATCGTTGTAAATAACAGGAGGTGTGTACTCAGCTTTAGGTGAAATAAATTTCACCTCTGCGGAAATGGTTCCCTTTGAACTGCCAGATTTAATCTGAATTCTCTTTCCGAGGGATATTCTATAAAACTGCTCATCATTCACAAAAAAACGTACTTTTAATGCCCCATCAGGTAGTAATGAGATAATAGGAGTACTCTGTGATACTATCTCTCCCGTATGATGCATGATGTCATAGACAATTGCTGATCCAGGACTTCGTATAAGGCGTTTATCCAACGCAATCTGGCTTTGTTCAAGTTTTAGCTTTGATACGCCAATTTTTGCTTTCTGAGCAGCGATTTTGTCCACTCTGGCGGGTAATTGCTGACTCTCCCGTTGTGCGATTAACTCCCGTACTCGCTCTTGCTTCAACTGACTGTCTGCCCTTGCCTGCTCCGCTTCAAATTCGGAAACATAACCTTTATTTTTTAATTTCTGATATTTTTCCAATTTCAATCTTGCGATACCAGCATCATGATTTGCCTGCGCTATCTGAGCCGTAACTATATTAAGTTCTGTAGAGCGTTGACCTTTTAGAAGATCATTTAATGTTGCTATTTCGCCTAACATATTCTTATTTGCAATTTCATACTGTTTTTTTTCTTCTTTATTGTCCATGATGACCAACTCTTGTCCGGCTTCCACTTTCTGCCCACGTTCAACTACAATACGATCTATTTTGGCCAGACTTTCAGAGGATACATAAGAAAAATCCCCTTCTACATAACCATAAACACTATCTTTATGATCACCATTACAATAGAATAAAATTAAAACAAAAGAAAGGAAGCATATTGTACAAATCAAATATCTTTTGTATTTCATATCACTTTCACTTAATCATTTACTTATTTATTAAAAAAGGAATACACCATCTAATACAGGAAAAAATCAATCTTTAATTATATGGGTGAAAATAACATGCCAAGTTATTACCCTGCCATTATAATCACAAGAAATCAGCGGTAGTATAATATAAATAACAATACAAAAACACATTAATTTTTATTATTTTTATTTAGTAAGGGTTATAAAATCTATCATGCGCTCATTTATGATAAATAGGTAGAATAATTAATTTAAAATACGATGAATGATTTTTTCCGAAACCTTACTACTACCTGACTATTAAGTTTTAGATGCCTTATTTATACATCATGAAACCTTAACATTCGCATAAGTAATTGATATGTAGTTAATTATTTATACAACTGCTAGCCAGGCTGGGTGGCGCCACCGCACATAAGAAGTGAAGATCAACATAATGATGTCGCTCAACGGCATGCACACAAGATAATATAAGAATACTTTACGTTTTGTGACACAAGCCAAAGCCATCATAGATTATCATTTTTTTTTAGAACCCTTATTGGAAGCGAGGTTAATCCAGGTTAATATGATGTCCTAGAAACAAATTTTCAGGGGAATATGTAAAACGATTCATTATGTTGGTAAATATTACATTCTATATTAATATATAGATATTTTAGAGCACAAGAGGAAACTATGTATAATAATTACATTATAAATGAGTCGGTGGTTTTTCACCCTACAACCAGCACATTGTACGATTGCAAAGCACCGGATCATTTGATTGAATTGAATTCACCAGCAGCAAGATGTCTTCTTTTATTAATTAAAAGATCTGGTGAAGTTGTCAATCAGCAAGAGTTTATGGATTTCGTCTGGAAAAAAAGCGGAATGACGGTTACTCCGAACGCGTATTATCATAATATATCCGTATTACGCAAAGGCTTAAAAAAGATTGGTCTTGGGGATGATATTATCGTCACCATTCCTCGAATCGGTCTTACACTGGCTGCTGGTACACGAATCAGAATGATTGAGACAGAAAAATCGTCAACAGTTAATGATGACGCTCATATCGTAGCTTCCAGTGAAAATAAATCACATAGGGTTTCAGAAAAAAAAAACCATACAGCTAATAGTAATATACTGTCAGCCCCTTCCTCCCATTCAGCCAGATCGAAATGGCTTTTATGTTTTCCGTTGCTGATAGTTTTCGCTTTAATTTTACCTACCATTTCTGTTTATTTAATTATTTTTTTTAGTCAAAAGGATAACTACTTTTCTGATTTTATCCCATCTTTATCAACCAAAGAATGTCATATATTACTCTCTCCATTGACTTTTGAAGGGGACGGAAAGGAATCTGCACTTAACTATGCAAAAGAATATGTGAATGATTGCCAGAAACTGCCCTGGATATATGTAACAAAAATTCCGAGTCTACCCCGAGCTTCTGTGATACGTTGTGACAAATCGTTTTCACAATCTTCAACCTGCATTTCAGCATACTTTATTGAGTAATATTATGAAGTTGAATAAGTATTCAATTGTTCTTCTCGTCTTTTTGTCGACCATATTATTAGTTATCACAGCATATCAGTTATATCGTACAAAAGAGTCCCATCACCCGCTTACCTGCCGGGCATGGCTTACTCAAGTTAAAGATAATATTTCGATAAACGTCCTATTAAGATTTATGTTTAGAGACGGCTATGGCACAGTGTCAATGAATGGCCATAAGATTTATCAAAATGGAAGTACCAGCGTCATTAGCCGCATGGTCTACTTCAACTTCAGACAAGACGGTGATTTTTATCTTCTAACCAGTAAAAATATAGTGAAATTCCCAGATGATAATGTTGATGAGGAATGGGTAGGAAACTATTTCCCTGCTTTTTACCTTAAAAAAGAAAAGGATCTTTATATTAATATCCTGAACCAAGGGGATAACAACATTATTTTTATTGATCCTATCCCTCTTTTAGTCTGTAAGACAGTACTTTTTGGGCAGTGACTAGAGGTTAAGAGTTGCAAAGAATAAGAACAACATATTGACTATATAATGCTCCTAAAAGGATACGTTCTCCCGGCCCATCGCCGGGATTTTCTTATAGCGTTCCTGGGCAGGCCCCAGGATTAACCGGCTAAAATGTCTGAAGATGAGAGCCCCTACTTAAAAAGCAGTTGACCGGGACAGTTGACCGGGACGAACGGCCTTGAGACATTTACCTAAACGCAAGCAAGGCATGGAGGTCGACGTCCTCTACACTCTTTTTATATAAGGTCGTTAGTTCAATCTGACTCTAAAATGTAACTATGTGTGTATAGAATAATCCTGCTTCTATGAGGTTGATAGTTTATTTCTTTGACAGCTTCTAAGTGGAGTCATAAAAAACCTTTTATTATTATAGAATTCTTGACTATAAATACCTAATATTTTTTATAGCAGAAACATTCCACTTGTTTATCAATGGCATAATAATATCATTATTATTTTTTCTCTTATAAAAAAAAGTAATTACTTAAAAATAAACACAACATATAAACTTCTTGTAAATAGATTAAAGAAGGTTGTACCAGCCTCAAAGCAGGCTTCTGCGATGAAGTAAATCAAATAATGGCAGCGCCTCTTAGGCAAGAAAACCTCGGAAAACTAGCTGATTAAAGTAGCAGTAGAATACGGTCGACAAAAAATTGCATAGCGTGCGTGTCCTTGTTGCAGGGGCGAATAAATCTTATCAGTCGTTTCTTCCTGGTCTCACGTGCTTAACTTCATGTCATGGCCCGTCGAAAAACAGGCAGAATCGTCGATGCAAGCATAAGCCTGATGATACTGGAGCGCAGGAGCGTATCGATACTGTTTGTTATTGGCGATTTACTTACGGATAGTTACTGACAGGTATTGCAGACAATTAGAAACTGACGACATGGCCGTGATTAATGCCAAACGCGTATACCGTATCATGCATCAGAATTCGCGGTTGCTTAAGCGTAAACTGTGATATCGCCCCCAAAACGGGCGCATACAAGGAAAGTAATCACTGGTGGTACTCCGACGGATTCGAGTGCAATTATGATGAGGTGTACGTTCGCGAGCTGCTGCCCTGGCCGACAGTACCGGTGGATATGACAACGAAACTATTCAGGGCGTAATGCTGGGTACAGAAACGACGCTTTGGCAACGGTCTGCTAGCGTCCTTGCTGAATGGCTTATAGACAACGGTTCAGCCTACTGCTCTCATTAGACGTGTAAGTTCACCAGAATGGTAGGATTTGAGCCTAACCATGAGACATGAAAGCAACGGGACGGGACGGCAGAGAGCTTCGTCAAAAAGATAAAATGCAACAACATCATGCCGAAATCTTACGGGTTAACAGCTGTGAAAAACCTTGCGGAAGCCTTCGAACATTACAACAAATGGCATCCGCATAGTATATGTTCGCCACGGGAATATCTGCGGACAAGAACTTGTATTGTGTTAACTGATAAAAGGTGAAATGAAAATACAGGAACCTATCAAATTTTCAACTTTTTATGATAATCGCAAGTCAGAATACGATTTCATCAAGGGTTTTCTATCATATAGCTCTTTGAATCTTGGGTCCAGATTACTTTAATTATCTGTTCCTTACATCATTATTATACTGCAATTAATGAGATGAATGGATGTTCATTTCACAAGGAGGAACATTTATGTATTTAAATGATGATTTTATTAGAATTGCTTTAGTGGATATTTGCGGATTTACTAAGCTTGGACTGGACAAAATGATATCTAGCATAGATAAGAATGATAATTTAAAATTAAACATTTCCTATTTCGCTAGCTTACCAGCATTAATTAAAAGTAAATTCACACCTGATATAGTAATATGTGATCCATTTGTGGTTATCGATATTTTAGAAAATGTCGATAACCACATATCATTAATCAAAAAGAAAAACCACATGGTTAACATATATGTATTTTCTATCGCAGTTGGCTATGTTAAACCTCTCAGAGTCGACGGTATGTTTAACAAAAAAACATCTATTAGTGATCTTATTTCTTTGTTGAGGTTAATTATTTTCAAAAAATCTTGCTGTAAGTTTATTATTTCTTTACCGCCAACCGATCCGATCGACGAATCTTTAACCTTAAATAATTCTGAAGTGGTTGTTCTCAGAGGGTATTGTAATAATCTCAAAACAAAACAAATTGCAAACCATATGGGATGTGATGTGAAAAAAATTTACTATCTAAAAAAGAAAGCCCTAGATAAAATTGATTCAGCTAGAAACTCATCACATTACAATAATATACTGCGTATCTTTTCCTAGAAAGTTATGATTGAATCATTCCCAAAAAATAATCAGGGAACGATTCCTTCATTGTATGAAAAGCCACGAACAAACTAAATAGCTGCGTATAAGATCCTGTACACGATTCTGTGTAAATGTCTTTCCTCAGAAGTGGCCGTCCCGGCGGCCACCGAACTCGCTAATAAAGTGACTCATCGCCAGTCCCCAGTCCCTCAGCAGCATCGTTCATTTCGATGATGCAGCCTGGATTACATACAAATCATACATAATAATCAAAAAGTTATCACCAGCATGTTCTATAAGATGCACTGTAAGTTTATTTCCGCTGCCTTTCATCATGCCGAAGGTCGCTGCCGCCAGAATATGGCTGACCAGCTCCATCTGACAGACCATTTTGACCTGCGGCTATATTTCACCCCTCCTTACTCTTACTGGAAATTCACCGGAAAATTCTTTCCTTTTGTCACTACTATCAGGGCCTTTATCTTTTGTTGAGGTATTGTGAATTTACTCTCTGCGAAATTGGTGTTTGCCAAATCGATCAGCAGCCTGATGATTATGAACCTGCTCAAGGTGTGCTACTATACAAGCTGGTGTTTCTCGTTCCTAATATGCTGACTGATCCCTCAAACGCAGGCTCTTTGCTTCATTTCCTAGCCGTACTATCAGCTTGCTGCTCTTTACAACAATAGAGGATTTGGCCGAATGGATAGATGCTTTACTGCTTTTCCTTCCGGGGCTGAACGGCTAATTCGATGGCTAAAATAACATTATTGGAAAAATTACTCGGATTATCCCTATCCCATAGGAATAACCTGAACGCACAAACATATGTAAAATGATAGCGTGGAGTCATAGTTTATCTAAAATTAGAAGCTTTTCGATTGCATTGGGATTATTTTTTATATTATCAATGTGAATTAAACAGAAAGTTAATTGCAAGGAGAACATATGCGTGAACTATTGGATTCAGAAGTTTGTACTGTCACTGGGGCCGCCACAGTTGCTGATGTGAATAATTTTGCCCTTGGTGTTTTTAGCCATATCGGTAGCGCCATTTTGGGTGGCGTCATGGCCGGAACAGTCGGCGGAATTATCGGATATAAGCATGGGGGTGATTCAACAGGTGTGTGGGGACTTAGTCTTATAGGCCAGCTAGTTGGTGCTGTTGGAGGCGCAGTAATTGGCGGTACCGGTGGAGTTATTGCTGGCAGTTTAGTCCCGCTGAGCTATGCGTTTCCATTGGCTCAACAGGCAGTTAAGACAATAATTTCTGGTGGTATTGAATAAAGGGAAAATAAAATGAGAGTATTAAATCCAGTTGAAGTCAACTCTGTCGCAGGCGCTTATTCAAGTAACATCCTTGCAAATATCGTTGAAGTTTCTGCCTGCTCAATCGGCGGAGCTGTGGTCGGTTCATGGACCCTTGCCACTTTGGGTGGGCGTTCCGCAGCGAAAAATGATTTAGTCGGTATTGGCGGTGGGTTAACCGCTTTAATCGGAATGATTGGCGGTGCTATTGCTGGTACGGCAGTTGGCGCGGTAGTTGCTCCATATTATGGCTGGGATAATGGCCTGGAGATAGCAAAAGGGTTGATTGGGGATCTGATGCAAGGTAAGCCCATTTAAGTATTTAAATTCAAAGCTGTCAGTAATTAATTATTGGCAGCTCTTTCTGTTCTTAGCCTCTAAATAAATAATAACGACCCTACCAAATAACACATATTTATCAGTTTGATATCTTATTTTAGCATATTCCGCTCCAATTCAACCATTGAATCCTATATAATCCGATCGAATGATCGATTAAATGTGTTCCCGGTATTTATTACGATCGTCGACAAGGAGTTAACAGGCATTCATTGGTTGCCTGTTTTTGAGATTCTTGAAGCGGCGAGTTTCAAGGTGCTCTCGATTAATGCATAAGCAGAAAAAATAATGTCCATGATGGATATCCTACTCACTGAATACGGGGATGGGCCTCTATGACACAAGCAGGAAATCATTCGTCAACATATTACCGGCATCAGCAACATCGCATGCATCCGAACAAGCTCAGCCAATATGACGACCCTCTTAAAACGGGAATACAGAGCGTTTACGAAGAAAACCACCGTGTGTTTCGTTCACAAGCTCTGGCGTCAGTTGCTCCATGAGATTATAAGTGTGACTCAATGGCCGGGTGAACAACCAGTTAGTGACCGAACAGCCGGAACAGTGGTGAGTGGCAGACTTCACGTAGGTCGGTATCTGACTGGAATTCGCTTACATGGCCTTTATCAGCGAAGTGTTTGTCCATTGTATAATGGAATGGTGGGCCTAGTCGTCTATGGAAACAAAGTTCACGCTGGAGCAGGCGTTTGAGACCGGATGCACCAGTGGCATTATTATTCATCACTTAGATAAAGGTCCTCAAGCGACTAAAGGATGCAGAGTCAGTAGTATCAACGGGTTGTACAACGCGGAGGTCATACGCCGTCAATTCGGAAAGCCCGCCCGGAGATTGAGCAGCCCCACGCTGACATGGGAGAGCTGGTACTACAATCGCCGGGTTACCTAAAATCCCTACGGCAGAAACGGAACAGGCTTATTACGCTTCCTGTGGAACCGAGGCGGTTCCGTAAAGAATTAGAGGAGTTAAGGAGGCAATACCAGTAGCTTTTTTAGCCAAAAAATGGCCCCTTATCTAGTTGATCCATTATCGGAACTGAGGAATATTGCCATTTCGTGCTACTGAACTCGGTTTGTACATATTGACATCGGCGAAAAGGTTTTGCTGGTTAAGTTATATGTAAACAAGGTTTCAACGAAAAAGAAGAATTAAACACGTCTCCCACCTACTCCAATATAATTCAATTCGTTTCACGTTTTCTTTATCCCTTTTAACAAACCGGAGATGTTATGACCCTTAACGAAGAACAGCTATTGGCGGATGAAGCAAAATACTGCTCCCACGGAGATACTGTTCATTATGTAAATCCTCCCAAAATCTTCGATAGCTGCAAGGGTAGTTACCTGTTTGACGCGGAAGGTACACCTTACCTGGATCTTCAGATGTGGTACTCAGCGGTGAATTTTGGTTACGCCAATCAGCGCCTGAATAACATGCTGAAAAAACAGATCGACGTACTTCCGCAGATCGCCAGCCAATATCTTCACCCAACCAAGATAGAGCTGTGCAAAATCATTGCTCAGGATATGGAAAAGAAATTTGGCCTGGAGGGTCGTGTACACTTTAATGTTGGCGGCTCACAGTCAATTGATGACTCCCTGAAACTGGTGCGTAATTTCTGCAATGGAAAGAGCCGCATGTTCGCGTTTGAGGGCGGTTACCATGGCCGTACGCTGGGCGCTACCTCCATTACTTCCAGCTATCGCTACCGCCGCCGCTTCGGACATTTTGGTGAACGTGCTCACTTTGTACCGTTCCCGTATCCATTCCGTCGTCAGAAAGGTATGACTCCGGAAGAGTATGCAGATAAGTTGATTGCTGACTTTGCTCGCCTGTTTGAAAACGAATATCACGGCGTATGGGATCCTAAAGTAAACCAGTCTGAATTCGCTGCGTTCTACATCGAACCTATTCAGGGCACCGGCGGATATGTAATCCCACCGCGCAACTTCTATAAAGGCCTGAAGAAAGTACTGGACGAACATGGAATCCTTTTAGTTGTCGACGAAATCCAGATGGGTTTTTACCGTACCGGCAAACTGTGGTCAGTCGAACATTTCGGCATAGCCCCGGACGTGCTGGTATTCGGTAAAGCGCTGACCAACGGTTTGAACCCGCTGGCTGGTATCTGGGCGCGTGAAGATATGATTAACCCAACCACCTTCCCGGTTGGTTCAACCCACTCCACCTTTGCCTCTAACCCGCTGGGTACCTCCGTTGGTCTGGAAGTCATGCATATGTTGGCTGAGAAAGACTACGAGAAACAGGTTATGGAAAGCGGCGCTTACTTCCTCGAAGGTCTTAAAACGCTGCAGAACCGTCATCCTGAAATTGGCGACGTAGATGGTTTGGGTCTGGCGCTGCGTGCAGAACTGTGTCAAGCCGACGGCTTTACACCAAACAAAGCGCTGCTCGACAAAATGGTCGATATCGGTCTGTCAGGCACGCTGGAATACAAAGGTCAGAAAACCGGTCTGGTACTGGATGTGGGCGGCTACTACAAAAATGTTATCACTTTCGCGCCTTCACTGGAAATCAGCCGTAGCGAAATAGATCAGGCGATCGAGCTGCTTGATCAACTAATTGTCCGGGCGAAACGCGAGCAGTAATCCTCTTCCGACGTTTCATTTCCGTACCTTGAAATAAAAACGGGCGCATGCAAATGCGCCTTTGTATGCGATTAGATAGAGTACAGTCGATGAAAGATGGCTTACAAGCAGGCATTCGCTACACCAACCGCATCGAGCCCCACAATCTTATCGATACCTTTCTGAAATACCCGCCCCAGGGCTTCGAAGCTCGTAACTCCGAACAGGGTATACCGCTTTTTTTTGCACCCTTTGATCTGCTGACGACAGCCGATGATACGCTACGTAATTCGCTGAGCCACTGGCCAGGCTATCGTTGGTGGCACCGGATATTCACCATCGATACCTGTTTTGTTGGGACCACCGTCAGCGAATACTCTCCGTTGCTGGCCGGGCAACAGCCTGCGGAGATGGCTCGTCAGCTGCTCAGCTGTGCCCCACACAAAAAACTAATTATTGTCAAAGATTTGCCGCACAACTCACCACTTATCCCCGCCAGCGATAACCTGTATGCGCAGGCCATTTACGACGCCTGCCTCCGGCAGGGATTTATCGGCGTTGAGGGGCAGGCACTGGCCTATGTCCCGATAAATTTTGATTCCACTGATGACTATCTGGCGCGCCTGTCACGCAGCCGTCGCAAGAATCTTCGCCGCAAACTGCGGAGCCGCGAGGAGATGCTTATCGAATCGCTTCCTACCGGCGATGAGCGTTTTGATGATCCCTTATGGCGGGCCGAGCTTTACCAGCTCTATCTGGCGGTTTACAACCAAAGTGAGATTCATTTTGATTTATTAACGCCGGAATTCTTTGACAGACTGCTTACCGACCCCGATAGCAACGGCAGAATGTTTCTCTACTGGTACGATGGCACTCTGGTTGGTTACAACCTATGCTATCAGCAGAATGGCCTGCTGATAGATAAATATATTGGTCTGAACTACCCACTGGCGCTGGATCTTAATCTTTATTTCGTCAGCTGGTTTGTGAACCTTGAATATGCGCTGGAAAACGGGCTACGTTTTTACGTGGCAGGCTGGACCGATCCCCAAGTTAAAGCTAGCCTTGGTGCCAGCTTTACGCTTACCCGGCATCTTGTCTGGGTACGCAACCCGCTATTACGCCGGGTACTACGCCGTTTACGCCACTATTTTGAAAGCGATGCACAATGGCACCGGGCGCAGAATTTATGATACAAAGCCGTAAACCTGCAATCCTTAATTTTGATAGCGCGGTCTGCAATATTCCGGAGCCCATTAATGTTCCGCTACAGGCATGGCAGGAACGCATCCGCTTTGGCTGTCGCTGGTCCACCTTTCGCCAGCTGGAGCCATTGATCTCAGCGGCGCTGACGGAACAATACGGCTGTGTATTCACCGGCAGTGGTGACTATCATCATCTGAGCTATCTATTGCTGCAGCATTTAGCGCTGCAGGAAGAGATCCAGCTCGTTATCTGCGACAACCATCCTGATAACATGCGCTATCCGTTCGGTATTCACTGTGGATCCTGGGTGTACTGGGCCACCCGACTGCCGCAGATTCGTCATGTGCATGTTATCGGTATCGGCTCATCTGATATCAGTGCCAGTCACGCCTGGGAAAACCATCTGGGGCCACTGGTTAAAAGAAAGCTCACTTACTGGAGCACCGGCGTTGACGCCCGCTGGCTGCGCTGGTTGAATGCCTCACATGCCAACCGTGCATTTCCCGATGCGGACAGCCTGATGTTTGAGTTTTTACAGACGATGGATAAAACGCTACCGGTCTATCTCTCCATAGATAAGGATGTGCTGAGGCCGACCGTCGTAAAGACCAACTGGGATCAGGGCATTTTTGAGGAAAAGCATCTACAGGACATGATTACGGCCTGCCAGGGCAGAATAATCGGCGCGGATATTACGGGTGAAGCCTCAGTTTATCAGTATAAGAACCGTTTCAAACGCTGGCTCAGCGCGGCTGACGGCCAGCAAACTCCGTCAGAGATGGAAATCGCCCGGTGGCAACACCAGCAAAACGCGCTGAATTTACGCCTGTTGGAGCGAATTAACGACGGCTGGCGGAACTGATGCCGCGGCCTGACGCAGCACCGCAAGGATCTCCTGAAAGGTAACATCATCCAGCCAGTGGCTGTTGGTAACAGACAACGTTCTGGCCGCAAAGTCACTGGCATTAGGTGCTGCAGTGTCACCGAACAGCAGCGGAACAACGTTCTGATAACCGGATAGTGGCCGAATAAAAAGGCGGGTGACGCCCTGTCCGGCAGTCCACAGTTTAGCCAGTGCCTCATCACGCGAGGCCTGGTTCGGCATTATGACCATAAGAAAAGGCCAGATGCCCCGCTCACCCTCTTTATCTCCAGGAACCTCTACGCCATCCAGCTCACGCAGTTGCACGATACGGCGTAGCGCTCGCTCACGCGCCTGCTGCTGATACTCCGGCAGGCGCGTGAGCGCACCCGCACCGACCCGCTGCCGATAACGCCCTAGCGAGTGCAGTGGAATATCGCGTACTGTAAAACCGTCACCCACCGCGCCAATTTCATCGCCCTGCGCTAACATGCGGCGCAGGCTTCTGCCATAAACTGGATAGAAACGCCGCGGATGATAAAACCATGTGTATCCCCAAAGCTCGACGCAGCGGCGTATTTCCCAGAGTAAGCTGAACGACAGCTGCGCGCGAGTTTGCTTTCGTAACACCTGATGCAACTGCGGGTCATGGCTGAACAGTACGCCGCCCTCGGCGGTTGTCAGCCCTTTACCAAAGGCCATACTGAAAAAACCGATATCACCTTCGAGTCCAACGCTTTGTCCCGCTGCATTACGGGCTCCCATCGCCTGTGCGGCATCCTCAATCACATAACAGCCTGCCGTCTGCGCAATATGCTTTGCAGCCTTAACATTGGTTACCCGTCCGGCCAGATGCGTCACCACTATCGCCAGCGTTTTCTCGTCACACTGTTGCCGTAGCGCATCCTCATCCATATCGATACTGCCGGGATGCAGATCACAGACCTCAACATGTAGCGGAGAACAGTAGAACGTAGCCAGCGCCACCAGTGGGCAGGTATAGGCGGGTACAATTATTCTATTGCGTTCGGGAGATAGAGCCTGCAGGGTACGCAACGCAACAATCAGCGCTGCGGTTCCGGAGCAGGTCAGAGCGGGTTCAGGGATTGCCAGCCAGCGAGCAATTTCCTGCGCCAGATCAGCACGTCCGGGATACAGCAGATCCCGCCAGCGCAGAGGAAGCCCCGCAGTAGGAGGGATTTCACGCTGCCGGAACATCAGTGGGATGACTCCGGCGCTGAAGAGCGTTCAGACTCGGCCTTCGCCAGGCACAGAACACCGAGCAGGATTACCGATCCGCCCAGAAGCTTCCACATAGTTATCGAATCGTCAAACAGCCAGATAGAAACCAGCGTAACGCTGATGATTTCCAGATGAGAAGCGGCAAATGCCGGGCCAACAGGCACATACTTTAACAGGGTCATCCAGGTGACAAAGGCACCGATGTAGCCAATAAATGCACCATAAATCCAGGGATGGCTGAAGACACGAGCCAGCCAAACGGTATCCAGCATTAGCGGCTCGGCATGCATGGAAGCATATTTAAAACTGATCTGAGCAAACGTATCAAACAACATTAGCATCAGAAAACCAAACAGATAAAAGCGCTTCATTATTTAATTCCTACAATGGTAACGCCAAAGGCAATCAGCATAATGCCAATCAGGTGCCATTTACTCAGGGTCTCCTTAAACCAGATTCGCCCGGCAATCATAATCGCAACGATGTTGATCGATCCAAGCATGACGCCAACGGATAGCGGCACCAGCGAAAGGAATGCCAGCCAGAGCATAAACTCAAGCACATAGCAGGCAACACCAATCCACAGCCACGGCCGCACCAGCATGTAGCGCCAGTGGGCTAAGCCGGAATAGTCTTTGCCGGAGGCCGCGGCCGCTTTAAACGTTAACTGGCCCAGCGTGTCGACAATAACGTTAATAATCCAGAGTATAATCGTCAGCTGACTCATAAATTATCTTTCCGTCAGCGACCAGAGGGTCTGGCAAAGATAATCGGAGCTACCCTCATACTGCGGCGCTGAAACTCTACCGGCACTGTTTCCCGCTGTTGCGTCGCATTTTGCCGGATAAATTCCGTCGAGCGCCTGATAAGCTCGCGGCGATCGTTATCGATAGTGAGCATGTGATAGCTGTTTTTCAGCAACACCATCTCCACTGGCCCGCTAACGTTGTCACGGACCATCTCACCGTTGCGGCGATGGGCAATATCATCGTTTTCTGCATGCAGGATCAGACAGGGAGACGTAACCAAAGGCAGCAACCTGCGGACATTGCGTGATAGATGGATCATCTCGCTCAGGGAAGGCCACGGGTTTCCGGGCAATCCGGCTGCTCCGCTATCACCACTCAGCATGCTTTGCGAAATTCGCTGGCGCAGCTGTTGATTGCGAATACCGTAGGGCGGCTCCTCGTTGAACATCCGGTGACGACCGAGGCGAAGAAATCCGGCCAGAGGCAAAAACCAGGGAGCCAGTAAACGCGACAGTGGCGGAATGCTCCAACCGTCGTACTGGAACGTAGCACTGTATACCAGTACTCCCTTTACGTATTGTGGGAATTCCGCCGCGTATTTTAACGCCAGGATGGCGCCCATAGAGAGGCCACATACGTACAAGTGATCCACCTGACTACGCAGCTTGTCCGCTGCATCAACAACGCTTTGAAACCAGTCGCGCCAGCCTGTAGCTATCAAATCATCAACATCACCGCAATGGCCAGCCAGTTGCATACCGTAAACTGTGAAACCGGCGCGATTCAGCTCTCGCCCAACGCCACGCATTTCTGTTGGTGTGCCCGTCAAACCATGGATTAGCAAAACCCCAATTCGATTACCAGGTAACAGAAAGTCATACTGCTCTATCATGCATTATCCTGAAGGATTAAAAAGTTAACTTATGTAGATACACATATCACTGCTGCAGTAGCCGGTCCAGCTGCTCCGGGGCGACAGAAAAATCATGCATCACAGAAAAAGGGATACCGGAACGCTCACACTCCGTCACCAGACTCTTTTTAGCGAAAACATGATCTGCTATGTGTGATACGCAAAAATCAGAACGTCCGTCGCCAATCATCAGGAATTTATCCTCCGTAGCCCTATTAGCAACCGAGCACTTGCAGGTACCACTTGCTTTCCGACAGGCTGCACTATGATAGGGGAAATCCAGGTTCCAGCGGCGTTTGCTAACCTGTCGCAGTTGATTGGCTATAACCGGAATATCGTGGATGCCGTTAGACTGCAGAATATAATGGATGGCATAATCCAGGCCGTCACTGACGATATGTAACGGAACGCCGCGAATACGGGCATGCTCAACAAAACCGGCAAATGCAGAATCGATGGAGATACCCGACAGGCATTCGTTCAGTTCGTTCAGAGATACATCCAGCAGAGTAATCTGGCTACGCATGCATTCGCGCGCCCCAATTTCGCCCGCTTCCCAGCGCTGCTCCAGCTCTTCCCAACCCGGCTGGCCAAATGCATCCAGCAGCGTGTCGGTAACGTCTTTAAAACTGATTGTTCCATCGAAGTCACATAGTATATTCCAAGTCGGAACGCGTACATACGAACGGATGGACTTCATAATCATTATTGAATTTTCCTCCACATCTACATACGTCTTTGTATCACTACATCCATATGAGCCGGACACAGAGATCTCCAGGCCGAACGGTCTTCTCAGAACACGGTGCGGATACCATGCGTTTCATGTTCGATACGTTTGCGCAAGGCACCAGATTCCATCAGGTATTTGGTATGATGTATATGTCGTCATGCCTGTTTGTTTTAACGGAACTTTTGCCAGTCAGTTTCCTTCCTAAGCCATACCAATGTTATTTCGGGCTGGCGAACACCATACTGTGACCGCTGGCTAAGAACCATCCTCTGGCAACACAAGCAGGTTCGCTGACACTTTTTTAAGGAGAGTATTGACCGCTTCACGAATTCATCTCACGACCGCTGTCTTCTCTAACCCGGCAGGTGACCACGCATTTTAATCTTCGTCGTAGCGATGGCTTGTTCAATTTGCTACCGTGCTCATTCCGGCCAACCACTGAGATACCATCAATATCGGCTCTACGCGCAGTCAGACGATTGCAATTAAGCACTTAACTCCCTATCGCGCTAGCAACATTCAGGTTCAATGAATCAGTGTTCCTTTAGTAGCGAAGAGCCAACCCTAGCAGACGATGGGTCAATGAACCCAGCACATAAGCCAGTAAACCGACATATCGCAAGTATGATGCTGGCAGAGTAAATGTTCTGTAAACGAACTCTTTAAAACAGCGCGTATGAATTAGCCACCATAATGGATTACTGTGGCTAATCGTACTTATGCTAAAAATTATACTTAACACCCATATTAAAAATATAGTTTTCACCACGTTCAACCATAGGGCTGTTACTTATAGAGTAGGAAAGCCTCTCAATACGAACGGCAGCATAAGTTTCCCAATTCCGGGTGAACTGGTAATCCAGGGTCAGGGAGAGGTAAGGCGTAAAGCCGGAGCCTGGGCGACTGGTATTTATCTCTACCCGTCGGGCCTCTTCGCTTGATATACCGTAGTAGTAACGGTTTTGCTGAGCATTCGCCCAGTCAGCTCCTATTTCCGGCACGATGGTAAACGAGTGATAGCGAAGCATACTCAGGTAAGAGAAGTTTGCCGTAACACCTTTACTGTGATTCAGCATGTCGGCAACCAGTTCGATGTTAAAAGCCCCCATTGGGGTCGTGTACTTAAAGCTGGCCCCCCCCATCGTGGTTCTGCGGCGATCATTCAGGCTACGCATCACCGCATCACCGCATCATGACCATCATCGGAATCGTACGACTGATCGTCGTAATAAACTTTCAGCTTCAATTCATTAGTGTCATCATTGATTGCATAATAGCCTGCCTCTGCATTTTCGATATACCAGACGTCATTGTCATAGCTAAACGTCGGTAAAACCTGATGACACATACGCTTTGCTTTATAAGGCGAGCTGGATATTGCTGCATTGATCCCCAAAGAGATATCCACAGAATCTGCGCAAAATGGAGTCAAACATGCAAGGACAAGAAGAAATAACAATCCATATTTCATTATAATTCGCTTTTATTGTGATGAACCTGTGCTAATGTAGCTGCTGTAATAAATTGTCAATATGTAGCATACGAAAAATAAAGGAACATATCTGCGGCGAGTGATTTTTGCACTGCCAGGAGTTTTTGTCCAGTGGATAACGCCCCTCCCGTCTGGATAAAATATGTTAATGATTTACATTCTGAATTTCCCATGGCTATGGACATTATCTTACCAAATACTGCTGTAGCTAGTTTGCATTGGTTTAACTGCGACACCAGCGGGAGCTGTTGCTCAGAAACTTACGGTTTCGCTACTTGTGGTACATGCGAACTGTAATTCCCTGTATATACTCTTAGAATGCTTTGATGCTGGCAACCAGCGATACTGCGATGTACCCCGGTCCCCCACCGGCAGTCTGCAGATGAGTGACAAACTGAAAATAAAACGGAAAAGCCAGAACCATCATGGCGGCGTTTAAACATAATATGCAGCCTTCCGGACGTATCTTTGATACTGGCCAGGCTTCGGTCTGTGTGGTGCCAGTGAAAACGGGGAGAATAAGCAGAACGAACAGAATGCACAGAAACAGGGCCGGGCGTACGCCGGAATATAACTGTCCCCTGCCGAGGCCCTCCCGCCTGCGGAAATAGGGACAGTTGAGGAGGGGTATAACCAGAAATTCCAGCCCGAAAAGGACCGGAAAGAAATATCCCCGGATCATCAGCTCCCTGCTGTTATCAATAAAGAGCGGCTGAGAGGCGAGCCAAAAAAATAGCACAAATATGGCAAAGCATCCGGTCACGGCTTTGTTTTTTTCAATGTATCCGCTGCTGTATCCGTGTACGCCTACTACTTATCCCTCTGCCGCCTGACTGGCGGAGAATACTGGTGTTAAGTCGGCAAAACTGCAGCCCCGCTATACTAATGCTGACAGCTTGATGACAGTCATCGCTGCCCATACGTTGAATCATGGTAACCATGTGATGGCACGAACCAGCGATATTTCGTTCAATGTACCGAAAACCATATACGAACAGTATATCCGCCTGGTGTCACTGGTCATGACTAATGACTTCATCACCGATATCAGAGAGGCACGGTCGATTTTCCTCACTATTCATTTGATTCGTAGACCCTTTATGGTGCCGTTGACGGGCAGAAGTTTGGTATTGAGCAACCGACAGTAAAGGCCAGACATTCGCGTAAATGCTTCGACAGGGGTAAAGGCATCATGGCCTACACACTGACTGTATAACCCCATCCCGCTCAACGACTACCAGATTGGCACAGAAGCCCACCATGTCTTTGATATCTTGTAGCTCAACACCTTGGAGGTGATACCCACTGCCATCACCGGCGACATGTACAATATCAATAAAGACAACCTTGCGATCCTGCACTGGTTTGGCATGCGCTATCGCTTTACAACGCAGTTGGGTAATGGCTGCTTTCGGGATATTACCAGTGATGTTGATAATGCTCTTGATTTTTTCCTTTCGGGGTATGTTGCTTAATCCTTGCGAGAATGGTCATGGATGTGTTTTTTTGTTATATAATGTTTCCATTTAATGTAAATGCTAATATTAAGCCCAGCGGTTATGAATCTGTTTAAGTAAACACCTCTATATTGGAGACCCGTACAATAATTGCTAATAATGATATGCAGTCCTTATCCCTGACACCGTCGCTGGTTGTCGGGGATTTTTTTAATTAAACTCCCATGTCGATGTTGCCCGACATCTCCCAGCAAGTCACTTCGTTAACATTCAATCTCCATGAATAAAGTCTGCAAATTATTTTGAAACCACTGCACCTCAGGATATAACTCTTCGTTGAATAACCATTTAATGTTTGTGGATTAAAGTATGCATCGCGTTGCGCAGTTGTACCAGTGCGAACGTTATCCATCGGTTGAACCTGTAGATTTTTACGCCGCTTTTCTCAAAATGTCAGGGCGTTTTTTCCGCTGTCCCAAAACAGAAGTAACCTCGTCATTGGCGGAACCGTTGGCTCATAGCGAGGGAAGTGAGCCAGCGGAAATTTTTTATTCTGACTTGTCCGGCCATTCGATAGTTCCATATCCTGCGTCATCCGTTACGCGAGTACATTCCAGCACCTTACGCTTATCCAGGTAATCAAGCCATGCATCCTGATTTGATTTCTCCTCATCTGTAAGTGTTTTCTCTGCAAGTAATTTTATTTGCCAGAAGTTGATTTTTGAATTGGCAGATATCAGCATGCTCTGGCGCTGCGATTCGGTCTGAGCGTTCCAGTCAATTACCGGGTCGATCGGTACCGGGTTGCCGTCGGTGTCAGGGGTGATTACTTTGCTTTTTGGTTATCCTGCCAGCAGCGAATGGCACAATCCTTCGTCCACCTCAATTATCCCTGTACTGCTGATATGAGCACTTAGCTGGTTGTCGGTGGCCTCTTCAGGATTTATACCCGTTGAGTCAGGATGCTAATAATTTCACGCTGTATACTTCGGGTGACATCATGCGTGTTTATCATATATTCAGACGTGACAATCGTCACAAGGTCATCGGTCTGTTTATCTTTTTCGTGAAATTTACCGTCAGATGTATTAATCAAGTCAATTAATGGTTTCATTATTCATTGCCTCTGAATAATTAAATAAGCATTCGATATGCGCAGGTTCAGGGTGGTTAAATAACGTTTCTAAATCCGGATCGTCGGATTCCGCCAGCCGATCACCCACCACCGATTCACCTTCGCGGAAGTAATAGATCTTTTCCGCTGCTCCGTTGACATTCACTATCGAGCGCCACATCGGCTCGTCAGGCTCTTCGATTATGATGTCGAAGCCCAATATGCCAGATTAATAAAGTATTCCCGACTTAGACCGCCGGTTTCAGCGAGCGCGGCCATCACCCGGCGTCAGGGCTTACCGGCAGCATGCAAATGACCACCTCCGGGTATAGTTCTTCGAGTCTGAACTCATGTTTATTAGCTTCACATCAACACTCTGCATTTGCATCACGTTACGCACCTGATCGTCATTAAGCCTCTCACCTGGCTTTTTCTCAGCGAGCATGCGCCCAATCACGCCATTGAGATATGATCACAGGCAACCCGCCTTAGCCAGCAGAGCTTCTATTTTATACAGCATACCCTTACGGCCTGCGGCAACACCTGGAGGTCTGCCATGGGACGTGGTCGCAAAGCCCATCGTGCGCATATAGAGCACAGCTTCCTCCAGTTAGAGATCAGTCGCTTGCAGAACGCTTTTACCGGTCTGACGGGCAAACACAACACGATAATTATCATCGTCCCAGCCAAGGGCAGATTTGCCGGTGAGAACAATGTGGATCAGATTACGCTTCATCAGTTGTGCCTCTAATGAAGATGAAAAAAGGAAGGAATGAAACAAAAAAGGCCCCTCAGAGGAGGAGCCTTTGGCATTAACGAATTTTGAATGCTTCACACATCTGGAACAGTTTTAGCAGAATTAAATGGATCATGGTTTAATAAAATTGTCAATCATTAACCATATAACATACCAGCATGACACTAGTATCGCAAAGACTTCAAATACAATTCTTAACATCAACTACAGAGACCATACCACAAAAGCTGCCAGGGACGAACAACCCGCAATCATCAGGCAAACCATACAATCAGAAACGACCATGTGTCCCCCGTCAGTTTCTCATTCCGGGGCTACCCAGCATCCACGCCACGCCCCACAATACGATCAGAACAAACGTTGCAACACCCCAAAGAGCCATAAAATCACCTCTATCTAATCATCGCTCATGTACACTAGACACCACGCAAAAAACGTAGCGATCGGCACGGCAGCGAGATAAAGTATCAACATCAAAAATATGATTCACTGACGCTATTATCAGCCACCATTTTTCAATCTTTTATCAACGAACTGACGCAACAATAAAAAAGCCCCGCAACCAGTATGATGTGGGGCTTTGAGTAATGTAAACTAAGTTACAGAGAAACGGGGACAATCTCTTTCACCAGTTCGCGAGAAAAATCTTTATCGCTTGCCGGGACATAAATCACTTCGTAACCAGGGCCAGTGGGTTTGTAAGTACCCAACATAACCGTGCAATTCCCATTTAGAGATCATCCGCCATAATCAATCTGCCAACGAAGGAGATCGCCATGCGTTAAGCCCGTTTAACTGAGCATCAGTTCATCGCCGTGATTAAGTCGGTTGAAGCCGGGCGAACCGTTAAAGATATCTGCCGGAAGGCCGTTATTTCTGAAGCCATCTAACCCGCACTCTCGAACAAGGGGGCTTTGTGCACGGCATGGAACTACGGCTTTTCCTGACGGGTGAGCCAACTTAGAAGGGATTTGCTAAGAGTGTTGATGGACGATTCAGAAATGAATCTTTCATTGAGCATGGATCCAGCAATATTGCTCGCGCCAGGAAAACGATTAATGACTGGCGGCAGGGTTACCACGTGAGCGGACTCCATTCGCCACTGAATTACCAGACGCCTACTGAATTTGTAACAGACTGGCAAAACATTACAGATGAGGAAATCAGCGTGATGCATGACTATTCCAGAAACCCTAACACTAGGCAGATCGTCAACTATATAGGCTGCAATGTTAAAACGGTTTACCTGCATAAGTATGCCGCCATGCGTAAATTAAATACCCAATGCAATAGCAGGTTTTACTCTTCCCTCAGACATATTATCTGCTGACCTGACGGCTATCCTGCCAATAGTCGGGAACCGCCCGTAACTCCGAATTAATGACAGCCGCTGCGCCAGCATACCCCACCAAGCGCAGCAGTCTCTCCCAATTCCAAACTTCCATCATAGACCGTCTTCTGAGGCAATAAAGCCATCGATCCAATTCTGTTCATCTCAATCCTGACATCCGGCCAGTGAACTGGCCCCCAACGAGCGCAATGATGACTGCATATCTTCTGTACCAGGAGACGCTATTAAAGCTCACGGTACAGGCTTTTTGGCCCATTGCAGAAACGGGGCGGGTGCAAAAGCAAAAACTGCCATAACGCACAATGTGAAACGTTGCAGGCAAGAAGAAAGTGTGAAGCAAAGTGGAGAGTAAAGAAGCGTGGGCTGGTGAAGATGGCCGGGAAACAAAGGAATGCGGGAGAAACCTCATGGCTTCTCCCGCAGATCATCACGGAGGATTAGAAGTTAAGTCTGGCCCCGAGCAATACACCGGTATCAGCATAGCCGTCATCACCCATCTGCTGGGCAACGTTGCCCCAAAGCGTGAAGTTATGAGCAATTTTACCTTCCACGCCGAGCTTAAGCTCACCGATGTCGCGAGTACCCTTCACCTCGTTGTTGATGTCGTCCATTCGCACCTGGTAAGTATCGAAGTTATGGATCCAGTTCGCCTCTACGAAAGGCTGGAACTCTTGACCGGTATTATCGTCCAGATGGCTGTGGCCTTTAAGATAAGCGCGAAGACCAAGGCGGGAGCTGAGCATCCCGTCGTTTTGATCCGTTACTCTCGTGCCGTTTGTCTCGCGACGATTTTTAGCCGTAACGTCCATCCAGTTCAGCTGAGCTTTTGGCTGCAGCCAGCTGCTCAGACGCGCACTGCTGGTCAACGGCAGGGTATAACCTGCCTCAACAGAGACGGTGAAGCCCTGCGTATGATACTGCTCACTCGGCAGGCCCTGACCGTTAACCGTGTTGCGGAACCAGTTATACAGCACCCAGCCGTCGAGATAGGTACCGGACATATCTTTCTCGGACTGTATCCATGTCGCGTACATCCCGGCGCTGTAGCCTTCTACAGTACTGTCGGTACGATAATGGGTGACCGACGAACGGATGTTACTTTTGGCGTTACCGTAACCGACCATTCCACCGACGTGCCAGCGATCGAGACCCGTCGTGCTCCAGTCTGCCATATCCATCCCCAGCTGAACCACGTAGCGGTTGGTTCTGGCCTTCATCTGGTCAGAGTTAATGTTAAATCTGGTGGTGTTACCAACATGGCGCATCCAGAGGCCCTCAGCATGTCTGCTTTCGCCATCGCGCGCATATTCTCCTTCTCCGAGTCGATCCTGCATCCGGGTGGCAAACATAGTATTTGCCGCCATCAGGTTTGCCAGATAGCCGCCGGATTCAGGTCGCACCTGAAGCCTGTTGCTGTGATGCGGTGGCAGAGGAGCGTTACCATTATCGCCACCGTTACCGTTATCGCCACCTTTCGAATGATTATCATCATCTTTATTCGGATCCTCCGGATCGGGAGACGGAGCCTCGTTCGTCAGGTACCAGCTTTGATTTTGTTTCTGCAGGCGGTAGTCATAGTTACCGGCCACAATACGCCCTGAGCTGGTGAACGTGCCGTAAGACGTCCCGCCTACCTTAATAATCTCGATACCGTTAACGGTATAGTCGCCTTTTCCTCCCAGACTATTGATTGTCACGAGCGTATCACCTTCTTTGATATCGCCCGCAACGATCAGCTTATCCGTTGGGGAATTATCATTACCCAGCAGGGTATTAAAGACGATGGTGCCACCGTTTCCGCTGTAGTCACCGTTCACCGTCAGCGTTTTGTGCCCCTGGGCATCCGGTGCGCTGAGCGCAATAAGACCGTTGTTATTCAGGGATTGGACGTCTGAGTTGGCGGTCACGTCCCAGCGGCTGGAGCCATCCAGCGCAACGGAGGTGATATTTTTGCTGCCCCCAATCAAATGCGAACCATTGTTGAGCGAAACAGTCGAGGCGCTGTCCGCGCTGTCAGAAATAAGCGATCCATTGAGGACGCTGTTATCCGCATTCAGCGTCACATTAGCGAAAGGTGCCCCCGCCGCGCCGTCACCCGCCAGTACGTTAAGCGCCACACCCGTACCGCTATTAAAGGTGCTATTGGCCGCGTCCACAGTCAGGGTAACACCCTCGCTCTGTACCGAAGGGCCCTGGGCGGCGTTTACGTTTACCTTATTCAGCGCCACGTGACTTTCAGGCAGCGCGCTGTCGTTTCCCTGAGCCTGAATAGCGGCTGATTTTCCGCTGGTCGCAAGCTCGCCGTTGGCAAAATTAATGCTCCCCTGCTGCGTAAAGAGCGCTGAAGCGCCTTCGCCCTGAGTCGTCACATTGACGCCGGTTGCCGCTACACTGCCCGCCGCGACGGCGGCAATCCCCATGCTGCGCACACCTTCAGTGCTGAGCTTACTGTCGGTCAAGGTCACGTTTGATCCGTTGGAATAGACCCCGGAGGCGCTATTACCTTTGGTCGCTGCGGTGACGTTATTCGCCTGAAGAGATGAGCTGTCGATGGCTCTCAGACCGTCCGCCTGCTGACCGAGCGTGCTGATTTCCGCTCCGCTTAAGGCAATGTCACCTCCCCGTGCTGCAAACACCCCGGAGCTGCCCGCGCCCTGGGTATCAATAGTCAACATATCGCCTTTGATTTTGTTTTCAGTGTAAAGCCCGTAAGACATATCACTGGCAGTTTCAATAGTGTTACCGGTGAGCGTAGCCTCACCATACTGGGCGTTGACCGCAATGGCGTTATCACCGGTCGTAACAAAGCTGGTGTCTTTTGCCGTCAGGATCGAATCTGCGGAGGCAAGCCATACCGCGTCACCGTGCGCTCCCGTCGTCTGAAAACGGCCGCCGGTAACGTTGATGGTCGCCCCGCTGTTGGCATTTAGCGCGTAGCTATTTGCCCCTGCGCTGCTGAGAATGGCACCTTCCAGCGTCACATCACCGTTCATCACGCGGATGGCATCGCTGTTCTGGGAGGATACGGTTGTATTTTTCAACGTCGCGCTGGATTTAATATCTGCGTTGTTAGATTTAAGCTGCAGGCCCATGGCCTTATCCGCAGCGACAATTCGGGCGCCGGATGTTTCAAGAACGCTCTGATTGCTCAGATTGATCGCTGCCATTGCGGAGCCTGCGGCGTTCACCATGGTGTTATCCAGCACGATCTGAGAGCCATTATTGGCTCCGATACCTCGCGCGGCCGAGCCCGTGGCGGTAATGGTTCCACCGGTAGCATTCAGGAGGCCATTGTCCAGCTTGACGCCATCGGCCACCTTACCGCTTGAGGTCAGGGTGGCATTTTTCAGGATCAGCAGCCCTTTATCCGTCGCCAGCGCAGAAGACGTAGAGTCTTTATCACTGGTAAACAACAGCCCATCAATACCGGTTTCGATAACACTGTTCTGCCCCTGAGCATTAAGCGGATAATCACCAATACTGGTGGCTGAGTAATTTTTTTTAACCTGTAGGGTGGTTCCGTCGGTTACCGCCGCCAGCACAGACGTGGCAGGGGGAGTAATCAAACATAATCCCGCGATTAAACGATGGGAGACAATTCGTGATTGCCTTGACATAGTCGCATTCCTTAGCTTGTTGCATGTTAGGGTAAATACCTAAGACGTTGCGCAACAGCAATATACGCCTTCCGCAGCACCTCAATGTTGAATAAAGGGACCGGGCTGGAGAGTTGATAGTTTATCAGTCAACAATAACACTAATTGCTTAAATTATGACAATAGGATTATTTATCACTTGTGATTATTTTCTGATATATAGGAATATTTAAATATCAGGAGAAAAATCCTAATCTATTTTCCTTAAAAAGGCATTGAGAGCATTATTATTTTTCTTTACCATAAAAAGTTGATTATTGATGCAAGTCACCATGCTCGCTTCAGTCAACGCTTTTATACCAGCTCAAACGAGTTACCCAATATCTTCCGCTATAAAAAAGATGGAATACTTCATTGCTATGGACAACGGAATGGAACGCCTGAAAGGCGTTGTATTTTATGAAAATAAAATCTATCAACAAGTCATTAATCCGTATCTGGAGAGGGTGCTGGATAATTGCCCCTTATCTCTTGAAGTGATCTCCAGAGTTGATGTACTACTGGAAAAGATTGCTGATAGTAACGTTGATGTTTTGACTACCGAATTTAACTACTTATATAGCCATAAGGACTGGAACAGCAACATCAACACGCGGTTTTGCAAGCTTTGTAGCGAAAATCATGTCCGGCGGTTACTGTTTATCTCGGGAACGAATATATGGCTGCTGCCGTGGATTATCGATATGAAGTTCGAGGCCATCGTGAGCGCTAATGACAATATCAATGAGCTGCACCAGGAGATGAGCAGCATAATCGGTAGTGAGCGTCAGGTTCCTTATCTTTCTGAAAGAATTAAAGCCATTCTGCATAAGGCACATAAGGGGCCGCAAATGCTCTCATCGACAGAGTGGGATGTCCTGTATCTACTGGCGCAGGGATTTTCTATTTCACAAATCGCGACGCGAAAGAACCAGGCGGTCAGTACGGTTGCAACGCAGAAACACAACGCGATGAAAAAAATCAATATTTCAACCAACTGTAAATTATTAAAATTTATTCAGCCTGCAGGAATAATGGAATAAAAGTATGCAGAGTAGAGTCTGGACATCAGCAATCATTTTATCTGTTTTTTTTCTGCGTCCTCAGTACTGCAGCGCCTTAACGCTACAGGAAGCAGTGATCGCTGCAGATAATTATGATTCGACCATTCTGGCGGCAAGAAACCTCAACGATGCTCAGCAGCAAAAGCGGATTCAGGGCTTTGCGGGCCTGCTTCCCGTGGTCTCGCTGAACGGCGCATGGTCAAAGCAGGATCAGCCGAAGGCTTCTTATGCTGCAGGCGTCACGCGTCATAATGCTGCAATCAACGTGACCCAACCCCTTTTCGACCTCAGTAAGTACGCAGACTGGCAGCGGGGTGACGCCATCGCCGATGAGGCGCAGGTCAGGTATATGCTCGCTCAGCAGAAGATGATTAGCGACGTCAGTGATGCATGGTTTACGGTAATCTATTACTCCAAGGTGCTGAATAACGTCGATAAAGCACGTATGGCGTTCGAACAGCAGCTTAATTCAGCCAGTAAAGCGCTCGCTATCGGTGAGCAAACGCGCCTGGACGTTGACGAGGCACAGGCGAATTTTGACAAGTCCGTGGCCGACGTGATTTCAGCCGAAAGCCAGCTCAAGGATGCAAAAATTCGTTTCGAGAAACTGACCGGCCAGCCGGGCAATAGTGTGCCTGTTAGCGGAATGGACTGCGTTACGCCAAAAAAACTGCCGCAGCTGACGTTGCTGAGGTCGCGTAGTGAGAGCCAGAACCTGAATATTCAGGCGGCACAGTTTGTACTGAACCAAAGCCAGGCAGATGTTGTCGCGGCAACGGGACAACACCTGCCGGTCGTCACGTTCCAAGCTTCGTATGGCAACAACTGGAGCCACGCCGAAGATGGCAACGTGCTGGATGACGTCTTTGGTACTACGTCAAAAACCCGCAATACCAACATCGGCATCAATGTCTCAGTACCTCTGTTCGCCGGTGGAAGCCAGATATCGCAAAGCATTGAGGCGGCACACCGTCGGGAACAGGCCAAAGATTTGCTGATCGATGCGCGCCGTCAGGCGCTTGAAGACGTTGAAAGCGCCTGGTCCGGCGTTCGCGCCGGCGAAGCGAAGATTAGCGCATTCGATCGGGGCATTATCTCAGCCAAAAAAAGAATGGAGTCAACGCAATACGCCTACGAACTGGGCATGAGGACCACCATCGACAAGCTCAATGCAGAAAAAGATTATTTCAAATCGCTCAGTGATTTTGCCAACGCACAGTACGAATACATTACGTCAAATATCAAACTGGCCAGCGCGACGGGCGACCTCAATTACGCTTGGCTGAAGAAATTCACCTGCCCTGCCCGCTATTAAACCCTACAAAGGATGATCTGAATGTCTGAATCATTATTTCGCCAGGAAGCGCTTGACGCGAACAAGTCAAAGTCAATCGGTAGCGTAGCGCTTTACTGCCCGCCCTATCGCTGGGTCATTATCAGCCTTGTTGTGTTGCTCATCCTCATTACGCTCGCCTTCTGCATTTTCGGTACTTATACCAAACGAGAGAATGCCACCGGAGCCTTAATCCCCGTTGAGGGGGTGATGGATATTGTGGCGATGAATACCGGTACCGTAACGGATCTCACTATCCATGAGGGCGACAGCGTGAACCAGGGTGATCCGCTGGTTACCGTGTCATCTGAAGTCGCTACCCGCATGGGCCAGACCAGGGAAAGCATCGCCAAGCAGCTTGATTTACAGCTTAAGGTCCTGCAAAAGGAACGCGAGAACCTGGATGCGCTGTCCGTGGAAACCCGTAAAGGGCTGCAGGATAAGCGCAGCCTGCTCGAACAGCAGATCAAAAGCCTTGCTGATATCCGCAGCAGTCGCGTGAAGCAGATGCGCCTGACGGCGGAGAAAGTGAACAAGCTGAAAATGATGCGCGGAGAAGGCTACGCCTCTAACAGCCAGGTCGAAGAGCAGGAAACCCAGCGCCTTGAGGCCGAGTCGCGTATTCAGGACGTAGCCAGGCAGCGTATTGACCTGCAGCAGCAGCTCACCCAGACGATACAGCAGATCCGCGAGCAACCGATCAATGAGCTGAATCAGGCTAACGATATAGCCCGTCGAATGGCGGAAGTGCGCCAGAGCATGATCGAAAACGAATCCCGCCGTTCGGTGGTGTTTGACGCGCCTCAGAAAGCCACGGTGGCTTCGGTGGTGGTGAAGCGCGGGCAAATTGTCAGCCAGGGCCAGACGCTGGCATCGCTGCTACCCGAAAATACCGAGCTGCAGGCACGCATCATGGTCAGCAGCCGGGCAATCGGCTTTATCCGTTCCGGACAAAGGGTCGTACTGCGATATCAGGCGTATCCATGGCAAAAATTCGGCCAGCAGTATGGCCGGGTAACGGAAATATCCCGCGTGGCCCTCTCTCCGCAGGAGGTCGCCCAGATCACCGGCAACAACCAGGTTCAGGAACAGCACTACCTGGTCAAGGTCGGGCTCGATAAGCAGTTTGTTCATGCCTACGGCCGCGAGCAGCGGCTGCTGCCGGGCAGCGCCGTCGAGGCTGACTTCCTGATCGACAAACGCCGCCTGTATGAGTGGGTGCTTGAGCCACTCTATGCCCTGAGCCGTAGTACTTCTGCCTGATTGCAACAACTGATAAGAGCATGAATAAAAAATGAATCTGCACAATAAACTGAATTTTTCCTGGCGCAAAAAACTGCCGGTTATCCAGCAAACCCAGGCGGCAGAGTGCGGTCTGACCTGCGTGGGCATGATTGCCAACTACTACGGGCATAAAATCGACATGATCACCCTGCGCCGCCGCTTCCCTACCTCGCTGAAGGGGGCGACGCTGGGTGACGTGATGCTGGTTTCACATCAGCTCGGCCTGGCAAGCCGCGCGCTCCGCCTGGAAATTGACGAGCTACACAAGCTGCGTATGCCCTGCATTCTGCACTGGGACATGAACCACTTCGTGGTGCTCAAGGCGGTGACAAAAAAGAAAATAATTATTCACGATCCCGCCAGGGGTCGCCGTGAGGTACCGATTCAGGAGGTTTCAAAATCATTTACCGGAGTGGCGCTTGAGCTGCTGCCGGCGGCCAGCTTCGAGAAAAAAGAGGAAAAAGAATCCCTGTCGATGATGAAGCTCATCGGCAACGTAAACGGGATCCGCTCCGCCTTTATGCAGGTGCTGATCCTCTCCATCGGGCTGGAGCTTTTTTCGCTGCTATCGCCTTTCTATACCCAATGGGTGATGGATCAGGTGCTACCGTCCGCAGACAAAGATTTGCTGACGCTGCTCGGCAGCGCCTTTATTGCCGTTGTCGTGCTACAGAGCGCCATCACGGCGATTCGCTCCTGGGTAACAACCTGGTTTTCCAGCATGCTGAGCGTGCAGTGGTCAGCAAACGTCTGTTCCCACCTGCTGGGCCTGCCTATGTCATGGTTTGAAGAGCGCCACACCGGGGATATCGTGTCGCGTTTTGGCTCTATCGGTACGATTCAGAGTACGCTGACCAGCCGTTTTATCTCCTCAATACTCGATGGCGTAATGGCCGTGGTGACGTTGTGCATGCTGTTTGCCTACAGCATCGATCTGACTTGGATCGTACTGGGCATGCTGGCGATTTATATCATTATTCGCTGGATATCTTTCCGCCCGTTCCGCCAGGCGAGCGAAGATCAGCTTATCGCTAACGCCCGCGCCCAGTCGCAGCTGCTGGAGTCCATTCGCGGCGTACAGGCCGTCAAGCTAAGCAATAAGCAGGAGATGCGCGTTTCTACCTACGCCAACGAGCTGGTCGAGGCGACCAATAAAGGTATTCATATCCAGCGTCTGACCATCGGCTTCAGCACCCTGCAGGGGGTGATTTCCGGGGTAGGCCGTGTGGTGCTGATCTGGCTGGCGGCCCTTCAGGTACTCGACGGTCATTTTACGGGCGGGATGCTGATCGCCTTTTCCAGCTTCTCCGATCAGTTTATCAGCCGCGCAACCGGGCTAATCAACGCCGTTATCGAGTTCTGGATGCTGCGCCTTCACGGCGAGCGTCTGGCTGATATCGTGCTATCCGATAAGGAAACCGATATGGACAACAGCGTGTCACTCCCTTCCATCTCCAGCCGTGAACCTTTTTCGGTGCTGGTCAACAATATCTCTTTTCGCTATGCGCTGACGGAACCCTGGATCCTGGAAAACTATAGCCTGGCCATTAATGCTGGCGAGTCGGTAGCGATTATCGGTCCCTCAGGCCAAGGAAAATCGACGCTGGTTAAGCTGCTGCTCGGCCTGCTCAAACCAGCCTCCGGTACGATTGAAGTTAACGGCCAGGACATCCGCAAGCTGGGTATGAGCTGGTATCGCGAGCGCATCGGCAGCGTTATGCAGGATGACATCCTGTTCGCGGGTTCGTTAAGCGATAACATCAGCTTCTTTGATTCCCACTACGACAAGCAGAAAGTGGAGCGTGCGGCAAAGCTCGCCCAGATCCATGAAGAAATTATGGCGATGGCGATGGGCTATAACAGCCTCGTAGGTGATATGGGCTCGTCGCTGTCCGGCGGCCAGGTCCAGCGGGTGTTGCTGGCGCGTGCGCTCTATCGCGATCCCGACCTCCTTATCCTTGATGAGGCCACCAGCCATCTCGACGTAGCACGCGAAAGCGCCATTAACAATGCTATCAGGCAGATGAATATCACCCGTATTATTATCGCGCATCGGCCGGAAACCATACGTAGCGCAGATCGTATTATTTTGCTGAGCCAGGAAGGTATTCAGGAGCTAACGCATCAGCAATTTGAAAACTCACTTGAATAATTGCGGAGTTTATTATTTATATCAACGCAGGCTAATAGCCTGCGTTTTTTATCAATATTAAACCACCTCTTATGGAGGTGGTGATCGTTCATGTGGGGCTATGCCCTTAGAATGCTCATGCTAAATACTGCCCCGGTTTGTTAGCAGCAAATCAAGGAGTAAATAGCATGAGTAGATATGAATCCGCTTTCCACGTATTCTATCGCTGTCAGTATCATCTTGTATGGACACCGAAGTACAGATACAAAATCCTCAAAGGCAATCTCGGTAAAGAGCTTTACCGTAGCATCTACATCTACTGCAACATGAAGAAATGCACAGTAGTGGAACTAAATGTGCAGATAGAACATATCCATCTGGTAGTGAGAATCCCGCCAATTTTATATATTTCCAAGCTGATGGGATTTATAAAATGATGAACAACAATCAGGCCCTTTGTGAAGTTGCCCTATCTCAGAAAGCACAAACTTTGGGGAAATCACTTTTGGCAAAGAGGGTATTTTGTGGACTCGGTAGGGCAAACGAAGAAATAATACGACGGTATGTGCGGTACCAGGACAAGGTAGCTAAAGAGGATTAGGAACGTCAAATACAACTTGGTCTGGAAGGGTAGTGTTTAAGTCCCCTTTTAGGTGGCTTTTTACCAACAGCTCTCTAGCTGTATCTCCCTTCAGTAACACCACTTACCCACATGATTAATATAGGATTACCTCCCTCAATATTGAAAAATCTCAGGATACATTAGAAGTTAATCTATTGAGGATGCCTTCCCCGCTTCTCTATAATCACTTTACAGGCAACAGTCATCGGATGCTTGCATAATAAATTTATTTTTTTAAGGAATAAATAATGCGTGAACTGCAGATCTCTGAAATTAATGAAGTAGCGGGAGCAGGTTTCTTTGATACCATTGGTGCGGGTATTTTAGGTTCGATCATGGGCGTAACAACCGGCCTCAACAAAGGCGGCGTATCCGGTGGCAGCGTTGGCGGCATTCTGGGCGTTGGTGCTATTTCTGGTGCAGTAACCATGGTTCTTGGCGGTATTCAGGGTGTTATTCAGGGCTTTACTTACGGTGTTGTAGCAGGTTGGGACAGAACTACTGAAACCTTCGTCAATAATAGTGAACAATGGCTGGATATCACCATCAGCACCCCTAAAGCATAATTTTTTGTCAGGAGCTAAACGTGAAAGAAATTAAAGATCACGCACTGAACGATATTTCAGGTGGTAGCCTCACGTCCGATCTGCTGAACTTTTTCCGCCACGGAATTTTTGGTTCTGATTCAGCAAATAATTCAGAACATCAGGACTGGACACCCAGTGCAACCGCACCAGTACAATCTATTGGTAAAGGTGATGAATATGGTCTGGCGCTGGTTACCGGTCTGGTAACTATCGCGGCAGCTGTAGCAACCGGAATTAAGTTTATCTCCGGAAAATAAGTTAATGGGATAATTATCTCTCTTAATTTCACACTATCAATGAACATGCAATCCACCACGTATGGGGATCGCTATTCATACAAAAAAGGATTTATATGAAAAAGGCAATTATCGCTTCCTTAGTTGTTATGGGAATGGGTCTGTCTACAGGCGCGGTATCCGCAGCGCCGGTTGGTACAATTACCATTAACGGTGAGCTGACTGCAGCCACCTGTAAAGTAACCGTTGACGACAGCGCAACCGGTGACTCTACCGTTAATCTGCCGAAACTGCCTGTTACTCAGCTGGCAGCACCAGGTCAATTCGCTGGTGCAACTAGCTTCGTTATGCACCTGACCGGCTGTACTCCCACCGACTCTAACGTACGTGCCTACTTCGAATCTGGCGCTACCGTTGATGCGGCAACCGGTCGTCTGAACAACACCCTGGCCGACGGCGCTGAAAATGTTCAGATCCAGCTTCTGAACGATACTGACGTTGTTCTTGAAGCAGGTAACGACAGTCAGCGTGCTAACGCAGCGACTCCGCTGAACAGCGGCTCTGCTGACCTGGTTTACCAGGCTCGTTACTACGCAACTGGTGCATCCACTGCAGGTAAAGTGGCTTCATCTGTAACTTACTCCATCGACTACGAATAAGAATCAGCGTTGGTTAAATTTAACAGGGAACGCTTTGTTCCCTGTTGTTTATGGATATTATCCATGGATTCCTGAAACATGCGCACTTTGAATTTCCTGTTATTATTAATTCTCTCCTCTTCGGTTGCTCAGGCTGGTATTGTTATTAACGGCACCCGCGTGATATATCCTGAAAGTGAAAAAGAAATCACGCTACGCCTGAATAATGAGGGGAATAAATCATCCCTTGTTCAGACATGGATTGATAAAGGCAACAGTTCCGCGAAGGTTAATCAAATCGATGTTCCTTTCGTGATATTGCCACCAGTATTCAGGGTTGAGCCTAAACAAGGGCAAACGCTACGTATCTCATATACTGGTCAAAACCTTCCGGCAGATCGGGAGTCCGTTTTTTATCTGAACGTGCTGGATATTCCGCCCAACCCAGAAAATGTTCACAGCAATAACGTACAAATGGCATTCCGCTCGCGTATAAAGCTATTTTTCCGCCCTCAGGCGATGAAATCTGAATCCTACTCAGATGCTGTAGATAAACTAACATGGTCTGCGGGATCATGCAGCACCTGCATTGAAGTCAAAAACCCAACACCGTTTAATATAACAATAACAAAGATTTATTTTACTGCAGAAAGTAAAGAAGGAAGCGGTATTCAGGGGGCAATGATTGCCCCATTCTCTTCCCAGAATTTTAAATTGGGCAGCAACGTTGGAACGAACAACATTACTTTTAGCTATCTCAATGATTACGGTGGCACGGTAAAAGCGCAGCTGAAAAAAAGATAGCGATTCATTTCTGTGCATGGATGTAACTATGAAATTTCTTATTTCTCACAGATTCAAATTATCACAGCTTGCGCTCGGCGTGATTTCTGTTATTGGCGGCATCGCAGCACCACAGGTTTTTGCCGAAGTGAGTTTTAACGCCGATTTTCTGGATAATGCTGCCGGACAGGAAGTGGATATTTCCCGCTTTAACGGGGAATACCGCATCGAATCGGGCGACTATCAGCCTGACGTATATCTGAACGGCAGGCTGCTCGTTCGCGCCGAAGTAAAGGTGCGTAACGTTGGCGGCAAATCCCGCCTTTGCATCAGCAACGATCTTGCCACAAGAATCGGCCTCAACCGTACACGCCTGACCCAGGAGGCTGAAGCGTCACTTAGGCAGGCGGACAGTTGCACGACGCTTGAATCCATCGTGCCAGGCGCAAGCACCCGCTTCAGCCCATCAGATATGCGTCTCGATCTCGCCATCCCACAGGCCTGGCTCAGCCAGCGCGCGCGCGGATATGTTCCGCCCTCCATGTGGTCCTACGGCGAGAAAGCGCTGTATCTGAGTTATGGCGCAAACTACTTTGAGCAGCACAGCCAAACAAATAACTATCAGTCATTCTTTGGTGACGTGAAGGGCGGGCTGAACCTCGGCGAATGGATGCTTAGGCACGTCGGCAACTATCGCTGGGACAACAGCGGACAGGAAAAATACACCAACTTCGCCACTAACCTGCAGCGTGATATTGCGACATGGAATTCCCGCCTGCTCGTTGGAGACGGGAATACCTCCGGCGAAATGTTCGACTCTTTCAGCTATCGGGGCGTTCAGCTTGGCACCGCCGAGCAGATGCTGCCGGACTCTATGCGCGGCTACGCGCCAAACATTCGCGGTATTGCACGAACTAACGCCAAAGTCACTATAAAACAGCGCGGTCAAGTGATCTACGAAACATCGGTCCCTCCGGGTGAGTTCTCGATCGACGATCTCTATCCTACCGGCTACGGCGGCGATCTGCTGGTCACGGTAACGGAAGCTGACGGGACAAAAAGCACCTTCTCTGTCTCTTACGCTTCGGTTCCCGAACTGCTGCGCCCGGGCCGAACGAATTACAGCCTGATGGCCGGTAAGCTGCGGAACATCAACGTTTCCGATGCGCCTTACGTCTTCCAGGGAACTTGGAAACGCGGTATCAATAATTACGTCACCACCTACCTGGGTACTACCTCGACTGATTTCTACTATTCAGGTATGGCCGGGAGCGCATTCGGTACCCCCATTGGCGCTATCTCCCTTGATGTGAACGGCACCCGCTTTTCCGATCGGGGTGAATCGCATAACGGGATGAGTCTGCGTACCAGCTACAGTAAATTCATCTCCTCGACCAACAGTAGCTTCTCGCTTGTAGCTTATCGCTTTTCCTCTTCCGGCTATCTGGATCTGCATAATGCGGTCTATCTGTCCGACCACCTGAGGCAGGGCAATGACAATGTAACCTGGCAGAAGCTGGATCGCCCGCGTAATCGCGTATCGCTGACCGTCAACCAGGATCTTGGGGATCTCTTTGGCCAGCTCTATGCCTCCGGCTATCAGGAGAATTACTGGAACCGTAGCGGCAGCAATACTCAGTTCCAGGTGGGTTATAACAACAGCTACCGCTGGCTTAGCTACGGCCTGGCCATCAGTCGTACCACTGACAGCGACAACGTCCGTGAGACGCAATACCTGCTGAACTTCTCTGTTCCGCTGGGGCACCGCGACCACAGCCCAACCCTTAACAACTACACCACCATTGACGACAACGGCGTGATGTCGCAGATGGGGCTGAGCGGTCAGCTTGGAGAGCGTAATCAGCTCTCCTACAACGTTTCTGCAGGGCGCGACTACAACAACCGCTACTCCAGCAACCTCAATGGCGCCTACCGCTTCCGCGATACAACTCTGAACGGCAGCTTCTCGAAGGGCGAACACTATCACGGCTACTCCGTGGGTATGTCAGGAAGCGTAGTGGCACTCACCGATGGCATCGTGGCAAGCCCGTACGACAGCCTGACGACCATGGCTGTGGTGTCTGCTAAAGATGCTAAGGGCGCCGCCGTTGAAGGCTATCCGGGTGTAGAGGTCAACCGCTGGGGCCTAGCGCTGGTGCCTTATATGACGCCATACCGCGTGAATGAAGTGGCGATCGATCCGAAAGGGCTGCCGTTTGACGTGGATCTTAAGACCACCAGCAAACAGATTGCTCCAGCTCAGGGGGCCATCGTCAAAATCGACTACCCGACCGATAAGGGCCGCATGGTGCTGATTCGCGCCACCACGCCTGAGGGCGATGCGCTGCCATTCGGCGCCGCAGTGACCGACAGACAGGGTAAAGCCGTTGGCGTAGTGGCCCAGGGTGGCCAAATTTATGCCCGTCTGGAAGAAGGTAAAGCTCGTCTCAACATTAGCTGGGGCGAACGCCGACAGAAATTCAGCTGCGGCTTCGACCTCACTGTGGGCCATCCACGCTCTGGTCAGAACTTCGAACGCGTGAATACAGTTTGTGATGGTGTCGATCAAACGCCTCGACAGAATATTGCCATGACGCAGCCGGACGAAGACAAACGCAGCTAACGTCGATGCGAACGTAAAGATCAGGAAAACTATATGTTTAAGCGTTTTATTATATTGTTGGCGATCGGTGCGGGGCTTATTGCCGCGCCACTTATCACTCAGGCGGCGGTACATTGTGATTTTGACGGTGCGTCTTCGGTGACGACGTTGTTCGACTTCAATGAGATGCCGAATGGTATTAATGCCAGCGCCCCGGTTGGCACCGTACTGTTTAGTAAAACGCACCAGATACCGATCTGGTGCGCAAAGGACGGCAGGAAAGCGAGCTCCATTGGTGGGCCTGAGCCAATTTATATTAACCGCTCGGATGTCTCAAACGTGTTTGGCAGCAAAAGCGGGCTGACGCTCTATATCACGATAGCCGGCGACCGCGGCAATACCCGCAAGGCTTTTAATACCGGGCTTCTGACCAGCTATCTCTGGCTTCCAAGTCTGTCCACTGAAAACGCCACGCATTTTAATTTGGACGTCACTATTGAGCTGGTTAAAACTGGAGAGAACACGCTTCTCAGCACAAAAAATACCGTCATGCTGTTCAGCGTAGGCGACCAGTTTGATGCCAGCGACATGGTGTTTTACATGAAAAATGGTAGAAATCTGGTGTTCACCACCCAGACCTGTGACGTAATGGGTTCCGGTAACTACACCGCAAATCTGCCGCCGCTCAATATCAGCGATGTGAAAGGGACAGGGCCAGTTGACGGGCATACGACTGATATTAACGTTCAGCTTTCCTGTAACTCCACGCTCTGGAGCAGCCAGACGATCATGATGAAGCTCACCGGCCAGGACGTTCCCGGGTCGGCCAGCGATGGGCTGTTCTTCTTCAAAAGTCTGAATTCAGGCGAAAACGCCCCAGGAATTGCCTTGCAGATGTTCCAGGGCGCCCGCGGTCAGCCGTTCGCGCCGGTAATCGTAGGCCAGAACTTTGAGGTAGGCAACTTCGAAGACGGGCAATCGGTGGTCACCATACCGCTGAGGGCTGGGTATTACGTTCGAGACAAAAACATGACTCCCGGCACGCTGCAGTCAATCCTGGTCTATCAGATTGACTATCAGTAGCCCGGAATGAGCTTCCCCAATCCCGGCGCTGAATAAAATAAGCTCGGTGCCGGGCTTATTAAACCTCAATAGTAAGGATGAAAAAATGAGAGAATTACACAATCTTGAAATCGAAGCGGTATCAGGCGCGGGTGCCATTGCAGATGCGGGTGCTGCCATCGGTAAAGGAATTGGCGAGGTTCTGGAAGGTTTCGGCCTGAAAGGCGCGTCCAGCATGCTGTCAGAAGTCGGTAATGGTATCGGCCAGATCGTAGAAATTTTCCAGAATGTCTCCTCATTCCTGGATGGCCTGTTCAATAAAAAAATGGATCTCGCTTCTCTGAATAAGTAACGAGTGCCGTACACGAATTAGGGCAACCGCTGCCTTAATCGCTACTCTGGCGGGATGAATTTTCAGCCCGCCATTTTACGCCTCTCCTGTCATGATGAACGTAAGCCCGCCGAAATGAATCAAAGCAGCGTTATTGAGAGGAAGCCATTAGGCAGAGCATAGATTATGCAGGGACAATCTTGCCGTCCGATGAAAGAGGCAAATCTCATCGCCACGGCAGGCTAATTGAGCAGTAGTTTGGCAGGGTGGTGCGTGGGCCTTCCTTAACCACCCTATCCTTTTTTGCCTCAGGCTTCCAGAACCACCATATCGCCTTTTTCCTGCAGCCAGTTACGGCGGTCGTCTTCATCGTCGATAAACAGCTGCACCAGACGGCGAGTGTTCGGATCGAACGCGGTTTCGCGCAACTGCATCGGGTTAGTTTCGCCCTGACCTTTGAAGCGCTGGATGTTCAGTTTGCCTTTCTTACGTTTGAGCTGATCCAGTACGCCCCTTTTTCCTGCTCCTCGAGAGCGTAATATAGAAGTGAGTTGCAGTAACTATACGTCACGCAACAGTGCACTATTGCTGCGACTTAGATGTGCTTCCAGACCACAGACGGAGTCCTGTACTCATGGATTGAAGTACAGGCATAATTTTGAATTTGGTGCTTTCTAACGCGGCATCACTTACTCAGCAGTAAGATCAGGCTTACCTTCGCTGACAGCAAGGCACCAATAGCGGCCGGATATAACAAAATGGAAAGTTGTAAACGTCTCACCTTGTTGGTTAACGTGACGTCTTTAATGACTCTGGCCACGCTAAAAATGCATAAAAAGAATCCCATCGTAGCAACCATGGCTGCCGCTAACATAAGCCAGTACTGTACACCAGTTTGTCATAACAAACTGATGACGGCCCCCGCCATGACCAGGCACTGTATCAGTCCCCCGAACTGCCCTCTACCACTTAGCCTGAGTCGTCACGCTTATTTTATCCATACAGTTTTACTCAAAAATAGTTACGTCGTTAAAGACATGGACAGAGTAACAGAGGGCTTGTTTTTATGTTTCACAGCTAAACTCGTTGTAAGTACGAGGTAGCTTTTGGCGCTAAGTGGACGTAGCTAACGGTGCTGGAGGTCCGCTATGAGCGAATAGTGGAAGTTCGTATAGTGTAAACTTGGCAATGTTGGTTACATCGTCAGCGCTGACTGTGAAATGTTGACCATTTTGCAGGATGTCCGATGAATTCACGCAATGCGTCGAGAAATACCGTAACTCTGGCTGGCGGATGACGTAACGCGCGTAACGCATATATTCCTGCAGATACATGTGGTTGCGTTGATAGTTCCGGGAAGAGCTGTACCAGCGCACCACTGTCAATGTCATCTCCCGCCACCCAGTCCGGCAGGAACGCGACCCCCAGCCCTTCAACTGCGGCCTGACGCATCGCTTCGAAATCATCGCAGCCAAACATGGGTTGGCGAGTTTTTTCTCGTGCCGGATGACCAATCACACTCGACCAGCAAAGCAGATCCGCACCGTGCAGTTTATCGATTAACCGATGTGAGGCGATCTCGTCCAGCGAGGCGGGAATCCCCGCGTTTTCAAGATAGGCCGGGCTTGCGCACAGCACGCGTACCTGTGTTGCTATTTTACTGGCAATCAACGTGCTGTCGGCCATATCACCAATACGGATAACAACATCAAGGCGCTCCGCAACGGGGTCTGCCAGACGTTCAGTCAGATCCAAATCGAGGCTCAGCTCCGGATACTGGCGGGAAAGTGTTGCCATCACCGGCAGCACATAGCGTTTACCAAATGTGGGGTAACACGCCACTCTCAGCACACCGGTGACGTCCCCCTTCATCGACGCCAGCTCCTGCTGCGTATCGGCCAGTGAATCGAGGATCTGTCTGGCGCGAATCAGCAGCATTTCTCCGGCATCGGTCAGGGTTAGATGCCGTGTAGACCGCAAAAAAAGCGGGGTATCCAGGTACGCTTCCAGCGCATCAATCTGCCGTCCTATCGAGGAGGGTGTGCGTCCGCGACGGCGACCTGCCCCCGAAAAACTGCTCTCGCGAGCGACATCGACAAAGACGCCAAGGAATTCGGCAAATTTCTCTGATTGCATCTGTGCTTTTCTTGCATAGCTGTTGTGGGGAGAAGCCATCTTATCAGTTATGTGCGCTGAACTTAATATTCCCTCAGCCAAAAGTCATTACACAACACGCACACGCTGAGGATAACGACCATGCAAAATCATCAATACGATCCCCTTTATCTTTTTATCGACGGTAACTGGATTGAAGCGAGCAACCGCGACACCGTCGCTGTGATTAATCCGGCAACCGAAGCCACCCTCGGCCGCTTGCCGCTGGCGACCGCAGCCGACCTTGAACGCGCTCTGGCAGCTACCCGTTCTGGCTTCGATGTCTGGCGCCGTACCGTGCCAGCCGAACGCGCCCGCATCATGAAAAATGCCGCCGCCCTGATGCGAGAACGCGCTGAACATATTGCCGCGTTAATGACGCTGGAAGAAGGTAAACCCCTTAATGAAAGCCGCGACGAAGTGCTGCGGGCAGCCGACTATTTTGAATGGTTTGCGGAGGAAGCCCGCCGCATTGATGGACGCGTTGTACCGTCAAATCGCCCGGGAGTGCTGCAACTGGTCAAAAGAGAGCCCATCGGCCCGGTTGCCGCCTTTACCCCTGGAATTTCCCGGCCATTACCCCGGCACGCAAATTATCAGCGGCACTGGCCGCCGGTTGTAGCGTGATCCTGAAACCCGGTGAAGAGAGCCCGGCGACAGCGCTGGCGCTGGCACGCTGCCTGGATGATGCCGGTCTGCCTAAAGGCGTACTGCAAATTGTGTTTGGCGTGCCAGATCAGGTTTCCGCCACGCTTATCGCCTCACCGGTTATTCGAAAAGTGGCATTCACCGGTTCGGTACCGGTTGGTCGACTGCTGTCTGAGCGGGCCGCTGCCGGTGTTAAACCGATTACCCTGGAACTGGGCGGCCACGGGCCGGTACTGGTTTTTGCCGATGCCGACATTGAAGCGGCAGCGGTTGGCGGGGCGGCTAACCGGTTCCGGGGCACCGGCCAAATCTGTATCTCTTCAACCCGTTTTCTTATTCAACGCGGTGTTTACACACAGTTTGTCGAACGCTTCGTGAGGGCGACGGAGCAACTGGTGATTGGCTATGGCATGGCGGAAAACACACAGGTGGGGCCGCTGGCGAACATTCGCCAGCTGGAAAAAATGGAAGCGCTGATTGCCGATGCTGTTGCCCTGGGTGCGAAAGTGCTCACGGGCGGGAAACGACTCAACCGTCCGGGCTTTTTCTTTGAACCTACAGTGCTTGCCGATGTGCCGATGGAAGCACGGATCATGCACGAGGAACCCTTTGGCCCGATTGCCGTGATGCATCAGTTCGACGCACTTGAGGATGGGCTGGCAGAAGCAAACCGTCTGCCGTACGCCCTGTCAGCTTACGCTTTTACGCGTGACGCCCGTACCGTGCTGGATGTTGGCGATGGCCTTGAAGTCGGCATGATCGGTATTAATCAGTACCGCATGGTGGCGACGGAGCTGCCTTTCGGAGGCATGAAAGAAAGCGGACATGGTTCGGAAGGCGGTCGGGAAGGTATCGGCCATTACCTGGTGAATAAATTCATCAGCCAGATCTAATACACGCTATCACTAATGACAGAAAAGAAGAGGAACTGACCATGAAACCTGTTGATTTTACTCGTCCGCGTGAAACTGCACGCGCATTTACCCCTAAACTTTCCGACTTCGTTGAGCAACCGCTGTATTCCGATGTCTGGACAGACCCTGATCTGGCACCGCGCGACCGTAGTCTGATTACCATCGCCTGTCTTATTGCGCTGAATCACTCCAATGAGCTACCGGCCCACTTGCGTCGCGGCATTGAAAACGGCCTGACCAAAACAGAAATTTCCGCCCTGATTACGCACATGGCATTTTACGCAGGCTTTCCGGCAGCGATTACGGCTTCTGGCTATGCCGCTGCCACGTTTGACGAACAGGCCTGAACGACGGGCTATCCATCTTCTTATTTCGGGAAACAGAATCATGAAAGCAATCACCTTTGACCAGTTCGGTCCGGCCGATGTACTTAACCTCAGTGAAGTCGCCGATCCACAGCTGCGCCCCAATGACCTGCTGGTCCGCACGCGGGCTGCGGGGGTCAACCGGGCCGATCTCACCCATCGACGCGGCGGGTATGGCCGCCCTGATTTTGGCGACTCGACGATTATGGGGCTGGAAATCGCCGGTGACGTTATTGCCGTTGGAGAGAATGTAACAGGCTACAACGTGGGTGACCGTGTGATGGGTATCGTCGGAGGCGGGGCTTACGCAGAAATGGCACGCATTGATTACCGAATGGCTATGCCAGTGCCGGAAGGTATGGACTATATCCATGCGGCGGCCATTACCGAGGTCTTTGTCACCGCGCATGAAGCCCTTATCCACCTGGGGAAACTGAAACCCACGGAAACGGTACTGATCCATGCCGGAGCAGGCGGTGTGGGAGGCGCCGCCGTGCAGCTGGCGCATGCGACGGGTGCGACGGTAATCACCACCGCGAAGGCTGCAGCGCACGATCTCGTTCGCCGCCTGGGTGCCGATCACGCCATTGATTATGTGACGGAAGACTTTTCCGAGATTGTCGCCAGCATCACGGATAACAAGGGGGTTGATCTTATTCTCGATTTTATTGGCGCACCATATTTTGAACGGAACGTGAACGCACTCAAATTTGGTGGACGTCTGGTGCAGATTGGTATTATGGGGGGGATTGAAAACGCGAAGATCCCGCTGGATCGGGTGCTGTACCGCCATCTGCATATTATCGGTACGGTAATGAAATCGCGTTCGCAAGAAGTGAAGCATGAGATGTCACGCCGCTTTAAAGAGAGCTGGTTAACCCGCTTCGGTAAAGAGGGACTGAATCCGGTGATCGACAGCGTGTTTCCGCTGGCTGAAGCCAGTAAAGCTCACCAGCGTATGGAAGATGGCCTTAACGTCGGAAAGATTGTGTTAACGATGTAGATGACGCGAACGAAAAGGTTTTTTTCTGCCTTTTCACCGCAACTCCCTTCGCTATCCGACATGAACAGCCCGCGCAATACACTCAGGGCTGTTCGATGTCTGAGAATGAACCAGGTACCGCCATATAAAACATCACTAATGGGTTAAAAGTGATATCAGAGTATTGCTGTTACAATGTTACAAAAGCAGCGACATACGAAGAACTGACCGGGCGGGTAAGGGAAATAGCCCCAGCGCTTTATGTAATGAATGGCCTGGGTAGTAATCCTGCGCGTATCAGTTTGTCATTTAATCAGGAACAGTCTTACTCTGACAGGATTGCATTCTGAACACTGGGAATCGGTATGGGGTCAGTCCACCCGACTGGCTGAACGCACGCTTCCTGTTCCCCTCCCTCCTTCTTGCCGCGAAGTGCCCGGTTATTTTCCACTACGTAACTCACGTCCTGTTAGTGATACCGATCACATTTAAAAAGATTCCCGATAGGCATTTACCGACAGAGATCGTTAAATAATACTCATTATCATTTAGTTGTTTTGTAAGGAAGCGGCTGACATGCTTTGTCACCCTATATCAGATGCATGACAGAATATTATCTCCCGCTTCCCTCAAGGGTCGCTGCCTGCATTATTTTCAGTGCCCACCTTTATCCGGTTCGCGATGAAGGACGGCATCCTGATTTATTCTGATAGTCATTAGATACAGCGTGGTCTTACCGGCCGTCTAAATCCCACAGGTCATTTTGCGGATGTTTGCATTCCTTTGTCTGTAATGGTTTTTCTATGGTGATGTATAAAATAAGGAGATACAGAAATGAAAGAACTGACAACTATACAGGTCAACGCGGTAGCCGGTGCTGGCGGTGACGTCGGTCGGGAAATTGCCCAGGGCGTTGGTGCAGGCGCAGGTACCTATCTGGGCGGCACACCGGGAGCCATTGTCGGGGGCATCGCCGCTGGCCAGGCGTATGACTGGGCGTCAACGCATACGCCCGATCCGTCTCTGTCACCGTCAGGACTGGGGGGAACGCTGGGAGGTACCCCGTTTAATCCGCACGATCCTGATACTGTGACGAATGCCGCCGGCGCAGCGGACTTTGCAAAATGTTTCCTTTCTGGCGGTAAAGACTGTTCGTAGCAGTTAATAACCTGCCCGTACAGGAAACTGTGACGGGCAGGTTAAGCCTGGACTACGATATCGCCGCTGTCCCAACAATGATTATTCTGTCAGCTGACTGCAGCGTCGTTTCTCTGTGCGCAATTATTACCCGGGTAATATTCAGACGTTTAATTGCCTGATTAACCGCGATTTCACTTTCGGTATCCAGTGCACTGGTGGCCTCATCCATGAATAATATTCCGGGACGGCGATAGAGCGCCCGGGCGATAAACAGCCTCTGTTTTTGCCCACCCGACAGGCCCTCCCCCAGTTCACCGATGAGCGTTTCGTATCCCATAGGCATGGCCATGATAACGTCATGTATACAACTGACTCTGGCACACTCCATCATCCAGTCCTCATCGGTGGTTTCAGTAAAGCCACAGATGTTTTCACGCACTGACCCTGAGAAAAGACGGTCATCCTGCATCACGCAGGCAATCATTTTCTGATAATTATTGATGCCAAGATATCGGATATCGGTTCCGTCCATTAATACCTGACCGGAGTCAGGCTCAAACAGACCGCAGAGCACCTTCAGCAAGGTCGTTTTTCCCGATCCGGAGGGGCCCGTGATGGCCACGCTTTCTCCGGGTCTGATGCAGAGACTAAGATCGACGAAAACAGGAGGAGATTGACTGTCATATCGGTAGCTAAGGCTCCGGGTCTCCAGCCCGACCGGCTGCATCGCGGCTTTCAGTCCTGAGTCCGGCTTAATCTCTTCCCGTTCATTGAGGGCAATATCAGAAATCCTCTCGTTGTGCAGACTCATCATGCGCAGCTGGAGCAAATAGTTTGTCAGAGAACCCACCCGCTCCGAAAACTGGCCGCGGAACACCCCGAACGCGACAAACATACCGATGGTCATCTGATTATCAATCACCAGACTGGTGCCCAGCCACAGGATCACAACCTGGTCACAGGCAGCAACAAAGGTATTTATCCCACCAAATAACATGTCCATCCTGGTGAGTCTGATGCCGGTATTGATGGCATCAATCTTAAGATTGAGCCAGTGACGGCTTCGACGTTCTCCCATCCCCTGCATTTTTATGGTCGCAATGCCATACAGGGTTTCCATAAAATAGGAGCTGGCCCGGGCACTCCTGACCAGGGCGTCTTCGGACAACTGACGGTAATGGCTGTAGGTCAGTAAACGGAGCATCACATATAATGTGGTAAAGCTCAGTACCACGGCCATGAGCCATCCGCCATAAAGCACGAGCATGACCAGCACGCAGAGTACCATAATACCGTCCATGATGGCCCCCACCACGCTGGTCGTAAAGGTCGTACGCAGCGTATCCAGCGAACCGAAGCGGGACTGAATATCCCCCAGTTTTCGTCGTTCAAAATATGCCAGCGGCAGCTGGAGCAGATGGCGGAAAAGCCCTGACTGCCATTGCACGTTTATCAGGGTTTCCATAACAAGGGTTGACCAGGCTCTGATCATACTGAGCGTGGCCCGTAACAGGATGAAAAACATCAGGTCCGCGCTGATGAGCGTAAGCAACCCATGGTCGCCTGCGGGAATGGCGTGATCCATCACCAGTTGGGTGCCCACAGGCATCATCAGGCTGATTGTCTCAATCAAAAGTGAAAAGCAGAAAATTTTGGTCAGCGCGCCGCGGATCCCATGAACACCGCGTAATAACGCCCGCATGTTAATCCGGTTCTGGACGGCCTCCTGAACAAAAGCACTGCCAGGCCAAACCTCCAGCGCAACACCGGTGAAGCACTGAGACATCTCATCGGGGCCGGCTGTTCTTCGGCCCCGGGCCGGATCATGGAGCACGAAACCCTTCTTACTGATGCTTACCAGCACCACGAAGTGATTAAAATTCCAGTGAAGGATACAGGGTAGTCTGAGGTCGCTGAGTTCACGGAGATCAAGTGACAATGCCCGGGTCTCCATATCAAGATGAGCGCCCGTCTCCATGACGCCTGCCAGCGTGGCCCCCCGGGCAGACAGGTTAAACTGCCGGCGCAGGGCAATCAGATCAATGTTTCGGCCATAATGGCCACAGACCATTGCCAGACAGGCCAGCCCACATTCTGACGATTCCGTCTGATGCACGACCGGTACGCGTCTGCGAAGTTTGAGATCGAGTTTCTCCACCAGGTCCGCCAGGACGCGTTTAGTGTTCATTCACTGGCCCTGTCACGCTGTGCTTCATGTCGTAGAAGGGTGACAGCATCCACTGATAAATACGCCGTTTCTCGAGAAATAAGGTGCTCTGCGCCTTCATACCATTTTCCAGCGGCAGATCCCTACCCTTGTAGGCGATTGATTGACGTTCAGGCCTGACGATCACTTTGTAGTAAGGAATGGATCCTCCCGCAGTGTTCCGGGGCGCTCCAGGATAGGTCTGCATTTCCTGGGAAGACGCCGGTGTTCGGGAAACCAGCATCACTTTCGCCGCAAACTGCCCAAACTTTTCTGCCGGAAAAGCTTCATAGCGCACATTCACGCTGTCACCCACAGAAATATAGGGCAGAGCATCATTCGGTACCCATAAAACCAGGTCATGGCTTTTTATATTCTTCGGCACGATTTGCAGAAGGCTGTCCCCTGCACTGACCATCTGTCCTGGCGTCACACTTAGCGAATCAATGATTCCGTCCGACAATGCACGAACAATCACGTCGCCTCCGGCATCCGTGGTGGCACGTTCTTTCTGTAATTCGTAACGCTGCAGTTCCATCTGGTAAATGCGGTTATCAAATTCCGCTGCCTGCGTCTGGATCTGATTGTCCAGACTGGTTATCTGCAGGATGTTCTGCGCATTCTGTGTGCTCAGATTCAACAGGCTATTCTGTTGTTGATAATACAGTGCCACCTGGCTGGTTAACTGATCTTTAGTAATAAGTCCCTGTTTCTGATACTGGCGGTAGTTTTCCATCGTTTGCTTCATCATGTTTATCCCTTCTTCCGCCCGGCGGACAATGGCGGCTGAACGCCCGAAAGCCTCGCTGTACTGCAACTTCTGTTTTTCAAGCATCCGTAGCGTTGTTTCCTTACTTTTCCGGATGCCAGCGATCATATCCTCAATGCGGGCCAGCTGGTTTTCGATATCCTGGCGCTGCGTATCACTGACCACCCCGCTGCGCGTACTTTTACTGACATCAATCTGATAGACAGCCTCCCCTTTCCTGATGCTGTCTCCCTCTTTGATAAACTGTTTGACGACAAAGCCCTGCACACCCGAATAGATATTCACCGGCCTCGGCCCGGTGCTTATTTCACCCTGAACGTTAATACGTCGCGTGTAAGAGCCTGAGATGATAACGGCCATGAGACAGGTAAGGAAAAACAACGACATTGCCATGACCAGCCAGACGGGAATGCCTGGCAGTAAAACCGCATTTCCACACCACGTCTGTTTCCTGCTTTCCAGCGCTTCCTTTCGAAACATATCTCCTTCCCGGGTAAGAATTGCGGAACAAGTGGCGCATTCGCCAGAAAATAAAAAATGCTACAGCCAGAAAACGCGCATGACATAAAAACAGGTGCGTACAGGACAGCTCACGCAATCAGTGAGTATCCAGATAGGCGACGACAAAGGGCATACCGATCACGGCCATGTTCATCAATATATGAAGAAAAACGGGCAACAGTATTCCACCGGATTTGACGCGTCCTGCGACAAAGACGCAAGAGACCAGAAACAGCGTCACAAACGATCGCCAGTCAAGGTATTGCAGATGGCATACAGAAAATATAAGAGAGACCACAATTCCGGCAGCGTAAATATTATTTCCGAACCAGTATCTGAACACACTAAAAAGACAACCACGGAAAACGATTTCTTCATAAATCGGCACAATCAGTATCATCATCACAGCATTCAACCAGAATACGTGTCCTTCCAGACTCAACTGGGACACAGACCAGCTTTCGGCCTGCTTTGTAAAAAAAGTGTAGGAATAACATACTGAATAACCAGGACACACAAAAAGAGCGGGAAGAATATACCAATCCGGAACTGTCCCCGGCCGTATCCCTCTCTTTTACGAAAGTAAACGTAATAAAGAGGGAAGATAATCATGAATTCCAGGCTAAAGAGCAAGGGATAGAGATACCCCTTGTTCAACAGTGCCTGACTCCCGTCATAAAACTGGGGTAAGAGCATAACACCCATAAAAAGGAGGAACATGGCAAAGCAGCCGGTTACAGATTTGCTTCTTTCAATGGTTTCACTGTTGTATCCGTCAACATTCATATTCTGGACCAGCAAAGGTGTAAATAATACTCATAAACCGCACTGTCTGTACACATCAGGACAACCCTGACTCTGCTCACACGCGTCTTATGGAAGCAGAGAGGGTTGGGGTCCTGTGAACTGTTCAGATGGCTTAACCTGCCTTCTGGCACTATTACAGATCAGACGGACATCATAGGGGGTCAGTAACAAACATCGTTGAGGTTATTTGGACTCCATATGCAGTCTCGTCCCGCCGCGGCGTTCCAGGCTTCGGATGGCAAATTCGCAGGTTTCTGCCTGATTGTTCCCCCCGGCCCAGAAGGTGACAGCGCCGGATCGGGTGTACGGGTGGCCGCCCAGTCATACACCTGTCCTGCAGCAATTCCACCAGCAATGGCCCCCGGTGTGCCACCGACATACGTACCTGCACCAGCCCCGAGCCCCTGCGCAATTTCACGGCCGATGTCGCCTCCTGCACCGGATACGGTATTGATTTGACTATTTGTCAGTATTTTCATCTCTGAAGTTCCTTATTTTATTTAACACCGAGTAATATCCATTACTGAGAAAATAAATGCATCCAACGGCAAATACCGAAACCAGCGCCCTTGGCCCTGATAGTAACGGTTCGTTATTGACCAATATGTTATATAAAGAAATGAAGAAATAAAAAATGGCGAAATTAATAACACCAGAAATGATTACATCATAAATATCACAATTCCCTTTCTTACTTCTGTCAACCATGACCGTTCCTTGTCTTTGAAGGGCAACACGAGTCAGCCGCTGAATGAATATTCAGAATCAATAACCAGAAGAACAGCAAGCCATTGCTTGTTGTGCTCATTAAACCGTACTGGATCTGATTACGAATAATCAGTCATAATCCTTTTCATTTGCGTGTGTTATCACAACCCACGCAAATGCTAATGAGTCTTATTTAACAACAAACACTGGCTTAAGCATACCCACAACATTACTAGATGTGATCATGATCACAATAATTAACGTATTCTAATACCCTCTGTCGCTGAATATCCCACTATGATTCTGCCCCCTTACACAGTCGATAACAGATTTCACCCCAAAACGTATTCTGCAAGCGAAAATATTGTGTTCCTCATTCAGTGACAGAACCGGGGGTAGATATAAAAATTGGGGTCATCGGTACAGGTAATATTAGCGGCACCTTAGCACGTAAGCTCAATGAAGCAGGCCATGAGGGCAAGGTGGCTAATTCACGGGCGGTCGAAGCCCTTCGTAGTTTTTGCACAGAGCAGAATCTTCACGCGCAAACCTTCATGACATATATCACTCGATATGCTTTGCCCTTCCCTTGCCCACAATCAAACAGTTTGTACCGAAGATTATGTCGGTAAACATGCGCATCACCCTGCCCGGGTTTATTGAGCTGAACCCTTATGCGCGAGTTACGGCAACTAACTTCAGCTATCCTTTACACCGTTTACGATTTGATTTGAAACGTCCGACAGAGCCGCTGGAGACATTCCAGGCAAGAATTAATGCCGCCGCCGAAACGAGTGAAGCAGTATCATCGGTGTCGGGAAGCGACAAAAACGGGTTCCCGGGGTACTGCCAGCGTCATAAAGGGTCTTTGCATCAGGATATCTGGCGAGCAGCTGCGGCAGAACTGGCTAACCATGGGAACTTGGTCGTTTTCCCGGGACAGGGATGGTGGTAAACACGGCGTGCTCTGAAACGCTATGATTCTGAAGCGCGCTACAGCCTCATCGTCTCCCTCCATGTACCGGAGACCGATGTCGTTCTGCTGACGCCGGTAAAGAGTAAAGTGGCTGCGCTGACCTGCTCCCCGATGATTAACTCAGTGTATGTTACGTCCATTTTTGGCACGGAGCTGGCAGTGCAGAAGACACAGATGTCTGCTTTGAGCGAGAAGCGGACGTTAGCTCTTTTTGAAACGGTTGCGCATCGATCATCTTACCGTTTCGCACTATTCACATCCCCTCTAAAGTTATTTGCTTTCAGTACGCCTAAAATCTGTATATCCAGCGACACCCGGCTGGATGCTGAAAAATCAATTTTACCAGACGGGCTGATTTACGGTCGTTTATGTGAGGTTGCCGCAGTGCTGTTATTATTAATGCCGCTGAACATCACAAAACGGGACGATAAAATGTTTAAAGAATGGAAATGGACGATCGTCATCGGGCTGGGGTTACTGACCGGATGTGCCGATATGGGCAGAGTGGGCTTCTCCCCGAAGCTCAAAGAAACTTTAGTATCGGCGAGCGTTGAAAGAACCTGGCAGTGTCTGGATGCGCAGGCGACATCTAACCAGCTGCGGCTGGAAGAGGACGATCCGCTGCCCGGTGGTAGCAGGCGGTTTAATCTGCTGAATCAGGATGGCGAGGTTGTGGCCTGGCTCGATATCAGCGCTTTTAACAAGCAGAGCGACATCGATATGTTCTACGGCAAAGACGATAAGCAGACCGAATCGCAGCTAATGGCAATGGTTAAGCAGTGCCAGCAGGAGCTGAATTAAGCTTTATGAAAGTTGAGTTAAACAAAAGTACCCGTGAGCGAATCTTTCATGCCGTTCTTTTCGAACTGCTCGCCAATATCATTATTGCCCTGTTTCTAGCTTACGTTTTACAGGTATCCCTGCTCCAGTCCGGCATGCTGTCGCTGATTTCAGCCCTGACGGCAACGGTCTGGAACTTCATCTTCAATAAAATTTTCGACGGGCTGCAGCGACGCTACGCGTTTGAACGCAGTTTACTATTGCGGGTGTTGCATGCCGTTGCCTTTGAGATTGGGCTGATTATCACTCTGACGCCGGTGGCTATGCTACTGCTCAACCTGCCGCTTATCGATGCCTTCTTTGTTGAAATCGGGCTGGTGCTATTTTTCCTGCCCTACACACTGGCCTATAACTGGCTCTATGATTGGCTTCGCTGGACATTTTATGGCCAGAAGAGGATGGAAGAGACTGTGGAGTAAGGCATAAGGTTTGTGGTTTTGTCGCATTAACGGCAGTGGGCCAACAGAAATTACACTGCCTGTTTTTCAAGTAGCTAACTTGAAATTAAGATGGTACGCGTGTCACAAGGGCTATGCCCGCTTCTGGGACGAAGCCGACTCCCACGCTCAAGGCTCTGGCAACTAAGATATAGCTCTTACAAGCTTTACCCTTCCCTTGCCAACAATCAAACAACTTGTACCGCAGATATTGTCGGTAGACATGTGCATCACCCTGCCTTGGTATATTGAGCCTAACGGGACAGCCCAAGTTACAGAATCTAAGTTCAGCGATCCTTCACACCGTTTACGATTTGATATGAAACGTCCGACGGAGAGGCTGGAAGCATTTCGGGCACGAATCAACGCTGCAGCAGAGACGAGCGAAGCTGTTTCAGCTGCGTCGGGAAGCGACAAAAACTGGCTCCTGGGGTACCGCCAGCGTCATAAAGGGTCTTTGCATCAGGATATCTGGCGAGGCACTGCTGGCGAACTGCGGCTACCTCGCCGTTTACCCGGACCAGGGCTGATGGAAAACACCACATTCTTTAAAACACATGATTCTGAAGCGTGATACGCCGTGCCGGTCTGCGGACGCCGGTTAAATGTCTTCACTCAAATCGCTGTTCGCCTTTACGATCTTCCTGCTGTTCCCGATCACGTTGACGCTCAATCATAAGCATTAAGCGCTCATGGATGTCTCTTGCAGCGTCTGAAATGTCCGCCCGCTGGTGGTGGATGAGTTCACCGAAAGCGTTAGCCCGTGCCTGCCATATGTTTGCAAGGCTGCCACTCCAGCTTGTGGGGCTCGTTAAGCCAGCAAAAGATTCAAGGACCACGGAAGAGTCAGGTGCCGCCTCAAGGAACTTGACTGCATTTTTCTGTAAGACCGTCCCGCCTGAGTCAGAGACACTGACCCAGAGTTCTAAACCTTGCGGTACAGATGCCCACACGCCCGGATCGTCGCTGCACGCGCACCAGTTAATCAGGGTTTCGATGTCAACGCCTGAAAGCAGTGGAGTATCCCCAAGGCTTCCTCGCATAAAGAACAAGCGCATAATCCTTTGGTCTTCAGAACCGGTAAAGAGACGCGAGAGAAACGCTTCAGGAATAAGTTCCACGGTTGTCTGTATTGTTTTACGATAATCATGCATATAGCCGTAGTGTCTATCAATCGCTGAGAAGACAGCATCCAGCCACTGAGGTTTGAGCCCGTCGTGATCGTCTGACTGCAGTGCCGCCCCCACGACCGATTCCATAAAATCATCAACGAGGTTGCCCTGGAGGTCAGTCTCTCTTTGTAAAACCTGAATGGCTGCCCTGAGGCCGATGTGAAGAAGTTCGGGACCAGGCATGTCCTCTGACGTCTTTTTGCCATGTAGCCTCATACCGAGCCCGTTCAGGATAGCTTCTTCTCCATTTTCCAGGGCTAACAGTCGTTCGGCCAGTTCGAGCACCCGCGAGACTGGCAGTTGCCGGCATTTTTTATCCCACAAAAAGGTGTCAAACATAAACGGGCGGATATCCGGTTTATCCAGAAGCGACATGCATCGATTCAAATCTGTTTCGGTAAAATCGCGCTGAGGATGAATTTTAACCAGGACCCGACTCAGTGATGGATGCACAGCGCACTGATCCAGAAATTCATGGGCCAGGGGTTCACTAATACGATCCACACCGTCGATAAAGCCCAGAAATACCGAAAAATCCTTATTTTCAGTAGTGTCCTGGTCCAGCTCGCTTAAAAGCAAATGCCAGTGCTGACGAGGATCCACAGCGCCCTGAGCCAGCCCCTGCCCGAATGCGCGCCGGTAAGGCATCCACTCAGAAGAAAACAGATTGGGTCTCAGATCAGAAAGACAAAGCCTTGATGCGGCAAACTCACGCCCCAGTTGCTCTGCTCGGGCCGTCAGCCGCTCTTCGGCTTCAGCGTATCGATCATGGCCATGCCGGTAAAAGTCGTCATCAAGCACCCAGTTGTATCGATCTTCGCTCAGGACATAATGCCGGATGGCAGAAAGCAAATCATTCGGCCTGAGCTCCTTTTCAAGTGCATCAAGCGTGTCCAGCAGCAGGGGTGATACCTTCGGATCCTTTCGCAGGAAGTGCAGTCGGGTCCGAATCGCCTTCCAGCCCTCTCCCCAAGGAAGACGGGCATGCAGTGTACGGGCGGCATCAACCAGCACGGAGCCCATCTTCTTGTCGCGCCACAGGCCGCCAAGTGAATTTGCCAGAATAGTCCGTGCACCGCTGGCAAGATGACTCTCGCTGTCGTTTCCGATACGAACGGCAATCGCAATGAACGCACGTCGCCACGTCATCAACGTCTCATAGTCTGGTTCTGCCCCGTAATCCCTCGGGCGGGCACCAAACTCACAGATCCCCGAGCCTGTCCAAGTCGAACCGCTAAGTCCGGCAGAAAGCATTCTCAGTCCAAGCGCCCGACGCTGTGGCATACCTGATGAGAGACATTTTTCCAGAAGCGTAATCCGCTGTTCAAGAGACGCGTGTGTGCCCGACAGGTAGGGCTGACAGAACAGAGTGATTATCTCCCGTGCATTCTGTTGACCAGGTTTATCCGTTTCGTTATCGGCGATGTGCAGAAGAAGGCTGGCGCACCGGTCAAAGTATGACGCCTCCCAGGCCAGGGCCTGCAAAAGGTTGAGGATAGTGCTCCAGCGCGGATCGTAATGTCTTCCCCGGCTTTTAAAGTCTGAGCTCCTGAGAACCTCGTCAATCCGGTTAAGCAGAACGTCCGGCACCACCGGCGCAATGTACTCCAGCATACGAACCGGCTCATCCCCTAAGCCCAGCAGATTACCCAACAGCCCTTCCGACTGAAGCCACGCGGCAGAAATCGTTTTTGCTACCGGGTGATCGTGTAAAAGACCCAGCCGGTGAGCAAAGGACATAAGCAGGCGCTCGCGTCCCGGCGCTTCAAAGGCAGACCTGAGACACGCGACCGGAAAGCTGTCCAGCGCCGAGGCGGCCAGTCTGTTCGCAATAGCATGGGGTAAGATGGCTCGCCAGTGCGACCTGGCCTGAAGAATGTGGCGATCGGTCAGCTTGTTGAGTGTCCGGTAGAGCTGGTGATGTGAATAACCCGCGAGCGAGCCCAGGATCCCCAGCTCACTGTCGCTGGCTTCAGAAACGTCACTCGAAAATGAGTAGACCAGCGAAAGGAGTTCAGCCTGCTCCCGTAATCCCTCGTCCGGCCCGTGGCGCTGTTCAAAAAGCCGGTTGAAGAGTTGTGCATCAGACAGAACGGCCAGCGACTCCCCTTCCTCCACTCTTTCGGCGATAGCCAGTGAGACTCTGGCATTCCCGTCAGCGAACTGCGCGATCCGACGGGCGTTCAACTGTCCGATACCGGGAAAACGGCGCAGCAGAAGTTTTTCCGCAACTTCCGGCCCTACCGCCTCGATGTGGATCACTTCTGTGGTCTGGGGTTTGTCTTCCCGAATATCATACTCAACGGTGATAAGTTTGATCCTGCTTCCGTGAGAGGTGACTTTTGCCGCAAGGGAGGCATGCAGATCACGCGGGCAGTTATCGAGAACCATTATTGCGCTGCGCTGGTCAGCGATGAGGCGTTCCAGCATGGCTGCGGCCGAAGGGTTCGGATCGTCACCGGTATCGGCATACACCGCCAGGGTGCGGTCCAGGGCATCAGTACCGATGGATTCCTCAAACAAGGCCTGAACGATCCTCGTTTTACCCACGCCCGATAAGCCGGTAATACGCACGGCTTTCCGGGTGGTCCGGATAAGCTGGCGTATCGGCCCGATGGCATCCTGGATACTCAGGGGGCGAGCTTGCGCCGACGGAAGTGTGACCGTGATTCCGGAGGCGGTAATCAGGGTATCCTCCGCCCCCTCAGGAGGGCAACTCCATTCGCCATATGGCTGCCAGCCGGAATCCCCGTCCCAGTATTCTGTTCACCCAAAGCATCACTGACGGATATTGACGTATCCACTGCGCGAGTTTCGCGCGATCATAGAAGGCCAGATGAAGATCTGCGTGACAGGGATCGTGCCTGACAGCCTCCTGCATCGCTCTGACGCGTTCGGCAAGCATGGAGGGGGAGCAGTCCTCGTCCAGACTGACAATGATATAGCTTCCCCCCTTTGCGGCCTGCTCGTATATCATAGGAGAAAGGACGCCAGAAGGTGCCATCTCTCGCAGAATATCTGCCCTTAGCATCTTATGCTTTTTGGCCTGGAAGACGGTATCCGGTCGCTCTATATATCCGGAGCTGAATTGTTCGACCGGCAGCTGCACGTGCACATCCACTCCACCATCAGGTGCATTGATCGATCCTGACCAGCGCACCTGCGCCGGGCTGTGACCGCAGGCCGCAACGTCGGCTTCAGCAAGGCGAGCAATTAACTCTTCAAGAAGCGTATCCGAAAGTCCGAGTAATTCATCTTTTTCGATATCAAAGATCGCCACAGCGCATCGTCCTGAGAAACAGTAAAATTATTTACAACCGTTGATCAGGATATTATGCAATCCGGACCAGATTGTCCCGGACTAACCGCCCGTTAGCATAATCCTGACGCGAGTCTTCTCTGGTTTGGATACCATGCCTTTTGCGTTGTTCCGGGAGGCCATCACTGATTTGTGCAATTTATTCTTCCAGACGACTCCAGTCTGGGCCGATGACAGCCAGCAAACGGTCGCGATCAGTGATCCTCAACGTTTTTCCTTGCCGCAATGACCGGATTAATTTCCTGGCTTCACGACTGGGCCGGATATTCAAGTTACCCGTGACGTTCTCTCTCTCGGTGTAACACTGAAGACCCTCTAACGTTGCCAGCATTTCAAATCGCACATGATGTCCTTCCGACAGAAAAGCGGCGTGTCGCAAAGGACTGATCCAGTAAAGCGCCTCAAGACTATCTTCCCAGGCCCGGCGCAGAAGATGCAGCGACGCGTTCAGCCCATAAACGGGACGACCGTAATCCGGGGCTCCCCGCGCGTTACGCTCCTGAAACTTCCATACCGCCTCGTGATGAGCCAGACGGTTTCGCAGGTCACGAATGCGACTGAACTTCTGCTCAAGATGATGGCGCTTTACGTGTGCAGGACGTGAGGGAAAGACATCGGAGGTCAGGTGTGGCCACAGCAGAGAGAGCTTCCTTGATTCTTCATATTCAGCCGTAAGCAGATTTGTCCAGAATCCGAAGTCCAGCCCGGAGATCACGCGCTCAGGGGTCAACGGTTTACCAGCGTCGATAATGCGCTTCGAGACCTTGTGTACACAGGTCTCTTCCCAGGCGGTGAAATGATACATCGGGCTGCCGTCGGGAAATGTCCGGGGGTTTCCCCGCCCGTCCGTTTTGAATCGCTTGCCCTGCCGGATGTACGTTTTGTCTCCGATATAACGAGGCAGGTCATAGATCCAGTAAGCATCCGTTCGCCATAAGCCTGTTGCTCCCGGTGGCGGATTGTGGCGGATGGCATAATCAATGGCGTTTCGGAATATTCAGACGCACCGATGAAAGGTAGTCTTCCAGTTGCATGTCGCCCTCCGCGACGCTTTGCTGCATAAGGTTGACGCTTTTGTCAGATGTAGGTACATTAAGAGCATCAAGGCGCGGATTTCTTCGGACCCGTGCGTTTCAGTTAGTACCGGAAAAGCCATCCTACAGGGTGGCTTTTCTCGTTTATGCGTCCGGTCACGCATAAATGCTTTCTCCTGGCACGTGATGACATCGACGCCTCAGTAATCCTGCCATGGCCAACAAGACAAAATTTCATGGATGGCCCGATCAATTATTCTCCCATCACGGCAAGCAATGTTATCCAACAACACTGTCGGATACGAACTTCGGTGAATAAGAACCTACTCTTGGAACGTGATCTGATAATCAAAGTGGCATTTTTCAGTGCTGCTGCTCAATGCTTCGGTTAACCGGGTTGAGCGCATTCGCTGAATCACTTACCCAGCAGTGATATCAGGCTTGCCTTCGCTGACAGCAAGGCACCAATAGCGGCCGGATACAACAAAATGGAAAGCTGCAAACGTCTCACCTTGTTGGTTGATGTGACGTCTTTAATGACTCTGGCCACGCTTAAAATGCACAAGAAGAATCCCACCGTAGCAACCAGAGCTGCCGCTAACATAAACCAGTACTGTACGCCGGTCTGTCGTGACAGACTGGTGACGGCCCCCGCCATGACCAGGCACTGTATCAGTCCAAACGATAAAGCCCCAGAACTGCCCTCCACCACTTTGCCAAAATCTTTCAGAAAATCGTCCATCAACGTATCCCTTCTTCCGAAATCGAACAGCAATACTATACCGCTAAGCATCACGTTCAGCGAAGACACGACTTCCCCTTTAATAAAGCCTACATAGCAGCTCCGGAGGTATCAGTCTTAAAGGGCTATAGCAAAATAGTTCTGTACAATTTGCAGGCAGATGTTCAATGGCGTAAGATTACCCCAAAGGTAAAGAGGAGGCTCTTATGAGAGAATCAGCTGTCGTTATGTTTTCTCGGCCTTTCGACGTTAATGTTTGCCATGACCATGAAGACAATGTGTGGGTGGCTCAGTGCGATGCTCTTGGTCTTGTTACAGAAGCAGCGACATACGAAGAACTGACCGAGCGAGTATGGGAAATAGCCCCAGAGCTTTATGTAATGAATGGCCTAGGTAGTAACCCTGCGCGTATCAGTTTGTCGTTTAATCAGGAACAATCTTACTCTGACAGGATTGCACTCTGAACGATGGGAACCGGACTATATCCTAAACTCACGGAATTGTTGTCAGCGGCTGGCTGTTACTTTGAGAGACAGGGGAAAGGAAGCCATGAGATATGGTTCAGCCCAATAAGCAACCGTAACTTCAGCGTACCGTACACCATCGTTTCAAGACACACAGCAAACGGCATCCTGAAACAGGCCGGTCTGCCAAAGAACTTTTGAATCAAACCCACTAGCGGTATGAGTTCTGCCAGCAATAATTTCTGTTATCATGAGCTGCGACCAGTTTCAAAGTGGTCGTGTATTTATCAGTCTAGGATCGATACGAACATCACTCAGCTCGATTCAGGCATCATCTCAGTTCTTTTTGCCTCACTAAAAACGTGGCTTTGCCCATTAGGACATTTCAACATAAACGACTGTTTAATGGCTGATGGACAATGGTCGGCATCATGCATTCAAACCATATTTGGATGGTCCGGTTTCCACTTTCTTTCAGTATCTTCCCCATGCACATAATTCACCAATCAATCTGAAGAAACCTTGCAGGCTTATTTCCCTATGATATGAGTGACTAACAGTAGGTATATCAGAATATGATCAAAGCGAAAGGGATTATGGAAAAACTGGATGTATAAGAGAAGTTGCTCTTAACAGATATGCGGCCTCACGGCCGCATCAGGCGGATATTTACTACAAGATCATGGGTAACACGATTATCCCCAACATCACGGTTGCAAAGATCACAGTCAAAACCTGTGTAACAACTGGTGCTTTTAGAAAAGCGCCAAAAACTTCTGCCATAAGTGCTCCTTTACTAAAAGGCGTAGGAACACCGCCGTACAATCGGTTGACGCGAAATTACCCTACGGGTAATATCTGTTCTGACTTTTATGTCACCAATTCTCAAGCGGTGCATAGTTTCGGGAACATGAGTTGTTGTTCTCGACGTTGAAAAAGAATCTGATTGCCCTCAGGTTCTTTTTTTTCGACTTAAAACAATATCAAGGACATCACTCATCGACACTTTAGCGCTTAATCGATGAATGGGCAGAGTTTACCATTTCCCATTCTGCTGATGCATTGCCAAAACAATATAAAATAAGCACTTTCATCTTAAGTCATTGATAAAAATAAATTTTATTTGTGTTATTTTATACAGTTTGCGAGTTTTAGTGTTAATTTCCTATAGGTTTGCCATTCATCAATGGTCTCAGGGCCTCAACAGTCAGCTTGTTGATAAGTTTTGTCAGAGACTTCTACTCACAATTATTGGGCATAAGAAAACCTGCGAGCCGGGTCTTCTTCATTTCAAAACCCAACAGTTCGGGCTCGGCTCTCGCCACAAAATGGCAGCAACGCTGCGGAAGGATGGACTGACCCCACGACAGTAGACAAATTCTGTCCTCACGACGAGGCCTGTTCGAAGGCCTCCGGACTGACGCCGCCGAGGTGACTGTGCCGCCGGGTCCGGTTGTAGAAGACTTCAATGTAATCG